>Ga0114129_10004246_pt1 | contig 20242 bp, 16 predicted proteins | sample RhiMetdeltSRZDD1_FD_80071 | JGI IMG/M metagenome (GOLD analysis project Ga0114129, IMG submission 80071) | Populus rhizosphere microbial communities from Tennessee, USA - Rhizosphere MetaG P. deltoides SRZDD1 (version 2) (version 2) | ecosystem: Host-associated > Plants > Roots > Rhizosphere >... | reverse complement strand
GTCGCCGGTGTGGCCTGGCACCAGCACGTCGGCATCTCCGCCGTCGAGGTCCGGGTCGACGGTGGCCCCTGGCAACGAGCCACCCTCGCCGCCGACGGCGGGATCGACACCTGGCGCCAGTGGTACTGGACCTGGGACGCCCCGCGCGGCAACCACGTCCTCCAGGTTCGCGCGATCGATGCCGAAGGCAACCCGCAGACCGAGGACGAGGCCCCGCCCGCCCCCGACGGCGCCACCGGCCTCCACACCACCAACCTCAAAATCACCTAACCCCCGTCGCCCGGGCCTTCACTCCGCCGATCATCGGTCACTTTTGTCCGATCTGTGGATAAGTCGCCGCGAGGGTAGACTGGTTCCTGTTATTGGTAGACAGGTGACCATCATGAGCATGAACATCAAGAGCCAGGAAGCCCACAACCTGGCTCGCGAGCTCGCCAAGCTGACCGGCGAGACCGTGACGCAAGCCGTCACCGTCGCCCTCCGGGAGCGACTCGAACGTCTCCGCGACGAGGCGGGCGCCGAGGAACGCATCCGCCGGATGACCGAGCTCAGCCACACGATGGCGACCCTGATGACGCCGGAGTTCCGCGAACTCGATATCGACGAGTACCTGTACGACGAGCGAGGGCTTCCCAAGTGATCGTGGACTCATCGGCGCTTGTGGCCATCGTGCGGCGCGAACAGGATGCGGATCGATTCATCGCCGCCGTCGGCCGGGCTCGACACCGCACGATGTCGGCGGCTTCGTACCTCGAGACCGCGATCGTCGTCGACAGCATGCGAAATCCGGTCATGACGCGCCGGTTCGACGATCTTGTCAAGGCAAGCGACCTCAGCATCGAGCCGGTGACTGCCGAGCAAGCGGACGTCGCGCGGGTGGCGTACCGGGACTTCGGCAAGGGAAGCGGGCATCCGGCACAGCTCAACTTCGGCGATTGCTTCGCGTACGCACTCGCGACCGTCATGCGAGAGCCGCTGCTCTACAAGGGGAACCACTTCGGCCATACCGGGATCGGGTCCGCGCTACGCGACGTGTGACCCGACGCGGCGCCAGCTCACCACGAAGCCGTCGAACTCGACCGCGCCACGGGTGCCGGTCCAGCCGTTGGCCGCCGTCATGAACAGGCCGGCGTCGAGGGCGGCGGCCGCCGGGACGGCGAACGAGCCTGGCCGCAGTCCAGGTGGTGCCGTCCGCACTGCACGAGCCCGTGACGGTGTCGCCTGACCGGGACAGCCGGACCCAGAGCGGTGCCGAGCCTGGCGCCTGCGCGGTGCGGTCGAGCCGGCCGTCGCCGTTGGAGTCAAACGAGAACACCCAGCCGTTGTCGGGGGTGACCGCGATGTTCGCGAAGCCGCGGCCGTCGTTGCCGGCCAGGTCGATGCTGACGATGAGGCCGGCCCGGGCCCAGGGACCGGTACGGTCCTGGCTCACCACCCGCGTGGTCACCGTCGCTCCCGGCGCGAGCAGGTCGTCGCGGTAGATCGCGCCGAACTCATTGGTCGCTCCCCACAAGTCGGCACCGGCGCCCTCGATCGCGTACCGGTCGCCGGCCCGGCCGAACACCGCATCGTTGGTCGTGCGGGTCAGGTTCGGGGCCTGGACCGGAGCCGCCCGCATCACCCGGACCCCGCTTGTCGATCCGGCGGTCGACGACGTCACGGTCGTGGTCAGCCGAACCAGGACCGCCGACGACGGACCGGTCGCGTCAACGGTGAAGGTCGCCGTCGCGCACTGGTCCGGCGCCAGGTCCGCCGCGACCGACGGTTGCCGCACGGTCAGACCCGCGCCGGCCGGTGCGGTCAGCGACACCTGGACCCTCTCGGCGGCCCGGAACGGGTCGGGGTTGTGCAGCGCCACGGTGATGGTCGAGGAACCGCCGTCCGGGATGCTGGTCGGCCGGCGATGCGGTCGCGGTGGATGTGACCGGTTCGGGGTGCGCCCGCAGGAATGCCAGCACCTCGGCCGCGACCTTGCGGATGTCGCCGGTCGGTGCCCTCGGCAACGACTTCGTGGACGCCGCCCAGTCGGCACCGTGCTGGTACCAGTCGAAGGCCGTCGGCGGCCGGCCATCCTTCAGGGCCGCCGACAACGAGTCCACGTATGCCTTCCAGCGCGGCGCATAGTAGCTCCCGATCAGCCCTGACCACTGGCGGTTCGCGTAGTCGGCCAGCCCCGCGTCGTACCCGGATCGGTTGCCCCACACCGTCAGCAGCCTGCGTGCGCTGTGCTCGAGCGCGTCAGCCTGCGTGTCGTCCGCACCCCAGGACCTGGCATCGGCCAGCCAGGGGCCCAGCATGGTCTGCCGGCTCGTCGCCGTCACCTTCTCGAGCAGCGCGAGTTGCTGGTGCCACAGTCGCGCGAGGTGGTCGCCCCCGGCCGCGTCACGCGCGTCGTACGCGGCCTTGATCCTGGGCAGCAGCGTGCGGCTGCGGTTCGAGACTACCTGCCGGGTGACGTCGGTCAGGTCGGAGGCCGCCGTCATCGCTGATCCGGATCGCCATCGCCACCGCGCTCTCGGGTGTGCGGCACCTCCCGCAAGGACACGCCGCCGCGGTTTGCCACGGGCGGCGTGTCGGTACGGGAACTGGGCTTACCAGGCGGAAACAAGCACGCTTGATTCTTTTTCCGGAGCGTGTCACGGTTGGTCCGCCGAAGGGAGAGCGATGGGCACGTTCGACCTCGTACTCGCGGACCTCGTCGCCGAGAGCGCCGAGCTTGACGCCCTGGTCGCCGGCCTGGGCGACGCCGGCTGGGCCACGCCGACACCCGCGGAAGGCTGGACCGTCGCGCACCAGATCGCGCACCTGGCCTGGACCGACCGTGCCGCACTGCTCGCGGCCACCGACGCTGACGGCTTCGCGCTCCATCTGCGGGACGCCGTCGCCAACCCGGACGGGTTCGTAGACGCCGGTGCCGCCGAGGGTGCCGCGCTGCCGCCGGGCGACCTGCTCGCCGGCTGGCGCTCCGACCGGGACCGCCTCGCCGCGGCACTGACCGCGGTGCCGGCCGGGGTGAAGCTGCCCTGGTACGGGCCGCCGATGAGCCCGGCCTCGATGGCGACCGCGCGGCTGATGGAGACCTGGGCGCACGGCGGCGACGTGGCCGACGCGCTCGGCGTACGACGCGCGCCGACCGCACGACTCCGCCACGTCGCACACCTGGCGGTCCGGACCCGGGACTTCGCCTACCTGCTGCGGGACAGGACGCCGCCGGCCGAGGAGTTCCGGGTCGAGCTGACCGGTCCGGACGGTGACCTGTGGACCTGGGGCCAGGACGATGCGGACCAGCGCGTCACCGGCTCGGCGTACGACTTCTGCCGGGTCGCCGTCCAGCGGCTGAACCGCGGCGACGCCGACCTCAAGGCCCAAGGCCCGGACGCCGACGCCTGGCTCGACATCATCCAGGCCTTCGCCGGTCCGCCCGGTCCCGGCCGGCCACCGGCGTCCGGGCAGCAGCGCGGGTCGGCGCGATGACGGCGGTGCGGATCGGGAACGCGTCGGGGTTCTACGGCGACCGGTTCAGCGCGGTCGAGGAGATGCTCACCGGCGGGCCGCTGGACTTCTTGACCGGGGACTACCTGGCCGAGCTGACGATGCTGATCCTGGGCCGGGACCGGCAGAAAGACCCGCGGCTGGGGTACGCGAAGACATTCCTCCGGCAGCTCGAGACCGGTCTCGGCCTGGCACTCGACCGGGGCGTGAAGATCGTCAGCAACGCCGGCGGGCTGAACCCGGCGGGGCTGGCCGAGGCGATCGGCCAGCTGGCCGGCCGGCTCGGGCTGGCGCCGAGGATCGCGTACGTCGAGGGCGACGACCTGCTCGACCGGGCGGACGAGCTTGGGTTCGGGAAGCCGCTCGCGGCGAACGCGTACCTGGGCGCCTGGGGGATCGCCGAGGCGCTGCGCGCGGGCGCGGACGTGGTGGTCACCGGGCGGGTCACGGACGCGTCGGTGATCGTCGGGCCGGCGGCCGCGCACCACGGCTGGGAGCGGGACGAGTTCGACGCGCTGGCGGGCGCGGTCGCCGCCGGGCACGTGATCGAGTGCGGCTGCCAGGCGACCGGCGGGAACTTCGCGTTCTTCACCGAGATCCCGCGGCTGTACCGTCCTGGGTTCCCGATCGCGGAGATCGCGGCCGACGGCAGCAGCGTGATCACCAAGCACGACGGCACCGACGGCGCGGTCACCGTGGACACGGTCGCGGCGCAGCTGCTCTACGAGATCACCGGCGCCCGGTACGCCGGACCGGACGTCACCACGCGTCTCGACAGCATCGAGCTGACCGCTGACGGTCCGGACCGGGTGCGCATCTCGGGTGTCCGCGGCGAGCCGCCGCCGCCGACGTACAAGGTGTCGCTGAACGGCGTCGGCGGGTTCCGGAACGAGGTCACGTTCGTGCTCACCGGGCTGGACCTGGCGGCGAAGGCGGACCTGGTCCGCGAGCAGGTCTCGGCGGCACTCGAGGCCGAGCCGCCGGCCGAGGTGCGGTGGACGCTGGCGCGGATCGACCAGCCGGACGCGGAGACCGAGGAGCAGGCCAGCGCGCTGCTGCGGTGCGCGGTCAAGGATCCGGACCCGGCCAAAGTCGGGCGGTCGTTCTCCGGGCTCGCGGTCGAGCTGGCGCTGGCCAGCTACCCGGGGTTCCACCTGACCGCGCCGCCGGGGGACGCATCGCCGTACGGGGTGTTCACGCCGGCATACGTCGACGCCGGGCAGGTGCCGCACACGGTCGTGCTCCCGGACGGCGGGCGCCGGGAGATCGAGCCGGCGGGGAAGACCGTGGAGCTGGCCGAGGTGGACGAGCCGGACCTGCCCGAGCCGTTGCCTGCCGGGCCGTTCCGGCGAGTGCCGCTCGGGCTGGTGGCCGGGGCGCGCAGCGGGGACAAGGGCGGGAACGCGAACATCGGCATCTGGGTCCGGTCCGACCAGGCGTGGCGCTGGCTGGCGCACGCGCTGACTGTCGACGAGCTGCGCCGGTTGTTGCCGGAGGCAACCGGGCTGACGGTACGACGGTACGTGCTGCCGAACCTGCGGGCGCTGAACTTCGTGGTCGAGGACCTGCTCGGTGAGGGAGTCGCGTCGCAGGCCCGGTTCGACCCGCAGGCGAAGGCGGTCGGCGAGTGGCTGCGGTCCCGGTACCTGGACGTGCCGGAGGTGCTCCTGTGACGGCGGAACGCGACGCTCTGCGGGCGACCGTACGGCGCTTCATGGCCGCCGAGGTGCTGCCGTCGCTGGACGAGTGGGAGCGCGCCGGCGAGCTGCCGCGGTCGCTGCACCGGACCGCCGGCGTGCTCGGGCTGCTCGGCGTGGCGTTCCCCGAGTCGGCCGGCGGAGGCGGCGGGGAGCTGGCGGACTCCGTCGCGGTGGTCGAGGAGATGCACTACGCGGGCGGGTCGGGCGGGCTGGTCGCCGGGTTGCTCACCTGCGGGATCGCGCTGCCGCATATCGTTGCCAACGGCAACCACGAGCAGATCGACCGGTGGGTCCGGCCGACGCTGGCCGGAGAGCTGATCGGCGCGCTCGCGATCACCGAGCCGGACGGCGGGTCCGACGTCGCCTCGATCCGGACCACCGCCAAGCGGGACGGCGACTCATACATCGTGAACGGCGCGAAAACCTTCATCACCTCTGGCGTCCGGGCGGATTTCGTCACCACCGCGGTACGGACCGGCGACGCGGGCGCGCACGGGATCTCGCTGCTGGTGATCGAGAAGGGCACGCCCGGGTTCGCCGTGTCGCGGAAGCTGGAGAAGATGGGCTGGCTGTGCTCGGACACCGCGGAGCTGTCCTTCAGCGACGTACGTGTGCCGGCCGATCAGCTCGTCGGCGCAGAGGGCACCGGGTTCGTCCAGCTGGCACAGAACTTCGTCAGCGAGCGGCTCACCCTCGCCGTCCAGGCGTACGCCGGCGCCCAGCGTGCGCTGGACCTGACCGTCGAGTGGTGCCGGAACCGGGAGACGTTCGGGCGGCCGCTGATCTCGCGTCAGACGGTGCAGCACACGCTGACCGAGATGGCCCGCCGGGTCGACGTGGCTCGGGTCTACGTCCACGACGTGGTACGACGCGCGGCCGCCGGCGAGAACGTGATCGCGCCGGTGTGCTTCGCCAAGAACACCGCCGTCGAGGCCGGTCAGTGGGTCGTCGACCAGGCCGTCCAGCTGCACGGCGGCCTCGGCTACATGCGCGAGGCCGAGGTCGAACGCCAGTACCGCGACCTCAAGATCCTCGCCATCGGCGGCGGCACCACCGAGATCCTCACCTCCCTGGCCGCCAAGACCCTCGGCTACACCTCATGACGGCGCTGCGGTCGGGCCTGGACGTGCGCGGGGACGCGTACGTCGCCAACACGGAGGCGATGCGGGCCAAGCTGGCCGAGCTCGACGCGGAGCACGCGAAGGCTGTCGCGGGCGGCGGGGAGAAGTACGTCACGCGGCACCACCAGCGCGGGAAGCTGCTGGCTCGCGAGCGGATCGAGCTGCTCCTCGACCCGGGTGCGCCGTTCCTGGAGCTGTCGCCGCTGGCCGGCTGGGGCAGCGAATTCACGGTCGGCGCCAGCCTGGTCACCGGGATCGGCGTGGTCGAGGGCGTCGAGTGCCTGATCACCGCGAACGACCCGACCGTCAAGGGTGGCTCCAGCAACCCCTGGACACTGCGCAAGGCCTTGCGGGCCGACGAGATCGCACGCGCGAACCGGCTCCCGGTGATCAGCCTGGTCGAGTCCGGCGGCGCGGATCTGCCGACCCAGAAGGAGATCTTCATCCCCGGCGGGGCGACGTTCCGCAACATCACCCGGCGGTCCGCGGAGGGCATCCCGACGATCGCGCTGGTGTTCGGCAACTCGACCGCCGGCGGCGCGTACGTCCCGGGCATGAGCGACTACGTGGTGATGGTCGACCGTGGCGCGAAGGTGTTCCTGGCCGGCCCGCCGCTGGTCAAGATGGCGACCGGCGAGGAGTCCGACGACGAGTCGCTCGGCGGCGCGTCGATGCACGCCCGGACCTCCGGGCTCGCGGACTATTTCGCGATCGACGAGCCGGACGCGATCCGGATCGGCCGCCGGATCGTTGCCCGGCTCAACCATCGCAAGCTCGGCCCGGCGCCCAAGCCGTCGTACGACGAGCCCGTGTACGACGCGGACGAGCTGCTGGGCATCGTACCGGGTGATCTGAAGGTGCCGTTCGACCCGCGGGATGTGATCGCGCGGGTGGTGGACGGGTCGGACTTCGACGAGTTCAAGCCGCTGTACGGGTCGTCCCTGGCGACCGGGTGGGCGTGCGTGCACGGTTATCCGGTAGGGATCCTGGCGAACGCGCGCGGGGTGCTTTTCAGTGCCGAGTCGCAGAAGGCGGCGCAGTTCATCCAGCTCGCGAACCAGTCGTCGACACCGCTGGTCTTCCTGCACAACACGACCGGCTACATGGTGGGTAAGGAGTACGAGCAGGGCGGCATCATCAAGCACGGCGCGCAGATGATCAACGCGGTCTCGAACTCGAAGGTCCCGCACCTCTCGATCCTGATGGGCGCGTCGTACGGCGCCGGCCACTACGGCATGTGCGGGCGGGCGTTCGACCCGCGCTTCCTGTTCGCCTGGCCGTCGGCGAAGTCCGCGGTGATGGGCCCGCAGCAGCTAGCCGGTGTGCTGTCGATCGTGGCCCGGGCGGCGGCGGAGTCGAAGGGCCAGCCGTACGACGAGGAGGCGGACGCGCAGATGCGGGCGTACGTCGAGGGGCAGATCGAGGCCGAGTCGCTGCCGATGTTCCTGTCCGGGAGGCTGTACGACGACGGCGTGATCGACCCTCGGGACACCCGCACGGTGCTCGGGATCTGCCTGTCCGCGATCCACAACGCGCCGGTCGAGGGCACCCGGTTCGACGGCGCCAACTTCGGCGTGTTCAGGATGTGACGCCCGTGATCACGAACGTGCTGGTGGCCAACCGCGGTGAGATCGCCCGGCGGGTGTTCCGGACGTGTCACGAGCTCGGCATCGGCTGCACCGCGGTGTACTCCGACGCCGACGCGGACGCGCCGCACGTCGCCGAGGCGGACGCGGCCGTCCGGCTGCCCGGCAACGCGCCGGCGGACACGTACCTGCGGGCCGACCTGCTGGTCGCGGCCGCGGTGAGGGCGGGCGCGGACGCCGTCCACCCGGGGTACGGCTTCCTGTCCGAGAACGCCGCCTTCGCCCGGGCGGTCACCGGCGCTGGCCTGACCTGGATCGGCCCGCCGGCCGCGGCGATCGAGTCGATGGGGTCGAAGGTCGAGGCCAAGCGGCTGATGGACCGGGCCGGCGTACCCGTGCTGGCCGAGCTCTACCCGGCCGCCATGACCGCGGACGACCTGCCGGTGCTGGTGAAGGCGTCGGCGGGTGGCGGCGGACGCGGGATGCGCGTCGTACGACGGCTGGCGGACCTGGCCGGCGAGCTCGAGGCGGCGCGATCGGAGGCTGCGTCGGCATTCGGGGACGGGGCGGTGTTCTGCGAGCCGTACCTGGAGAACGGCCGGCACGTCGAGGTCCAGGTGCTGGCCGACGCGCACGCCATCGTGTGGGCGGTCGGCGAACGCGAGTGCTCGATCCAGCGCCGGCACCAGAAGGTGATCGAGGAGGCGCCGTCGCCGCTGGTCGAGCGGCTGCCGGCGATGCGCGCCGAGCTGTTCGAGGCGGCGCGGAAGGCCGCGGCGGCGATCGGGTACGTCGGTGCCGGCACCGTCGAGTTCCTTGCCGACGACAACGGCCGGTTCTACTTCCTCGAGATGAACACCCGGCTGCAGGTCGAGCACCCCGTCACCGAGCTCACCACCGGCCTCGACCTGGTCGCCCTCCAGCTCTCCATCGCCGAAGGCCAGGCTCTCGCGGAAGCGCCACCGGGATCCCACGGCCACGCCATCGAGGCCCGCCTGTACGCCGAGGACCCAGCCAACGACTGGCAACCCAAATCCGGCCCCCTCCACACTTTCGCCGTCCCTACCCCCGCCCTCGGCGGGGACGGGCGCACCCCAAACCCCCGCGAGAGGGCCCGGGTCAGGGTGGACTCGGGGGTGGAGAGCGGGTCGGTTGTCACGGTGCACTACGACCCGATGCTGGCGAAGGTGATCTGCTGGGCACCGGACCGAGCTACGGCGGCTCGCAGACTGGCCGCGACGCTGGCGGAGGCGCGGATCCACGGGATGCGGACGAACCGGGATCTGCTGGTGCGGGTGTTGCGACATCCGGCGTTCCTGGCCGGACGGACCGATACCGCATTCTTCGACCGGCACGGGCTGGACGAGCTGGCCCGGCCGCTCGCCGACGGGAACGCGGAACGGCTGTCCGCGCTCGCGGCGGCCCTGGTCAGGACGGCGGCGGACCACCGGGACGCGGCGGCGCTGAACCGGCTCCCGATCGGGTGGCGGAACGTGGTGTCCGCGCCGCAACGGGCCGCGTTCACCGGGACGCACGGCATGCACGAGATCGAGTACCGGCTCACCCGTGACGGACTGGTTGCCGATGGCAACGTCATGCTCGTCGACCTGGCACCCGGGTACGCGGTGCTCGAGGCCGACGGCGTACGCCGGCGGTTCGAGGTCGCGTCGTACGACGGGCTGGTCTGTGTGGACTCGGCGCTGGGACCGGTGTCGCTCACGCCGCTGGAGCGGTTCGCGGACCCGTCCGCGCAGGTGCCGGCCGGGTCGCTGTTGGCGCCGATGCCGGGAACGGTGACCCGGGTCGCGGTGGGCGAGGGCGACCGGGTCGCCGAGGGACAGCCGCTGCTGTGGATGGAGGCGATGAAGATGGAGCACACCATCGCCGCTCCGTCCGCGGGAGTCGTCACCGAGCTGCCGGTCAGCGCGGGAGAACAGGTCGAGGTCGGAGCCGTCCTCGCCGTGGTGAAGGAGGAGGCGGGTAGATGAGCTTCGTCGAGACCGAGGAGCGGGCCGCGCTGCGGGCGGCGGTCGCCGAGCTGGGCAAGAAGTACGGGTACGAGTACTACAGGACCAAGGCGCGCTCCGGTGAGCGGGTGGACGAGCTGTGGTCGGAGGCCGGCAAGCTCGGGTACCTCGGGGTGAACCTGCCCGAGGAGTACGGCGGCGGTGGTGGCGGCATGGCGGACCTGTCCATCGTGCTGGAGGAGCTCGGCGCCGCGGGTTGCCCGCTGCTGATGATGGTCGTGTCGCCGGCGATCTGCGGCACCGTGATCGCCCGGTTCGGAACCGACGAGCAGAAGCAGCGCTGGCTGCCGGGCCTGGCCGATGGGTCGTTCCAGATGGCGTTCGCGATCACCGAGCCGGACGCCGGCTCGAACGCGCACAAGCTCACCACCACCGCGCGGCGTACCGACGACGGCTGGCTGCTGTCCGGGCGGAAGGTGTTCATCTCCGGGATGGATTCGGCTCACGCGGTGCTCGTGGTCGGCCGGACCGAGGACGCGAGGACCGGGCGGCTCAAGCCGGCGCTGTTCGTGGTACCGACCGATGCTGCCGGGTTCGAGTGGCACCAGATCGAGATGGAGCTGGTCAGTCCCGACCGGCAGTTCTCCCTCTTCCTGGACGAGGTCGAGCTGCCGAAGGACGCATTGGTCGGCAGCGAGGACGCGGGCCTGATGCAGCTGTTCGCCGGGCTCAACCCGGAGCGGATCATGGCCGCGGCGTTCGCGATCGGGTCGGCCAGGCACGCACTCGGCAAGGCCGTTGCCTACGTCAACGACCGGAAGGTGTGGGACACCCCGATCGGTGCGCATCAGGGCCTGGCGCATCCGCTCGCGCAGTGCAAGATCGAGGTCGAGCTGGCCCGGCTGATGATGCAGAAGGCCGCCTTCCTGTACGACGCGGGCGACGACGTGGCAGCGGGCGAGGCGGCGAACATGGCCAAGTACGCGGCCGGCGAGGCGTGCGCGCGAACCGTCGACCAGGCCGTGCAGTGCCTGGGCGGCAACGGCCTCACCGGCGAGTACGGCGTGGGGTCCATGATCGTCGGCTCCCGGGTCGGCCGGATCGCCCCGGTCAGCCGCGAGATGATCCTCAACTTCGTCGCCCAGAACACCCTGGGCCTGCCCAAGTCCTACTGACGCCGCTGCACAAGGAGAGCCATGGTTTACCGGAGTGAGTTCGAGGATGTGCAGGTTGTCGACGAGCCGATCCATGACGCGGTGCTGGCCAACGCCTCGTCGTACGGCGATCGCGCGGCGCTGGTGGACGGGGTCACGGGCCGGACGCTGACCTACGCGCAGCTGGACCAGATGACCCGGCGGCTGGCCGCGGGCTTCGCCGAGCTGGGCGTGCGGAAGGGCGACGTGATCGCGCTGCACAGCCCGAACACGATCATGTTCCCGGTCGTGTTCTACGCCGCGACCCGGGCCGGTGCGACCGTCACCACGGTCAACGCGCTCTACACCGCGGACGACCTGCACAAGCAGCTGCTCGACTCGCGTGCCCGCTACCTGGTCACGGTGTCGGTGTTCACTCCGATCGCGGCCGCGGCGGTTCCCGGCACCACCGTCGAGGAGGTGTTCGTCTGCGACACCGCCGAGGGCTACCGGACGGTGACCGAGCTGGCCGCGACCGGCGCACCCGAACCGGACGTGCGGATCGACCCGGCCGACGATGTCGCGGTGCTGCCGTACTCGAGCGGCACCACCGGCGCGGCGAAGGGCGTGATGCTGACGCACCGCAATATCGCCACCAACCTCACCCAGGCCGAGCGGATGATCGAGGTGGCCGAGGGCGAGCGGATCATCGCGATCCTGCCGTTCTTCCACGTGTACGGGATGACCGTGCTGATGAACCTGCCGCTGCGGCTCGGCGCCACCGTCGTGGTGCTGCCGAGGTTCGACCTGCAGCAGTTCCTCACCACGCTGGACGAGCACCGGATCACCCGCGCGTACGTCGCGCCGCCGGTCGTACTGGCGCTGGCCAAGCATCCCGCCGTGGACGGCGTCGACCTGTCCGCCCTGACACACGTGATGAGCGCCGCCGCGCCGCTTGACGCGGAGCTGGCCGAGGCGGCCTGCAAGCGGCTCGGGCTGCCCGCGATCCTGCAGGCGTACGGGATGACCGAGCTCTCGCCCGGCACGCACGCCACTCCGGAGAACGACCCGGAGCCGCCACCCGGTGCCGTCGGCAAGCTGTTCCCGTCCACCGAGATGCGCCTGGTCGATGCCGATGGCAACGACGTCGTCGAGGGTGACACCGGGGAGATCTGGATCCGCGGCCCGCAGGTGATGAAGGGCTACCTCGGCCGGCCGGATGAGACCGCGGCGACGATCGACCCGGACGGCTGGCTGCATACCGGCGACCTCGGCCGGGTCGACGGGCGCGGCTATCTGTATGTGGTGGACCGGCTCAAGGAGCTGATCAAGTACAAGGGCTACCAGGTGCCGCCGGCCGAGCTGGAGGCGGTGCTGCTGACCGACCCGCGGATCGCCGACGCGGCTGTCATCGGCGTGACCGATGCTGAGGGCAACGAGATCCCGAAGGCGTTCGTGGTACCGGTCGCCGGGGTCGAGCTCACCGCGGACGACGTCGTCGAGTTCGTCGCGCAGCGGGTGGCGCCACACAAGAAGGTTCGCCGGGTGGAGTTCATCGACGCGGTGCCGAAGGCCGCGTCCGGCAAGATCCTGCGCCGCGAGCTGCGGGCCCGGGAGACGTCGCGATGACCGACCTGGCCGGCCGGACGATGATCATGTCCGGCGGCAGCCGCGGGATCGGGCTGGCGATCGCGGTCCGCGCCGCCCGGGACGGGGCCAACGTGGCTCTGCTGGCCAAGACCGACCAGCCGCACCCCAAACTCCCCGGCACTGTCCATACCGCGGCGGAGGAGATCGAGGCCGCGGGTGGCAATGCGCTGCCGATCGTGGGCGACGTCCGCGACGACGACTCGGTCGCGGACGCGGTCCGTCGTACCGTCGAGACCTTCGGCGGCATCGACATCGTGGTGAACAACGCCAGCGCGATCGACCTCACCCCGGCCGCCGCGATCGGGATGAAGAAGTACGACCTGATGCAGGACATCAACGCCCGCGGCACGTTCCTCCTGTCGAAGACCTGCATCCCGGCTCTGCGCGAGTCCGCCGCGGCCGGCCGCAACCCGCACATCCTGACCCTGTCGCCGCCGCTGAACCTGGATCCGAAGTGGGCCGGCGCGCACCTCGCCTACACGATGGCGAAGTACGGCATGAGCCTCACCACACTCGGCCTCGCCGAGGAGCTACGCGGCGACGGCATCCACGTGAACTCGCTATGGCCGCGGACGCTGATCGCCACGGCAGCGGTGCTGAACCTGCTCGGCGGTGAGGAGGCGGCGGCCCGGTCCCGGACACCGGAGATCGTGGCCGACGCGGCGTACGTCGTCCTCACCAGCGCCGGCACCGGCGGGTTCCTGATCGACGACGAGGTGCTCGCGGGCGCCGGCGTCACCGACCTGTCGTCATACCGGCTGGCCCCGACCGAGGCCGATCTGGCGCCGGACGTGTTCCTGTGAGTGACCGATGAGTGACAGATGACTGACCGATGACTGACACAGCGCTGCGGGAGCCGCAGCAGGACCGCAGCCGCGCCACCCGGCGCCGGCTGCTCGAGGCCGCGCTGGAGTCGCTGGCCGAGCTCGGGTACGGCGGCAGCACGGTCGCCGTGGTCGCGGCCCGGGCCGGGGTGTCGCGTGGTGCCGCCCAACACCACTTCCCGACCCGGGGCGACCTCTTCGCGGCCGCGGTCGAGTACATGACCGAGGTCCGGCTCGCGGAGATCCGGGAGCAGGCGCGGGCGCTACCAGGCGGCGCTGGCCGGACCGAGGCGATCGTCACGATGCTGACGAACGTGTACACCGGCCCGCTTTTCCGCGCCGCCCTGCACCTGTGGGTCGCCGCCTCGACCGAGGACGGGTTGCGCCGGCAGATCGCCACGCTGGAGAGCCACGTCGGCCGGCAGGCACATCGCGCGCTGCTCGAGGTCCTGGACGTCGATGAGCGGACGCCCGGGGTTCGCGAGACGGTGCAGGGCGTGCTCGACATGGCCCGCGGGCTCGGACTCGCGGACCTGCTGAGCGACGACAGTGCGCGCCGTCGCGGCATCGTCCGGCAGTGGGCGCAGATCCTGGACGCGGCGCTCGCGGACGCGCGGGCGCACTAGACCCGGATCCATCCGGTGCAGCTGTCCGCGCCGGTGCCGTGGTTGGTGTTCTCGCGCAGCTTCATGTGGATCGCGCCGGCCGGCGGATCTTCTCCGTGTTCATGTCTCCCCGAGACAGTTGTCGGACTGTTCTGACTCTCGCCAGCCTGAGCCGTTGCCGCCGCGCAGTCGCTGGCCCAGCGCGCACAGCCCTTGTCCAGCCGTGCACTCACGGGCCAGCGCTCAGCGCCCTGGCGTGACGGACGGGCGGGGGGATCCCGGGACCTTGCACACGTTCTGCGGTGTGCACCGTCCTCGGTTCTTGTCGTCTCGAGCCCGAGACGATTCCGCGGAATCGCTGGGGCAGGTCTCGGAGGGCTGCTCCTGTCGTGGGGTGGGCGTGTCGGGGCACGCGGGTCGGGTCAGGGCCCGGCCGACTACCTCGCGCATCGCCGGGGCCCAGCCGACCGCGGCCGTGTCCGGCTGCGCCGGGGTCGGATCGGCGGACGGGGCCGGCGTGGGCTTGCCGGACTCCGACGGCTCGGGGTCGGACGGCGTCGGTTCGGACGGTTGGGTCGGCTCGGGCTCGGAGGGTTGTGTCGGCTGGGGCTCGGTCGCCTTCGGCTCGGACGGTGCCGGCTCGGACGGTGCCGGCTCGGAGGGCCGCGTCGGCACCGGCTTGGACGGCTGCGTGGGCTCTGGCTCGGACGATCGCGTGGGCACGGGCTTGGGCGGTTGCGGCTGGGTCGGCTCGGGGTCGGCCGGCTCCGGGTTGGTCGTCGGCCTTGGCTGCGGTGGTCTCGCGGCCGGCGGCTCGGACGCCGTCGTCCGCGGGCGCGTCACGACCCGGGGCGGGGCCGCGGGTTCGGTCCGCTGGTCGGGGGCCGGCTTGGCCAGCACCGTGCCGTCCGGCGGCGGTTCGGCGGGCCAGGGTCGCACCGCCGGCGGGTCGACGGGCTCGTCCGGCAGCAGGTCGCCGGTCGAGGGCAGCCCGACGACGCGGCCGGTCGCGTACATCCGGGCCAGCCCGAGCACCACCCGGACATAGGAGTCGGCGTTGTTGTAGCGCCGTACCGCTTGCGCTGCCCGGGCCGGGTCGCGCAGGTCCGACGTACCGGTGCAGAGGTACTGTGCGGCGCCCTGCGCGGCGTCGAACATGTTGTTCGGGTCGCCGACGCCGTCGCCGTTGCCGTCCGCGTTCACCGCCCGCCAGGTCGACGGGATGAACTGCATCGGCCCGACCGCACGGTCGTACACGGTGTCGCCGTCGAGCGCACCACCGTCGCTGTCACGGATCAGCGCGACGTTGGGCCGGCCGTCCAGCGGGATGCCTCGGATCCGCCGGGTCGCGGAACCGTCGTCGCGTAGCTGGGCGCCGCCGAACCGGCCGTGGTTCGACTCCACCCGTCCGATCGCGGCGAGCAGCGTCCACGGCACCCCGCAGCCGGGGTCGCTGACCGCCAGCCGCGCCTCGGCCTGCTTGTACGCCCGCAGGGCGACATCCGGGATCCCGCTCTCGCCGAGGGTGCTGATCACCGGCGCACCCGAGAGCACCATCTGCACCGGTTTCGCCACCCGACCGGGACCGACCGGGACCGCTTCCAGCTGCTCCGGCGCGACGAACTCGGCCAGCACCTCGTCCTCGATGAAGGGGTCGGCCGCCTGCGCCTCCGGGGTCCCGGACGCGTCGTACCCGCCGGGCGCCACGCGGTCGACCGGCGCGGCTGCCAGCACTGCCAGGGTGACCACCGCGGCCACCGAACCCGCCAGCTGCCAGCGACTCGGTGCCGCCGGCCGATCGAGGCGATGCCGTCCCCGGTGTCGTCCTCGGTGCAGCCTCCCGGGTCGCCTGATGAGCTTGCGCAGTCCGGACACTCGCATGATCCTCGATCCCTCCGCCGATCCGCCGTCGCAGTGCAGTCCCCCGGCTTTCACAGGCGTTCGGCGCGGACCACGTCCCGGATCGGTTCGTCCACGACCAGGTCGCTGGTATGAAGGACGATGTGAGGGGCTTACCGTGACCACGCCGACCGCCGAGACCGCGGTCCGGCCGGTGATCCTGACCGTCGACGACGACCCGGGGGTGTCCCGGTCGATCGCCCGCGACCTACGGCGGCGGTACGGCGAGCAGCACCGGGTCGTCCGCGCCGAGTCGGCCGAGCAGGCGCTGGAGGCGCTCAAGGAGCTGAAGCTCCGCGGCGAGCCGGTGGCGGTCCTGCTCGCCGACTACCGGATGCCGCATCTGACCGGGATCGAGTTCCTGGAGCAGGCGATGGACCTGTTCCCGCGAGCCCGGCGGGTGCTGCTGACGGCGTACGCGGACACCGACGCGGCGATCCAGGCTATCAACGTGGTGGACCTCGACCATTACTTGCTGAAGCCGTGGGACCCGCCGGAGGAGAAGCTCTACCCGGTGATGGACGCGCTGCTGGAGGCGTGGGCGAGTACGCCGGAGCAACCGGTGCACGAGACCAAGGTGATCGGGCACCGCTGGTCGGCGCCGTCGTTCGCGTGCCGGGACTTTCTGGCCCGCAATGCGGTGCCGTACCGCTGGTACTCGGTCGACAGCGACGAGGCACGCCGGCTGCTCGACGCCGCGGAGCTGGACGGCCAGCAGCTGCCGGTCGTGGTCACCCCCGACGGCGACGTGCTGGTCGCGCCGACCGAGTCCGAGCTCGCGACCCAGGTCGGGCTGTCCACCACACCGGCCGCCGAGTTCTACGACCTGGTCGTGGTCGGCGGCGGTCCGGCCGGGCTGGGCGCCGCGGTGTACGGCGCCAGCGAGGGCCTGCGGACGGTGCTGGTCGAGCAGCTCGCGACCGGCGGCCAGGCCGGCCAGTCCAGCCGGATCGAGAACTACCTCGGCTTCCCGGACGGGGTGTCCGGTGCCCAGCTCACCGACCGGGCCCGGAGGCAGGCGGTGAAGTTCGGAGCCGAGGTGCTGACCGCCCGCCGGGTCACCGGGCTGGAGGCCCGCGGCTCGGCACGGACGGTGGTGTTCTCCGACGGCAGCGAGCTGTCCGCGCATTCGGTGATCCTGGCCACCGGCGTGTCCTACCGGACCCTGCAGGCGCCGGGCCTGGAGGACCTCAACGGCCGCGGCGTGTACTACGGCGCGGCGTCCACCGAGGGACCGAGCTGTGCGGGCTCCGAGGTGTACATCATCGGTGGCGCGAACTCGGCCGGACAGGCCGCGGTGTACTTCTCCCGGCACGCCCGCAGAGTGCACCTGCTGGTCCGTGCCCCGTCGCTGGACGCCACCATGTCGGCGTACCTGATCGCACAGCTCGCCGAGATCCCGAACATCGAGGTGCACACCTGCACCGAGGTGGTCTCGGCGAAGGGTGCGGACCACCTGGAACGGCTGACGCTGCACAACAACGCGACCGGCGACAGCCGCGAGGTGGACGGCGAGTGGCTGTTCGTGTTCATCGGCGCGGCGCCGCGGACCGAGTGGCTGCCGGTGGAGCTGGATCAGCGCGGGTTCGTGCTGACCGGGCCGGACCTGGGCGGCCGCCCCGCGGGCTGGCCGCTGGAGCGGGACCCGTACCACCTCGAGACCAGCGTGCCGGGCGTGTTCGCGGCGGGTGACGTCCGGGCCGAGTCGGTCAAGCGGGTCGCGTCCGCGGTCGGCGACGGCGCGATGGCGGTCACGCTCGTGCACCGCTACCTGGAGGTGCTCTGATGGCCCAGGAGATACACGAAGAGCTGGAGCGGCTCACGCCTGACGAGCTGCGAACCCTGTTCCTGTTCGAGGGCCTGGACGACGAGCAGCTGGACTGGCTCGCCCGCGAGATGTACGTCAAGACCTTCGAGCCCGGCGTGGTGTTCCGGCAGGGCGACCCGGGCACCTGCTGCTACGTGCTGCTCTCCGGGTCGGTCGCGATGTCGAAGCTGTCGTACGGCCAGGACGTCGAGATCACCCGGACCGACCAGCGCGGGGTGTACGCCGGCGCGTTCACGGCGTTCATGGGCGACCGGGGGACGCTGGAGTACGCCGCGACGATGACCGCCCTCGAGCCGAGCCGGTTCGCGGTCATCGACGCGCAGACGCTCGCGACCATGATGCAGACCTGGTTCCCGATGGCGGTGCACCTGATCGACGGCATCGTGATGAGCGCACGGCGTAGCGACCGGGCCATCGGGCAACGCGAGCGACTGCTGGCGCTGGGCTCGCTGTCCGCCGGGCTCACCCACGAGCTGAACAACCCGGCCGCAGCCGCCGTACGCGCCTCCGCGGCGCTGCGGCAGCGGGTCGCCGGGATGCGGGCGAAGCTCGCGATGCTCGCCGACGGCACCCTGGACGCGACCAAACTGCACAAGATCGTCGAGCTGCAGGAGGACGCGGTCGAGCGGATCGCGAAGGCGCCGGTCCGGTCCCCGCTGGAGCTCAGCGATGCCGAGGACGCGCTGGCGGACTGGCTCGACGACCACGACGTCGCCGGCGGCTGGGACATCGCGCCGGTGCTGGCCGCGGGCGGGCTGGACCCTGCCTGGATGGAGAACGTGCTCGCGACCGTAGGCCCGACGTACCTCGAAGGCGCGATCCGCTGGATCACCTACACCGTCGACACCGAGTCGCTGATGAACGAGATCGACGACTCGGTGACCCGGATCTCCACCCTGGTCGGCGCGGCGAAGCAGTACTCGCAGATGGACCGGGCGCCGTACCAGACAGTCGACCTGCACGAGCTGCTCGAGTCGACCCTGGTGATGCTGGCGTCGAAGACCAAGGGCCTGCAGGTGGTCAAGGAGTTCGACCGGACTCTCCCGGAGGTGCCCGCCTACGCCGCGGAGCTGAACCAGGTCTGGACCAACATCATCGACAACGCGGTCGGCGCGATGGCCGGCAGCGGCACGCTGACGATACGGACCTGGCGCGATCGCGACAACGCGGTCGTCGAGATCGGTGACACCGGTCCGGGCGTCCCGGACGACATCCGGGACCGGATCTTCGAGCCGTTCTTCACCACGAAGGGGATCGGCGAAGGTACCGGGCTCGGGCTCGACATCTCCTGGCGGATCGTGGTCAACAAGCACCACGGCGATCTGCGGGTCACCTCGGTGCCCGGCGACACCCGCTTCCAGGTGGTCCTGCCGCTGCAGCCGGCCGAGTAGAGCTTCACCCCGTAACTAGGAGGTGCTCGACATGGCTGCGAGTCGTGCGAAGGCGTTCGCCATCGCTGCTCAGACCAGTCTCAGCGATGAGGCGATGCAGCAGGTGTACGACGACGTCCGGCACGTTGCGGTCGCGTATCCGCAACGCCCGCTGACCGAGATCCTGAGCTCCCTGGTGGAGACGCAGGACCTGGTCTCCGCCTTGCTCGAGCGCCGGCAACGATCTGACCACCTACGCCAGCTGAACTTCCTGGGCGGTGTGACCGGCGGGCTGCTCGCCAAGGCATCGCACGATCTGGGCAACCCGCACGCGGCGATGACGCAGACGCGGACCGCGTTCCTGTGCGCCGACAGCGCCGACCACGACGGTCTGCGGGCCTGGATTCGCGGGCTGCAGTCGCTGGTGTCCTACTGGGCCGGCAACCCGCACGAGTCCGTGCGCTACGCGCAGCTGGGGGCCGGCCACGCCGAGCAGTCCAGCAACACCACCGGTGTCTGGCTGCCGGTCAGCGAGGCCCGGGCGTGGGCCGCACTCGGCAACGCCGAGGCCGCGCAGCAGGCGCTGGAACGGGCCGAGGAGGCCTGGGACGACATCGAGAACGACGAGCTGGACGCGCTCGGCGGCATCTGCACCTTCGGGCGCGCCCGCCAGCTCTACTACGCCGCCGACGCGCTGTCCTGGCTGCCGGGCGAGGCGGCCAGCTGCCGGCGGTACTCGACGCTCGCGGTCGAGGCGTACACCGACCGGACCGACCCGGAGTGGGCCTTCGGCGACGCCGCCGGCAGCCATGCCGCAATGGCGATCAGCCACATCGCGCACGGCGATACGGAAGGGGCCGCCGAGGCGATCGCGCCGGTGCTGGAGCTTCCCGCGGAGCGCCGGATCAACGGTGTCGTGCACTCCGCCCACCGGGTGCACCAGGCCTAGGGCAAGTCGGGCCTCGCAGAGCAGGCTCGGACCCTTCAGGAAGAGATCGAGAACTTCACCCGTACCCCGATACACGCGTTCCCGAGGTAGCCGCTCAGCGGACGAGTCGCGCAGGCGT
>Ga0114129_10004244_pt1 | contig 20246 bp, 16 predicted proteins | sample RhiMetdeltSRZDD1_FD_80071 | JGI IMG/M metagenome (GOLD analysis project Ga0114129, IMG submission 80071) | Populus rhizosphere microbial communities from Tennessee, USA - Rhizosphere MetaG P. deltoides SRZDD1 (version 2) (version 2) | ecosystem: Host-associated > Plants > Roots > Rhizosphere >... | reverse complement strand
GATTAGTCCGAGCCTGCCCGAGCCAGGGTTGTAAACGTAAAGCCTCGTCATAGTCAGCAATCGCCAGAGTAAAATCCTGTTGCTTCAATCCGCGCTCGTTGTAAAAACGCGCGACTGCGACGTTGCAGCCCAGCGACGATAACGTCAGCAGGATGGTGGCAACGACGCTTAGGCTTCGAGCGCGCATGAGAATTGACTCGTGGGGTTTGTTCGATATGGAGTCGGCAAATGGTGAAGGGTTAGTGTCCTGCACCCGATGGCTTTAACGGCCGCCACAACGCAGTCAGCCGTTTCCCGCTGGCAGTTTGCAAAAGACTCATCACACCCATGTATCCAAACCCAAAGAAAAATAAGACCAGGAATGGAATGGTTCCCCACATGTGCAGGCGAGCGGAATAGAGAATCGCCAGTAAGAAATAGAAAGCAAAGGCCAGTTCCAGCAAAGGCAGTAAGCCGCGCTTGCGACGGTACTTCTTTCGCTTCCACGTGGCATCAGACATTTCTTCGACGCGGTATTTCGGAGTACGTACGAACTCGGTTTTCACTCCCAGCAGCGCTTCGAGGACCGCACGAGTGTTGGAAAAGGCCAAGCCAATTCCTAAAGCCATGACTAAAGGCAAATGAAGCAGCCGCGGAGTACGTCTAGCATCAAGGTACCAAACTGCTGTGCCATAAAAGAGCACGACGGATATCGAGGAAAAGAACAGCAGCGGCAGGTCAAGAATCATCAGGTGATAGAACGGCTGGTTGTACCTGACCAGCAGCAACGGAAACTGCAGAAGACTCGCCACAATCATCAATGGATAGCTGATGTTTCCGGTCAAACGGAAAAACATTTCCAGCTTCACTCGAAAAGGAAGTGGCGCCCACCAAATCCGCGGATACAGCTTCAGTCCCACTTGCATCACGCCTTTGGCCCAACGCCGTTGCTGAGCCTTAAAGGCGTTGATCTCAACCGGAATCTCTGCCGGTGATTCCTCATCAAGCAGGTAAACAAACTTCCATCCCATCAACTGAGCTCGAAAGCTGAGATCCGTGTCTTCCGTAAGAGTGTCGTGTTGCCAGCCACCGCTTAAGGCGATCGCCTCTCTGCGCCAAATTCCCGCCGTGCCATTGAAGTTGAAGAAACCGCCTGTCCGGTTGCGTGTCGTCTGCTCCACGACAAAATGGCCGTCGAGCATAATCGTCTGCAACCTGGTCAGGAGGTTATAGCCGCCGTTGATGTGGGACCAACGCATCTGAGCGCAGCCAACCACGGGGTCGGTAAAGAAATCAACCAGCTTGCGTAAACAGTCAGGCTTCGGAACAAAGTCGGCATCAAAAATCGCCAGGAGTTCGCCTTTTGCCGTCTTGAGTCCATTCTCCAACGCGCCAGCTTTAAACCCCGTGCGGTCATCGCGGTGGATATAGTGAATGTCGAAACCCTGCTGCTGGTATTTATCCACTACCGCCGCGGCAACGCGTGAAGTTTCATCCGTAGAGTCGTCGAGTACCTGGATCTCGAGTTTTTCCCGTGGGTAGTCGATTGCTGTCACTGCCTTCAACAACCGATCGACTACATACAGTTCATTGAACAGCGGTAGCTGTACCGTAATATGTGGCAGGTTGTCTTCGCTGAATCTCGCCTTCGGTTCCGGAACAAATTTTCGGTACCGCCAGAAATCGATGACTTGCTTAATGCGGTAAGCACCGTAGACGGCGAGTGTGGCAAGAATAGCGAAGTAACTCAGCAGAACGACGTAATCGAATGCGTCGAGCTTATAAAGCGGACTGATGTTGCTCCACGTCTTGTTTACAAGATCATGAAAGTACGTCTGGAAGAGGAAGTCAGGGCTTGGCCCCTTGGGCGACGGCCAGGGGGTAGCGCTAGGTATAGAATTGTCCTGAAAAAACATTGCTGCTACTACGAAGAACCAATTTCCGGAGTTTAACTCCGCTCCGGGCCCTTACACCCTAAGCGCCGCCAGCCTCAAAGGCCCGACGGCGCGAATACGGCAAAGATTCTACATTAAACCCCGGTATATTGAGAAATCACGAACTGCAAAGTGAAGTCCCAGTCAGTACTACTTCGACATAGCCGTTATTCTTAGCTTCATCTCATCAAAAGCGGCGTTAACATACCGAGAGTTCTTCGCGGGCATCTTTACGAAGTTTGACTCCCATGACAGACTCGTTGAACGCTGGGACGTGGGCGGGTGACTACCAAAAAGAAGCGTCAGGAATTGATCTTTGCGGTATTCACTTGTACCCATCTCCTCTTCTTCTTTCCGGGCCATGCGCTTTAATACCGTCGCAATCAGCAGACCATTCGTTTCCTTCTAATCCAATAAAAAACCGACGCGACGGATTCAGAAACGGTAGCGTTTCGCCGTCACCTGTCGGAAGAACATGGCGAACGAACTCAATGTACTTACGGTTTGTTCCGGACTGCGGCTAAGTTGTACTTGCAGCTTCTCACCTCTCGAACTCAAATCCGCCTCTCAGGAGCGCTGTAGTCGCTTGGACCAACTGGAATTGGTTTTGTGACACCGGTGGCGATTTCTCGTGCACTTGAAGTTCCGCGCTTCCGCAAACTGAGCTCAACGACGCCTGGCATCACATAGAAAACCACCACCGAGCTAAGAATAAAGCCGGTGACGAAGCGTGTTGTGTGAGTGTTCTCCCAAATGCCGAGAAAAGTCAGCAAAAAGTCGATTACCAATGGAATCGCCGCCGCTATCAACCACTTCCGCGGAGGTGTGTGAACTAGACGTAGTGATCTCACCAATGGATACAGAAGAAGCATCAGCATGGCACCGAAGTAGATGCCGGTGCACCGTGAGCACACCGCGAGTTTATGTCCGTTGATGAAAAAGGATCGCTCCGGAATTTGATGACAGACGAAACTAAAGGAGTGGTAGATGTTTTGTGCAGCAGTCGTGTGACCGTCAGCCGCAAGCAGCGGAGCCGCGAGGATCAGCGAAACAACGAACAAGGTGCCTACTGTAACTATCAGCCATCCAAACAGAGGACGACGAATGGCCGCGGTTTGTGGAAAGTATTGAGCTGCCGAAAGTGGCATGGCGTGTTTTTAGGAGAATTCTAATGGACAGAGGGGATGGCCCTTTGGTTCAGCGACGGCCTTTCATGAATAGTTGCGTCTCAACGTTCGCATGGAGATTCAGCGTTAATAAGTTGACCACATCACCTCAAAACCTGATAACCGTATCAGGGCCACCTTCGATATGAAGTGTATCGACGAAACGAATGTGCCGTGATTCAGTTGTCATCACCACCGAGTGCGTCCGCTTTCCTGATCCAAAGAAACGGACTCCTTTCAACAGCGCACCATCAGTCACACCAGTCGCGGCAAAGATGATTTTCTTTCCGGGCGCCAGATCGTCAGTGTCATAAACTGTATTCGGATCACGTATTCCCATCGTCGCCAGTCGGGCCATCACTTCATCTTTCGCCGGCACCTTGTTCTTATCAACCCCCAGTCGATCAGGATCAAAAACAAGCCGAGCTTGAATTTCTCCATTCAAACACTTCATCGCGGCCGCCGTAATCACACCCTCAGGCGCTCCGCCAATTCCCATTAGAGCGTGAATGTTTGTGCCCGCAACTGCTGCCGAGATTCCAGCAGACAAATCGCCGTCAGAGATAAGTCTGATGCGCGCACCGGCTTCTCGCACGTCAGCAATAAGTTTCTTATGACGTGAACGATCGAGAACAATCACCGTTAAGTCTTCAATATCGCGCCCCAGTCTGCGCGCGATGTTCTTCAAGTTGTCTTTTACGGGAGCGTCGATATCTACGACACCACGTGAAGATGGCCCAACAACAATCTTGTCCATGTAGATATCGGGAGCGTTCAGCAAGCCACCTCGTTCGGCTGCCGCCAAAACGGCGATTGCGTTATTCGCACCGAGCGCACAAAGGTTCGTGCCTTCAAGTGGGTCAACGGCAATATCGACTTCGGGACAGGAATCGGCCATCTCCTCGCCTACACCAAACCCTCCGCCTACTTCTTCACCGATGTAAAGCATTGGCGCTTCGTCCCGTTCGCCCTCGCCAATCACAACCCTGCCACGCATCGGTACCGTATCCATGACCTCTCGCATGGCTTCTACTGCGACGTGGTCTGAATACTTGCGATCGCCTTGCCCCATAGTCCGGGCAGCAGCGATCGCCGCCGCCTCGCATACTCGCAAGAAATCCAAAGACAGCTCGCGCTCTGTCCTCAACTCATGACCCATATGATTGACTCTCCTGATTCCGGAATAGTTTAGCTGTGCGGCACTGACAGGCGTTCGGTGCTCACAGTGTGGGGAAATGCTTGGCCATACTAGCAGAGCGGCCGTTGGTTTTGCACAGACGCACGGGTGATCGCGGGGAATATCGTAAGACCTCCGGCGAAAAACTGAAATTTCCTATCCATCCACACTTTCCTTAAATAAAAAGCGAAAATCTCAAGCTACTGTAAACGGACGCTGCCGTCCGTAATCGGTCGACCCGCACCGTCAAGGGCAAAGACCAAGCGTAGTTTTTTTAGTAGCTTTTCCTCTTCTGAAGGAGACCAGTATGCCGGAAGCTTCAAACCCTCTAGTTCTCGATCTCAGCCAAGTTGGCGCTGGTGACGTTGCTTTGGTTGGTGGAAAATGCGCCAGCCTGGGCGAGCTATTTCGTTTGTTTTCGTCGCGCGGCGTAAGAGCGGTTGATGGTTTTGCGACCACAAGTGAGGCTTATCGGCTTCTGTTAAATACAAATAACCTCGGCCCGCGACTCCGAGAGCTAATGCATGGTCTTGATCACAACGATATTCGCGCCCTCAACGAAGCTGGACGGGAAGCGCGGGCACTGATGCTCGATACTCCGCTTCCGCCGGCTGTACATGACGCAATTATCAGTAGCTATCGCCGGCTTTGTAAACGGATCGGTCGCAGAACCGAAGTTGCCGTTCGTTCATCGGCTACCGCGGAAGATCTCCCAGAAGCATCATTTGCCGGGCAGCAAGATACGATTCTGAATGTTCGAGAACAACAACTTATTGAGGCTTGCCACCGTTGTTTCGCTTCTTTATGGACCGATCGCGCTATTTCATACAGAGCCGCTCGTGGTTATGATCACTTCGAAGTAGCTCTTTCGATCGGGGTTCAACCGATGGTGCGCTCGGACCAGTCGTGTTCGGGAGTAATGTTTACGCTCGACACAGAGTCTGGCTTTCGCGATGTGGTTGTGATCAACGGCGCGTGGGGACTAGGAGAAGCAATCGTCCAGGGCATGGCAACGCCCGATGAATGGATCGTCTTTAAGCCAACGTTGAAAACCGGCGCACGACCGATTGTTAGCCGCAGGATTGGCAGTAAGGAAGTGAAGATGGTGTACGGGCTTGACGGTCGCGGCACTCGCACACGTGAGGTTGTAGAGGCCCAAAGGCAACGCTGCTGCCTTAGCGACTATGAAGTGCTGGAGTTAGCACGTTGGGCATGCATTATCGAGGAACATTACTCCGATCTCGCTCACAAGCCCACGCCGATGGACATCGAGTGGGCCAAAGATGGATACACAGGCGAACTCTTTATTCTTCAGGCGCGACCGGAGACGGTCCATTCAAGTAATCACCAGCCATATGTGGAAACGTACAAACTAGCCGGCGAACATGCCGCGCCGCTCGTCTCGGGGATCGCTGTTGGCGAGAAGATTAGTCACGGTCGGGTCCACGTGCTTGCTGATCCGGATCATCTTGCGCAGTTCGAAGCGGGCGATGTTCTGGTCACCTCAATGACGGATCCAGCATGGGAACCCATCATGAAGAAGGCAGCAGCAATCGTCACGGATCGTGGCGGTCGCACTTGTCACAGCGCGATCATCAGCCGAGAGTTGGGACTACCGTGCATCGTAGGCACCGGCAACGCCACCTCGATATTGCAAAGCGGGACTTCGGTAACCGTCTCTTGTGCTGAGGGTGCGCATGGAAATGTCTATGAAGGCGAAGTTGAATTCACTGTAGATCGGCGCGTTGTTGGAAAGGAGCAGCGGCCGAAGACTCAGGTGATGATGAACGTGGGCGACCCGGACCACGCGTTTGCCGTAGCGTCCCTGCCAAACGACGGAGTTGGCCTCGCCCGTTTGGAGTTCATTATTAACAATCATATCGGCATCCACCCAATGGCCTTAGTTCGTTACCCGCACCTAAAAAAGCAGGAAGATGTGCGGGAGATAGAACGGCGCATCGGGGAAGAGGATCCGCGCGAGTTTTTCATTCGTCGTCTTGCTGAAGGTATTGGACGAATTGCGGCGGCTTTTTATCCGAAGCCCGTGATCGTCAGAATGTCTGACTTCAAATCCAACGAGTACGCAATGTTGATAGGAGGACATGAATTCGAGCCGGTCGAAGAAAACCCAATGCTTGGCTTCCGCGGTGCGTCGCGTTACTACGACGAAAGATATCGTGAAGGATTCCATCTGGAGTGTCTGGCCTTGCAGCGCGTGCGTGAAGAGATGGGACTCATCAATGTCAAAGCGATGATTCCCTTCTGCAGGACGATTGCAGAAGCGGAACGGGTGGTGAATCTCATGTCGGAGTTCGGCCTCAAACAGGGTGAGCACGACCTCGAAATCTATGCGATGTGCGAGTTGCCTGCGAACGTCATTTACGCTGACGAGTTCTTACACGTGTTTGATGGTTATTCCATTGGATCAAACGACCTCACACAACTCACGCTTGGTTTGGATCGCGATTCAGAAATGGTGGCTCATCTGTTCGATGAACGAGACGGCGCTGTAGAACGAATGGTGACGCTCGCAATCGAAGCAGCCCATCGCGCTGGTAAGAAGATCGGCATCTGCGGCCAGGCGCCCTCGGATTATCCGGAGTTTGCCGAATTTTTGGTGCAAAAGGGAATCTCATCGATTTCATTGAATCCAGATACGCTGGTACAAACTACTCACAAGATCCTGGAAGTCGAAGACGCATTAGCTGAAAAGCCGAAAGCCACGATAGATCCGGCGCTAATTACTACTACCGTTATCGATAAGGAAATACTTCAGACGATTGAGGGGCCAGAACAATAACGGACCATCACGGCCATTGTTTTTCCCGAGTCGCGTCCTTCATCCTTCATCGCTCATCCTTCATCGCTCCGGGCAGCCACTATCGACAATAAATAGTCGTTTGCGGCAAGACTCTGTTGTTGAATTCACATCCTTCCAGGATTAGATTTCACCTCCGGAAAAATCGGGATCAGGAAATCCGAAGCGGCGCAGGAATGCGCGGTTGTGCGCTCGGTGACATGGTAGAAGAGTTTCTCCCACTTTCCCGTGTGCTTTTTGCCTAGCTATCGTCGGAATATCTAGTAGACAAAACCACAGAGAGAGCGATAATCTCGCCGCGCCCCGCAAAATCACTATTCAACTTTGTTGCGAAGCCTCAAGGTTCCTTCAGTGAAGATCCATCTTCGCGTCCAGGTCCTCATCACTTATGGATCGAAGAATAGAAGTCGTCATTTCACGTATGGAAGATCACCCGGCGAAGGCGTGGGAAACGTCGGAACTGGCTGACCTCGTGAATCTCTCCGCATCTCGACTGCGTCACCTTTTCAAGCAGGAAACGGGCACCACTCCAGCCCAATATCTGAAAACGATCCGGCTGCGCCATGCTGCTATCTTGCTGCGAACCACTTTCATGTCGATTAAAGAGATCGCCATGAGCGTCGGTCTTACGACTGCCAGTTATTTCGTGCGCGAATTCCGAAAATCCTACGGCATGACGCCGACAGCATTCCGAAACTCCGTTGCCAGGTTCACGGCTAGAGACCACAAACGAAGAAAATGACAGCCAGCTATCTACGTCATGAATTAGCCGTTTTAGACAACATTATTCTGTTGACGAACGACACTACTTGGTCTAGCCTTCGTCGCACATCTCCACCAAGTTGAAAGTAAATGGCAGCACCTAAGATCGGTGTTGATACTCGGTGTCACCTCACCGGGAATGGAAGAGATGCACTCACAATCCTCATTGATACGCATTGAATTTGGAGCTCACGGAAACGGACTGTCCAGCTCCCGCGCAAGAATCTTCCTTCCACACTTGATCGCTATTCTCTTTATGCAGTGCCTGATGGTCGGTTGGGTCTGTGGCCAGGAATCTGATCGAGTAGTTGCTACAGTCAATGGTGCGCCAATAACGCTGCGTGATGTTGATGCGACGGCGATTAACAAGATATTTCCGCTGCAGCAGCAAATATTCGCGCTGCGGAAAGCCGCGCTCGAAAATTTGATTTCGCGCAGGGTTTTGGAAACTCAAGCCGCGCGCAAGAATCTTTCCGTCGAGGATCTAATAAGTCAGCTACTTGGACCACCAGTTACAGTTGCGGCGACTCAGGTCGAAGAGCTCTATACGGATAATCTCTCTGCGTTCGCCTCAATGAGTACTGACGAAGCAAGGCAAAAGCTGCGACTGGACCTCGAGACACAGGCCCGTCTAAAACGATACCGCGAACAATTACTAGAGCTTCGCAAGGCAGTTCAGCTGGAGTCGTTTCTCGAGGAACCACGTTTGCCCGTCCCTTCGGCGCCGCCGTTCAGCTCTATTGGTCCAGCCAATGCGAAAGTGGTGATTACAGAGTTTTCTGACTTCCAATGTCCGTATTGCAGAGAGGTTCAATCTACCATTAAGCAAGTGCTGCGACAGTTTGGGAACAACGTTCGACTTGATTTCAAAAACCTACCGCTTGAACAACACGCCTTCGCGACTGTGTCGGCACAGGCAGCCTATTGCAGCGGCAAGCAAGGACGGTTTTGGGAATACCACGATGCACTATTTGCCGCTGACGGCATATCGAGAGACAGCTTGGATGTCTTTGCAACCCGCTCCGGTTTGAACGTCACGCTGTTTCAAGCTTGTTTGGCATCAACGGAAAGTCGACTTGCCGTCACTGCGGACATCCAGGAAGCAAGAAGATTAGGGATCGATAGCACACCCACCTTTCTCATTAACGGCAAACTACTTCGCGGTGCGGCAAACTTTGATCAATTCAAGTCGATCATTGAGCACGACTTGAAGGCGATTCGAAGTCGTTCAGCCGCTCAACAAAGATGACGAGTCGAAGAAAGGACTACAAGATGAACAAGCAAACTTTAATCCTTCTCCTCACAACTGTGTTCTGCTTCGTCCTTGTGGGCATAACACACGACACGATTGGGCAACAACTTCGAACATCGCAAAAGGAACGCGGTTCAGTGTCGCAACCAAAGACTCGTTTCAGCTCGGCTGAAGAACAAGCTGTCAGAGCCGTGTACGATAAACTCACTGCCTTGAACCGCGCCTCTCAAAACCGAGCGATCAACGACGCTGAATTGGATGGCCAACAGGTCCTGAAATTCGAGCTATCTAATTTTCATGCTGGGCCTATCGGAGAGATTCTTTCGAAACCACACAACGAATTCGTAACAGGCATTGCCGGTGAGCTTATTAATTTGATTCGGTCAGTTAGTGTGCATAACAAGGGCCCAGAGCAAATTGCTTTCAAGGCGGAATGGGCTGAGGGACAGTATGCATCTGCATATGAACCCCAATGGACAGTCGCCCAAATTTTTTCGTTCTATCCGGATGAGTATTACAACGTTGGGTCTTACGTATCGTACGAGGTGACTGTGACACTCCAGGGGAGGGCCAGGCACTATAGGGCACTGGCACTTTTCAACAAGTCTGGCAGCGGCAACGGCTCGTCTGGTCCGCTTTTCTGGGACTTCGTTGTTGGCCAGAGTGGTTGGTTGAATACGCTGATGAACGAGAAACGGCCTGCGAAAGAACCGACGCCGGCTTCGTCGCCAGATCAATTTGAATGGACGCAATACGAAGCGTTGTCGACATCAGTCCAGGCGGAAACGTTCACGGAAGCCGCAGGTAATACGGAACCGTCAAACGTCGCTTCATCGGAATCAGATACGGGGACAATCACGGAGAGTACTGTGCCTGGGCTGGGCATAATCGTTCGTAAAACGACCGAAAATACGGCGGAGCATACGTCCGGGCAACATGGTGAAAGAGTCGGATTTCAGGGCAACTGCACTTCACAGGTGGGCGGAGAGCAGCTGTGTAACGTGGAGATAACTGATACCGACACATATGAGCGCGGAACGCTTGTCAGCTTCTTCATCGGCCATCGGTCGATTATCGATCAAAAAGAGGAAACCGCAACCGGTCCACTTAACAATACGATTACTTGCTGGGCGGCCAGAGGGATGGCCGTTTCGACTTGTTTCTTTGGCGCGTGCACAGTGAGCGGTGGCCTCTCAGGTGGAGGTGCTGCCGTAAAAATGACTGGAGGTAATTTATGGAATGGGCAGTTGGCCCACCTGCACCAATGCAGACTGCCCGGCAGTGGACCGGGCAACTGTACATTACCAGGACCAGATGGTACCTGCCCGCCAGGGACCAGAATGGACGCGTTTGGCATGTGTTGTCCGTTTACGGCTGGAACTGACTGCAGCGCAGCGTTTCTCCGCTGTATCCGATTTGCTGGAGACTTCGATGAGTCAACGTGTGGTTGCATTACGAGCTCACCGATTGTCGTTGACATCAGGGGGGACGCGATTGCTCTTACGAGCCCAGCGGAAGGAGTGGCTTTCGACCTTAACGGAAACGGGGCACTGGAGCGTCTGAGCTGGACCCGCGAAAACTCTGATGATGCGTGGCTCGCTCTCGACCGTAATGGAAACAACACGATCGACACGGGCGCGGAACTATTTGGCAATTTCACACCTCAACCGCCAAGTGCAAACAAGAACGGGTTCCTCGCTCTCGCTGAATTTGACAATGAGGCCAATGGGGGAAACGGCGACGGGATTATCGACAAAAAGGATCGGGTCTTCTCGAGCCTTCGTCTCTGGCAGGATGTAAACCACAACGGCATTTCAGAACCAACGGAGCTGCACACGTTGGAGTCGCTGAATGTTCAGGCGTTCGCGCTGGATTTTAAGGAGTCGAAGCGGGTGGACGAATACGGTAATGAGTTTCGCTACCGGGCGAAGGTCCAGGACACGAAAGCTGGCTCGCTAGGACGGTGGGCCTGGGATGTTTTCCTCGTGCACTAGAAACGGATCCACCGATTTCCACAATTACAACAGATTACGATTTAGGATTTCGGAATGCGGATTTCGCATTTCGCGGTAATGGAGAAGCTCGTGAGATTGGCCGTTGCCTGCGGAAGAAAGAGGCGGTCCACAAAAAGGGAAATCCGAAATCCGCATTCCGAAATCCGAAATCGTAATCTGTGTAATCTGTGAAAATCGGTGGTCTGCCTTTAACGTTTCGACGCCGGCAACGTGCAGCGTGCAGGCTTTTCCTGCTTCAGACCAAGCGCCCAGTCGGCCTGCATTAAGGTGTGAATGTCGCGCGTGCCCTCGTAAATGATCGCTGCCTTGCAGTTGCGTAGATATCTCTCGACTGGATAATCGTTGGAATAACCGTTGGCACCGTGGACCTCTATAGCCATTGACGCGGCCTTCTCGCTTCGTGTCGTGGCCTGCCACTTCGCTAAACTCGTTGCACGTGCGTTCGGCTTTCCTTCATCCTTTAAATAACCAGCCTTCAGCCAAAGCAGATGGCTCATCTGATAGTCAGCTTCCATTTCCGCAATCTTCTGCTTCACCAGTTGATGGTTCGCGATCTTCGTGCCGAAGGTTTCCCGTTCGTTCGCATATGAGATCGCCGCATCTCTTGAAGCGCGAATCACACCAGTTGCCCCCGAAGCTACCGTATAACGACCCTGTTCCAGCGCAAACATCGCAATCTTGAAACCTTCACCCTCTTTACCAACCATGTTGGCTTGCGGTACGCGAACGTCTTCCAGAGAGAAGTATCCAGTGTTGCCGGCCCGAATTCCCATCTTCCCGTGAATGGTGCCCGATGAAAAACCCTTCATGGTGCGCTCAACGATAAAGCACGACATCCCTGTATGGTCCCGCTTGCGTCGCTTATCCTCATCTGTCCAGCAAAAGAAAAGAAAGTTGTCAGCCACGTCAGCCAGACTGATCCACATCTTCTCGCCATTCAGAATCCACTCGTCGCCTTCACGTCGCGCAGTTGATCGCGCACCGACCACATCAGAGCCGGCACCCGGTTCAGTCAAACCGTAGGTCGCCAGCTTCTCACCTTTCGCTTGCGGCACAAGATACTTCTGCTTTTGCGCGTCGGTACCCCAGGTGTAAAGCGTAAGCGAGTTAAGTCCGGTGTGAACCGACATCACGACGCGAAGGAATGTGTCTACAGCTTCCAACTCCTCGCAAACAAGACCTAAAGCAATGTAATCAAAACCGGCTCCACCATATTCTTCCGGAATACAAACGCCGAGTAGATTCAGCTCCGCCATCTTCCTCAGTACAGACGGTTCAAAATGCTGCCTTTCATCCCATTCTTTGATGAAGGGTGCCACTTCCTTCTGGGCAAACTCACGCACCGTTTGCACGAGCGCCTTGTGGTCGTCGGACAATTCGAAATCGATCATTGGGAACTCACTCTCTAATTAGGTCGATAAAATGACCGGTCATCTTACTGGACGCGAAAACGGATGTCCAAACGCCTTCGCGTCTAGGGTTTTTGTTGGTGGTCTTAGATCTTTGGTCTTTGGTCTTTGACCTTAACCACTCGAAAATGTGCGTCACTATTCAGCTTTGCTATACTCCCCCACATGCCACGAAAACAGAAATCCGGCAGTGTTACTGTCGGTTTGGTCCAGATGAGCTGCGAGCAAAAACCGCAGCACAACCTGAAGAAAGCAATCGCCGGGATTGGCGAAGCAGCAAAGCGAGGCGCACAAATAGTTTGCCTTCAGGAGCTCTTTCGTTCTCAGTACTTTTGCCAAACGGAAGACATCGAGCTCTTCAAACTTGCCGAGACAATTCCTGGTCCCTCTACAGAGGCGTTGAGTAAAGTCGCCAAACAGAAGAATGTCGTGATTGTGGCATCGCTGTTTGAAAAGCGGGCCGCCGGCGTTTACCACAACACCGCAGTAATCATTGACAGATCAGGAAAAATCGCCGGGAAGTACCGGAAGATGCACATTCCCGATGACCCTCTCTATTACGAGAAGTTCTACTTCACCCCCGGCGATCTTGGTTTTCAGACTTACGATACAGCATATGGCAAGGTGGGCACGCTCGTCTGCTGGGATCAGTGGTTTCCTGAAGCAGCACGTTTGACTGCGTTGTCTGGCGCTCAGTTTCTGTTTTATCCGACTGCGATTGGCTGGTTACCCGATGAAGACCCGGAAGTTAATGAGGCTCAGCACGCGGCGTGGGAAACGATTCAACGCGCCCACGCCATCGCTAACGGAATTTTCGTGGTAGTAGTGAATCGCGTGGGCCGAGAAGGTAAGCTCAACTTCTGGGGTCAATCATTCGCCGCCGATCCTTTTGGAAGAATTCTTGCGAAAGCTTCCGCTCAAAAGGAAGAAATAATGGTGGTGGATTGTGATCTTACAAAGATTGATGAAACGCGACAGAACTGGCCATTCTTGCGCGACCGCCGCATTGACGCTTACAGCGGTTTACATCTCCGGTTCGGTGAATAATCATGAGATATGGAGTGCTCGATGTCGTCGGCATCGCGGGTGTGGTGCTTTTAGTAATTGCCTATCTACTACTGCAAATCAATAAACTGAAGAGTTCAGGTTTGCCTTACTCATTCCTCAATCTCATCGGTGCCAGCCTAATCATTGTTTCTCTCGTAGTTGATTTCAATCTCTCCGCATTCCTGATGGAAGCATTCTGGGTCTTGATCAGTCTCATAGGGATCTTTCGCCATCTGCGCGGCACGATGCTGCGCACGGATACGCGACTATGACCACCAATAGCCCGAAGACGCCGGCCGAGTTGGGCTTTTGTATGCCCGCTGAATGGCATCGTCACAAAGCCACGTGGTTGAGTTGGCCCAAGGATCCTGAAACTTGGCCCGACCGCGTCGAGCAGGTTGAAGAAATATTCCTGCAAATGATGGCTGCCCTCGCACCTCATGAGATTGTGAACCTGCTTGTAGATGACGCCGAAACTGAGAGAAAGGTCCGGGCAAGGTGCAATTTTCCTGCCGCGGAAAACATTCGTTTCGTTCGTCTGCAGACGGTTGATTCATGGATCCGCGACTACGGTCCAAACTTCCTGATCCATATTGATAGTGGCGCGCTCGCCTACAACGATTGGAGATTCAATGCGTGGGGCGATAAGTATCCAGAGCTAATTGAAGACGATCGGGTTCCCAAGTTGCTCGAACCAACTCTGCAGGCGCCCCGATTTGAGCCCGGCATTGTGCTGGAGGGTGGTTCCATTGATGTGAACGGAGCTGGCTGCGTCCTCACGACTGAGCAATGTTTGCTAAACCCAAACCGGAATCCTCCATTAATCAAGGGTCAGATCGAGCGTTATTTAGAAAATTACCTCAACGCGAGTAAGGTCCTTTGGCTTGGTGAAGGAATTGTCGGGGACGATACGGACGGCCACATCGATGACATCGCACGATTTGTCGCGCCGAACGTCATCGTGTGCGCACTTGAAGAAGACCGCACTGATGCGAACTATCAACTATTACAGGACAATTACCGACAGCTACAGTCGATGACCGATGCCGATGGTCGACCTTTCGAAGTTGTGACTCTTCCGATGCCTGGAATTGTGGGTGGGACGAGCACCGACAAACGAAATCTAGAGCGTCTTCCGGCGAGTTACGCAAACTTCTACATCGCGAACAACGTCGTGCTTGCCCCAATCTTTGGTCACCGCAACGATGAAAGAGCTCTCGAAACCCTGCAACAACTGTTTCCGGATCGCCGCGTGGTTGGCATCAATTGCGAACCTCTGGTCTGGGGAATGGGAACGATTCACTGCGTTACGCAACAACAACCGGACCCTTAGCCGCAGATTCACGCGGATATAACAGAGCATTCAGGTCGCAACAACACGATCTGTGTTTATCTGCGAAGAGCTGCGGCTAAGTTTTTCTCTCCACGGCTAAGAGCTTCTTCGCTTCCGCGATTGCTTCGTCCAGGTTCGTGACCCGTCCATCTAACTGCATCTCGTAGATTGCGCGGGTTACTTCACCCATTTGTGGACCAGGGATCATTCCGAGCTCCAGTAGGTGTCGACCCAGCAGAATCGGGTTTGGTGGGGCTTCCGCAACTTCCAGCTCCCGGGCGCGCGCGATAAACCAGTCCTGCGCAGCTGCGTCGTACCAATTCTCTCTTGGTACCCAATCTGCATTACGACCTAACGAGTCAGCCCGTGCCACTCGATAAAGCAGGTCAAGTTCACACTTGCGCGCTAAACGTCGAAACGCTCCATCTCCGACCTCTTCCCGCTTCTTGTAGAACTCCCCGGGTTTTAAGTGCTCCCGTACAAGCGCTATCACTTGTTCGCGAACGTCATAACCTTCAAGCGTATGGAGATTAAGCCGATCGAGGAAAGCTTCCGTGGGTGCTACACCTGCTTCTTCGTGCCCTCGCGATCGCCAGCGACCCTCAAGAAATTCTGTGGTTGAGCGTTTACCAAAATCATGCGACACCGCGGCAAGCATTACCGCGACCTGACGGGGATACGACAGCTCGTCAATCAACTCACGTGCACGATCAATGGTTAGCAACGTATGAACAAAAACGTCACCCTCAGGATGCCATTCCGGATCCTGTGGGACACCGATTAATGCAACCAGCTCTGGAAACAAAGGTTCGAGTGCACCAAGTTTTTGCAGCCACTCAAAACCAAGGGAGGGTTTCGCGGCCTGCAATAAAAGCTTCTCGATCTCTCCCCAGATTCTTTCAGCCGGCAAGTCATTGAGATCGATCTGTCGACACAGCGTCACTGTGTCGTCTTCGATCGCAAAGTTGAAACGCGCAGCGAATTGTGCCGCTCGCAACACGCGAAGACTGTCTTCCGGGAAGGTATCGGCAGATACAGCTCGCAGGACTCCCTTCTTCAAGTCCTGCTCGCCACGAAACGGATCGATTAGTTCGCCGGTTAACGGATCACTAAGAATCGCGTTGATTGTGAAATCTCTTCGCCTGGCAGCGTCTTCAACACTCATCCAGGGATCACCGTCGACGATAAAGGCCCGATGACCCCGGCCACTTTTACGCTCCCGACGGGGCAAAGAAACGTCCAAATCTGCGCCAACTTTGTAGACAGTGAAAGCCTCGCCAACGACGTTCACTGAACCAAACGCATCAAGAATCTGACGGATTGTCGCAGGTGGTAATTCATAAACCTCCAGGTCCCAGTCCTTCGGTTCCATACCCATCAGCAGGTCGCGAACGCAACCGCCGACGAGTAAAGCCCGACCGCCGGCTGCGCGCACGGCTCGGGCGAGATCAAGTACCTTGTCTGGAACCTGCGACAATTATTCAGACTCGTCTACGAGCTGCTGTTCAGTCTGGTGTTGAGATGAGTAGGATTCGAATTTATCAGGAGTATCGACCAGGACCTGGACGCCGCGTGTAGATGGCAAACAGCTAATCACTTGAACGCGATCAATCTGAGTCATGTTAGTACCGGCAGCATGCCAGATTTTGACCCAAAATGTCCGGAGCTGACCGTGAATAGCGAACGTCGAACCATCAAGCATTATGGGGATCGGTTCAGCAATTGTTCCCGACCGTAGCACCTGAAGTAGCTCCGGAATCCATGGTTTGAAATTATCAAACTGAACCAGAACCGCGGTCTCTTCAATCGACGCCGGCGGAAGATCGACTGGCTCGCCCGATTCCAGCAGTAGACGTGTTTCTGTCTGTTGATTTCTCTTCTTTACAACGGGCATGGCTTTTTATGTCCGATACGCTTTAGTTTGTCGTTCTGATGTCCGATATCCTTCGGCTTGTCGCGCCTGGCCCGCCACTCAATGTCGAAATCATACGAACCACACCACAAGCTGAAGCATATCGAACATCAGAAACTATTCTTTCAATCTCTTTTGCAGATGTTCCGCAAGGTCACTGACTTTCACTCGTTCCTGTTCCCACGTGTCGCGATCTCGCACTGTCACCGCCTCGTCTTCAAGCGATTGGTGGTCTACCGTAACGCAGAACGGCGTTCCGATTTCATCCTGGCGTGCGTAAAGTTTTCCAATACCGCCAGTGTCGTCATACACCGCACGCAACTGCGGCTGTAACGAACGCTTGATTGCTTTGGCCATACCCACTATTTCCGGTTTGTTTTTTGCCAGTGGCAATATTGCTGCTTTGATCGGAGCCAGCCGCGGCGACAGCTTCAAAATTACGCGAGTCTCCCCTTTGTCGTTCGTCTTCTCAGAATATGCGTCCAGCAACAAGGCGAGCACGGTTCGATTCACTCCAGCGGCAGGCTCTATAACGTGCGGATAAAATCGCTGCTTTGTTGTTTCGTCGAAGTAAGACAAATCTTCTGTCGAATCAGGATTGATACGCATGCCTTCTATGTCAACAGCTTTGCTGGAGTGTGACCGTAGATCGAAATCCGTTCGATATGCTATCCCCATCAATTCTTCCCATTGGCGCTCTTCTTCAGCGCGCTCAGGAAAGTATCGATACATGATATCCACGGTCCGCTTCGAATAATGAGCGAGCTCCTCTGCCGGAACTTCACGCCGCTTCAGATTTTCATCGCTGATGCCTAATCCTCTAAACCATTCGAGGTATTGGTCTACCCATTCGTCGACGAGGTTCAGGTGTTCGGCATCGGGTCGCACGAAGTATTCCATCTCCATCTGCTCAAACTCTCTCGTTCGCAAAATGAAATTGCCCGGCGTGATCTCGTTGCGAAACGACTTTCCGATCTGAGCAATGCCAAAAGGAATTTTTCGCCGCATTGCCGTCTGCACGTTGAGAAAGTTGATAAAGATTCCTTGTGCCGTCTCTGGCCGGAGATAACCAAGGGCTGTTGGATCCTCCTCTGCAGCGGCCGCACCGATTGTAGTGCGAAACATCATGTTGAAATCACGCGGCTCTGTTAGATCGTTCGAACCGCAGTTCGGACACTTGAGACGCTTTTGTTCAATCAGTTCAGCAACGGGTGTGGTCTTAGCATCTTCAGGGATCTCGATTTTGTCTGCGCGGAGACGCGACTTGCACTCCCGACAGTCGACGAGTGGATCGTGAAAAGTAGCTTCGTGTCCTGAGTACTGCCAGACGAGTCGATTAAGAATGATTGACGAATCTATGCCCTCGATATCATCGCGGTCGTAGACGATCCAGCGCCACCAGGCTTGTTTCACGTTATTGCAGAGCTCAACGCCCAGTGGTCCATAATCCCAGGCGCTCCCGAGACCGCCGTAGACCTCTGAGGAGGGAAACACAAAGCCGCGTCGCTTCGCTAGAGAAACAATCGTATCGATATTGGGTGCAGGCACAGTCGTACAAAACAAATTTGGAGTTTTCGTAAAGAAGGAATAGTAGAAGACGTCGTTTGAAAAGAAAAGAGCGGCTCTTGGATTAAGGATGAGGGATTAAGGATGAAGGATGAAAAATAACGGTCAGAACAAAAGATCTTTTTTCATCCTTCATCCTTGCAGTTACTTGCTTGGTGCCTGAATGTTTACATCAATCTTTTGCGTTCCTCCGCCTCCAAACAATCGACCTCTGTAAACGAACAGCAGAACCAGTACGACGATCACAAAGATCGCCACAATGGCGACCACACCTGCACTTCCACCGCCACCACCACCATCACCTTCGTCAGCCATGATGCGGCTCCTTCTCTAGTTGATTGTTACTCTGGGGGGTAATACCTACACGGGTTCGGCGAATTGTTAACACAGGCGGCTGGCAGCGTCAATTAGGGCACAAATACAAAGAGACAGAAGCTATACGCTTCTGTCTCCTCGCGACCCCCCAGGTTCGAAAACTTTTTAGCGGCGGTGGTGTGTTGCCGCAGTCCCTGGCTTGACGTCGGCAGGCTGGACCGTGGGCGTCGGCTGCGGAGGTTTTGCGCCTCGCGGCACAATCCATACCTCAACACAATCCTCCTCGCGGAAGCCACCATTAACGAGAACGATGCGCGAAGCATCGATTCCTCGCTGGGTCACCAGATAATCGCTGGCTCGCTGCAGAAGACGATTAGCCTGACCCGCTGGGCTCGTGCGTCCGCCATAGGCAAAGATGTGCGTAGTCGTGGTGGGATCGTTCTGCAATTCCACTGCGAGATTATCCAATCGCGCCTTCAGATCATCATTCGAACAACTGCAGCAAGTATCGAACTCTCGGCCGACGATCACTGTCTTTTCCACTGGTCGAACATTTGTTGACGCTCGCGTAACTTGACTGCAAGAAGGATCACCGGAACCATCATTGACGGTGAGAGTGGCCGTAATGTCCTGACCGGCCAATCCGGTTGAATCGATAGTAATGGTTGGTGTTCCATTTCCGCTGACAATTCGGGCGGCGGCAGGCTTCACAGTCCATCTATACATCAGGGCCGCAGTGCCACTGTACGCGACGTCAGCCGTGTATGTAATGATCTCGCCTTCGTTGACTTGAGTCGGTGCTGAAACGTTTACCGGGAATGGACACGGCGATTTCGGCAGCGGCGGATGTGGCCGGTAGTTAAGCACTACACATTTGATCCGGCCGGCGGGCAAATCGATTTCTCGAGTCCAGCGCTGACCGCCCGGCAAGTCGACTACGACCGTGTGCAAGCCAGGCTCCAGATCAATCGATTGGTAGTCGGTTGTTGTTTCGCCGTAGGATTTCCCGTCGACGGAAATTGGAAAACCAGCCGGCGTGGAAAGAATCTTTATGGTGCCGTACTTTGCTTTCTTCGGTTTAGCGAGGGCGGCAGGTGAAGCTATTACGGCGAAGAATGCGAACGCAACGATGGCGACCAAAACGAATCGCCAGGATCTCATAGAGTTGCAACCCGACGTCATTCGCTTACGGCTCCTTCCGAGTCCGCGCTTTGATGCCCCATAAATTTTGTGCGACCGTAACGCCTCCGCAGCCTAACTCCAAGAGCAGCGATTCCGGTACCAAATAAAAGTAAAGTTGCCGGTTCAGGTGTCGGCGTCGTTGAGCTTGGCGTAGGTAAAGGATTGGGGGTGTTCGGTGGCAAGTCACTTTCACAATGGTCGCAACCGTGAATAAAGAACAATGGGATGCCGGCCAAAAACAGTAGCGGCCACTTTGGAAAGGCCCCACCCGGAACAGTGATCTCGCCGCAGTCGCAAACGGTACCGTCAACGTCACCTTCAGCAATCACATCGACTTGGGGAGATGTAACCGCTATGCCGGCAAGAAGGGAGTCCGAGG
>Ga0114129_10004243_pt1 | contig 20247 bp, 20 predicted proteins | sample RhiMetdeltSRZDD1_FD_80071 | JGI IMG/M metagenome (GOLD analysis project Ga0114129, IMG submission 80071) | Populus rhizosphere microbial communities from Tennessee, USA - Rhizosphere MetaG P. deltoides SRZDD1 (version 2) (version 2) | ecosystem: Host-associated > Plants > Roots > Rhizosphere >... | reverse complement strand
CGCCGACAGGAGGGCCCACGCCAACAGGAGGGCCCACGCCGACAGGAGGGCCCACGCCAACAGGAGGGCCCACGCCAACAGGAGGGCCCACGCCGACAGGAGGGCCCACGCCGACAGGAGGGCCCACGCCGACTGGAGGACCCACGCCAACCGGGGGCCCAACGCCAACAGGAGGGCCAACACCAACAGGAGGGCCGGCTCCGGATCCAGGTCAGCCAGGGACAGGCGTGCGGGCACAGCCAGCTCCGGATCGAGCGCCCGCCGTTGGTCCAGTAGCGACGACGGCCACGCCTACGGCAAGCCTTGAGATTTTGAGTACGACTCCTGATGCGCTGCCCCCGGGCTACGAGGTCACGCATACGCCGTCAAGTGCAGGGATAACGGAAACCATCACCGTTCGCGGAGGCAATAACCCGATCGTTAGCGCTAGTGTTGGCGGCCAGCCGCTTGTCTTGCCGCCACTCAATGCCAACCGTCAAGTTCCGATTGATGTAGCGCCGGGCACTGAGGTCTCGATCGAGGTTAGTTATCCACAATCAGCGGGCGCTACCGAGACATTCGATCTCTTTTTTGACTTTGATGAGCCGCTTCCATCGGCACCGGGGAACAAGGCGGTATCCCCGGCCACCCTAAATCGATATGTGCATAGCACTCCTTCAGCGCCCGACGATGATCGATTCAAAAACAGCACTGCGCCGTCGGGCAACGCGACGTTGAAAGGAGCGGCCGCGCTAACGAGCTGGATACAAAATCGTCTGACCGCTCCCAAACAAGTCACAGTTGAAGCTTTTGCGAGCTATGAGAGCCAGCCCACTCCAGAAGCGCTGACAGAAGCGCGTACTCACAACCTCGATTTGTCGCAGCGACGGTTCGAAGTGGCCAAAGGGATCATCGGTAATCTCGCAAATATACTGAGCTTCAGCCTCAAGGGATCGGCGGAAGCGGAAGCTGCCGCCCAAACCGACCCAACTCGAATCGGCAATCCAAATGACCGTGTGGCGAAAGTAATCGGGACAACTGGCTCAACAACTCCCCCGGCGACCGTGCGCGCCAAACTGAAACGGACACAGGTTGTTGGCCCGACACCAACGCCGACACCCACTCCCACTCCCACTCCCACTCCGACCCCCACTCCGACTCCGGGGCCAACTCCAACTCCAACTCCAACACCAAAACCAGGACCAACGCCAACGCCGACACCTACGCCAACTCCGACGCCTACGCCTCCGCCGGCCAAAAATAAAGAAATACCCGGATCGCCGGAGATTGCCCTCAAGCTCAAGTTTGTGCACCAGGAAGAGTTGAAGACGCTGACTTTCAGCTACACGAGCTCTGAGGCGGTGCAACGAACCTACGCGCCCCAGGGATTCTTCGGACTTCTTCTGAAAGATCTAGAGAAGGACAAGTACTTCTTAAAGATTGATCTCGACGATGCGTTCTTCCGTGTATTCGCGGTGACGATGGATGCGCCATTCGATTTTCGAAAGATCGGACTTAGCTCCGTTCAGCTCTCGCTGGATTACGGCGCGCCGGACAGTCCGGAACGCAAACATGGTGACTTCGTTTTTGACGCTCAACATCCGGAGCAAAAGAAGTTCGAAGTCTTTATGAACTCGCGCCGCGACACCTCCTATACAGTCAGCACGCAGTACCATTTCAGCCCGGATACCGACTGGGAAGGCGAGAAGTTCTCCTATGAGATGCCCCCGGAAACAACCCAGGATCGAACGCTGCTCATCAATCCCTACGAACACCTCGGTTTCCTTGAGGTCAAAGTCTTCCCGAACAGGATTGACCGCGGTGTGATTGAGTCGACCGACGTCCAGCTTGAGTATCAGGACACGAAGGGGTGGAGTCGCAAACGGACTTTACAGGTGATGCCTGATTCCGAGGCGCAGTTCTGGAGATTGCGCCTTTCCGATCCGACGACGCGTTCGTACACGTACCGTTTTCTGCACCATCTGAAAGATGGTACAACGCGTCAAACCGAGCCGGTGACTACGATGGCAACGGGTGTCGCAGTTGACGACCCATTCGACGCGGCGCTCGACATCCTTTTCATTCCGGCTTTTGCAGCCAGCCAGTACCGCGCGGTCTTCGTCGATGTGGAGTACCATGATGACCAGAACAACTACCATCGTGAAGAGCGACTGCGGGCGCCCGTGGATTCTACGGAGGACGTCAAACTCCACTTAGCGCTGCTCGATCCCAATAAGAGATTATTCAGACACCGTTTCACTTTCGTTGATTTGGACGGAAAGATTCGCAGCAAACCCTGGGTGGAAAACTCTGAGACTCTGATCTCGATTGCAGAATAAATCGATATGGACTACGCATCCGCAGCAGTCCGAGCGAGAAACGGCGTTGATCGAGGACGACGGTGATCGAAGCTTCTAAATGGACTTCGGCGCATCCGGCGTTGGAGCGGGCGATCTGTTTGTTTCAGCGACAGTCGCCCGCGCTGGCCGAGCGAGCTATCGGTGCGCTGGAGATCATTCTCGAGGGCATCTATACCTCCAGCTGGTCTGAAGTCGCTTGGGAGTTCAGCCGGTTGACAGGGGGCGGCTTTCCGCTCGAATTCACTTTTTCATCGAGTGATCAGGCAATTCGCTACGCTGCTGAGGTCGCCGGGCCTGAGGTGGCCGAAACCGAGCGATTGCATCGTGCCACGCGATTGATATCAAGGCTGGGAATGAACCCGCCATCTGAAACGCTGATCTGTTCGTTAAGCCGTATTCAATCAGCCGGGCCGCTGCGTTACGGCGCCTGGATTGGTGGACGCCATAGCGGGTTTGGGGATCGGTACAAGCTCTATGCAGAAGTACCGCCGGCCGCACATTGTGCGAATGATTTAGTTCAGCAACTCTTCGGTGCCGAGCCGTTGCTTTCGCAACGGACACCGAAGCTCGTGATGATCGGTTGCGATGTGGAGACGTCGCGCATCGAGTTCTATTTCCAGGTCACCGGGCTCGAGCCGTGGGAAGTAGGAGGACTGTTGCGGCGTACCAATCTAGCATCGCGACAGACCGAGCTGTTGAACCTGATCGAAGAGACTTACGGCCGTTCTCTCGAACGTGGCCTGCCGGGATCGAGACTCGGCTTCAGTTTCTCGGTCGCTCCGGGGAAAATGTCGACAGCATTCTCGATTGTTTGTTATGCAGGCGTTGTAGGCGGCGGAGATAAAAGCATCCGTCGACGGCTGTTGGCACTTGCTGAAACTAAGGGGTGGGACTTCAGCAGCTACGAACTGATTAGTGCGCCTCTGGCAGGAAGAAACATCTGGGCGACCTATCACACGATGATGACCTTCAGCGTCGCCGCTGAGGGGCCGCCCGTACTTCAAATCGGATTGCGTCCTCCGGAGCCGCAAGTCCAAACGTGATTGAACGTCGAGCCGCATGAATACCGGAATTGAATTTTTATTATCTAAGGTGAGCGAGGTTCAATCCGCCGACGGCGCTTTTTCTTCAACCGTGCACTGGGGAACGAAACGCCATCAGGATTGGAATGGGTTTACGACGGCGCTCGTCCTGCGCGCGTTGCACGCTCTTCCTGCGTGCGATGCTCTACGGGGTATTCGGGAACGTGCCCTTGGCTTCCTTTTGAAATGCGCGGCGACTGATCCGCCTGGTGCCTTTAGCTTCTGGCCTGCGGGCGCACAGCCCCGTTGGATACCTGAAACTCTCCCTCCGGATGCCGACGACACGGCGGTCTACGCAGTTGAACTCGCCCGGCACGGTTGTCTCGATCAACGCGCGATGCGGCGGATCGCCTGTCTCGCGCTCGTCCCGTTTCGGCTGCGCGAGATTGATCAGCCGGCGCCCACATGGTTGAGGCCCGGAGTCTTCTTCACTTGGCTGCGTCGGGAAGACAGGGCGAACGTCGTCGATTGTTGCGCCAACGCTAACGTCGTTGCCTTTTTGGCTTACAGTAGACAAGCTCACATGCCCGGGTATCGTGAAGCCTGCGCGATGATCGAAAATGCGATCCGGTGGGCGGGTGACTCCAGGGTACGCGCGCGGTCACTGTCGCCATTCTACGCGCATCCTGTCGAGTTGCTTTACGCTGTCGAACATGCGGTCCAATGTGGCGCCGAATCGCTTCGACCGAGCTTATCGCTTTTGCGTGACAGGCAGTGGGCCCGGGAGGACGGTGCGGATGAGGCGGAAGTAGTCGACCTGGATCGCCCCATTTGCAGCAATGCTTACGGCGGGGTGTTCTGGACATCCAGAGCCTTGCAAATGGCGCGGACCTTGGGCTGTCGGTCGGAATCTGTTGCGATACGGGAAGGGAAAGAGAACTGTAAAATGGAAACATGAACAACAAATCAGGTAACCAATCGGACCCGATACCAAAAAAAGGCGGGCCTGCCGATGCCGGCAAAGACCTGCGGCCTCTAAATAAACCGTCCGATGAATCGTCGGACGACTCAACTGCCGAACCATGCTCGAGAGAAATTCCGATCGGCCGTCCCATTAGCGACGAGGAGTATCAGAAGCTCAAGAAGGAAGCCGAAAAAATCAAACCACCACCAGCCAGTAGTGCACAGGAAGATATTTAGCGCACGTAGTGGCGAACAAAGGAGAATCGGGTATGCCTAAAGTCAGAAACGAACTGGAGCCACATCGAGGTAAGTTCCGTAAAGGCGCCGCAGGCAAGCGCGGTGTCGCCACAATACCGACTCAGTTGCCTGCGGCAGCGCTCGCCGCCGCCGCGGCCACCGCCGGACAGACCCGACCCAACCCCGCTACCACTCGCTATCCCATTGATATGAAGACCTTCGAAGCGCTGAAAGAAAAATCGAAAAAGTTCCGAATGAAGGCAAAGCGCGGATCCACCCATGTGCAGGACAAAGCAAAAAAGACCAGAGGTGCTTCGTCTGCGACGCCCGCCGCACTCGCAGAGGAGTTGCCTCCTGCGGCTCCCGGGGCCGTGGGAAATTTCGCCGGTTTGAACTCGACGGGAAGTATTCCACCCGACTGCACCATGGCAGCCGGGCCACAACACGTGCTCGTGGCAGTCAATTCCGTGTTTGCGATCTTCAATAAAACCGGGGGCGCCGCATTGTTTCAACAGAACTTTTCGGCCTGGTTCGCCAACGTCATAACGAATGCCAAAATATTCGATCCTAAGTTGATCTACGATCAGCACTCGGATCGATGGGTGCTGTTGGTTGCTGCACTCCCATTAAATCCCGCTCTCAACCAATCCTGGTTTCTGCTCTCCGTTTCCCAGACCGCCGATCCGATGAGTGGATGGTGGAACTACATCTATGACGCGACGCTGGATGGAACTACGGCCACAAACAACTGGGCCGACTATCCCAGTCTCGGTGTGGACAACCAGGCAATTTACGTCAGTGCGAACATGTTCCAGTTTGGTGGCGCGTATCAATATGCAAAGATACGCCTCTTTTCAAAGGCGAGCCTTTACGCAGGCGCTGCCACGGGATACGTGGATTTTAACGGGATGGCTGATGCCGATGGTTCGAAATCATTTACCGTCCAGCCATGTCACACCTTCGGAGCGCCACAGGTTCAGTATTTCGTCAACTCGCTCTATCCCAGTACGGCCAGCCCAACCCAAAACACGCTCACGCTGTGGGCGTTGACGAATCCTCTGACCACACCGGCTATCTCGGGGCGAGTAGTGACGACGGATCCGTACGGGCTCCCTCCCAAAGCGGCGCAAAGTGGAGGCGGGACGCCCATTGATACCGGCGATGTGCGAATCTGCAACGCAGTCTTTCGTGGCGGGTCCGTCTGGGTGGCGCTGACGTCGTTTCATGATTGGGGCGATGGGGTCAATGTACCCGTCGCGCATTGGTTTCAGATCAACGCCACTTCGGGTGCACTCGTTCAGCAGGGCATCTTCGGCGGCCCCCGGCGCTCTTACTGTTATCCAGTCGTGATGCCCGATTCCAACGGAAATATGACGATGCTATTCGCCAGAATCGGTTCAGCTGAGTTCGCCTCCATCGGCTACACCGGGCGTCTTTCAACCGACCCCGTTGGACAGCTCCAACCAAGTGCATTTCTGAGATCCGGAGTCGCAAATTACGTGGCCGTCGACAGTAACGGATTGAACCGGTGGGGGGATTACAACGGCATCGCCTGTGATCCCGCTGACGGGCGCACGGTCTGGCTTCACAGTGAATTTGCAAGTGCGGTCAATACCTGGAGCACCTGGATCGGTTCGGCCAAGTTCTGACACCGGAGTTGAATTGGTCTTCTACAAGAGACGGGTGACTATGCCGAACAAAGCTAAACCGAACCAAACGAGATTGGGATGTCTGTAATGTCCCAATCTTGTTTGGAAAACATGCCGGGGACAAAACTCGAGGGTGCCTGGCTGGTGTGGCTGCAGGAAAATATCGACCGCAAGTGCGATCCCGAGCAGTTGCTGAGCATCCTTTCGAAGAACGGCTTTTCGCCAAAATCGATCCAGGCCCACATGGAGTCGTTGTTTCCCGCCAATTTCAGGCTTCTAGAGGACGCGGCGCAAAAATTAGATCCACAAATCGACTACGTTGCGATTTCGAAGGTGCGGATCACCCGCGCGGATTGCGGGCTAAACGTGCAGCACGTGCCTACACCTAAGCTTCAGCTTTACACCCTGGACGGGTTTATGGACGATGAGGAATGCGACCGCATGGTCGAGATCTCGAGCAGGCATCTGCGTCCCTCAACGTTGACGACCTGCGACGTGGGATACCGCACAAGCAACACGAGCGACTTGAGTATGCTGAACGATCCTTACGTCGCAAAAGTCGCCGAGAAAATCGCGAAGACACTTGGTATCCGCCAGTCCTGTTCGGAAGGCATTGAGGCGCAGCGCTATGATGCCGGGCAGGAATTCAAGGCACATACTGATTACTTCCAGCCCGGTACCGACGAATACACGTCGTTTGCTGGCGACCACGGTCAGCGCACATGGACCTTCATGGTCTACCTCAATGAAGGCATGAAAGGCGGGGGCACCAAATTCTTCGCCATCGACAAGGTGTTCACGCCGCGCAAGGGTATGGCGGTCATCTGGAATAATCTTTACGAGGACGGGTCGCCTAACCCCGACACCTTGCACAGCGGCCTGCCCGTTGAATCCGGGTACAAAACCATCATCACGCAATGGTTCCGCGACCGCGGGACTCACCCCATGTTTTACGATTGAACCGTTGATGGAATAGCCACAAAAAAGTGCAAAAGTCACTAAACGCGAAAGGACCCACATGGACTTCATCGAACGCTGGTTCGGTATTTCACCCGATGGCGGGAGTGGCCTAACGGAGCTTTCTTACATTTTACTGTTGTTGGTCGTCGTAGGGATCTTGCTTTACCGCAGGTTTGCCGGCCGCTCTGCACGTGCTCATCATCGAAAAACTTAATCGCGGATCATGGCGTCATGGGTTCAGCGCATAGCGAGTCCCCCTAATGAGCCGTCCATTGGGTCGGCTCGAGCGGCAAGTACTCGAGGCGCTCTGGGTTCAATTCGTGCCGCCGCGACGAGTATGCGGCTGGTGTGTAGTTGCCCCGCGCGTCGGCCACTCGTAGCAGTGCGGGCTATTGAAATCGGTTTTAACGGACTCCCTATCGATGCTACGACGAGGAACGTCCCCGGCTTTGCGGGATCGGGTGCCGGCTGCGGTGGCGGCGAGTTCCGTCAACGCGATTATTATCCTGCGCCGTAGTCGTCGGATTGGGGCTTGCGGGCGCGAGGGCGCACTCTGCAACCAGTGCCTTATCCATGGGTACCACAAACGGCGAACTGGCGACGCACCGATCTGAATTACCCTAGGGCCAGGGGACATCCCCCTCGACCGCAGTAAAAGATGGATATCGGGCCCGGTGCTCCCTAACGGTGATGTCGGGTCCATTAGCTAAGACGTCTCGCCCATCGACCTCGCCGTAATAACGCCCCAAAAATTGGGTCAGCAGCGGATTCAGTTTGCCAGCGTGGTAAGTTGCGAAAGGTCGTCGGGCAATCCCTGACGCGCCGCAACCACGGCCTTACTCCAGTCGCTAACACTACTCGCACCGCAGCGGAGGTTGATGGGGGCTGCTCCACCGCTCCACCGGTATCGAACAGCTGTCCAAACGAGTCCAGGCCGGCCATTACGCCGGCGATTTCTTCGGCAGTGTCGGTTTTGATGTCAGCGGCATGACGCAGTCACGGAAGGTGCCGTGTTTCGACGTCGGTACCCAGTGCGGCGCCCTGCGGATTGCGGCCGCTCGTAGCGGCCGGGAGTTCCCGCCGGCTCACTCGCAAGGCGTATTTCGGAGTGATGCTCTGCCCAAAACTTGTCGGTACTGCCTGACCGGAGTAGACAGGTTAGGAGCCCAAGTGGCATTTCGCATCATGCAAGTCGGCCCAATGCTTTCAAAGCGCTGCCCTCCGATGTCAGCCACCTCCGCCGTTCACCCAGGGGCCCCACTCATAAGAATTCGTGACCACTGGCCCAACAAAGTCGTTGATGTCTTCAGCCACTTTGCGGATGTGTTGGATCGAGAAGGGAGCCGGTTCCGAGTAAAACAGTCCGAGATCGATGTCCGATCCCGGCCGCTCCCGTTTTTCGTGCATACGACCCGCCAAGCACGACGGCCTTGACACCCTGGATCGCTCCAAGTCGCTTCGAGAGCGATGAAACTATTTCGAGCTGTTCCGGTGTGAGTTGCTTCACGTGTCCACTCTACACTTCTTCGTCAAGCCACGCCCGACCTGTCGCGTCAGCCGATTTGCGTCGGGTCGGCGATCCGGAGAGCCCTCGTCGTGCCCCAGAAGGAACGGCGATTTGAGACACGAAGTAAATCTCAAAGCCGAAATTGCGACGATCTCGAATTGGCCGCTCGAGTACCTACATAAAACTACCCATACCAAAATTCTTCAACCATGCGTACTACGCCCGATGCGGAAGATTCCGGCACGCCCTATTCTCGAGTCGATTTCGGAACGAGATCTATTCGAAGAGGGGTGAACGAAATGAAAACGAATCTAAACGCAAAGTGGTTTCCAACGATCGTTATTGGAGGCGGTCAGGCGGGGCTTGCGGTCGCATATCATCTGGCAAAGCGCGGTCTCGCCTTTCACATTTTAGACTCGAGTTTGCATGTCGGTGACGCGTGGCGGAACCGCTGGGACTCGCTCCGCCTCTTCAACCCGGCGCGCTATGCAGGCCTTCCAGGCCTTCGCTTTCCGGGCCCCGGCGACGCTTTTCCTACGAAAGACCAGATGGCCGATTACCTTATGGAGTACGCGCGGCGCTTCCGATTGCCCGTACAAAACGGCGTTCGTGTCGATCGTCTGTGGAAGGAAGGTGATCGCTTTATTATGGTCGCCGGAGAGCAGCGTTTCGAATCCGACAACGTAATCGTTGCCATGGCGAATTACCAAGTGCCCCGCGTGCCACCATTCGCACAGGATCTCGATCGCAGCATCGTTCAGATGCACGCTCGTGAATACCGGAATCCATCACAACTGCAGCCAGGCGGAGTGTTGATTGTTGGAGTTGGAAATTCAGGTGCGGATATCGGCATTGAAGTGGCGCGGACACACGCAACATGGATTTCGGGAAAAGAGTCCGGACATATTCCTTGGCGGATCGACAGCTTTTTTGCGAGATTCCTTTTCGTCCGGTTGTTTCGGTTTCTGGGTCACCACATCCTCACGGTGAAGACACCGATCGGTCGTAAGATTCGGCCAAAGGTGCTTTCCAGTGCGGCGCCGCTCGCGCGGGTTAAGCCCAACGACCTGGACGACTCCGGAATCGTGCGTGTTCCTCGAGTGACTGGGGTTGCCGATGGGCTGCCGTTGCTGGAAGATGGCCGCGTCCTAGACGTGGCGAACGTGATCTGGTGTACGGGATACCATCACGGCTTTCCGTGGATCGATCTGCCGGTGTTTGGAGAAAACGGTGAGCCTGCTCACGAGCTTGGGATCGTAAACAAAATTCCAGGACTCTACTTTGTCGGCCTGCACTTCCTTTATTCGATGACGTCGGCCACACTTATGGGTGTCGGGCGGGACGCGAAGCGGATCGCCAAGGCGATCGCGTCTCGGACGCAGGCAGTCGCAGTTGAGAGGAGGGGAGAAGTACATGACAGACTCAGTCATCGAGAGCTTGATCCTCGATCTGTTGGAGTGGGTAGTTAAGGGAGAGAGAGCCTATGACGAAGTCATAGATGTTTGGCGGACTTCATGCCCCAAATTACAGGTATGGGAAGATGCAAATGATCGCTCATTGATCGCTAGTGAGATTGTGAACGGGCGTTGCATCGTCAAAGCAACTGCATCGGGCCATGCACTTCTTGAACGGAGCGGCCGCCGCGTCTACAGTTGATGAATCGTCAAACAAGGTTGTGATCGTAGGCGTAAGCTGCGGCGGCGGTCCGCGAGCCGAGATCCAGTTTTGTAAAAATGTTGCTTAGGTGTCGTGCAACGGTTTTTTCGCTGATCTTAAGTTTGTCGGCGATCGCACGATTCGTGATGCCGGAAGCAACCAGCCTGAGGATCTGAACTTCGCGGTCGGTCAGCTGACCAGCGCTGTGGTGCTCGTCAGCGGGCAAGAGCGCCCGAATGCGGGAGAGGTCCTTCGTAGCGCCGAGGCGCTCAAAGGTCTGGCGCGCGGCGGCGAGTTCGAAGCGTGCGCTCTCCTCGTCTTGAAGCTCGCGACACGCCTGAGCGATCAAGATGCGCACACGGGATGCCTCGTAGGGCGCATCCAACTCGCACCATATACTCCACGATTGTCGGAGTTCGATGAGCGACTCGTGCGCGTTGCCGTCCGCGAGGAGAACTGCGCCACGGGCTCGAGACGCCAGCGCGCGCAAGAAAGGAACGTTCCAGCGCGTCGCTATCGCAGATAATTCGCTTGCGGCCGCTCGCGCCGCGGCCACGTCGGGGACAGCGAGAACAATTTCTACGTAGGCATCCAACACTCTCGCTCGAGGGCCTGGTTCGCGAACTTCCTCGGCAATACGGCGAATGGCAACGTTTGCAGCTACAACCTGTCCCTGTGCCAAACGCAACTGCGCCGGTCCTGGAGCCGAGATCCTGCTCCATTCGCTCGCCTGGCGATATGCCTCTTCGGATTCCGCGAATCTGCCGAGCAATCGATGGATTTCTCCTATCTGATAGTAGGCTGCACCAACGCCCCTCTTCGGTACGGGACTGGAGAGACATTCGCAAGCACGCTCCGCCCATAGGAGAGCCTCACGCCATGCACCATGCAATTGCAGAAGTTCGGCCCGCCGCACGAGACAATGGCCTCGATAGGGAACCAGATCCGGCTGCGATGCACACCAGTTCTCGAGCGCCGACGTCCATTCCTGCGCGCGCTGCAGGTCGAAAATCTCGCCGCACGCATCGAGGACGCCGCAATAAATGCCGCCGGCGTTCACTGGTGACACTTCATCCGCCGTTACCGCCACCATGGCTTCGTCGAGCAACGCTAAACCTCGCTCGATTTCCCCCTGCCGGATTAGAGAACGGCCCTGACCTTGAAGCCCGAGAGTAGCAAGATCTTTGTCCCCAAAACGCTCACCGGTGGCTGCGGCCTGCACGAATTTCTCATGCGCCGTGACCACGTCGCCGGCATGAAACAAACGGTAGCCGTCCGGCAACAGCAGATAACCCTTTTCTACGCAGTCGGGCTGTCCGTCCAGAAGCCGTCCCGCGCGCGAAAGCCACCCACCAGCCTTAGCGGACTCTCCATTGGTCAGCAACGTGAATGCCAGCCAGATGGCGCAACGCGCAGCAGGTTGCGTATCTGCTCGGCTGAGAAAAGCCTGGTGCGCGCGGGACAGAAGATCACCGCCCTCGCGTTCTCTTCCGGTTAAAAAAGCAGCCTGCGCGAAATCAACGAGATCCTCTGGTGTGAGTGAAGATTTGCGGTCCGCAGCGGAAAGCTGCGAAAAGGCTTCACCCCAGGCACGCCTTTGAAAGGCATCGCGGCCTTTTTGGAGAGCATCTGCGTCACCGCGTGAATTTCGAAGTCCAGTCCGTCCATTCATGGATCCAAGTGACATGTTAATCCGACTCTGCCGGCATAGGTTCGTAAATCCGGCACCATTCGCGGCGAATACCTGCTCGCTGGGCCACCATTTCGACCTTCCAAAAAAATTCGCTCCGGAATGCAGTTTTATTTGTGACGTTTCTCCGGTTTTCGCCAGTACCGATTGAAACGGCTTGATTGCCTGCTAAAGCGGGCGAGGAGAAACGGATATGAACGGGACAGTATGTCAGACCTTAACACCATCGCCGGCCTCCGTTGCGGTGCCGGGCTTACGCAGCCTGTCGCATCTGCGCGGACTGGAAGCCGAGGCCATCTATATTCTTCGGGAAACCGCAGCTCAGTTCGAGCGGCCGGTGCTGCTTTATTCGATAGGTAAAGACTCCTCGGTGATGTTGCATCTTGCCAGGAAAGCTTTCTTCCCGTGCCGGATTCCATTTCCGCTGATGCATATCGACACAGGCTTCGAATACCCCGAAATGATTGCTTTTCGAGACTGGTTTGTGGCCGAAATCGGCGCCCGCCTGATTACCCATACGAATCGGGCAGCGGTTGCGAATGGAGTCAACCCCTACGATATCGGCACGGCACGCTGCTGCGGCCTGCTCCGGACGCAGGCACTGCTCGATGCACTCCGCGAGTATGGGGCTGATGCCGCTTTAGGCGGGGCTCGTCGGGATGAAGAACGGTCGCGGGCAAAAGAGCGTGTGTTCTCGTTTCGAGATGCTCACGGTCAGTGGGATCCAAAAAGGCAACGGCCTGAACTGTGGTCGCTCTACAACGGGCGGGTCAGTCCGGGAGAGCACATTCGCGTGTTTCCTCTTTCGAATTGGACCGAGCTGGATGTGTGGTCGTACATCGAAGTGGAGGACATTCCTATCGTGCCCTTGTACTTCGCGCAGGAGCGGGAAGTGGTGGTGCGCGGCGATTCGCTCATTCCGGTGGAGTCGAATGTCCGACTCCTTCCTGGGGAACGAAAGGTGAAAAAGCGTTGCAGGTTGCGCTCGCTAGGCTGCACGCCCTGCACTGGCGCGATCGAGTCGGATGCCGACACGGTGAGCAAGATTCTCGCGGAGTTGCGGAAGTTCCGCCGTTCGGAGCGGGAAAACCGCGTCATCGACCATGACCAGGACGGATCGATGGAATTGAAGAAGCGGGAGGGCTACTTCTAATGAGGACACATGCGATAGAACGTGCAACATCGGCTGCTGGCGGTCGTCAGGTATCGCTAGCCTCGTACCTCCCGGCGGTGCAGGAGAAACCGCTGCTGCGCTTCACGACCGCAGGCAGTGTGGATGATGGCAAGTCGACGCTGATTGGCAGGCTTCTACACGATGCGCATTCCATCCATGAGGATCACATGGAAGCGCTCCGAAGAAGTGGACTGAACAGATCAACCGGCCCACTCGATTTTTCGCTTCTAACGGACGGCCTGAAAGCGGAGCGCGAGCAAGGAATCACAATCGATGTGGCGTACCGGCATTTTGCAACGCGGCGGCGCCGGTTTCTGATTGCCGATACGCCCGGTCATGAGCAGTACACGCGGAACATGGCGACCGGAGCGTCCACAGCGGATGCGGCAGTCATTCTCGTGGACGCGCGTCATGGCATGACGGCTCAATCGCGGCGGCATGCGTACATTGCCTGGCTGCTAGGCATTCGACATCTTCTGATTGCCGTCAACAAGATGGATCTGGTGGGTTTTGATCGCGTGGTATTCAAGCGTGTTCGCACGGCGCTTGACGAACTTTCGCGTAAACTCCCGGGCGCCAATCTCCATGTCGTGCCGGTCAGCGCTCTGGAAGGGGATAACGTGGTCGGGCGTTCCTCGCGGACGCCGTGGTATCGCGGGCCGTCGCTGATGGAACTATTAGAGACCATCGATGCCCCCGCGTGGGACCCCGCCGCTCCGATGCGTTTCATGGTTCAGTACGTGATCCGTCCGGATCTCGACTTTCGCGGGTACGCCGGCCGCATCGACAGCGGCCAAATTCGCGCAGGTGACTATGTGACGGTTCAACCTTCCGGCAAGCGGAGCCGTGTGAAGCGCATCGTGACATTCGACGGCGATCTCGAGGAAGCGATCGCGCCCATGGCGGTAACGCTGGTTCTCGAAGACGAACTGGATATCAGCCGCGGCGACTGGATTTGTCGCGAGAAGGAACATCCGATAGTAGCGTCGCAGTTCGAAGCGACGTTGGTGTGGATGCACGAACGACCCCTTGAATCTGGTGCAAGCGTGCTATTGCAGCAGGGCGCAACGCGTGTTCCGGCGTGGATCCGGGAGATCGTCCACCGTATCGACCCGGAGACGTATGATGCCGTGCCAACCTCACAACTTGCTCTCAACGAGATCGCGATGGTGCGAGTCGAAACAGCACGGCCGCTCGTCTTCGACCCTTATCGCGAGAACCGGCAGACCGGTGCTTTCATTCTCATCGACCGAATCGACAACTTCACGCTGGGCGCGGGAATGGTCACAAAGATGACGTTAGGCGAACCGGCAGTGCACGACGCGAGTGACGGTGAGTTCTACCTCACGCCGGTCAGTCCGGCGGAGCGTTTGCAGCGATACGGCCATCGCCCGGCCGTTGTGGTTGCTCGCTCACCGGTGCTGAGGAAAGCCCTGGAGCGCGCGCTGTTCGGCCGAGGGGCAGCAGTCGCTGTTCTGGAGGCACTTCCGGCCAAGGCGCAACTGCGAGAACTGCTGACGAACGGGTTGATTCTCCTGGCGCCGTTCTCTACGGCTGCGGAACTGGAAGGTGCGGACTGGATCGAAGCGGCGGAAGCAGCATCGATCAACGAATCCGTGCGGTTGACCTTAAGAGAGCTTGAGCGCGCGGGTCTTTTAATGTCCCGCAAGTTTGGGCTGCCGGGAGGAGGTATCTGAAAATGTCGACCGAACCCAAACTTTCCAGCGCGGAGATCTTGAAGCGCAACAGCCGGGGTCTTCGAGGAACGATCGCCGAGGAACTGTGCAATACCCTGCCTTACTTCTCGAAGCCGGCCACAGGCATCTTGAAATTTCACGGCATCTACCAGCAGGACGATCGCGACCTGCGCAAGCAGCAGCCGGATCGCGTGTTCACCGCAATGGTGCGGGTGGGAATTCCGGGAGGGCGTCTGAGTGCAGAGCAGTACTTGGAACTGGACCGGTTAGCTGATGAAGTGGGCGACGGCACGCTTCGCATTACCTCGCGTCAGGCTCTTCAATATCATGGCGTCGAAAAGCGTTCCTTGCCCGAACTCATTTCCAGACTACTTACGGTCGATCTCACCAGTCTGGCCGCATGCGGTGACGTGGTGAGAAATGTCGTGTATTGCGCGGAGCCGATCGTCTCAGCCGAGCGTCAGGACTTGATACGTTACGTGGTGCAGTTTTCGCGTGAGCTCAAGCCGCGTACCCAGGCGTACTTCGAAATCTGGCTCGATGGTGTACAGGCGGCCAGCCTCGAAGGGAAAGACGACCAAGACGATCCTTTGTATGGGGACACGTACCTACCACGCAAGTTCAAAATCGGCTTTGCTCACGAGGGCGAGAACACAATCGATATTTACAGCCACGACCTGGGCTTCGTGGCCCACTTCGATGGCGGTACGCTAGCCGGTTTCACAGTGCTCGCGGGGGGAAGCCTTGGGCAGAGCAACGGCGTGAGTGCCACCCACCCGCGCCTCGCCGACGCGATCGGATTCGTGCCTCCGGACCGACTGCTGGCTACAGCAAAGGCGATTGTTTCGATTCACCGAGACTTCGGCAATCGCGAGAACCGCCGCTTTGCTCGGTTGAAATACGTGATCGAGGCTTGGGGCGTGGAACGGTTCAGACAGGAGCTGGAGTGTCGCCTTGGAGAGGCACTGGAGCCGCCGCGCCCGCTAGCGTGGCGTCGCGCCGAGGATTACTTGGGTTGGCATCCACAAGGCGACGGCAGATGGTTTTACGGCGTGCGGGTACTGAGCGGACGCATCAAGGATTCCGGGCAGCAACGGCTTCGGTCCGGATTGCGCGAGCTAATCGGCCGTTTGCGGCCCGAGCTGCGCTTCACGGCCCAGCAAAACCTTCTCTTGGCGGGCATCGCGCCGGAACAGCGCGTTTTCGTTGACGGTTTGCTGCGAGCTCACGGCATTATCGCTGCCGCCGATCTGCCTCCCGTGTTGCGTCAGTCGATGGCCTGCCCGGCATTGCCCACCTGCGGCCAAGCAATTACCGAAAGCGAGCGCGTTTGGCCGCAACTCGCCCGGCAGATTCAGCAAGTCTGGGACGCAGCCGGCCTGCGCGACGAACCCCTCTGCGTTCGCATGACCGGTTGTCCTAACGGATGTGCGCGGCCCTATACCGCGGAAATCGGTATTGTCGGACAGAGCACCGATTTGCATAGCCTCTACCTGGGCGGCGCAGCGTTAGGCACTCGCCTGGCGGAATTATTTCGTCACGAAGTGCGGCTTCAGGAAATCGCTCCCCTGCTTCGCCCGTTGTTTGAGGAGTACGCCGCTGAACGCGGCACGCGCGAGCGCTTCGGAGATTGGGCAGCGCGGATGGGCATCGCTCGCCTTCGAGAGCTGTGTAGCGCACAGGAGAGTCTCGTCTTGAAAACGCCGGCATAGGAGTTTTCCAGTCGATCGTGCGATGGAAGAGAAGATCGCACTATCAGAGCAATTCGAAGAACGACTCATTCAATTCGCAGCGAGGATCATTCGTCTGGCGGGCCGACTGCCTAGGAGCTTCCAGGTCGGCATGTTGCAAACCAAATCCTTAGATCAGGCACGGCTGGGGCCCCAAACTATGCAGAAGCACGCGGGGCCGAGAGTCGAGCGGACTTTATTCACAAAATGAGGATTGTCTTGAAGGAACTCAATGAAACTGCGGTTTGGATTCGCATCATGGCAGAAAGTTCTTTGATTTCACCCGAGCTACTTGTCGACATTCTCGCGGAAAACAAGGAACTCTGCCGAATGGCTTCGGCTTCGATTAAGACTGACCGGACGATCGCCTCCGCCCTTAATTCGGATAAGAACTGAAAAACTGCGCAATTCTCAATTCTCAATTCCCAATTCGCAACGAAAAGACCGAATACCTAGAGGCTCACCTGCCCGCCGACGAGCGTTGGGAATTGAGCATTCGGAATTGAATTGATCCCTTTCCTCAGGCAACCGCATTCTGCCAACGCTCTTCCGCAACAAAGATCCGCAGCTGCCGTGGAACGATGAACACCGCATCTCCGTGTCGCAACTGTAGCTCCATGTACCGCTCACGGCTGAGATTGGCCTGCACGATGGTTTCCTGATCAACAAGAAGCAGTTCGATTTTGGCGACTGCGCCGGCCGGATTGACGTGACGCACTGTAGCCGGCAGGCATCTCTCTTCCGTGCGCGAGCGGTGGATTTCCAACTCGTGTGGCCTTGCGTAGCCTTGGGCCGCTTTGACGTCCGCGTGTGGATGTTCAGGAAAAGCTGCTTCCATTCCCGAGAAAATCGCCCGGCCGTTTTGAACGCGGCCATGGAAGGTGTTGACTTCCCCAAGAAAACTCATGACAAAGGGTGTCTTGGGACGTTCGAAGAGTTCTTCGGGAGTTCCTTCCTGCTCGATTTTGCCGTCATTCATAATGACGATCCGGTCAGCCACTTCCAACGCTTCCTCCTGATCGTGAGTCACAAACACACTGGTGATGTGGATCTCATCGTGGAGCCGCCGCAGCCAGCGCCGAAGTTCCTGTCGGACTTTCGCGTCGAGAGCGCCAAACGGCTCGTCGAGAAGCAAAACTTTCGGTTGAGCCGCCAAAGCACGCGCCAACGCTACGCGTTGCCGTTGACCGCCGGAGAGTTGGCCCGGATATCGGGCCTCCAGGCCGTCGAGCCGAATCAGTTTTAGCAATTCGTCGACACGCTCACGGATTTTCGGTTTGGGAATATTGCGCACGCGCAAGCCGTAGCCGATATTTTCAGCCACTGTCATGTGGCGAAAGAGCGCGTAATGCTGAAAAACGAAACCAACTTTGCGGTCACGTGCAGACTGGCGCGTGATGTCTTCGTCGTCGTAATGCACGGTGCCCGATTCAGCCACTTCCAGTCCGGCGATGACGCGCAACAGCGTCGTTTTGCCTGAACCGGACGGGCCCAGCAGCGCCAGCAATGTTCCATTCGGTACTTCCAGGTTGATGTTGTCGAGGGCGGCAAAGTCCCCGAAAGACTTCGATACATTTTTTATCAAGATGCTCATGGTTGCTCCTCCACAGTCTTCGCTCTGCGAAGGCTTACTCTGGTCGGAGCCTTTCGCTCGAGGTTTGTCTTTGCAATTAAAGTCACGATTGCCAGCAGCGTTAACACCGACGCAACCGCAAACGATCCCGGCAGGTTGTATTCTTGAAAGAGCTTTTCTATCCGCAATGGCATCGTGTCCGTTTGACCGGCAATATGACCGGAGACGACATAGACCGCACCAAACTCACCGATCGCACGGGCGTTGCACAAGATGATTCCATAAACCAGGCCCCACTTGATGTTCGGAACGGTTATGTGCCAAAACATCTGCCAGCCATTGGCGCCCAGGCTCACCGCAGCGAGTTCTTCGTCTGCTCCGAAGGCCTCCATGATGGGAATCAACTCCCGTGCCACGAAGGGAAAAGTTACGAACGCCGTCACCAGTATTAATCCCGGAGTGGCAAAAATGATCTTTAGACTCGTGTTGCGAGGCCAAACGTCAAAATGCTGCTGGAGAAACAGGAGCGTGAAAAATAACTTTCCGCTTCCAAAGATCGCGGCGAACCACGGATGACTCCACAACCCACGGCGCGCTTTCGGATTCACCGGAAGGAACAAGAAGAAGACCAGGAGGAATATCCCGGCGCCGATGAATGAGATGAAATACGGGATGATGGCGTATCCGTCTCTGCGGAGAAATGGTCCCAGATATCCCTGAAGACCGAAGAGCAATACGAACATCAATCCTGCCACGACGGGCGATACGGCGAATGGCAAGTCAATCAGTGCCGTCAAGAAAGTCCGCCCGGGGAAGTGAAAGCGGGAAATCGCCCAAGCCGCGGCAAGGCCAAAGAGGACATTCGCGGCTAACGCGATAGGAACTATAGTCAGCGTTAAAACAATCGAGTGTCGCGTGTCGGGATCGACCACCAGGTTCTTCCAGTACGTGCCGACACCCTGGCTTAACGCTACGGCGAAGATATTGATGACTGGAATGACAACCAGCACTCCGACCAAAGCCACAGCGAAGAGCGTTAGAGCCCACCGCAGCCACACCGGGTCCTGCTGGGCTCTCCGAACCATGAGGGTTTCAGTGTTCATGACGCATACTCCAACGTTCGACCATGTTGATCAGCACCAACATCGAGAAAGACAGAACCAGCAAGACGATCGCAATCGCGGTGGCTTCGCCGTATGCAAACTCCTCGAGACGCGTGACGATCAATATCGGAGCAATCTCCGTCTCATACGGTTTGTTGCCCGATACGAAAACGACGGAGCCGTACTCGCCTACACCACGCGCAAACGCGAGTGAAAAACCCGTTATCAGTGCCGGATAAAGAGTGGGCAGAATGATGTTGCGGAATGTTTGCCATCGCGTTCCGCCTAGCGATGCGCCGGCTTCCTCGGCCTCCGGGTCGAAGTCTTCGAGAATCGGCTGCACAGTTCGAACGACGAAGGGCAATCCGACAAAAACCAGCACAAGGACGATAGCGAATCGGGAGTACGCACCATGGATTCCGAGCGGCACCAGATACTGCCCCAGCCAACCTTTTTCAACATAGAGACTGCCGTAAACCAGGCCGCCGACAGCGGTCGGCAGCGCTAAAGGGAGATCGACAAGGGAATCCACAATCTTCTTGCCGGGAAAACTGTAGCGGACCAGCACCCAGGCGAGAATCAGACCCAATAATAGATTCGCCACGGCCGCAACAAAGGCGGCTCCAAACGTCAGGAGATAAGCTGACCTCGCCCGCTCCGTCCAAACAGCGCCCCAGAATTCCTCGAACGAAAGCGAGCCCGCCTTGAACAAACATGCGGATATCGGGAGCAGAACCAGAATTACCAGATAGAAGACGGAGTAGCTCAAGCTCAAGGAGAACCCGGGCAACACTTTTCGATTAACGCTTCGCATAACTGTTCCCACTGTGGGGGCTATGACCCCTACAATTCATTCATTTGCTTTTGTAAATCGCATCGAAGACGCCGCCTTCAGCGATGAGCTGCTTTTGAGCGTCGAAATAGTCCTTCGCAATTTCCGTAATGTT
>Ga0114129_10004242_pt1 | contig 20249 bp, 19 predicted proteins | sample RhiMetdeltSRZDD1_FD_80071 | JGI IMG/M metagenome (GOLD analysis project Ga0114129, IMG submission 80071) | Populus rhizosphere microbial communities from Tennessee, USA - Rhizosphere MetaG P. deltoides SRZDD1 (version 2) (version 2) | ecosystem: Host-associated > Plants > Roots > Rhizosphere >... | reverse complement strand
GTGAGCTTCGGCCGACCGTTCACCTCCGCCGAACAGGACCCGCAGCGTCCGGCCTTGCAGTTCCATCGGACGGCGAGGTCCGGCGCGAGGTGTCCCTGGATGTAATGGAGCGCGTCGAGCACGACCATTCCGGGGGCGACGGGAACGCGATACTCGACCATCGCACCGCCCTCCGCGGTCCCGCGAAAGACCCGGAGGACCGCTTCCCGGCTCACGTCGCCTCCGTGAGAAGCGCCTGGAGCTCGGCCGGGGGCTGCGGCACGGGACGCTCGGCGAGCTCCATTCCGCCGGCGCCGCGTTTGACGACGATGTTGCGCCGGCCCCAATCCGGATCCGACTTCGGATGGTCGGTCCGGCTGTGCGCCCCCCGGCTCTCCTTCCGCGCGAGAGCGCTCCGAGCCACGGCCTCGGAAACGACGAGCATCGACTTCAGATCGCGCGCCAGGTGCCACCCGGGGTTGAACAGCCGCGACCCCTCGACGCGGATCCCCTCGGCCCTTCCGGTGAGCTCTCCGAGCTTCTCCAGACCTCGAGTCAAGTCGGCCTCGTTGCGGAAGATTCCGACGTACTGCTCCATCGTGCTCTCGAGATCGCGGTGCAGCGCGTAGGGGCTTTCCCCGGCGGGCCGCTCGAACCCCACCAGCATTTCTCCCGCGGCGGTCTCGAGCTGTCCGGGATCGACGGAGGCCGGGGCCGCGCGATCCGCGTGCTCGGCGGCCGCGGCGCCCGCGCGCCGCCCGAAGACGAGGAGGTCGGAGAGCGAGTTTCCACCGAGCCGGTTCGCGCCGTGGAGACCGGCCGCCGCCTCACCCGCGGCGAAGAGGCCGGGGACGGTCGCGGCCGCCGTCTCCGCGTCCACCCGCACGCCGCCCATCATGTAGTGGCACGTCGGGCCGACCTCCATCGGTCCCTTCGTGATGTCGACGTCGGCGAGCTCGCGGAACTGGTGATACATCCCGGGGAGCTTGCGCTTCACGTACTCCGCCGGCTTGTGCGAGATGTCGAGGTACGCGCCGCCGTGCTCGGTCCCGCGTCCCTCGCGAACCTCGGTGTAGATCGCCCGCGCGACGACGTCCCGCGTCGACAGCTCCATCTGCTTCGCGTCGTAGCGCTCCATGAATCGCTCGCCGAGCCGGTTTCGCAGCACGCCGCCTTCACCGCGGACGGCCTCGGTGACGAGGATCCCCTGCACGCCCGGCGGCCAGACCATCCCCGTCGGATGGAACTGGACGAACTCCATGTCCTGGAGCTCGGCCCCCGCGTCGTAGGCGAGGGCCATTCCGTCGCCCGTGTACTCCCACGAGTTCGACGTGATCCGCCACGCCTTTCCGATCCCGCCGGTCGCGATCACCACCGACTTCGCCTTGAACACGACGAAGCGTCCCTGCTCCCGCCAGTATCCGAAGGCTCCGCACACCCGGTCGCCGTCCTTGAGAAGCCGCGTCACCGCGCACTCCATGTAGACGTCGAAGCCCATCTGGACGCCGCGGTCCTGGAGCGTGCGGATCATCTCGAGCCCCGTGCGGTCGCCGACATGACAGAGGCGCTTGAACGAGTGGCCGCCGAACGCGCGCTGCAGGATGTCGCCGTCCGGAGTCCGGTCGAAGAGCGCGCCCCACTGCTCGAGCTCGCGAACGCGCTCCGGCGACTCCTGCGCGTGGATCTGCGCCATGCGCCAGTCGTTGAGGAACTTGCCCCCCTTCATCGTGTCCCGGAAGTGCGCCCTCCAGTCGTCGGCGGCGTCCACGTTCGCCATCGCGGCCGCGATCCCGCCTTCCGCCATCACGGTGTGCGCCTTGCCCAGAAGCGACTTGCAGACGACTCCGACCGATGCGCCCCGCGAGAGCGCCTCGATCGCCGCCCGCAGGCCCGCTCCACCCGCGCCGATGATGAGCACGTCGTGTTCGTGGGTCTCGTACTTCTCCGCGGAGGAGGCGCTCACAGCAGACGCAGATCCCGGATCGCTCCGCAGGCGAGCTCGCGCACGTAAAGATCCGTCAAACCGACCGACACGAGGGAAAACCACGCGAAGAGCCCGTGCCGCTCGGTCAGGGCGCTCACCGCACGCCACAGACCGTGCCGCGCGCGGCTCGTCGCGGAGCAGGAAAAGCAGTCCACCTGGCCGCCTGCGAGGTGTCGGAGTGAATGGCACGAGAACGTGTAGAGCGAGAGCAGAGCGACGTTCGCGGTCAACACGAGCGACCCCACGCCCACGCCGAAGCCTCCGTCGAAGCGGAATGACTTGACGGCGTCGATCCACAGAAAAACGAGGAAGAGGACCGCGACGTAGAGAAAGAACCGGTGAACGTTCTGGAGCACGAGTGGAAACGCCGTCTCGCCCCGGTAGCCGCGGCGCCCCTCGGCGACCGCGCACGCGGGCGGATCGAGAAAGAACGCCCGGTAGTAGGCCTTCCGGTAGTAGTAGCACGTCGCGCGGAATCCGAGCGGACCCGCGAGGATCAGGAGCGCCGGCGAGAAGGGCCACCGGCGGTGCTCGGGGTCGATCAGCGGCGAGTAGAACGGCGAGATGTACGGGCCCCACTCGAAGTAGCGGCCCTCGAAGGCGCGCGCCGTCGCGTAGATCGCGAACAGACCCAGGAGCACGACGACCGGCAGCAATTCGGCCCACCACGCATCACGCCGCAGCGTCGCGCCGAAACGGCCGGGCCGTCGGGCCGGAATGTCCGCCGACATCGGCGCAAAAGTCTATCGTGAAGAGTCGATGCGGCGCGGAGTCCCCGGGTGTTCGATTCGATCGGCGCGGGTGATCGAATCAGCGTTGATCGCGGATCCCCGGCGCCTCCGATGCCTCCCGTTCCGGCGGCGTCACGCGCTCCCAGCTCTCGCCGATCCTCTCGAAGATCTCCGGAGCCCGCGACACGAAGTTTCGCGCGGTATCGTCCCAGACCCGGAGCTCGACCGAGATGCGGGGCCGATCGATCCGGAGGACGTTGAAGGAATTCGGCTCGCCGCGCTCCCGCGAGGACGTGGCGGTTCCCGCCTGGACGAGGAGCGCCGACCGGCCGGGCAGCCGATACCGGATCGCGGTGTGCGTCGTGTGCGAGACGTGCAGGTGGCCGGAGACGATCACGTCCGCGCCGCACTCGACGAACGTCTCCATCGCCATGCGCGCGCGGCCCACGAGGTCGTCCTCGGTGCGGCCCTCCGGCAAGTCGAACGGATGATGGGTCACCAGGATCCGGGTCGTCTCGGGCGGCAGGTCGCACAGGCGCTCGCGAACTCGGGCGACCTGCTTTTCGTTGATGCGGCCGCCCTTGAAAGTCAACGACCTGGCGGTGTTGATTCCGATCGCCGCGATCTCCTCGTCCTGGTAGAAGGGCTCGAGGTCGTCGCTGATGTAGCGGCGATAGTTCGCGAGCGGTCTCACGAATCGACGCAAGACGTTGTAGAGCGGGACGTCGTGGTTGCCCGGCACGACGAGCTGCGGCTTGGGGAGCGCGGCGAGAAAGTCGCGGGCCTCGCGAAACTGCTCGGGTCGCGCGCGCTGGGTCAGATCGCCCGAAACGACGACCAGGTGCGGCGAGAGCCGCCTCGCGGCTTCGAGAACCGGACCGAGCGTCACCGGATTGATCCGCCCGAAGTGGAGGTCGGACAGATGGAGGAGCGTCGTCATGACGGCGTGTCTCCGGCACTTCCCCGGGGAACGATCACGTGCAGGGCACCCGGCCGGACGCGGTATTTCAAGGGCGTCCGAAGCAACGCGAGCTCCCCGTCGGTCGCGACGCGCACCGGATCGGTCCGAGGTCGGATCGTGAGCTCGGTCGTGCGAAGGACCTCGAACCTCGAGATGCCGTGGAGTCGGTGCAGCAGAGCGCGGAGCGCGAAATCGAGCAGATCGAGCGGGCGCGCGCCGGGCGCGAGATAGACCGACAGCTCTCTTCGATCGAGCCGGGCGCGCGTGCCGACGTTGAACCCTTCCATCTCGTAGAAGTTGTTTCCGACGAAGACGAACGGCGTCTGCCGGCGGATCTCGCCGCCGTCGATCGACAGCGCGACGTCGATCGGACGGTGGCGATGGAGCGTGTGGAGGGTCGCCCACACGAACGCGGGCCACTTCCCCCATCCGAGCTTCTGCCTCGACTCCTCGCGGTGCCGGACGATCCGGGGATAGAGCCCGAGACTGGAGTTGTTGACGAAAATCCGGCCGTTGACCTCTCCGACGTCGACTTCCGCCGGCGCGCCTTCGACGACGTTGTGAGCCGCCGCTCCGAGATCGAGCGGGATGTGGAGGTCCTTCGCGAAGTGATTCAGCGTCCCGAGAGGAAGAATTCCGAGCGCCTTTCCGGAGCCCGCGACGATCGAGGCAACGGATCCGACGCTGCCGTCACCGCCGGCGACGACGACGAGCGGCGATCGACCCGCGACCGCCTCGCGCGCGAGAGCCCTGAGCTCTTCAGCGCCTGCGGCCGCGCGAACGTCCGCGTCGACCCCCGCCGCGTGCAGCGCCCTGCGGATGCGGTCCGATATCTCGTCGTCGGACGTCCCTCCGGCGGACCGGTTCAGTACGACCGGCAGCGATTCGGCGATTTCTTGCGGAGCGACCACCGTTCGGGAAAGTGCAAGAGTCCGGCCGTCTCGAGATTCTCAAGTCTCAAGCCCCAGGTCCGTTGGTCTGGCTACCTGGAACTTGGAACTTGAGCCTCGGAACTTCCGGATCCGAACCGGGCCGCCAGCCATGCATCGACTTCCTCGGGGTGGTAGCCGAACGGCCCGGGCTTGCCTTTGAACGCGACCTTTCCGTTCTCGTCGATGACGTACAGCCTCTCGGGCCATCCCGCATAGGCCTTTTCGGCGACGTTGTCCATGTCGTCGACGGCGATCGGCACGTCGTAGTGGAAGCGCTTCGTGAAGTCGTTCGCGATCGCCACCCTCTGCTCGAGCGTCTTCGGCTGCGGATAGCAGACGTTCTCTGTCTCGTTGGAGTCCATCTGCCACTCGTCTTCGGGGTGCGCCTCCTTGATGTACACGGTCAGGAATCGCGCGCGATCTCCGTAGTCTCGATACATCTTCCGCACGCGCTCGACCGAGCGGCGGAAGGGAGGTCAGGTGTAGCTGCCGAAGACGAGCACGAGCGGCCGGCCGCCCGTGAACTCGGCGAGCCGGACGCGACTCTTTCCGTCCAGCGAAACGAGCGAGACGTCCGGCGCGAGCTGCCCGACCTTCAGGTCCCCTTCGCGGCGCTGCGTGCCGTAGCGCGCGAGCCCGTAGACGTTACGGGGACCGATCTTCCAGACGGCGACGATCGCGAGCAGCGCGACGGCCGCGACGAGCGCGAGAAGCAGTTTCTTCCAGAGTTTCATGGGTTCCGGCAGGCATTCTGGCCTATTGAGCCCCGAAAAGACCAAGCCCCCTGCCTGACCCCACGTTACTTCTTCGCGACGCCGAAGACTTCCTCGACCGACTGCACCCGGATCGGACCGAGGTTCAACGCCCGGATCTCCGCCTCGATCTTCTGGCGGTCCCCCACGACGACGACTGCCACCTTCGCCGGATCCACGTATTGCTCGGCGACCCGCTTGACGTCGGCGAGCGTCACCGCCTGGACGTTCGCGACGTAGGAGTCGAGCCACCCCTCCCGCAGCCCGTAGACGAACTGCTCCTCGAGCTTGCCGGCGAGATCCCCGGTCGTCTCGACCTCCGACGGGAACGAGAGCGCGACGTAGTTCTTCGCCTTGGCGACTTCCGCGTCGGTCACCGTCTTGCGGATCGCGTCGAGCTCCTTGAAGAACTCGGTCAGGGCCGGCCCGGTCTTGTCGGTCTGGACCGCCGCGGACGCCACGAAGGGGCCGGTCGAGAGCCGGTAGTCGAACCGCGACCGCGCGCCGTACGCGTAGCCGTGCTGCTCGCGGAGGTTCTGCATGAGCCGCGAAGTGAACGACCCGCCCAGGATCGTATTCATCACGGTGAGCGGAAAGTAGTCGGCCGTCGAACGCGGCGGACCGATCCGGCCGATCCGGATCTCCGACTGGGCCGAACCGGGCCGGTCGACGATCCAGATTCCGCGCGCCGACACCTGCGGAGCCGCAGGCACGGCCGCAGGCGGGCTGCCCGCCGGAGCCTTCCACCCGCCGAACGCCCCCTCGAGCTCGCGCTGAACGGCCGCGGCCGTCACGTCCCCGACGACCACGATCGCCGAGTTGGCCGGGGTGAACGTGCGTTCGTGGAAGAGCGCCAGGTCGGCCCGCGAGAACCCCCGGACGGAGGCTTCGGTTCCGATGATCGGAGCTCCGTAGCGGTGGTCGCGGCCGTACAGAGCGTTCGCGAACGCCACGGCTGCGATCGCGCTCGGCTCGTCGCGGAGCTGGAGGAGCTCGGTCAGTCGGTCCTTCCTCACGCGCTCGAGCTCTGACGCCGGGAAGGTCGGGCGAAGCGCCACGTCCGCGAAGATCGGCAGAGCGGAGCCGAACCTCTTCAACGGAACGTGGAGCGTCACGGCGGTCGAGTCCCAGCCCGCGCGCGCCTGGAGGTCGGCGCCGAGGTAGTCGAGCTCGTCGGAGATCTGGAGCGATGTGCGCGCGCCCGCGCCCTCGTCGAGCATGTCCGCGGTCAGGCTCGCGAGGCCCGGCTTGTCGCGCGGGTCCGCGCCGGCGCCCGCGCGCGCGACGACGTTCAGCTGCACGACGGGGACCTCGTGCTGCTCGACGAGCAGCACCGGGACGCCGTTGCCGAGGCGGAGTTTCTGGACGGGAGGGAGCTTCAGCGGCCGGATCGGGCCGAGCGCCGGCGGCTTCGACCGGTCGGGCTTCGCGGCAGATCCGGACGCCGCCGTCTGCGCCGGCAGCGGAGCGGCGAGCAGGAGAACGAGAAGCGCCGCGATGCCTCGTGCAGCGCGCGTCATGGCTTCTTCTCCGCAGCGAGCGACTTCTTGCCTTCGGGAACGACCGAGAGCACGAGGCGGGCGTCGCTCTTCAGGTAGTTGCGCGCGGCCGACTGCACGTCGCGCGGGTCGAGCGACGTGTATCGCGCGAGGTCCTCGGTGAAGTAGTCGGGGCGGCCCGCGTAGTACTCGTAGAGGTTCAGCCGATCCGCTTTCCCCCCGAATCCGCCGACGCGCTCGAGCGCGCCGTAGAACGCGGACTCGATCTGGTTGACGGCCCGCTCGAGCTCGCGCGCGGTCGGAGGATCGTTCTGGATCTTCGTGATCTCCTCCGAAATCACCTTTTCGATCTCGGCGAGACCGTGTCCCTCGCGCGCGGTCGCCGTGATCAGAAACGTCGATCCGAGAGCGGCGGAGTTCTGGCTCGCCGAGACATCCTGCGCGATCTGGAGGTCGTAGACGAGCCGTTTGTATAGCCGCGAGTTCTTTCCGGACGCGAGCACGCGCGCGAGCACGTCCATCGCCTCGTCGCCCGGGTGGAAAAAGGAGGGCGTGAGCCATCCGAGGAAGAGCTGCGGCAGCTGGACCTTGTCTTCGAGCACCAGGCGCTTCTCGGCCGCGAGCACCGGCGTCGGCGCGGAGAGCGGGGGGACGGGAGCGCCGCGCGGCACGTCGGAAAACCACTTCTCCACCAGGCGGCGCGCCTCGACCGGGTCGATGTCGCCGGCCACGACGAGCGTGGTGTTGTTCGGGCCGTAATAGGTCTTGAAGAACTGGACGACGTCGTCGTAGCTCGCCGCCGTCAGGTCCTCCATCGAGCCGATGACCGGCCAGTGATACGGGTGCCCCGGGGGAAACATTTCCTCGGGGATCTTCAGGAACGCCATGCCGTACGGGCGGTTCTCGTACGACTGCCGGCGCTCGTTCTTCACGACGTCGCGCTGGCCGTTGACCTTCTCCGGGCTCATCGAGGCGAGCAGGTATCCCATGCGATCGGACTCGAGGAACAGCGCGAGCTCGAGCGCGTTCGACGGCACCGTCTCCCAGTAGTTCGTGCGATCGGTGTCGGTCGATCCGTTGTTGTCTCCGCCCGCGGCCTCCAGCCAGTTGTCGAAGTCGCCCTCGGCCACGTGGCCCGAGCCCTCGAACATGAGGTGCTCGAAGAGGTGGGCAAAACCGGTGCGCCCCGGCTTCTCGCGCGCCGATCCGACGTGATACCAGGCGTCGACCGCGACGAGCGGGACGCTGTGGTCCTCGTGGAGGATGACGTCGAGGCCGTTCGGAAGCGTGAACTGGACGTAGGGAATTGCGAGCCGGGCCTCCTCGGCCGGGAGGAGCGAACTCCCCAGAGCCAGAAGGACGGAGACGACGGGGAGCGAGACGCGACGGATCATGGTTACCCCAGTCGAGAGTCTACGAGACGATTTCGCGGAAGTTACCGCGCTCCCGGGAACTTGGAGCTCGGAACTTGAAACTCTCTCAACGCCGGGGCGAGAGGCAGCCGTCTCCCTCCTCGATGAGCGAGCGGACGAGACCCGTGTAAACGCCGACCGCCGAGGCGACCTCCTCCAGTGACACCTTCTCCTCCGCGCCGTGCGCGTCCCGGATCGAGCCGGGCCCGAAAAGGATCGGCTCGCCCCAGGCCGGCAGGAGCGGCAGATCGCACGCGAAGGAGACGATCTCGCCGCGGTGCGGCCGGGGGCAACGGAAGGAGACCGGGTCCGAGCGGTAACCGATCTTCAAGTCGACCCGATCCTCCGCCATCGGACGGATGTGGGCGAGCAGGTTCTCGATGGACTCCCCCGTCCGGAAGATGATCTCGGCGCGCGCGCTTTCCGCGATGACGTTCGGCGCGGTTCCCGCGGCGAGCACGCCGATGTTCATCGTCGTGGCGCCGAACGTCGGGTGATCCGGGAGCCTCAGCGCCCGGAGGTCGTTCAGGAATTCGAGGAGAGGCTCGACCGCCGATCGTCCCGTGGAAGGCTCGGACGAGTGGCCCGAGACGCCGCGCGCCTCGACCTCGATCCGCAGGCATCCCTTGGACCCGGCGACGAAACGCCCGCCGGTCGGCTCGCCGCCGATCAGGTACCGTGCGAGGTGCGGGCGCCGGTTGGCCGCGAGCGCTCCGTCGGAACCGCGTTCCTCCCCGACCAGCACGAGCAGTCCCACCTCGCCCGTCCCTCCCCGCGCGAGCTCTTCGAGGGCGACCGCCTGAGCCGCGAGGCTCGCCTTGGCGTCGCACGCCCCGCGTCCGACGAGTACGTCGCCCTCCCTTCGGGGCGGGAAGAACGGCGGAACCGTGTCCGCGTGCGTGGTCAGCACGACGCTCGGGTGGCCGCGGTGGACGAAGAGGTTGCGCCGATCGGGCGCCACCTCCATCGAGTCCACCGTCCAGCCGGAGGACGCATATCGACGTTCGAGAAACGCGAGCAGAGGCTCCTCCGACCCCGTCACCGACGGAATCGCGACGAGCTCGCTCAAAAGTTCGACGGCGCGTTCTCCGGGATCCGCCATATGCCGCGGGATCATAGACTTTCGCCTCATGAAGAAGCTTTTCGCCTTCGCGCTCGCACTGGCTCTGCCCGCCGCGGCTGTCACTCCTCGCGCAACTCCGATGGACGACCTCGTGTTCGAGGGCGCGCGCGTGGTGGACGGCACGGGCGCTCCCTGGTTCGTGGGGGACGTCGCGGTCCGCGACGGAAGGATCGCGGCAATCGGCCGGCTCGAAGGGCGGCCGGCGCGGCGGCGGATCGACGCCCGCGGGCTCGTCGTCGCGCCGGGGTTCATCGACCTCCTCGGACAGTCCGAGTACAACGTTCTCGTCGACCGCCGAGCTGCGTCGAAGATCACCCAGGGGATCACGACCGAGGTCACCGGGGAAGGGGTCTCGATCGCGCCGATCAACCAGAAGCTGATCGACGACTCGAAGGACGTCTATGCGAAATATGGCGTCTGGCCCGACTGGCGCACCCTCGACGGCTACTTCCGGACGCTCGAGCGCCGCGGTACCGCCGTCAACCTGGGCACGTTCATCGGCTCGGGAGGACTTCGCACGTACGTCGTCGGGCGCGAGAACCGCCCCGCGACGTCGGCCGAAATCGCGTCGATGAGCGCGCTCCTCGAGCAGGGGATGCGGGAAGGCGCGCTCGGGATCTCTTCGTCTCTCCAGTACATCCCGAACATCTACTCCTCGACGGAAGAGCTCGTGGCGCTCGCGAAAGTGGCGGCGGCGCACGGCGGCGCGTACTTCACCCACCAGCGTTCGGAGTCGTCCCGGATCGACTCCTCGCTCGACGAGGTGTTCCGCATCGCCCGCGAGGCGAAGATCCGCGCGCAGGTCTGGCATCTGAAGACCGCTTATCGGCCGAACTGGGGCCGGATGCCCGAGGTTCTCGCGAAGATCCAGGAGGCGCGCGCCGAAGGGATCGACGTCTCCGCGAACCAGTACCCCTACAACCGTGCCTCCAACGGCCTCGACGCGTGTCTGCCGCCGTGGGTGCGCGAAGGAGGACGGGAAGCGCTGTTGAAGAGGCTCGCGGACCCCGCCGCCCGCGAGCGGGTGAAAGCGGACATGGCCCGCGAGACGACCGACTGGGAGAACCAGTACCTCGGGTCCGGAGGCGCGGAGGGCGTCATGGTCGCGGCGGTGCTCTCCGATGCCCTCAAGAAGTACGAGGGCCGCACGATCGCCGCGATCGCGCAGGACGAGAAGAAGGACCCGCGAGACGCGTTGATCGACCTCGTGATCGCCGATCGGGCGAATGCCGCCTGCATCATCGCGATCATGGACGAGAAGGACGTTCGGACGGCTCTCGCGCATCCGCTCGTTTCCTTCGGAACCGACTCGGAGGCGAAGGCGACCGACGGACCGTTCTCGAAGGAGTACTCACACCCGCGCGGCTGGGGCTCCGCCGCGCGAATCCTGGGTCACTACGTCCGCGACGAAAAGGTTCTCTCTCTCGAAGAAGCGATCCGGAAGATGACCTCTTTCGCGGCCGCCAGCGCGGGCATCCCGGACCGGGGCATCCTGCGGCCGGGGTTCGCCGCCGACCTCGCCGTCTTCGATCCGAAGACGGTCCGCGACGTCGCCACGTTCGAGAATCCGAACCGGTACAGCGAGGGGTTCCGGTACGTCGCCGTCAACGGCGTTCTCGTCATCGACGGCGGGAAACTGACGGGCAAGACCCCCGGCCGCGCGATCCGGGGACCGGGATACAACAGTCCGAAGGCTCAAGTCGTAAGTCCCGAGTTGAAGAATGGTCTCGGGCTCCCGGGGTCCGGGGACTTCCGACCGGGGACTTAACGGCCCCGGTGCCGGACGGCGACCACCCCGCCGCGGAAGTCGTGCCGGAGCTGGTCGTCGGGCTCGGGCAGCAGGGTCCGCCGCGAGTACACGACGACGTATCCGTCGGGGTGGCGTAGAAACCATCGATCGACGTCGTCGGGCTCGATGACCTCCAGCGGCTTCTTCAAGCGGCCCGCGAACTGATATTCGCCCCGGTATTTTCCGGCGTGTGCGAGCGGGTGTCCTTCCCGCTCGAGCCGCCCCAGGTACCGGGCGACCCGCTCGACGTCGTAGAGAGGGGTCGCGGTCCGCCCGACCGTGGCGAGCATCAGGACCAGGGCCGCGGCCGAGCACGCGGCGACGACCTGCAGGCTGGCCAGGCGCGTCCGTAGACGGAGGACGAGGAGAAGGACTCCCAAAAGTGCGACGCCTGCTCCCACGGCCGGCGAAAGCTCCCCGACCCAGGGCGGGAGACCGAGGGCGCCCTCGATCCAACGCGCCCCGGCGATCACGGCCCCGAAGAGAAAGAAGCACGCCGCGACCCCGACGAGCTCCCTCCGGCGAACGCGCGCTTCGCTCCCCGCGACGAGCCGCGCTCCGATCAGGGCGAGAGCCGGGAGGAGCGGAAGCAGGTAATGAATCTGCTTTCCGCTGACGAGAGAGAACATGACGAACGCGGAGAGCGACCACACCGCGCAGAGCCGGATCCCGCCGTCCCGGGCGAGCGCTCGAAGCTCCGGCGACCGCCGCCAGATCCCGGACCAGACGAGCCACGGCAGCGCGAGGAGCGGAGCGAACGGCACGTACCACCACACCGGCCGGCGATGGGCGAACGCGTTCGCAACGCGCCCGGCCGTCTGGTTCCACAGGATGGCGTCGGCGTACTCGCGCCCTCCCGAGAGCGCCGCGGGGATCACCCACGCGAGCGCGAGCACGAGGCCGCCGGCGAGCGCACCGGCGGCGCGCGGATACCAACGCCTCGGCCGGACGGCGGGCCCGACCGACCACCACGGAGCGCAAATCGCCGAGGGCACGAACCAGATCACGATCGCGGGTCCCTTCGCGAGGATTCCGAGCGCGGTCGCCGCGGCGACGAGGAGCCAGCCGCCGCGATCCCCTCGCGCCGCGCGGACGAGGCCGAGGATACCGACCAGGGTGAAGAACACGAGCAGCATGTCGAAGAGGAGAACGGTCGTGTAGAACGACCACAGAAACGTCGAGAGGAGCATCAGCGGCGCCGCGTCGGCCACCTCCGGCCGGTCGGGCCACAAACGCCGCGCGAGGCGCGCGGTCAAAAAAAGGGACCCGAGCGCGAAGAGCGCCGGCACGAGGCGCGCCCACCACTCGTGGACGCCGAACACGTGCCATCCGCCGACGATCAACCAGAAGAGAAGCGGCGGCTTGTCGCTGTAGGGAACGCCGTTCAAGTGCGGAACGAGGAGCTCGCCGTGATTCCACATTTCCCACGCGACCCCGAGATAACGGGTCTCGTCGATCGGCCACGCCGGACGGGCGAGGAGGCCGCCGATGACGACGATCGCCCACAGTGCGACGAGGAAGAGCCCCCGCCGCGCGCTTCTCGTCATGCGCCCTGAGCGTGGACCGCTCGTTCCTCCGCCCGTCGCTCCCGGGAGATCAGATAGAGGTTGCGGAGATAGATGACGTTGCCCGCGGCCTGCCCGAGGATGAAGACCGGGTCCTGACGGTGGATCGCGTAGGCGAGCAGGACGATCGATCCCGCGAGGCTGAAGTACCAGAAGGCGACCGGGATCACGCTTCGGCGCGCGCGCTCGCTCTGAACCCACTGGAGGATGAAGCGCATCGAAAAGAGGGCCTGGCCGACGAACCCGACGATCAGCCAGAAGGGGGGGATCTTCATCGTCTACTCCTTGGAATCGGCGGGGCCTCCGGCCGCGTCTCCGGCGGCGACCGTCAGGACGGGGCGCTTCGAGCGGCGCTGGAGCCAGAGCACGCCGAGCATGTCGACGATCCCGGCCCACAGTCGGTTGTGAATTCCATAGTGCGAGCGTCCGTGGCGGCGCTCGCGGTGCCGCACCGGGACCGACACGATCTCGCTCCCGCCGCTGCGCATGAGCGCGGGCAGAAATCGGTGCATGTGATCGAAGAACGGAAGGCCGAGTAAGGCGTCGCGGGGAAAGAGCTTCAAGCCGCACCCCGTGTCCGACGTCCCGTCGCCGAGAACCCGGCGACGGACCCCGTTGGCGATCCGCGACGAGGCGCGTTTGACCCAGGTGTCCCGCCGGCGCTCCCGCCTTCCGTTGACGAGGAGGTTGGCGTCGGCGCCGCGCTCCGCCCGGACCGCGAGAAGCGCCGGGATGTCCGCGGGGTCGTTCTGGCCGTCGCCGTCGAGCGTGACGATCCACGGCGCGCGCGCCAGCCGTACGCCCGTCCGGATCGCGGCGCTCTGGCCGCACGCCGAGCGGTGGCTTACCCAGCGCAGGCGCGGAAACGTCCGCGAGAGGTCGCGGAGACGATCGGGCGTCCCATCGACGCTCCCGTCGTCGACGAAGACGACCTCGTAGTCCACCCGGCCTTCGAGAGCGGCGCGCACGTCCTCGAGCAGCGGAGCGACGTTCTCGGCCTCGTCGCGCACGGGCACGACCACCGAGATCTCCGGGACGAAGGGCTGCGGGCGGCCGGACGGCGCGGGAGCGGGGACCTTTGGTTGCCCGATCGAGTCCTCCGGCGCGAACATGCTCACCCTTCAATAGTAAGTCCCGGCGGAACGCGGAGTGAACGAAGCCGCCCGGGTCGAAAAGGGGACAGACCCCTTTTTTTGAAAAAGGGGACAGACCCCATTCGGGTAGCCCGCGCCGGAGGAGGCTAGTGCCCCTTTTTCGCGATCGCCAAGCGGGCCTCTGCGAGCTCGAGGCGGGCTCGGATTTCGTCGAGGGACTCGGGGCTCGCCGTCTTCAACTGCTCTTCGGCGCCGGACCGTTCGCGCTCCGCCGCCGCGACGTCGACTTCCGCGGGTCCCTCCGCCTGGTCCGCGAGGACGGTGACCGCGTCGCTGGCGATCTCGGCGAACCCGGCCGCGATGGCGAGCGAGCGCTCGTCGGCGCCTCTTCGATACGTCAGCACGCCTGCCTTGAGGACGGTAATGAGAGGCGTGTGGCCCGGAAGGATGCCGAGGTATCCGAGCTCTCCCGGAAGCTCCACCTCGTCGGCTTCCGTTGCGACGACCGTCCGAGTCGGCGTGACGACTTGAAGTTTGAGTGTCATGGGTTCCTTCGATTGCGGATTATCGTTTCAGAACGTGCCCTGGATGACGCCGCCGTCCACCTGAATGGTCGCGCCGGTGACGTAGCTCGCCCGCTCGCTCGCGAGAAACGCGACGACGTCGCCGATCTCCTCCGGCCGGCCGTGGCGGTTGATCGGGATCGTGGCCGCGGTCCGAGCGGCGTAGGCCTCCAGCGTGATCCCCTCTTCTTTCGACCGGATCTCGTTCAGGTGCTTCTGGCGATCGGTCATCACGTGGCCCGGCAGAACCGCGTTGACGAGCACGCCCTCCTTCGAGAACTCGTTGGACATGGTCTTCGTGAGCGCCGAGAGGCCGGCCCGCAGCGTGCTGGAGATCGTCAAGAGATCCATCGGCTGCTTCGCAACGAACGAGCTCACGTGGATGATGCGGCCCCACCGGCGCTCGCGCATGCCCGGGAGGACCAAGCGCGACAGCCGGATGACGTTGAAGAGGACGATGTCGATCCCCTCACGCCACTTCTCTTCGGTGAGGTCGAGGAACCGCGCGGCCGGCGGGCCGCCGCTGTTCGTGACCAGGATGTCGACCTTGCCGAACCGATCGACGGTCGCGGCGTGCCATGCCGTCAAGTCCTCCGAGCTCGTGACGTCGCAGCGCGAGCCGAAGACCTCGCTGATGGGCGCCGCGGCCGCCATCTCCTCGCGCGCCGCATCGAGCTCGTCCGCGCGACGCGCGCAGATCGAGACCTTGCAGCCCTCCGAGAGAAGCGACGCCGCGACCGCCCGGCCGATTCCCTTGCTGGAGGCCGCGACCATCGCGACGCGTCCCGCGATCCCGAGATCCATTTCGCCTCCGCCGTCCTCAGCCGCGCGGCCGGGGCCCGATCTGCTCGAGCAGGCCCATCAGGTCGAAGACGTTCCAGTGCTCGGCAATGCGGTCGTCCTCGATTCGGACGATATCGATCACGTCGAAAGCGATCGAGCGTCCTGTCGGAGAGATGCCGAGAAACTCTCCGCGGTGCGTGCCGCGGAACGTCTTGCGGGTCGCCACCCGGTCCTTCTCCGCGAGCTGGTCGTGGATCTTCGCCCGCAGGTCCGGGAACGCCAGGCGGAGCGCCGTGAAGAAGCGCTTGACCCCGTCCCGATCCGGCGAGACGCCCGGGAACGGGGTCTGGTCGACGAAGTCCGCCGCCAGGAGCTCCTCCGCGGCGCTCTCGTTGCCGCCGTTCTGGAACTCCTCGACGAACCGCCGCACGATCCGCTTGTTCCGTTCCTGCGCGGTCACCTCACCCCCGGCAAAGACCGCGCATTATTGCAAGAAAAGTAGGGGTTCGAGGGACTCTGCGGAGACAGTCGCAGGGTCTCACCTTCTTCCCTGCGCGATCTTCACCGCCTCCGGTAGTGACCGCAGCCGGAGCATGGCGGCGACTCCCAGCGCGGGCCCGGGAGCGAGGACCGCGAACGCCCATCGCCAGCCGACCGTGTGCTGGAGCCGGCCGACGACCGCGATCGATGCGGTGGTGAGCAGGAACCCGAGGCAGATCTGCAGGGTCAACGCGGTCCCGAGGTAGCGCGGGTCCGCGAGCTCCGTCACGCACGCGGAGAACTGGGCGGAGTCGGCGACGACCGTCGCTCCCCAGATCGCCGCGATCGCGAGAAGCGCCCCCACGCTTCCTCCGAAGAAGAATCCGACGGCGATGCAGCACGCGCCCGACACCGCCATCGCCGCCGACGCGACCGCCGTCCGTCCCCAGCGGTCGGCGGCGAACCCCGCAGCGACGCATCCCACGGCGCCCGCGCCGATGATGAGGAACGACGCGGTCTCCGCGAGCGCGCGCGGTTCCCCAGAGTGCTCGAGGCTCGCCCGGATCATCACCGGGACCCACGTCCACATGGCGTACAGCTCCCACATGTGCCCGAAGTACCCGAAAGACGCCAGCCGCACGCCGCGGTTCGCGAAGACGTTGACGACCTGACGCGCGTCGAACGGAGCGACCCCGGCCGTGAACGGTCCCTCGCCGACGGCGAGCGCGATGGCGCCGCCGGCCGCCGCGAACACCGAGAGCGCCACGAGATTGATCCGCCAGTCGGAGCTCCCGATCGCGTTGACGAGATAGGGGGACGCCTTGCCCAGTGTGAGGGCGCCGATCAGGACTCCGAGCGCGAGACCGCGGCCCTCACGGAACCAGGACGCCATCATCTTCATGCCGGGGGGATAGACGCCCGCCAGGAAAAAGCCGGTCGCGAAGCGCAGCGCGATGCCGGCCGAAGGCCCCGACGAAGCGAGCGCGAAGGCGGCGTTCGCGAGAGCCGCGAGGAGCGCCGAGACGGCGAAGACGCGGCGTGCCGGGAAAACGTCCGAGAGATTTCCGACCGCGCTGACGAGGGTCCCGACGACGAACCCGAGCTGCACCGCGAGCGTCAGCCGTCCCGCGTCCGCTGCGGCCAGCCCCCACTGTGACGCGAGCGCAGGCGCGGCGGCCGAAGCGCCGAACCACAGCGACATGCCCGCGAGCTCCGCCGCGGCGATCAGAGCGAGGGCGCGCCAGCGGGTCGCTACGCCGCCTCTTTCGCGATCCGGGCGGCCTTCTCTCGCGCCTCCTCGATGGTCCCGACCATGTAGAACGCCTGCTCCGGGACGTCGTCGCACTTGCCCTCGACGATCTCGCGGAAGCCCTTGATCGTGTCGGGGATCTTCACGTAGCGCCCCTCGAGACCCGTGAACTGGGCGGCGACGAAGAACGGCTGCGACAGGAACTTCTGGATCTTGCGGGCGCGGGCCACGGTGAGCTTGTCGTCGTCGGAGAGCTCGTCGATGCCGAGGATCGCGATGATGTCCTGGAGGTCCTTGTACTTCTGGAGAACGGCCTGGACCGCGCGCGCCGTTGCGTAGTGCTCTTCGCCGACGACGCGCGGCGACAGGATCTTCGAGGTCGATGCGAGCGGATCGACGGCCGGATAGATCCCGAGCTCGGAGATCTGGCGCGACAGCACGGTCGTCGCGTCGAGGTGCGCGAACGCGGTCGCCGGAGCCGGATCGGTGAGGTCGTCGGCGGGGACGTAGATCGCCTGCACGGAGGTGATCGAGCCCTTCTTCGTCGACGTGATGCGCTCCTGGAGCTCGCCCATCTCGGTGGCGAGGTTCGGCTGGTAGCCGACCGCGGACGGCATGCGCCCGAGCAGAGCCGAGACCTCGGAACCCGCCTGCGTGAACCGGAAGATGTTGTCGATGAAAAGGATGACGTCCTTGCCTTCGACGTCGCGGAAGTACTCCGCGACCGTCAGCCCCGAGAGGCCGACGCGCAGGCGCGCGCCCGGCGGCTCGGTCATCTGCCCGTAGATGAGCGCCGCCTTCGACTTCTTCGGATCCCCCGGCGTAATGACTCCGGACTCGGACATCTCGAGATAGAGATCGTTGCCCTCGCGCGTGCGCTCGCCGACGCCCGCGAACACGGAGTAGCCGCCGTGGTGGATCGCGACGTTGTTGATGAGCTCCAGCACGATGACGGTCTTGCCGACGCCGGCGCCGCCGAAGAGACCGGTCTTCCCGCCCTTCGAGTACGGCTCGAGGAGGTCGATGACCTTGATCCCCGTCTCGAACATCTCGACCTCGGTCGACTGGTCCTCGTAGCGCGGCGGTTCCCGGTGGATCGGCCAGTGCTCCTTCGCGTTGACCGGGCCGCGCTCGTCGACCGGCTCGCCGACGACGTTCAGGATACGGCCGAGCGTCTCGTCGCCCACGGGCATGGTGATCGGGCTTCCGGTGTCGACGGCTCTCATGCCGCGCACCATGCCGTCGGTCGGTTTCATCGAGATGCAGCGGACGCGATTCTCGCCGAGGTGCTGGGCGACCTCGGCGACCACGTCGATCGGGACGCCCGTCTCCTTGCCCTCGTCCCGGACGACGATCGCGTTGTAGATCTCGGGCAGATGGTCCTTCGGGAACTCGACGTCCAGAACGGGACCGATGACCTGGACGACGCGCCCGACGTTCTCTTCAGGCATTTTCATCTCCTAACCAAGACATCCTTCGCCGCTTCGCGGCTCAGGATGACAGTCGGCCGGACGACCGACAAGGTCACTCGTTCTGAGCGGCCGCCCCCGAGACGATCTCGATCAGCTCCTTCGTGATCCGGGCCTGTCGCGCGCGGTTGTATGTGAGCGTCAGGGAATCGATCATGTCGCCGGCGTTCCGGGTCGCCGCGTCCATCGCCGTCATGCGCGCGCCGTGCTCCGCGGCGGCCGACTCGAGCAGGATACGGAAGATCGCGAACTCGAGGTGCCGCGGGAGGAGCTTCGCCAGGATCGTCGCCGGGTCCGGCTCGTAGACGTAGTCCGTCGGAGGCGCGCCCGCCGGAGCCTCCGTGAGCGCGGCCTCGGAGCGCGAGATCGGGAGCAGCCGCTCGCGGCGCACGATCTGCGAGATGACCGACCGGAACTCGTTGAAGACGACGTAGGCCGCGTCGATCCGCCCCTCGACGAACTCGGCGGTGAGCCAGTCGGCGATCTCCTTGGCCTGAGCGTACTCGACGCGCGCGAAGATGCCCGGATACGACTTGGGCGCGAGCGGCGTCGAGCGCCGCTTCCAGTAATCGAACGCCTTCTTCCCGATCGGAAGGACCGTGACCGACTCCCACTCTTTCTTCTCGGCGAGGAGCAGGGCCACGGCCCGGTTGACGTTCGCGTTGAACGCGCCGGCGAGGCCCTTGTCTCCCTCGACGACGAGGAGCGCGACCTTGCGTTCCTCGCGCGCCGCGAGAAGAGGGTGCTTGCCCTCCTGCACCCGCGACGACACGGACGCGAGCACCTCGCGCAACGCCTTCGCATAGGGTCGCGCCGCGATCGCGCGGTCCTGCGCCCGGCGCAGCCGCGCCGCCGAAACCATCTTCATGGCACGCGTGATCTGCCGCATGTTGCGCACGGATTTCAGCCGCCGCCGGATGTCGATGAGGCTTGCCATTTCCTCGGGCTACCGGGAACTTGAAACCGGAAACCGGGAACTCTTCATGCCGCGACCGCGTCGGCGTTCTCGCGCACGAACCGCTCCTTGAAGGCCCCGATCGTCGAGGAAAGGGCCTCTTCGGTCGCCTTCTCGAGCTTTCCCGTGTTCACGATCGCGGAAAGAACGTCGGCGTGATCGCGCCGCATGTATTCATGGAGCGCCGCCTCGAACGGCAGGATCGCGTCGACCCGCAGTGAGTCCAGGAACCCCTTCGTGCCCGCGTAGATCGAGACGACCTGCAGCTCGACGTCCATCGGCGCGAACTGCGGCTGCTTCAGGATCTCGACGAGGCGCTGGCCGCGCGCGAGCTGCGCCTGCGTCGTCTTGTCGAGGTCGGACCCGAACTGCGCGAACGCGGCAAGCTCGCGATACTGGGCGAGGTCGATGCGGAGCGTACCCGCCACCTGTTTCATCGCCTTGATCTGCGCATTGCCGCCGACGCGGGACACCGAGAGCCCGACGTTCACCGCCGGCCGCACCCCCGAATAGAAGAGGTCCGACTCGAGATAGATCTGACCGTCCGTGATCGAGATGACGTTCGTCGGGATGTAGGCGGACACGTCGCCGGCCTGGGTCTCGATGAACGGCAGCGACGTCAGCGAGCCGCCCCCGCGCGCGTCGGAAAGCTTTGCGGCGCGCTCGAGGAGGCGCGAGTGGAGGTAGAAGACGTCGCCCGGATACGCCTCGCGCCCCGGAGGGCGGCGGAGCAGCAGCGAGATCTCACGATAGGCCGCGGCGTGCTTGGAGAGGTCGTCGTAGACCGTCAGCGCGTGCTTCTGGTTGTAGAGGAAGTACTCCCCCATCGCGCAGCCGGCGTACGGCGCCAGGTACTGGAGCGGCGCGGGATCGGACGCCGACGCCGAGACCACGATCGTGTGCTCCATGGCGCCGTGCGCCTCGAGCGT
>Ga0114129_10004240_pt1 | contig 20251 bp, 17 predicted proteins | sample RhiMetdeltSRZDD1_FD_80071 | JGI IMG/M metagenome (GOLD analysis project Ga0114129, IMG submission 80071) | Populus rhizosphere microbial communities from Tennessee, USA - Rhizosphere MetaG P. deltoides SRZDD1 (version 2) (version 2) | ecosystem: Host-associated > Plants > Roots > Rhizosphere >... | reverse complement strand
TGGAGTTGCCCAGAAGAATCGTGATCATCGCCTGCCACCAGGTCATCCCCTGCTGCATCAGCCCCGACGCGAGAGTGTAGGTCGTGATGACCACACTCATCCCGATCCAGAGAGCGGCGATGTGATAGGTAGACCACGTGCGCCGGGCGAGCGGCGTTGGCGCGAGATCGGGATTCCAGAGCGGGCTCGCGGAGACGTCTTCGGTCAGCTCGACGAAGTCCTGTGCGACCGGTTTCGGCACGGTGTCTAGCTTTCGACGCCTCGCGCGGGTGCGTCGGCGGCCGCGTACCCTTCGGCCTCATAGCCGCCGTGATAGCTCCCGCCCTCCGGCCGCCGAATCTGCGAGTGAGCGACGACGCGTGCGCGGCGCTGCCCGATGAAGTCGTCGAGCGACTTCCATCCGTACCGATTCATCGTTTCTGTCATGCCTGACAGCAAACGCTTCACCACGTTCGGGCCGACCGCCTGATCGAGCATCGCCGCGGTGCACACCTGGACCGTGCCGCAGCCGAGGAGAAAGTAGTTCAGCGCGTGACTGAACTCGGCGACGCCGCCGATGCCCGAGAACGACTTGGCAGGAAATGCCTGCGTGAGCTGCGAAATCTTCGCCAGCGACAAGGGCAGAATGGCGGGACCACCGAGACCGCCGCTGGAGACGAAGCCGTCCACGTTCATCTCGAACTCGAGCGTCTCGGGATCGATGAGCGGCAGCGACGGAAACGTGTTGGACGAGGAGATCGCATCGGCGCCGCCGAGGAACACGCCGCGGGCCTCGGCCACGATGTCGGTGGTGGAGGGAGTGAGCTTGGCCCAGACGGGTACGCGCGCCACTTCCTTCACCGCCCGACACACGATCGCGATCAGCTCCGCGTCCTTGCCGATGTTCGAGCCCATGTCCGGGCGATCCATGTGCGGACACGACAGGTTCAACTCGATCGCGTCGGCGCCTTCGTCCTGGCACGCCCGCGCCAGCGTCTGCCAATGACCGAGCTCGGCATCGCTGCCCGAGCCCGCCATGATCGACGTCACGAGCACCCGCGTGGGGTGCGCTCTCTTGATCCGGCCGATGCGCGGCACCCACCAGTCGAGCGTCTTGTCGGAGATGAGCTCCCAGTTCCACGACGAGTGCAGCGCGGCGCCCGATCGCTTCTTCATCGAGATCTGCGTCGAGTCGGGCGTCGCGCGGAAGAACTTCGTCTTCGGACCGGCCACGTTCACGACGGGATGTAGGCCGATGGTCTTCGTGACCACCCCGCCCCATCCGGCGTCGAACGCGCGCAGGATGTTCTGCTCGGATTCGGTCGGCGGCGCCGACGCGAGCAGGAATGGGTTCTCGAATCGAAGGCCCGTGAACGAAACGGCCAATTCTTTACCCATGTGTCAGCCCTTGCAGGGCCCTCCCGCTAACTATAATTGAGCGGCATCGCTTCGTTCCAGGAGACTCGCATGCCGAGACACGTGATCGGCGGCCTCATTCAGGCGGCCGCACCGCTGACCGATCCGTCCGAACCGATCGAGAAAGTCCGCCAGGCCGCGATCGATGTGCATCTGCCCCTCATCGAAGAAGCCGGACGACGCGGTGTGCAGATCCTCGGGCTCCAGGAAGTGTTCAACGGACCCTACTTCTGTCCGTCGCAGGACGCCCATTGGTACGATATCGCCGAATCGGTTCCAGGGCCCACTACTAATCTCATGGCACGCCATGCCAGCAAGCACAGCATGGCCATTGTCGTGCCGGTATACGAACGCGAGCAGGCGGGCGTCTACTACAACACCGCCGCAGTCTACGACGCCGACGGCACTTACCTGGGCAAGTATCGCAAGAACCACATTCCCCACACGTCCGGGTTCTGGGAGAAATATTTCTTCAAGCCAGGAAACCTCGGGTACCCGGTGTTCAAGACGCGGTTCGCGACGATCGGCGTCTACATCTGCTACGACCGCCATTTCCCTGAAGGTGCACGGCTCCTTGGATTGAACGGGGCGGAAATCGTCTTCAACCCCTCGGCGACTGTCGCGGGACTCTCGCAGTATCTCTGGAAGCTGGAACAGCCCGCTCACGCGGTGGCCAACGGGTACTTCATGGCCTGCAGTAACCGGGTCGGCACTGAAGCGCCCTGGAACATCGGACGCTTCTACGGCTCGTCGTACTTCGTCGATCCGCGCGGGAACTTTCTAGCGGTCGGCTCAGAGGACAAGACGGAGCTCGTCGTCGCCGAGATGGATCTCGACATGATCGAAGAGGTCCGTCGTGTGTGGCAGTTCTATCGGGATCGGCGGCCCGAGACCTACGGCCCCATGGCAGATCAGCTCCCATGACCCTGCTCATCACAAACGGCACGATCGTCACCGCAACCGATCTCTATCAAGGCGACGTCTTCGTTGACGGAGAGAAGATCTCCACCATCGGAACGTCGCTGACGATCCCCGCCGATCGCACGATCGACGCGACTGGAAAGTATCTCTTCCCCGGCGGCATCGACGTTCATACGCACCTCGATATGCCGTTCGGCGGCACGACGTCGGCCGACGACTTCGAATCGGGGACGGTCGCAGCCGCTCACGGCGGCACGACGACTATCGTGGACTTCGCGATTCAGTACAAAGGCCAAACGCTCCACCACGCGTGGGAGACGTGGATGACGAAGGCCGAGGGCAAAGCCGCGATCGACTACGGCTTCCATATGATCGTCACGGAGCTGTCGGATCAGGTCGAACAAGAGATGGACGCGCTCGTCCGCCAGGGGGTGACATCGTTCAAGCTCTTCATGGCCTACCCGGGCGTCTTCATGCTGGACGACGCCACCATCTTCCGGGCGCTGCTGCGGACCGGAAAGAACGGCGGCACCATCTGCATGCACGCCGAGAACGGCGGCGTCATCGATGTGCTGGTGAAGCGGGCCCTGAGTGAAGGCAAGACGGCGCCCAAGTATCACGCGCTCACGCGTCCGGCACGTGCGGAAGCCGAGGCAACGCACCGCGCCATTGCGCTCGCGGAGATGGCCGACGTGCCGATCTACATCGTCCACCTCTCGGCCGCGGAAGCGCTCGAGATGGTGACCGAGGCGCGCGACCGAGGTCTGCCGGCGTATGCAGAAACGTGCCCGCAGTACTTGTTCCTGTCGTATGACAACTACGAGGAGCCCGGTTTCGAGGGCGCGAAATACGTCATGAGCCCGCCGCTTCGCGACAGAGCGACCCAGGATCTGCTGTGGCGCGGGCTCGCCTTCAACGACCTGCAGGCCATCTCCACCGATCACTGCCCGTTCTGCATGAAGGAACAGAAGACGCTTGGCGAAGGCGACTTCTCGAAGATCCCGAACGGCGCACCCGGCATCGAAACGCGCATGAGCCTGGTCTACGATGGCGGCGTGCGCACGGGCCGTCTCTCGCTCAACCGCTTCGTCGAGCTCACGTCCACGTCGCCGGCGAAGATCTTCGGCCTGTTCCCGCGCAAGGGCACGATCGCGCCAGGTTCGGATGCCGATATCGTGATCTTCGACCCCGAGAAGAAGATCCGGCTGTCGGCACGAACGCTGCACATGAAGGTCGACTACAACCCTTACGAGGGACGCGAGGTCACGGGCGCGACCGACACGGTCATCTCCCGAGGGCGCGTGATCGTGGATGCCGGCACGTTCACGGGACGGACCGGGGCCGGTGCATTCCTGAAGCGACGCACCCGATGACCGGCGACGAGATCATCGCGCTCACGAAGAAGCACACGATCTTCGAGTGGGCCGTGCAGGGCCAGGTGGACCCGATTCCCGTGGCGCGCGCCAAGGGCGTGTACTTCTGGACGCCAGAGGGAAAGCGCTTCATCGATTTCAACAGTCAGCTGATGTGCGTCAACATCGGCCACGGCGATCCGCGGGTCATCAAGGCGATTCACGATCAGGCCGAGATCCTCACCTACGTGACGCCAGCGATGGCCACCGAGCCGCGCGCGCGGCTGGGCGCGAAACTCGCCGCGCTCACGCCGGGCGATCTCGACGTTTTCTTTCTGACCAACGGCGGCGCGGAGGCCAACGAGAACGCCTTCAAGATCGCGCGCGCGTATACGGGCCGCCCGAAGATTCTCGCTCGATACCGCTCCTATCATGGCGGCACCGCGGCGGCGATTGCCGCCACGGGAGAGCCGAGAAGCTGGAGCCAGGCACCGCTGCCGGGCATCGTCCATGTGCTCGACCCGTATCACGGCATCGAGCGCGGATGGGAATCGACGGAGAGCGCGCTTCGGTATCTCGACGAGGTGATCCAGCTCGAAGGGCCCCACACGATCGCAGCGTTCATCCTCGAGTCGGTGACGGGAACCAACGGGATCCTCGTTCCACCTGACGGCTACATGCAGGGCGTGCGTGCGCTCTGCGACAAATACGGCATCCTCATGATCGCCGACGAGGTGATGAGCGGTTTCGGCCGGACGGGCCGGTGGTTCGCGATCGAGCACTGGGGCGTCGTGCCCGACATGATCACGATGGCGAAGGGACTGACGAGCGCCTACGTGCAGCTCGGCGCCGTTGGCATCCGGCAGACGATCGCTGACTTCTTCAAGGACAAACCGTTTCCGGGCGGCCTCACCTACAGCAGCCACCCTCTGGCCTGCGCAACGGCGCTCGCAACGCTGGCGGTGTACGAAGAGGACGGCCTCATCGAGCGCGCGGCGCGCACGGGTGCGCTCATGGCCGATCTGCTCGCCGATCTAGCCGCACGACATCCATCGGTGGGCGCAGTCCGCTCAATCGGGCTCTTCGGGATCGTCGAGCTGGTGAGAAAACGCGCCACGCGCGCGCCCATGGCGCCCTTCAACGGCACGTCGTCCGAGATGGCGGCGCTCGGCAAGTTCTTCCGCGACGAAGGACTCTTCACCTTCGTCCGCTGGAACTACTTCTTCACGAACCCGCCCCTGTCGATCACCGAGGTCGAGCTTCGCGAGGGATTTGCCATCATCGATCGAGGACTCGCGATCGCCGATCGCGTCGTCGAATAGCGCTCAGGCCATCTCGAACGCGATCGGCTGCGCGCCCTTCCAGAGGGCCAGACGGCCGATCTCGCGCAGCTGCTCCGCCCCTGAGACGATCGTGAGAAAGTGGTTGCCCGCAAGCTGGCCCGCCTTGCTCGCAAAGTTCGTGCGCCCGTACGGCAGGAGGATCTCCGTTTCGCTGACGCCGCCGGGATAGAGGAGAAGCTCACCGGGAAACGGATAGCTGGTGGCATTCTCCGACGGCACGCCGACCTCGAGATCGCCCAGCGGCACCCACACCGATTCGCCACTCCAACGCACGTGAAGCAACTGTGCCCTGAGCGGGAGCAGCTTCCGGAACGCCACACACGTCCGCGGCGCCGCCAGCTCGAATCGGGCGGCGAGCGTGAACGACCCTGCCGTGATCACAACATCGGACATGCCTGCTCCTGTCAGCACGGACGAACGCGCGTACCACCAGTGGACGCGGTGATCTGTCCGTCCATGAAGATCGTTTCTCCCCTGCGAATCGTCCGTCGCACCGCGCCGCGAAAGGGCGATCCGAGATAGGGGCTCATCTTGTGACGCTGGTGCAGGTGGTCGGCCGCCAGCGTGAAGCGTACATCGAGGTCCACGAGAACCATGTCGGCGTCGAGGCCGGGCTGCAACGATCCCTTGCCCGGAATCCTGAATCGTCGTGCCGGCTCGGCCGCGACGAGCGCGGTGATCCGCTCGAGCGGCAGCCGGCGCTCGTGCCATCCCTTGTCCAGCAGCACGGCCAACGTCGACTGAACGCCCGCGATACCACCCCATGCCGAGACGAAGTCGCCGCTCTTCATCGATGGAGGCGCAGGGGAATGATCCGACGCGACGATGTCCACGTGGCCACGGAGGAGCTCGTCCCAGAGCGCATCCCGCTCGCCAGAGGGGCGCAACGGCGGAGCGCACTTGGCAACGGCTCCCAGACGCTCGACGTCTTCCTCGGTGAAGAACAGATAGTGGGGACAGGTCTCAATGGAGACGTCGACACCATGCGCGCGCGCCTCGGCGGCCATCGCCACGCCGCGGCCTGAGCTGACGTGAACGATGTGAAGCGGTGCACGCGCCTCGCGCGCGAGCAGCAGGGCACGCTGAATGGCCTCGAGCTCGGCCACCACCGGTCGCGAATCGAGAAAGGCGCGCGCTGTGCGCGCCGTGATCCGCTCTGAGAGCCCGCGGGTCAGCTCTTCGCTCTCGGCGTGCACAGCGACCGGGAGACCCAGCCGCGCGGCTTCGCGCAGTCCGTCGAACAACGTCACATCATCGGCGCGCGGAAACTCGGGCAGCCCCGAGCTCGACATGAACGCCTTGAAGCCGACCACACCTCGCGCGGCCATGTCGGCCATGTCGCCAACCGAACCGGGCACGAGGCCGCCCCAGAGGGCGAAGTCGGTGATCGAAGACGCCTCGAGCGCCGCGCCCTTGCGATCGACCTCCCGTGCGTTCACGGTGCACGGCGTCGAGTTGAGTGGCATGTCGAAGAAGAGCGTGCCGCCGCCGGCGGCCAGCGCGCGGCTTCCGGTTGCACCGCCTTCCCAACCCGTCCGACCCGGCTCGTTGAAGTGCAGGTGAACGTCGATCAGACCCGGCAGCACGAACAGCCCGCGCGCGTCGATCTCGCTTCGACCGCCGGTCACCTCAGGCGAGACGTCCACGACTCGTCCGCCCTCTATCGCCACGTCCGCACGTCGCCGACCCTCAGGGGCCACGACCGTGCCGCCGCGGACCACGAGGTCGATCACGATCCGCTCCGCGCGACGAGCTCCAGCAGCTCGTGTCCCACATTCAGTGCCGCCGTCACATCGTCCTCGAGGACCGTCTCGTCGGGATGGTGGCTGATCCCGTTCGGGCTCCGTAGAAACAACATCGCGGCCGGCATTCGCGCGGCCATCACCATCGCGTCGTGCCCCGCGCCGCTGGACATGTGATGAACGGGCAGACCGCGCCGCGCAGTGGCTCGCTCCAGGGTCGCGATGAGATGGGGTGACATCGAAGTGGAAGGCTGATCGAGGCAGACGTCCCAGCGCACATCGAGGTGTCGTCGCGATGCGATCTGCCGCGCTCGTTCGAGCATCCTCGCCACAGCAGCCGCACGGACGTCATCGCCCGAATGCCGGACGTCGAGACTCGTCTCGCACCGTCCGGCGATGACATTGGTCGCGCCGGGGATGGCCTCAATGCGACCAACCGTGGCAACCAGCCCAGACACCTCGCTGGCGATCGCCTCGATCGCCCCAATCCATTCCGCTGCGCCCGCCAGCGCGTCGCGCCGCGCATTCATCGGTGTGGTTCCTGCGTGATTGGCAGATCCCGTGAAGACCACCGCGAGCCGGCTTTGTCCGACGATGCTGTCAACGATGCCGAGCGGCAGACCGAGCCGATCGAGCGTCGGTCCCTGCTCGATGTGAAACTCGACGTAGCCAATCGCCTCGTCGATCACCTGTGACTCACCGATGCGCGATGGCTCGAGACCATAGTCGCGAATGGCATCGCTCACGGATCGACCCCGCGCATCGCGACGACCAAGCAGTGCGTCGTCCACCGATCCAACAAGCCCGCGGCTGCCGATGAATGGCACCCCGAAGCGCACGCCTTCTTCGTCTGAGAACCCCACGACCTCGATCCTGAAAGGCAGCCGACGACCGTCCAGTGCATCGACGAGCGCCACGGCCAGGACCACACCGAGCACGCCGTCGAATGCGCCCGCGTGGACGACCGTGTCGAGATGGGATCCGATGAAGAGCCGGGGCGCGTGCGGTGACGAGCCGGCATAGACGCCGCGCAGGTTGCCGGCATGGTCGATGCTGACTGTCATGCCGCACCGCTGCATCCACGCCGTGAGGTGGGCGTGAACGTCGCGCATCGGGGCCGACAGGAACGTCCGCGTCGTGACACCGGCCTCCTCTGAGTACCCGGCGAGGAGGCGGCAGCAGCGCACCACCTCGCGTGCCTTCGGCGCGAGCATCAGGATCCCCGGTAGACGCTGTATCCGTACGTCGAGAGCAGCAACGGCACGTGATAATGGCCGGTCGGCTCCGCGACCCCCACGCGAACGATGATGTCGCCGAGGAACGGGGGCGTTGATACCACGGCTCCCGAGCGCCGGAGGTACTCACCCGCGCGAAACGTCAGCTCGTACACGCCGATGTCGAGGCGATCGCCCGACCATAGCGGCGAGTCCGTTCGGCCGTCGGCGTTCGTCACCGACGTGGCCACGAGCCGTCGCTCGCCGCCCGCGAGAAACGCGAGCTCGATCGAGACACCTGCGGCCGGCTTGCCGAGAGATGTGTCGAGCACGTGGGTTGAAAAGCGCGCCATGCGTTATCTGGTGAGGCGCAGCCCGAGGCACCCGTAGGGTGGGCGGGCGTCGGTGTAGACGCCAAGCTCGCTGCCACGCTCGGCAATCGTATCCCACGTCCGATTGTTCGCCTCCAGATGCACTTCGGCAACGGCAGGATTGTCATTCAGCAACCGGGTGCCAATCAGATGAATCAGTTGTTGAATGCTTCCCGACTCGAAGGACTCGAACACATCGTAGACGAGGTGACGGACGCGCGCGACCATCTGGCCGCCGTCGAACATCGACTCAGGATCTGTACATCGCCATTCGAGGTCGAGCCACATGTGCAGCGGTCGATCTTTCAGATCTGGCAGCGTGGTGTACTGATCGCGCACGAACCCGAAGAACGCGCTGCCGCCGAGACGCAGCAGCCTGAACCCGCGGAGCCCTGACACGGCTTCGACGATCTCGCCGCGCTGCAGCTCGAGCCGCGTCGTGGCTCGATCTGGCCCCGCCGGAGCAAAGGATGCACCGCCCATCAGCCTGGCATAGGGAATCTCCTGCGCTGATACTTGCATCCCTTCAACCTGTGGATACGTGTGGAGGAACTTCTCACCCAGGAAGCGGCACAACCCTTCGAGGTCGTAGCCCGTGAAGTTCAACGTCTCGCGCTGGATGAAGTTCTTCATCGAATCGGTGGCGATGAGGCCCGTGTTGTCGCCCGTGGTGTACGTTGGCCAGAAGGCGTCACCGTAGAGCAGCATCAGGACGCTTGCACCGAACACCGGGTTCTGTGCTGAGGGTGTTTTGCCATCGCGGTTCAGGCGATAGACGATCACGTCGCCCTTGCCGTAGTAGCTTCGCTTCCATCCACTCGCGAATTGTTCCACGCGATCTCCTGACGTCCGGCTGAAAGCCGGACACTCGATTGGTCCGGCTCACCACCTCCGCCAAAACTACGGTGGTCCGCCGTACCTTCAGCGAAGGCGGAAGCCGGACACTACGGACTAACGCCGTCCTGCAGACGGAACCACGCAATGCGCGACACCTGGCGCAGCGCCTCTGAGAGCTCGTCTTCAACTGACGCGCGCAATCTGGCCTCGAGTGCATCGAGGATCTCACGGGTCGAGCGGCCCTTCACGGCAAACAGAAACGGGAACCCGAATCGCTCGCGGTAGGACGCGTTGAGCGTGTGCAGCCGCTCGAAGTCCGCTCGACTCAGGCTGTCGAGACCTGCGCCTGCCTGCTCGCCCTTCGAGGCGTCGCTCATGCGCGCGCGCGCCCCGAGATCGGGATGCGCCCGCAGGAGCGCCAGCTGCTCTTCTGCACGCGCCCCGAGCACCTCCGCGATCATCGCATCGTGCAGCTGCTCGAGCGAGGCAAACGGGCGGCGGTTCCACGCGCGTTTGGCGACCCACGGCGAATGCTCGAACACCCATCCGAGGGACGAGACGAAGTGATCGCGCGTGAGGGTGTTCGCGTCAGCGAGCGTCATGGTGTCGCGCGATCACATGGTGCGCCACACAGCACTTTCGGGCAACTCCCAGGCTCTGCGTATTTGTCGATCTTTTCGCGAGTGCAGACAAGGCTGTCCGAGAGGATTACACTCGACGCGCGCGGATCGACGTTTCCACGGAGTCACAGCCGCCCGATGCATGGCGCTCATCTGGCTAGACGCGGCGACAGCGTGGAACGATCGTTCGCACTTGGAGGTATCTCGATGCGCGGAGTCGTCATACGCACCGTGGCCATCGTCTGCGTCGTCATCGCCGCCGGACCCTCGTCGGCACAGACACAGATTACGACAGGCGTCATTCAGGGAGCTGTTCGCGATTCCACAGGGGCGGTCGTCCCCGGTGCGACCGTCGAAGCGGTCAATCTGGACACCAATCTCACTCAAACGCGAACCAGCGGCGCCGATGGCCGCTTCGTGTTCCTGCAGCTTCCGCCAGGCCGCTACAAGATGACGTTCTCGCTTGCAGGCTTCAGGACGGTTGTTCAGGACGACATCAGCTTGACTGTTGGTCAGGCCATCAATCTCGCGCCCCAGCTCTCGGTTTCCGCCGTCGCAGAGGTCGTCACGGTCACCGGCACGACTGTCGTCGAGACGACCCGCGCCGCCGTCGCCAGCACGCTCAACGACACGACGATCGAGAACACGCCGATACTCGGACGCAAGTTCGAGGACCTCCTGACGCTCACGCCCGGCGTGAGCGTCGTACAGGGACCCGACGGCGATGAGATCACCTTTGCCGGGCAGCGAGGAATCTTCAACAACATCAGCCTTGACGGCGGCGACTTCAACAACGGGTTCTTCGGTGAGCAGGTGGGCGGACAGCGAGCGCCGATCGACATCACGCTCGACGCGGTCAAGGAGTTCCAGGTCATCGCGAGCGGGGCGCCCGCGGAGTTCGGGCGTACCGCCGGCGGCGTCGTGAACGTGATCACGAAGTCAGGCACCAACAAGGCACAAGGCACGGTCTTCCATTTCCAACGACTGAAGGCGCTCACTGGTGATCTGTCCGACGGCACGGAGCTCGAGGACTTTCATCGCGAGCAGTTCGGCGGCACGGTTGGTGGACCGCTGCGACGTGATAAAGCCTTTTTCTTCGTCGCCGTCGAGAGTATTACGGGCGACTTTCAGCGGCCGAACCTGAGCCGCGCGATCGGCGTCCCGTGCCCGATCGCCTCGCCGACGCTGGCACTCAACGCGTCCCTCATCGATGGATCCGCGGACTGCCAGCGGGTGGCGCTGCTCAATTTCTTCCAGACGCGACTCGGGCAGGACGAAGCGCAGCCGCTGCAGCATCCGATCAAGACTGCCGCCCTGCTCGTCAAAGGCGACTGGAGTCTCAGCGCCGCCAACCGTTTCTCGGTGTCGTACAACTTCAACCACTCACGAAAGGAGAACGAGACGTTCGATGTCGCGAGCTACGGGTCATCCGCCAACGGCACCGAAGGCGACCCGGCGCGGATCAACCTGCTGAACGGTAACGTCTTCACCACGCTCGCGAACAACATGTTGAACGAGGCGCATGCGACCTACTCGCGCGAGAGCCGCCCACGCACAGCCAACCCGTCGGCACTGCTGGCGGATACGGGGATCGGCTTCGCGCCCAGCTTCCGGTTCGGTAACCCATTCTTCCTCCAACCGAACATCGATGAATTGATCTGGCGCGCGCAGGTAAAAGACAACCTCTCGGTCTTGTGGGGCCAGCACACCATGAAGGTGGGCGGCGAATGGATGCACACGCTCAACGATCAAGTGTTCCGCGGCTTCTTCACTGGAAGGTATCTCTTCGACAGCGTGACGGGGTTCCTGCGCTACGCGTCCGCCCCGGCACCGGGTGGCTTTGGACCGAACGCCATCGGCTGCTCCGACGGTTCCTACGTGACGCTGCCCGCGTCGTGCCCCGCAGGCACGCGGCCATCGGGCGGCCCGTTGCTCTTCTACCTCCAGGGTGCGGGGCGGACCGGTCTGGCCACCGACGCGGCTGGCGCATCGGTGGTCACCAACGACGAGTTCTCCCTGTTCGTGCAAGACCAATGGCAGATGCGACCGAACGTCTCGGTGCAGTACGGACTGCGATGGGACGCCGAGCGCATGCCGGAGACCGTGGATCCGCAGAGCACCGCGTTTGCCTCCTTTCTGAATAACCCGCTGTTTCCCTCGGATGGAACGATTCCAAGCCAATGGGCGATGTTTCAGCCGCGCGTCGGCGCGACGTGGGATGTCGCCGGCGATGGACGCTCCGTCGTCCGAGCCAGCTTTGGGATCTACTTCGCCCGACAGAACATGCTCAGCCAGGTCGGTTCGGTCACGACCAACGGTCTGCAGCAGCAGACGATCTTCGTCAGCAGCGACAACCTCCGTCAGTTCGGCGGCGCAGCGCCGGTCTGGCCAAACGTGCTGACACCCACCCCGCTCCCGAACGGATCGTTCCCGCTGTTCTCGGGCATTCGCGTGTTCGACAAGGACTACACGAACCCTCGGGTCTACACGTTCAACGTCGGCTACGAGCGCGAGATCGCGCGCGACCTCTCTGCGTACGTGGATTTTTCCCATGCACGCGGCCGCAACTTGACGCGGTTTCTCAACTACAACCGCTCCGGTCCGGTGTGCTGCGATCAGGGTCCCGGGACGGGCAACGTGTACACCTACTCGGGCTCGCCCTTCGGTCTTCAACTCGGTGAGGTCATGGTGACGACGAGCCGTGGGCGATCCGACTACGACGGGTTGACGGTCGGCGCTCGCAAGCGTTTCTCGCGCAAGTATCAGCTCGAAGCCAACTACGTGCTGTCGCGCGACAAGGACGATGACTCGAACGAGCGCGATCCCTTCAGCGATCGCAGCTTCAACTTCTTCGACCTCTCGCGCGACTACGCGTATTCCGATCGCGACATCCGACACAAGGTAAATGCGTTCGGCTATTTCGAAGTTCCGGCGGGGCTCAAGCTGGATGTGCGGATGCAGGGCCGCACCGCGCAGCCGATCACGCCGTCACCGCGCTCGTTGAACGGTGTGGACCGCGGGCGCAACAGCGAGCGCAAGGACAACGAGTACTTCAGCCTGGATTGGCGCGTGTCGCGGCCGTTTCGCCTCGGCACCACGGCGCAGGTCCTCCCGACCATCGAGATGTTCAACACGTTCGACAATGCGAACAACATCAACCCACTCTCTACGCCGGCGCTCTTCAACTTCGACGGCTTCCTGCGCACCGGGGTCGGAGACCCGCGGCAGGTGCAGCTGGCGATCAAGATCGCGTTCTAGCGGCGAAGGAGATCATGGATGACAAGTCCCCTTACACCACAGAGCGCGTACCTAGGCGGCGGCCCACACGAACTCCAAATCCAGATGGTTGCGAGCCCCCTCAATTGAATCAGCACGAAGAGGTCACCCGGGAGCGGGTCCTCGAAGGTCAAGGGGCCAGAGCTAAATTTAACAGGTCGGCGAGTCTGACGCCGTTCGTGCGATTCCAGGTTTCGTTGACCTGCAGGGTGAATGCCGCTCCATTTGGGCGCTTAGCGGCGGCCGGCATCAGCACGCCTTGAACTCGCAGGCGTTCGCGAGCGGACTCTGACCTCGCCTCTGCCACAATCAGCCTGAAGATGTTGGTCCCTTTCGGGATGCGCTCGATCTGCGCGTGGCTCGATCCAACCGCGCGGATGAAATCCTCGGACACCGCAACCGCCGCCTTCAGCCGATCGACGAATCCCTCCGCGTAGTGCCGTGCGAGCAGGGCGAACGGCCAGGCGTTCCACAGCGCTCCGCCGAACATGCGCCGCACGTTGACCATCCCGTCGAGGAGCGCGGACGGCCCGGCGAGGATCGCGCCGTTCAGCGAGTTGAAGTATTTCCACAGCGACACGTAGACCGTATCGAAGGGGGCCGCATAGTCCACGGGCGGGATGTCGGTGTAGGCGGACGCGATGAACAGGCGCGCGCCGTCCAGGTGCAGGCCGATACCGAGCCGTCTGGCTCCGGCACAGACGCGCATCATCTCGGCGCGATCGAACAGCTCACCCGATTGACGCCGCACCGGCGACTCGATGACGATCGCGCCCACCGGATCCGGTACGCGTCCGGAGGTCGTCCGCGCGATCGCATGCTCAACCTCGGCCCAGGTGAACGTCCCCTTGTCGGGTGCCAGCGGCATCAGCGTCAGGCCGCTCAGGATCTGGCTCGCGTCTCCGGTGTCGTTGTAGATGTGGCTCGTCTCCTGAACGATGACCCTGCGGCGATCGCGCGCGAGCGCGCGGATCGCGAGGTGGTTCGCCAGCGTTCCAGTCGGCATGAAGAGCGCGCGCTCCTTCCCCAGCAGCGCCGCGAAGTAATTCTCGACATCTTCGACGCATCCGGTCAGGCCGTACTGGTCCGCTACGGGCTTCTCGACCGCGCAGAGCCGGACGATCTCCGCGGCCGCTTCAGACGGGTCGAGGTTCAGCCCGTCGCCGGAAAGATGCACGATCGTCGAGGCCGCCGGCTCCAGGCCCAGCGCGAACGCATCGGGCATCGGCACGCCGAACGCTGCGGCTGCGACGCCGCTCATCTCCATGAATCGCCGGCGGGACGGATCCTTCATCAGCTATTTCCCCGCGGCATCGTCAAGAGCCGCACCTACCTCACGCCCGCGACTGCTTCAGCCCGCATGCGGCTTCGCGATTCGCGTCCGGCCGTAGCCTTAGCGGCCGTAGAGGCGCATCTCCTTGCCGTCGGCCAGCATCACGCGCTCGAGCCTGATGATCTTCTGGCCGTCGGCGAACTGATAGCCGGTGCCCGTGATCACGTCGCCGCGTTTGATCGTCGTCTTGGTCCAGCCGTTCGCCTCCATCCGGTTGATGGCGGGCCCACCGACCAGCCACTTCTCCACCTTGCCGTCATCGGTCCGAACCTCGAGGGTGATCATCGGGTGAGGGTTCTCCCACGCGAACTCCATCACCGTGCCCTTGACCGTGACGAGCTCGGAACGGCTCACGGGCCACGAGTGATGCGCGGACATCGGGACTGCAGCGGAGACCAGCGCAAGAATGACAAATGCCGGCACGAGTAAGCCCTTCATCGTGATGCTCCTCCTGTGAGGCATTTTAGTATCCTGCTCCTCGCATGGCCAAGAAGAAGAAGGCAGTTCGCAGAAAGAAACAGGCGGCGGCCTCGATCGGCCTCTCACCTGCGGAGATGCGTACGGGCACCGGCGCGGCCGATGCGCTGGCGCCGCTCGTCGAGCGCGACGGCGGCGCGGTTCTTGGTGCCTATCGCGATCCGTTTGGCGGCAAACCAGTCCTGATCGTCTCGTTGCCGATCGACCGTGTCGAGCCAACCCCTTTTCAGCGCGACCCGTCGGATCCGCACGTCAAGCGGCTGATGACGGTGATCGAAACGCTCGATCGCTTCCTCGATCCGCTCATCGTGGTTCGTCAGGAGGACCGTTACTGGACACCGAACGGCAATCACCGGCTCCAGGCGATGCGTCGCCTGGGCGCGAAAGCAGTCGTCGCGCTGCTCATCCCGGAAGCGGAGGTCGCCTATCAGATCCTGGCGCTCAACACCGAGAAGGCACATAACCTGCGCGAGAAGTCACTGGAGACCATCCGAATGGCACGCGCCCTCGCGGAAAAAGTGCGCGAGCCGGAGGAGGCGTTCGCGTTTCAGTTCGAGATGCCCTCGTTTCTCACCCTTGGCGCTGCGTACGAGTCGCGCCCGCGCTTGAGCGGTGCCGTTTACAATGCCGTGCTGCGCCGGATCGATGAATTCCTGGACAAGCCGTTGTCGAAGGCGGTGGCCGAGCGCGAACGGCGGGCGCGGCTGGTCCTCGCGATTGATGATCGCGTCACGACGATCGTCGACAAACTCAAGGCGCGTGGACTGACCAGTCCGTACCTCCGGCCATTCGTCGTCGCCCGGATCAATCCGATCCGCTTCTCCAAGGCGACCAGTTTCGACTTCGACGAGGTGATGCAGAAGATGACGACGGCCGCAGGCAAGTTCAATATCGATCGCGTGAAGCCCGAAGAGGTGACGAGAGCCTCGGGACCGCCAATGGACGAGGACTGACCGGGTGCCCCCATGTCTGGCAGTCAGTAGCGTGTGACGGCCGCACGAGGCGCTTACGATGGGTGCACCTTGCGTTGTGTGCCGTCAGTCGAGAAGAACGAGATTAGCCGTTGCAGGCCTTCCGCCTCGGAAGACATCTGCTCCGCGGTGGAGGCGAGTTGTTGGGCGGCCGCGGCGTTGCGTTGTGTCACCCGGTCGACGTGGCTCATCGCCTTGTTGACCTGGGCCACGCCTGCGGCCTGTTCCCCTGATGCCGTCGCGACCTCTTGCACCAGCTCCGCCGACCTTTGAATCGACGGCACCAGCTCGTTCAGGAGATCACCTGAGCGCTCGGCAACCTTGACGCTGGACGACGCGAGCGTGCTGATTTCCTTGGCTGCGGCTTGGCTCCGTTCTGCGAGCTTGCGGACCTCGCTGGCCACCACCGCGAAGCCCTTGCCGTTGTCGCCGGCGCGTGCGGCCTCGATCGCAGCGTTCAGCGCGAGGAGGTTGGTCTGGTAGGCGATCTCCTCAATAATGGAGACCTTGTCCGCGATCGATCTCATCGACGCGACCGTTTCCGTGACAGCCTCTCTGCTCTCTTGAGCATCCTTGACGCGGCCGAGCGACATCTGCTCCATCTGATTGCTGTTCTCGGCGTTCTGAGCGATCGAGCTGCTCATCTGCTTCAGGCTCGAGCTGGTTTGCTCGACCGAAGCCGCCTGCTCGCTCGTGCCAGATGAGAGCGAGGCGGCCGACGCCGATACCTGTTCCGCTCCGGCTGCAATTGTCCCCGACGTCTTCCGCACTTCGGTGGTCACATCGCTCAACCTCGCGACCATGTCATCGAGCGACGCCCGAATCCGGCTCAGCTCGTCGCGTGATGAGCTGTCTTCCCTCGCCCCACCGATCGCCCGAAGGTTGCCCTGGGCCACACGCTCGACGAGCTCGAGCACCTCCCTTGCGCGTTGCGTGAGGACCATCGCCATCAGACAGCCCAGGATGGTGACGAACACGCCGACGCCTATCGAGATCGAGGCGCTCAACAGTGTCGCCAGACGCTGCTGCGCCGCAACCGATTGGAAGGAGTCGTCGGCCCGCGCGCGACTACGCGCAGCGAGGCTTTCGAGATGAGCTTTCAAGGTGTCGTGACTCTGTCGCATCGTCTCGAGCGACGCCACGAGCTGCTCATCCAGCTTGCCGCTGCTCAGGCGCTCTGAGGTGCTCCTCGCGAGCGAGTAGTAGGCCTGAAACTCGTTGGCCAACGCTTCGATCTCGCTCGCGGTCACGCTGTGGTTCTGCTGTTCCGCCGTCAGGGACGCGAGAAACGCGTCGCGCGTCCTGTCGGCCTCGGCCAGCGTGCTCGTGTCTTTTGACGACGCGGCACCCTGCAATATCAACTCAATCTCGCGAAGACTGGGCGCCAGGTTATGCGTCATCAGGAGGGCGGGGTAATGGTTCTGTCGAAGGTCGGTCAAGAGACGCGCGGTCTGCGTGCCCGTGATTGCCGTCGCAGCGACGCTCGCCACAAGGCCCGCACCGGCCACCACGCCAAGCAGCGCGAGTTTGGCGACCAACGAGCGTCTGTCAAACCAATCCAACCACAGTCTCATCGATCGACTCTGTGCAGCAGACGCGACGCGCTCCCGCCCATGACTCGGTCGATCGACACTGATTTCAGTGGTAGCGGTCGTCGAAGTGGGCCGAGGCGTCATCGATCGCGACTATCTGATTGTTTAGTCTCGGCCTCGCGACCCTCGAGCAATAGAACCGGCTCAACCTATTGCCGCTCGCTAGATGTCCGATACGTCAGGCGATGCGTATTCGGCCGATGATGTCGTCACACGAGCTTTACATCTTTGTGTTGGCCCTGATGGTCTGGCTCGCCATACCTCGCGCGAGCGCAGCCCAACCCGCCGCGGGCGGGCATGCGGATCAACCCCCGACGTCGACAGTCGAATACCCGTCGTTTCACCTATCGGGCTTTGCCGACGTCAACTTCGCCGCTCAGAAGGCAACCGATGGGGCGCGAGGATTCACAGAAGGTCAGTTCGCCCTGCATATCGTCTCGGCGCTCTCGCCTCGTGTGAACTTCTTCGGCGAGCTGTCGTTCTCGCCGCGCGCAGACGCGGGCACGGGCACGCCTTCGGCGACGGGATACAACGCCGAAGTCGAACGCGCCATCATCAGGTTCGACCGGAGCGATCAGTTGAAAGTGTCCTTCGGCCGCTATCACACACCGGTGAACTGGTGGAACACTGCCTACCACCACGGTCAGTGGCTGCAGACGACGGTGAGCCGCCCGGAGATGATTCAGTTCGGCGGCCGTTTCCTTCCCGTCCATTTCATTGGAGCACTCGTCGAAGGATCGGTTCCCGCATCTGGATGGAACGTTGGCTACCAAGGCGGGGTCGGTAACGGTCGCGGCAACGTCATCAGCCGAGGCGGCGATGCGGGCGACAACAATGCGCGGCCTGCGTGGTTGATGAATGTCTTCACGAAGCCCGATCGCGCCTACGGACTGCAGGTTGGTACCTCACTCTATTTCGATCGAGTCAGCGTGACCGGCCGGCCCGAGTTCAACGAACGCATCATCGCGGCTCACGCCGTGTGGCAGCGCGAAGACCCGGAGGTGATCGCGGAGATCGCCAACGTGCATCACGAACAGGTCGGAGGAAGCGTCACCGCCTCGAACCTGGCGTATTACGTACAAGTCGCCTATCGATTGCCGATGGCGAGCCGACTGTGGAAGCCGTACTACCGGTTCGAGCATATTGACGTCGAAAGCACCGACCCTGTTTTCACCGGCGTGCCTGAACTGGACGCCTCGACCGTGGGCGTGCGGTACGACATTTCGACATACGCCGCCATCAAGAGCGAATTTCGCGGGCGACGACGCATCGCGGGGCAGCCATTCACCAAGGGCTGGTTCCTTCAAATCGCCTTCACGTTCTAAGAGCGCGACATGATTCGACTCCTCATACGTGCCGCGGCCCCGACGCTCCTGCTGTCACTCAGCTTCGTCCTCGTCTTGGCGGTCCCCCTCGGCGGGCAATCGTCAAGCGACGTGGCCGTTGTGACGAACGCAGACGTGCCCGTCGATAACCTCACGCTTTACGAGGTCCGGCGTCTGGTCCTCGGCGATCGTGATTTCTGGACGCCAGGTGTTCGCGTGACGCTCGTTCTCAACGCACCAGGCGCGCACGAGCGAGACGTCATCCTGAAGACCGTGTGCCGGATGACGGAGGCTCAATTCCGGCAGCACTGGATCGCGAAGATGTTTCGTGCTGACACACTGATCAGGCCAAGAATCGTCGACACCACTGACATGGTCGTCGACCTGACAGGTCGGACTCCAGGTGCCGTCGCGTTTGTCGACGCGTCGAAGGTCGGCAAGAATGTCAAGGTTCTGAAGGTCGACGGCCTCGTCCCGGGTGAGCGAGGATATCCGCTGCACTGAGCTCGACAAGCTAAGGCGCGCGGACTAACCAGACGGCCGCAGGCAAGTTCAACATCAATCGTGTGGACTAACCTCGCTCGGCCTTCCCGTATAATCACGCGGGTGTTCACGAAGGCCGACCCTCGGCTCGACCCATTCCGTCAGGATCCACGCTTCGGAGCTCTCCTCAGGCGCATGCGGTTGGACCCATGAGCGGCGAGCGTCACGCGGAGATCTGCCGGTATCGCGTCGTGGTTCTCGACGCGCGTGCCCTCATGTGTCACATGCGAAGGCGCTCATGAAACAGGTGGTGATGCTGGTCGTCGTGCTGGCGTTCGCGCGCGCGGCCGCGGGTCAGAACGCGGACGATTATCGTGGCGGCTGGAGAACAGAGAGCGGCGAGGCCCACACCTACGAATTCTCGATTCGCGGTGCGACGGTCAGGGGCGTGTACTGCACCTACTGCGCCGACGCGACGACGCTGGCGTTTGTCGATGGGAGGTTCGGCCCAGACGGGATCACGTTCGAAATCACCCACGTGAACGCGGACGGCAGCACGGCGTACAAGGACAAGGCGATCGCGAAGTTCAGCCAGGGCCGCCTGATCGTGACTGGCACGAGCGGTGCGCCCGGCGGCGGCCGGTTCGAACGGGTCCTGATCAAGGATCCGCGGGGACCGGATCCGATCCCGGCGATGGTGTCCGTGCTCCCGAAGACTCGTCCTGCAGTGCCGGGAAACCCGCTTCGTCGCAACGCGGACGGCGCAGACGGCCTGCCCTACATTCAGCCAGGTCCGTGGAAGTCAAAGCTGACCGAGAAAGACGTGATCGGTGTGTGGCTGGGATTCGGTGTCGGAGCGCCGAAGCAGTACTTCATCATCAAGAAGGTCGGCGACACGCTCCGCGGCATGGTGTGCGGCACGTGTGACAACCCGTACACGATGGCCGCGCTGGACGATTTCCGGATCGAAGGTGACACGCTGAAGTTCAACATCCTTCA
>Ga0114129_10004238_pt1 | contig 20253 bp, 20 predicted proteins | sample RhiMetdeltSRZDD1_FD_80071 | JGI IMG/M metagenome (GOLD analysis project Ga0114129, IMG submission 80071) | Populus rhizosphere microbial communities from Tennessee, USA - Rhizosphere MetaG P. deltoides SRZDD1 (version 2) (version 2) | ecosystem: Host-associated > Plants > Roots > Rhizosphere >... | reverse complement strand
TCGAGCCGGGTGAACGAGCCACCGAGGTGCTGTACCCAGGCCTCGAAGAGGACCTCGACCAGCAGCACCCCGACCAGGATGAGCAGGACCGTCCCGAGCAGCCGGGAGGATCGGGTCAGCCGATCCGCACCAGGCGCGCGGTCCAGGACCAACTGATCAGACGACGACATGCACTCCCCCGGGCCAGCCGCTGCCGGACATCACGCTCTGCAGCGGTACGCCGAACCTACCATCGGCTCGTGAACCTTTCCCGGCAACATCCATCATGTGCTGTCAACTCTCCATCGCGGCGGCTCGGCGGTGCTTGCGGGCCTGGCTGAGCACGGCGGCGAGCTGACCGCGCAGTACCACCACCGCGACGAGAGCCGCCACGAGCGCGGCGGCGACGTCGATCGCGACACGTTCACCCCCGGTCACCGACAGTTGGTTCAGGCCGGCTCCGGCGGCGAGCGCGGCCAGCACGCACGCCACCGACCACAGCAGCGGGGCGCGCCACGGCATCCGGTGCAACCGCCACGCGGTACCGACCGGGCCGCCGGCCGTGACCGCGGTGCCGACCAGGTACCCCAGGCCTACGCCGATCGCTCCCAGGGGGCCGCCGAGCAGGGCCACGGTGCCGAGACCCACCAACGCGCCGAGCACCCCGGACAGCACCGGCACGTGTACGTGGTCCCCACTGGACAGGGAATTCACGGCCGCGACGGCGACCACGGCGAAGTACGTGGCGGCCAGGATCAGCTGCAGCACCGGGGCACCGGGCGCGAACCGGGCACTGCCGAATATCGTCAACGCCTCACGGGAGAGCAGGATGCCGACCGCGAACAGCGGCGCCAGCAACACGAGCAGCGCCCGGGTGGACAGGTCGGCCTGCCGGCGTACCTCGGCGACGTCGCCGGCGCCGTGCGCCCGGGACATCGCCGGGAACAGCGCCAGCCCCAGCGCCCGAGGCAGGAAGTACATCGGGGCGACGAGCGTGACGGCGGCGACGAAGTACGCCACCTCCGCCGGAGCCGCGAACCAGTTGGCCAGCAACTGGGTGCCCTGCAGGAAGCCCTGGCTAGCGAGGGTGCCGATGCAGGCGAGGCCGACGTACCGGAGGATCTCGCGCTTCTCGCCCACCGGTTTCACCGGCCCGCGCACGTCCGCCCGCAGCACGATCCGGGCGCCGACGGCGAACGAGGCGTAGCCGAGGGCGAGCGGCAGCAGGTACGTACCGGTGTCCAGCGCCAGCACGACGACCGTGGCGAGCAGGATCAGCGCCGAGGAGGCAAGCTCCAACCGGACGTACTGACCGATCCGGCCGAACCCGTACAGCGTGGCCTTGTCGACGCTGTAGACCGCGAACGCGACGGCGAGCGCGAAAACCTCGACGATCTGCTTGGTGGAGAGGGGGAACGCCAGCGCCGCGCCGCCCGCCGCGCCGAGCCCGAGCGCGACCGCGCCGGGCAGACCGAGGCGGTCGAGGAAACGGTGCACCGCCCGCGCGGCGGCGTCGTCGGAGCGCCCGTGCTCGTACGGGATGAACCGGGACGCGGCGCTGGCCACGCCGGCCGGCAGCAGCAGGCTGGCGATCGTGGTGATCGCGATCAGCGAACCGATGACACCGTATGTATCGGTGTCGGTCGCGCGGCTGACCAGGGATCCGTGCAGCAGCCGGGTGCCGCCCAAGGCCACCAGAGCGACCATCGACAGCAGCCCGGTCCGGACGACACCAGGCCTACTGGTCGTCGTCGGTTCAACCACGCCGACGCGCCGCCACGCGGTCGACGACCTCGTAGTACGTCTCCCGCTGCCGCTGCCAGCTCAGCGTGCTCATCACCTCGCCGGCCCGTACCGCCTGCTTGCGGGCCCGCTCCGGATCCTGGGCGAGGCTCGTCATCGCCTCGCGCAGGGTGTCCGCGTTGGCCGGGTCGACATACGTCACCGAGTCCGGCGGGAAGTACTGCTCGATCACCGGGTTGCGGAAGGTGATCACCGGTATCCCCATGGCGGCGTACTCGAGCAGCTTCGTCGGCAGGACCTCGTCGGTCCACGGGTCGCGCTGGCTCGGTACGAGTCCAATGTGGACACGATCGATCTCGGTCACGATCTCGGGCAGGTGCAGGAGCCGGGTCGGCAGGTCCACGGAATCCTCGAGGCCCAGCTCGGCGACCCGCTCGCGCAGCCCCTCGACGCCGTCCCCGCTACCGCGCACCTGGAACCGCGCGCCCGGCACGTCCCGGCGCACCTGCGCCAGCGCCTCGACCGCGGCGATCAGACCGTGCCGCGGCGCGACCAGACCGTGGTAGCTGAACAGCACCTCGCCGGCCGGATCCCAGCCGCGCCACCGGGCCGGCGGGAACACCCGCTCGTCCGGGCAGTTCATCACCACGCTGACCCGGCGGCGGGTCATGCCGCGCAGCATCTGCGCGTACCCCTCGTGCACGGTGAGCACCTCGGTGGCGAACCGCATCGACGCGCGCTCGCTGGAGCGTACGCCCGCCATCAGCGCGCGCCGGTCAGCGAACTTCGAGGCGAACAGCTTCGACGTCAGATCGTGCACGTCGAGCAGTACCGGCACTCCCGCCAGCCGGGCCGCGGTAGCCGAGAACACCAGCGCCTCGGGCATCGAGTGCGCCTGGACGACGTCGAAGGCCCGCGGCCGGCGCGCCATCCAGAGCCCCGCGCGGGCCATGAAGCCGCCGTACAGCGCCAGGTATGCCCGGGTCGAGTCGCCGCGGTACTTGCGGGTCGGCAGGTGGACGACCCGGACCCCGTCGACGGTGTCGACCGCCGGGCGGCCGTCGGTGTGCAATGCGACGACCGTCACCTCGTCCCCCCGGGCCGCCAGCGCCTCGGCCTGCCGGCGTACCCGCGGATCCGACTCGTACTGGCTGATCACCAGCATGCCGACGCGCACGCGGGACAGCATAGCCGCGTAGGTGTGTTGTGCCAGGCTAAGGGCCGTGAAGATGTCACTGCTCCTCGTCGACGCCCCCAGCCTGTACTTCCGGGCCTTCCACGGCATCCCCGAGTCGGCGGCCCGGGCGCCGGACGGCTCCCCGGTCAACGCGGTCCGCGGCTTTTGCGACATGCTGGCCACGATCGTGCGGATGCGAAAGCCCGGCCGGGTGATCTGCGCGCTGGACGAGGACTGGCGCCCGGAGTGGCGGGTGTCGCTGATCCCGTCGTACAAGACGCACCGCCTGGCCAACGCCAAGACCGGCGCCGAGATCGTGCCGGCCGCGCTCGAGCGGCAGGTACCGCTGCTCGAGGAGGTGCTGGCCGCGTTCGGCATCCCGGCGGTGGGCGCGGCCGGCTACGAGGCGGACGACGTGCTCGGCACGCTGGCCACCCGCGAGCCCGGGCCGGTCGAGGTGGCCTCCGGCGATCGCGACCTGTTCCAGCTCGTCGACGACGACAAGCCGATCCGGGTGCTGTACTGCGGCCGGGGCGTGGCCAAGCTGGAGGTGCTCGACGACGCGGCGCTACAGGCCAAGTACGGCGTACCGGCCGCCGGCTACGCCGACTTCGCCGCGCTGCGGGGCGATCCGAGCGACGGCCTGCCGGGCGTACCGGGCGTCGGCGAGAAGACCGCGGCCCGCCTGATCGCCCGCTTCGGTGGGTTGGCGGCTCTCGTGGCGGCGGCCACCGACCCGGCCGAGAACTTCGCTCCCGGCCTGCGGGCCAAGCTGACCAGCGCTGCCGACTATCTCGCCGCGGCTCCGACGGTCGTCCGCGTCGCCCGTGACGTACCCCTGCCCAAGCTGACGGGCGACCTGTCGGCGGTGCCCGCGGACCCGGACCGGCTGATGGCGCTCGCGGAGCAGTGGAACCTGGCCGGCTCGGTCCGCCGGCTCATCGACGCCGTCAGTGCGAGCGCGAGGAGTGAGCGAAGCGAGCCCCGCAGCCGCGAGCGGAACACCGGCACCGACGCGCGATAGCGTGGCCAATGCTCGACGACGACCCCGGCCCGTACCCGCGCCGCCCCGCGAGCAAGATCGCCCTGATCGTCGTGTCCCTGGTGGTGTTCTTCGCGCTGTGCTTCGCCGCATGTGCGATCGCCGACGACATCTTGGGACCGATGGCGTGCGGCATCACGCACATCGACACGCAGGACGAGTGCCCCTAGTTCGTCAGCGCCGGGCAGACGTAGGCGCTCCGGACCCGGCCCCCCGGCCGGCCCAGGCGTCGATGCGCTGCGCGGACGACATCCGCTGGTCGGTAGCCAGCCGCCCACCTGCGCCGGCCCACGCCTCGGTGGGTCCCAACATCGGCTCCGACGCGGGGCGCTGGCTCGGCATCCACAGTCCCGGTCCGGCCATCGCCGGCTCCGGCCGCCGCTGCCCGTAGGTCCAGCCGGTATCCATGTCGGTGGAGCGCAGCAGGGCGTACGCCAGCGTGATCACGACCAGGACGACGAACATCATCATCGGGCCGAGGAACGCCAGCGCGTTCACGCCCTCGACCTCACGGCCGCCGCTGCCCTCCTGCAGGTGCACCCGAACACCGGCCATACCGGTGTAGTGCATGCCATTGACGGCCACGCCCATGACGAGCGCGGCGACCGCGATCGCCGAGCCACGGCGCAGGGTCACGGTGAAGTACAGGGCGACCGTCGCCGCCACGATCGCGATCGCGCCGGCCGCCGCGACGAACCGCCGGTCGTGGCCGACCGAACCGTTCACGTGCATCGCGGCCATGCCGAAGTAGTGCATGATCGCCACGCCGGATCCGGTCACCATCCCGCCCAGGATGACCTTGATGATCGAGGGCTTGCCGAAGCCGGCGATGAACAGGCCGAAGCCGGTTACCGCGATGGCGGCTACCCAGCTCGTCACGGTCAGGCCGACGTTGTAGCGGACCGGGGAGTCCGGGACGCTGAAGCCCAGCATGGCCATGAAGTGCATGACCCAGATGCCGGTACCGCCGAGCGCCCAGGCGGCGAGGATCAGCCATCGAGCTTTCCGTTTGGGCTCCTGGAGCGACTGCGCCCGGGCCGTGCAGACCAGGGCGAGCAATGACCCCAGCACCGAGAACGCGTACGAGAACGCCGGCGTGATGAGACCGAACGTAAAGTGATGAACCTCGACGCCTTCGGGCATGTCGCCCTCCCCTCGCCATCGGCTGCCGGCACGCCCCCGCCAGGTCGTATAACCAGATCGCGCCGTTGACGGGCAGAGTGTACAGGTTCGATCGACTCGGGGCCTAGGCGAGCGCGGAGCGCGGCTAGGCGATATCCCGGTAGGCAAGAATGCCGCGGCGCACCGCATCCACAGCCGCACGCGCGGTAGCCCGAAGCGGCGCGTTCGGCCCGGCCGCCTCGCCGAGCTGGCCGAGCAGGTCGACCACCTGGCGAGCCCAGCGGACGAAGTCCCCGGCCGGCATCTCGCCGTCGAGATGCCCGCCGCTGGCCAGCACCCGGGCCAGCGGCTCGCCGCGCGCCCACCGGTACATCGGCCAGACGAAGCCCAGGTCCGGCTCCCGGGTCAGCTCGAGCTCGCGGGACACCTCGTCCGACTCGAGCTCCGCCCACAGCTTCCCGGTCGCGTCGATCGCGTCGGCGACCGACCCGCGCGGTACCGAGGAGCGTTCATCGCTTTCCCGGCGCGCCTCGTACAAAACGACCGAGACGGCGGCGGCCAGCTCGGCCGGTGCCAGCCCGTCCCAGACGCCCCGGCGTACGCACTCGGCGACCAGCAGGTCCGACTCGGTCCAGATGCGGGCCAGCATCCTGCCCGCCTCGGTGACCTCGCCACCGGCGGTCAGGTAGCCGCGCGATGTCAGCAGCGCACATACCCGGTCGAAGGTACGGGCCAGCGAGCCGGTGCGGCTGGCCACCTTGCCACGCAACGGTTCCGTGTCCCGCTCGAGGCGGTTGCGCCGCTCGGCCCAGCGGGCGTGCTCCTCCCGGTCCGGGCAGCCGTGGCACGAGTGGGCCCGCAGCGCCGCGCGCAGCCGTACCAGTTCCGCGTCGTCTCCGGTCCCGCGGCCGCGCGCGACCTTCCGGCGTACCCCCGGCTGCAGGCCCGTGTTGCGCAGCGTCGCGGCCAGGTCGCGCCGCTCGCCCGGCGAGCGGTGGTTGAAATGCTTCGGTACGCGGACTCGGGCGAGCGCGTCGACCGGTCCGGTGAAGTCCGTCGCCGGCACCCGGCCGGCCCACCGATCCTCGGTCAGCACGAGCGGCCGCGGCTCGCCGAAGCCACCCGTATCCGGGTCGAGGACCACCGCGAGGCCGGCCCGGCGGCCGGACGGCACCCGGATCACGTCACCCACGCGTAGCCGCTCCAGCGACGCCAGTGCCGCCGCCCGACGCTGCGCCGCCCCTTGCCGGGCCAACCCCTTCTCCCGGTCGGCGATCGCGAGCCGGAGTCCGAAGTACTCCTCGAAGTCGCCGAGGTCGCACGTCATTTCCTGCTCGTACGCCGACATCGCCTCGACGTTGCGCTGCACCTGACGGGCCAGCCCGACCACCGACCGGTCGGCCTGGAACTGGGCGAACGACGACTCCAACAGGTCCCGTGCGCGCTCGGCGCCGACCGACGAGACGAGGTTGACCGCCATGTTGTACGACGGCCGGAAGCTCGACCGCAGCGGGTAGGTACGCGTCGACGCCAGCCCGGCGACGTGCCGCGGGTCGACCTCCGGTGCCCAGACGACGACCGCGTGCCCCTCGATGTCGATGCCGCGGCGGCCGGCGCGCCCGGTCAGCTGGGTGTACTCCCCCGGCGTCAGGTCGACGTGCGCCTCGCCGTTGAACTTGACCAGCCGTTCGAGCACCACGCAGCGGGCCGGCATGTTGATGCCGAGGGCGAGCGTCTCGGTCGCGAAGACCGCTTTCACCAGACCGCGGACGAACAGCTCCTCCACGACCTCCTTGAACACCGGCAGCAGCCCGGCGTGGTGCGAGGCGAGGCCGCGCTCGAGGCCGTCGAGCCATTCCCAGTAGCCGAGCACCGACAGGTCCTCGCCGGGGATCTCGGTGATCCGAGCCTCCACAATGGACCGGATCTCGGCGCGCTCGTCCGGTGTGGTCAGCCGCAGTCCCGCGTGCAGGCATTGCTGGACCGCCGCGTCGCAGCCGGCGCGGCTGAAGATGAACAGGATCGCCGGCAGCAGCCCTTCCCGGTCGAGCCGCTCGACAACGTCCGGCCTGGGCGGTACCACCGACCTGCGCGAGCGACCCGGCCGCCCTCGGCCGATCGGGCGGTCGTCCCCGAAGGACAGGCGGCGCAGCATCTCCCGGGTGTACCGCAACAGTTCCGGGTGCACGTCGTGCTTTGACGCGGCCTCCGCGTCGTGGAACAGATCGAACATGCGCCGTCCGACGAGCATGTGCTGCCACAGCGGTACCGGCCGGTGCTCGGTGACCACGACCTTCGTCTCGCCCCGCACGGTGACCAACCAGTCGGCGAACTCCTCGGCGTTGGAGACCGTGGCCGACAGCGACACCAGCGTCACCGCGGCCGGCAGGTGGATGATGACCTCTTCCCACACCGCGCCGCGGAACCGGTCGGCCAGGTAGTGCACCTCGTCCATCACCACGTACGACAGACCGTCCAGTGTGGACGATCCGGCGTAGAGCATGTTGCGGAGTACCTCGGTGGTCATGACGACCACCGGCGCGTCCCCGTTGATGGAGTTGTCGCCGGTGAGCAGGCCCACGCGGGCCGGCCCGTACCGCTGTACGAGGTCGTGGAACTTCTGGTTGGACAGCGCCTTGATCGGCGTGGTGTAGAAGCACTTCCGACCCTGGCGCAGCGCCAGGTGCACGGCGAACTCGCCCACCACGGTCTTGCCGGCGCCGGTCGGCGCGCAGACGAGCACCCCACTGCCCTGCTCGAGCGCCTCGCACGCCTGGCGCTGGAACGGGTCCATCGCGAACGGCAGCTCGGCGGCGAAGTCGGTCAGTGCCGGCAGCTTGGCGGCTTCGGTGGCCCGCCGGCGGGCTCTTACGTACCGCTCCGCGGGCGACGTCATACCACCAAGGCTAGGGCAGCCGTGCCGGGGCTCCACGTCTGCGGGGTTCAGCCCGATGGGTGTGACACACGTCACACGTCAGGAAGGTCTGAGTAGCCGCAGCGCGCCGGGCCGGCTGGTAACCGTGACGGGGAGTGGGCACGCCCGCTCCCCGTCGACGTACGCGGTGATCCCCGGCGCCTCGAGTTCCACAGTGGACGCCCGGTAGGTCGACACCTTCCGGTGCGCCACGTGGGTGCCCGCGTACACCCTCGGCTTGATGCGCACCAGCGTGGTACGGCTGATCGGGCCGACGACCACGATGTCCAGCAGTCCGTCGGTCGGGTCGGCGGCCGGGCAGATGCGCATCCCGCCGCCGTAGCTGGCGGTGTTGCCGACCGCCACGAGCACGGCGTCGAGCTCGTGCGGCACGCCGTCCAGGCGGATCGTGTACGGCCGCGGCCGCAGCCGGATCAGCTCGACGAAGATGGCGAGGTCGTACCGCCGGTCGCCCTTCGGCCAGCGCATCGCGTTGGCCCGCTCGTTGACGATCGCGTCGAACCCGGCGCCCAGCACCGCCCCGTACCACCGCCGCGTCCCGTCGGCGCCGACCAGCTCGGCGAGGTCGACGTTCGTCGTGGTGCCGTCGCGCAGCGACGTGGCGATCGCGTCGGCCGCCGCCAGCGGGTCGGTCGGCAGGTCGAGGCAGGTCGCGAAGTCGTTGCCGGTACCCGCCGGCACGATCCCGAAGGGCGTGTCCGTGCCGGCGACCGCCTGCAGCCCAAGGTGCAATGTGCCGTCGCCGCCCACCGCCACGAGCGCCGCTGCGCCGCCGGCGACCGCGGCCTTGGCCGCACGCTCGGCTTCTTCGGGGGTACCGGCCTCGAGCCGCTCGACGTTGCCCCCGGCGGCCTTCAGGCGCTCCACGATCGCCGGGAGCAGGCCACGGTGGCGCCCCTTGCCAGCCTTCGGGTTGGCGAGCACAGCGATCGTCACGGCGCAGACGGTACTCCGGTGCGGTCCGCTCGACCGGCCCTTCTCACTGCCGGCGCCGGGCGCGGCGCATCGCGTCCACGCGAGACGCGAACTCGTGGGCCATGACCTTCATCGCCACGCGGAGGAACTCGGACCGGTTGCCGTGTCCGTATCGCTCCACCAGCCGGTCCAGCATCGGACGGTCGTCGTCGGCAACCGCGAAGCCCACCGTCTGTGCCGCCATCAGCCACCTCCGTTGCATATGCGACGCATATGCAACGCTATCGTGGCGGGCCGCGTCAGGTCGTGTCGTCGTAGCGGTCGGCGACCGAACGTGGCGCGGGTACCGGTTCCGGCGGTGGGATCGGCTCGGCGGCCTCGACCGGCTCGGGTACCTCGTCCATTGGCGAGATCTCGTCGTCGGACAGGCCGGAGTAGTCCGGCTCGTTGCGGGCGCGCCGCCGGTCGTTGAGGAACGCGACGCCGACCGCCCCGAAGTACAGGATGCCCATCGCCAGCGCGAGCGCGGTCATGCCGAACGGGTCCGGGGTCGGCGTGACGATCGCGGCGAACGCGAACATCGCGAAAATCGCGGTCCGCCACCAGCTCAGCATCCGCTTGGCGGACAGCAGCCCGACGAAGTTGAGCATCAGCAACGCCAGCGGGAACTCGAACGCGGCCCCGAAGAGCAGCATGACTCCGGTGACGAAATTGAAGTACCCGGTCAGGTCGACGTTGATCTCGTACTGACCGCTGGACAGGCCCAGGAAGAACACCAGGCTCTTGGTCACCACGAAGAACGCAAGGAACGCCCCGAGGGCGAACAGCGGTACCGCGACCGCCGTGAAGACGTAGGTGTACTTCCGCTCGTGCCGGTGCAGGCCCGGCGCGATGAACGCCCACAGCTGGTAGAGCCAGATCGGTGAGGCGATCAGCAGACCGATGTACAGGCCGATCTTGAGTTGCAGCATGAACGGGTCGACGACCGAGCCGACGTTGAACTGGCAGATCTGGTCGCCTTTGAAGTCGCAGTACGGGTCGTTGATGAAGTTCTGCACCGGACGGGCGAAGAACAGCCCGACGATCATGCCGGCGACCACGCCGAGACTCGCCTTGAACAGGCGGCTACGCAGCTCGCGCAGGTGCTCGATGAGCGTCATCGAGCCGTCTGAGGCGCGCTGGAACTGGGTCGGGCCCCGCCGACGCAGGAGGGAGACCACGCGAACTTACTTGTCGCGTACCCGCTGGATCGGATCCACCGTCGGCGGCGGCGAAGGTTGGTTGTCCGGCGGCTGCGGCAGCGGCTGGCGCGCCGTCTGGGCATCCGCCTTCTCGTGCAGTTCGTCGTCGTCGGCCAGGCCCTTTGTCTCGGCCTTGATGATCCGCAGCGAGCGGCCGAGCGAGCGGGCCGCGTCCGGCAGCCGCTTGGCGCCGAAGAGAAGGACCAGCACCACCACCAGGACGATGATGTGCCACGGTTTCAGGGCGCCCATGGCTTGCCTCCTGCTGCGTTGTTCGAGGGGCGGACAGGCCCATCCTACGTGCGGCGGCGGTGGTCCTGCTGCTCCGGCCGGACCGTCGCCATACCGGCCCGGACTGTCTCGGCCTGCTGCTGGAGCCCCATCATGCGCTCCTGCAACGCCTCGACACTGGATTGCAGCGCCTGGGCCTGCTCCGCCCGCCGTTCGAGCCGCGACATCGCCCGCTTCAGCTCCGGCATGCGCAGCAGCACCGTCCGGGCGGCCAGACCGAGCAGCACCAGGCCGCAGAGCACGATCGCGCCAACGACCCACCAGATCACAAATGGAGCTTACCGGTACGCCTCGAGCGCGGCACGGGCGTTGTCCCGGACCTGCTCGGCGAGTTCGGCCGGGGCCACCACGGCCACGTCCGGTCCCAGGCCCAGCACGAGCCGACACGCCCAGGTGAGATCGGTCACCCGTAGCGATACCAGCCAGGCGTCCGGAGACGTCTCCTGGACGCTTTCGCACGGGTAGTACTCGGTGATCCACCGCGCCGACCGGCCCACCCGCAGCGTGACCAGCGGGAGATCGGTCGTCGGCCGGAAGATGCCGTCGGTCACGTCGGTCAGCCGCGCCTGCGGTGGCGGGGCGGCCGGCTCGTCCAGCTCGACGAGCCCGTCGATGCGGTCGACCCGGAACCTGCGGACCCCCTGCGCCATCCGGCACCAGGCCTCCAGGTATGCCCGGCCGCCCACGACCAGGACCCGCATGGGGTCGACGACCCGTTCGCTCGTGGAGTCCCGGGTGGCCGTGTAGTACTTCAGCCGCAGCGCGTGCCGGCGCTCGACGGCACCGCGGATCGTGCCGAGCCGGTCGGCGTCGCCCGGCAGCCGTACCGCGACCGGAGCACCGGCCAGCTCACCGGTGGCCGACTCGAGCTTGGCCAGCGCCCGCTCGACGGCGTCCCGGTTGGCCAGTCCCGGCGTCTCCGCGAGCATGCGCAGCGCCACGACCAGCGCCAGCGCCTCGTCCGGCGTCAGGCGCAGCGGCCGGCCGATCCCGGCGTCGTAGGTGATCGTCACCCGGTCCCCGTCGAACGCCATGTCGATCAGGTCACCCGGCCCGTAGCCCGGCAGCCCGCACACCCACAGCAGTTCCAGGTCCTCGCGGAGCTGCCGCTCGGTGACGTCGAGGTCCGCCGCCGCCTCGGCGATCCGGATGCCCGGCCGGGCGAGCAGGTACGGCACGAGGTTCAGCAACCGGCCCAGCCGGTCCGCCGCTGCCTTCGACGGTGCCGTCATGGCGCGGTCCGCACCCGCCGCCGCGCCTCCGCCTCTACGGGGAGTGGGGCGGCGTGCCGCTCGGCGATCTCGGCCAGCCGCGTCATCGCGGCGTGCCGCACCTCCGGTGGGTCCAGTACGACGACATCGGCGCCGTACCCGACGAGCCAGCGGGCCAGCCCTTCCGGGTCCGCGTACCGCAGTATGAGACGGTCGCCCTCCGGGCTCGGGACGACCTGCTCGGCCCATCGCCGCACTCCGGCCGCGCGCCCTGGGCGGGCCAGCACGGTCGCCGTCCCGGTCCGCTCGACCGGGCCGGACCAGCGGGCCACGTAGCTGATCAGATCCAGCTGCTCGGGCGGCGTGAACGCCCCCGGCCAGCCGACCGGCTGGACGGCGCCCACGATGCGGGACAGCCGGAAACACCGCGGGGCGTCCCGGTCGACGTCGTGCCCGACGACGTACCACCGGCCGCGCCAGCACACGACCCCCCACGGCCGCAGGTGCCGGATCCGGGCCGCGTCCTCCTCCGGGATCCGGTAGGTGAACGTGACCTCCTGCCGCTCCCGGGCCGCCTGGGTCAGCGGCTCGAACGCCGCGTCGACGGTCACGACCGGCTCGACGCCGAGCGTGGCGTCCGGATCGACGTCGATGCCGGCGGCCCGCAGCTTCGCCAGTCCCGAGGAGGCGGCCGCGGCCAGCCCCACGTGCCGCCAGAGCCGGGCCGCGATGCCCACCGCGGCGGCCTCGTCCGGCTCGAGCGGGATGTCCGGCAGGGCGTACTCGCGCGCCGCGATCCGGTACCCCGCCTCGGTGTCGAGCACGCTCGACGTGCCGGTCTCCAGCGGGACCCCGATCTCCCGCAGCTCGGCCTTGTCCCGCTCGAACTTGCGCTGGAACGCCTCGTGCTCGCGCGGGTCGTTCGCGTCGTGCTCGTACCCCGGCACCGTCGCCGCGATCTGCGCCGCGGTCAGGAACCGCCGCGTGGACAGCAGACAGATGACGAGGTTGACGAGGCGCTCGGTACGAGTCCGCGACACGCTCTCGAACCTAGCAGCGTCCGTACGCTTGTGCGTACGCACACGCGGGGGAATGACGGACTGCGGTCGGAACATCCGCTAGCGTGACGGCCGTGGTGCGCTGGCGGGCGGGAACGGTGACGGCGCTGGGCCGTCGCTGGCACGGCGCGGCCGAGCTGACCGTCGCGGTCGACGGCGGCGAAGGCGAGCCGGTCCGTGCCCTGGCCTACCCGGCGCTGGTGGGTGAGCCGGAGGTGGGCGACCGGGTTCTGCTCAATGTCGGCGCGCTGGAGCTGGGGCTGGGTACCGGCGGCTACGCGTTTGTGGTGGCGCTGCCGGACCGGCTACCGGCCGACCAACCGTCCACTATGGACGAAGGGCACATCGTCAAGGCCCGGTACACGCCCTTGCAGACGATCGTCCTCGGGATCGAGGAGGCGGCGTCGCCGTACCACGACCTCCTCGCCGCAGCCGACGACCTGGGCGGGATGCCCGTGGTGACCGCCGATCTGCACTCGGCGCTGCCTGCGGTGCTGGCCGGATTCCGCGCGTTCCGACCCGGTGGTCGGGTGGCGTACGTCATGACCGACGGCGGTGCGTTGCCGGCCTGGTTCTCCCGTACCCTCGACGCGTTGCGCGGCCACCTGGCCGGCACGGTGACAGTGGGTCAGGCGTTCGGCGGCGACCTCGAGGCAACGACCGTACACAGTGGACTGCTCGCCGCCCGGCACGTGCTCGGCGCCGACGCCGTCATCGTGGCGCAGGGGCCGGGCAACCTCGGCAGCGGTACCCGATGGGGATTCTCCGGTGTGTCGGTGGGCGAGGCGGTGAACGCGATCGCGGCGCTGCGTGGCCGGCCGGTCGGCGCGCTGCGGATCTCGACCGCCGACCCGCGGCCGCGGCATCGCGGCGTGTCGCATCACAGCCTGACGGCGTACGGCCGGGTCGCATTGGCCGCCGCGGACCTGGTGGTGCCCGCGGACCTGGACGCCGACCTCGCCACGGCGGTGATCGGGGCCCTGGCCCCGCTGCGGCTCCGGCACCGCATCGTCACGGTGCCCACCGACGGCCTCGACGACGCGCTGCGCGCCAGCGCCGCGCCGCTGTCCACGATGGGCCGCGGCCTCGACGACGACTACCCGTACTTCCTCGCCGCCGCGGCGGCCGGCCGGTATGCCGCGATGCTCAGCTCAGGCGATGGCGATCAGTAGCACCCAGGCCGTCAGGAACACGACGAGGACCACCACCAGCACCCAGGTGGGCACCTTGTACTCACCGCGACGGTTCCGGGCGATCTCCGCCGCAATCTTGTTGCGCCGCCGATTGACCCAGCCCGGTCGCGCCCCGTCCTGCGTACGCTCCTCGGGAACCTCGTCCTCGGTACTCATACTCACATGCTGGCGATCAGGCGCTCCACGCGCTCGTCATATGCCCGGAACGGGTCTTTGCACAACACGGTGCGCTGCGCCTGGTCGTTGAGTTTGAGGTGTACCCAGTCGACGGTGAAATCTCGCCGCCGCTCCTGGGCATGCCGGATGAACTCGCCGCGCAGCCGCGCCCGGGTGGTCTGCGGGGGCGTCTCCTTCGCCTCGAAGATCTCGAGGTCCGTCGCCACCCGGTCGACCGAGCTGCGCCGCTCGAGCAGGCCGTACAGGCCACGGCCGCGGCGCAGATCGTGGTAGGCCAGGTCCATCTGCGCCAGCCGCGGGTGGGACAGCGGCAGGTCGTGGCGGCGGCGGTACGCCTCGAGCATCTTCTGCTTCGTCACCCAGTCGATCTCGCGCTCCACCCCGGACAGGTCGCCGGTCTGCACCGCGTGCAGCGTGCGCCCCCACAGGTCGACGACCCGCTTGGCGGTCTGGTCGCTGCCCCGCCGCTCGATGAACTCGCTGGCCTTGTCGTAGTACTCCTGCTGGATCTCCAGCGCGCTGGCCTCCTTGCCGTTGGCCAGCCGGACCTTGCGCCGCCCGGTCACGTCATGGGAGACCTCGCGGATCGCGCGGATCGGGTTCTCCAGGGACAGGTCCCGCATCACCACGCCGGCCTCGATCATCCGCAGCACGATGTCCGCGCTGCCGACCTTGAGCAGCGTGGTGACCTCGTTCATGTTCGAGTCGCCGACGATGACGTGCAGCCGGCGGTACCGCTCGGCGTCGGCGTGCGGCTCGTCCCGGGTGTTGATGATCGGGCGGGACCGGGTCGTCGCCGACGACACGCCCTCCCAGATGTGCTCGGCGCGCTGGGACAGGCAGTACACCGCGCCGCGTGGCGTCTGCAGTACCTTGCCCGCGCCACAGATGAGCTGGCGGGTGACGAGGAACGGGATGAGCACGTCGGCGAGGCGGCCGAACTCGCCGTGCCGGGAGACGAGGTAGTTCTCGTGGCAGCCGTACGAGTTGCCGGCCGAGTCGGTGTTGTTCTTGAACAGGTAGATCTCGCCCGCGATGCCCTCGTCGTGCAACCGCTTCTCGGCGTCGACGAGCAGACCCTCCAGGATCCGCTCGCCGGCGCGGTCGTGCACGACCAGATCGGTGACCGAGTCGCACTCGGGCGTCGCGTACTCCGGATGCGAGCCGACGTCGAGGTACAGCCGGGCGCCGTTGCGGAGGAAGACATTGCTCGACCGGCCCCAGGACACCACCCGGCGGAACAGGTACCGGGCGACCTCGTCCGGGGAGAGCCGCCGCTGCCCCCGGTACGTGCAGGTCACCCCGTACTCGGTCTCTAGCCCGAAGATGCGCCGGTCCATGCAACGACATTAGCCGCCACGAGCCCCCAATGGGCGAATCGTGCTTACGGCTCGTTCGGCTCCTCCGGGCTGATCCCGGCGTCGGCGGCGAGGTCGTCGGTGCTGGGCTCGGCGTCGCTCGGAGCCGGGGTCTCCGCGGTCTCGGCGGGCTCGGCCGCCGCAGCCGCCGCAGCCGTCCGAGCGCCGTTGCCCTGTGCCAGCAACGCCTCCAGGGCCGTCCCGGTGATCCGGCGGAAGCTGCGGCCGGTCTTCTGCCGGTCGAGGATCGCCACCTCGAGGTTGATCGCCGCGAGCGTCCGGGGCTGGCCGCCTTCCCCGCCGACGCTGGCCAGCGCCGTGACCGCGAGATGCAGCGCAGCGGCCAGGGTCAGGTCGGCGCGATCCGCGGCCTTGATTACGTTGGCGATCGCCTCGGCCTGCCCGCCCATGGCGAGAAAGCCCGGCTCGTCGAAGACGGAGCCGTCGTACGTCACCCGGTACAGCTCGTCGTGCTCGGTCGTGGTGCCGACCTCGGCGACGCAGATCTCGACCTCGAACGGCTTGCCCTGCTCGCTGAACAACGCACCGAGGGTCTGCGCGTACGCGTTGGCCAGCGCCCGCCCGGTGACGTCGCGCCGGTCGTAGGAGTACCCGCGCAGGTCGGCCATTCGAACGCCGGCCGCCCGGAGGTTCTCGAACTCGTTGTACCGCCCGACGGCCGCGAACCCTATCCGGTCGTAGATCTCGCTCACCTTGTGCAGCGTGACGGAGACGGTCTCCGCGACGAGCAGCACGCCACCGGCGTAGGACAGGACGACCACGCCCCGGCCACGCGCGATGTTCTTGCGCGCGTACTCCGCGCGGTCCCGCATGATCTGCTCGGGCGAGGCGTAGAACTGCATGGCCACGGTCGGCGGTCTCCTTATGTTTCCGGGACAGTCTAATGTAGACGGTAGTGGCTAGCGGCTCAGCCGCCGGGGTTCTCCATGCGGCCGGCCACCACGGATTCGGAGACGGCGGCGGACTGCTCGTCGGTGAGCCGGACGGTCCCCTCGGCAGTGGCGGTCATCACGACCGGGTAGATCTTGCGGGTCAGGTCGGGACCGCCGGTAGCGGTGTCGTCGTCGGCGGCGTCGTAGAGCGCCTCGACGGCGAGTCGGACGGTGTCCTCGACGCTGGAACCGGGACGGAACCGCTTCTTCAGCGCGGATTTCGCGAACAGCGAACCGGAGCCGATGGCGTCGTACCCCGTCTCCTCGTAGATACCGCCCGCGACGTCGAAGCTGAAGATCCGGCCGGCCTTCGCGGCGTCGCCGGCGTCGAGGTCGAACCCGGCGAACAGCGGGACCACCGCGAGTCCCTGCAGCGCGGCCGGCAGGTTGTTGCGGATCAGCGTGGCGAGCCGGTTGGCCTTGCCGTCGAGGGAGAGCATCGCGCCCTCGAGCTTCTCGTAGTGCTCGAGCTCCACCTGGTACAGCCGGACCAGCTCGATGCCGACACCGGCGGTGCCAGCGATGCCCACGAGCGAGTACGCGTCGGCCGAGTGCACCTTCTCGATGTCGCGGCTGGCGACGAGGTTGCCCATCGTGGCGCGCCGGTCGCCGGCCATCACGACCCCACCGGCGCAGGACAGGGCGATGATGGTCGTGGCATGCGGGCTCAGGTCGGGCGTTACGCCCAGCGGCAGCGGGCGACGGCCGGGCAGCAGTTCGGGAGCCGCCTGGCTCAGGAAGTCCGCAAAGGACGACGTCCGTGGCGTGGTGAACGCAGCTGGTAGACGCCCGGATGGATCAAGAACCGCTGCCACGTGGTTCCCTTCAGATAGTCGATCGCCTTGCAGTTGAAACACAATACGCCGCGCACGTACCGCCTTGGGTGGCCGTGCTCGACGTGTTCCGGACTGTCGCGTCCGCTGTCAGCGAATCGGACAAGTTATACTATTGGCCGCCCTTCTGGACGTACCCCCTCACGAACTCCTCGGCGTTCTCTTCCAGTACCGAGTCGATCTCGTCGAGCAGGTCGTCGACGTCCTCGGTCAGCTGCTCGTGCCGCTCGGCGACCTCGGGGTTGACCTCAGGCGCCGGCGCCTCGTCGACTTCCTGGTCGCGGCGGGCCTTGCCGGATTGCGACTGCCCGCCGCCGCCTTCACGCGTAGCCATCTGCTCCGCCCTCCTGAACCTTCGGTTGCCCAAGAACCTACCCCGAAGGTACGACGGATGGACGAAAGCGGCTTAGGACGGGTCCCTAGCCCGACGTGATCGCCTCGAGCAGATCCTTGGCGCTCGGGCAGCGGTCGAACAGCGCGCCGACGTGGGCCTTCGTACCCCGCTCGGGCTCCATCATCGGCACCCGTACCAGCGACTCGCGGCCAACGTCGAAGATGACCGAGTCCCAGCTGGCGGCTACCACCTCGGAGCCGTACTGCGCCAGGCAGCGGCCGCGGAAGTAGGCCCGGGTGTCCTCCGGTGGCTCGAACATCGCCGAGCGCACCTCGGCGTCGGGGAACAGCGTCTGCATCGCACCGCGGGCGACCAGGCGGTGGTAGAGGCCCTTCTCCTGGCGGACGTCGGAGTACTGCAGGTCGACCAGTGCCAGCTTCGGCGACGACCACGACAGGTGCTCGCGCTCCCGGTACCCCTCGAGCAGCCGCAGTTTGGCCACCCAGTCCAGCTCGCCGGCGCAGAGCATCGGGTCGCGGCCGAGCCGGTCGAGCACGTTCTCCCAGCGGGTCAGCACGTCGGTGGTGATTTCGTCCACATCGGACCCGTACCGGGAGTCCACAAAGGACCGGGCACGCTCGTAGTAGGCCCACTGCAGGTCGAGCGCTGTCAGCCGGCGCCCGTCGCGCAGCCGCATCAGGTGGGTCAGCGTCGGGTCGTGGCTGACGTTCTTCAGCTCGGCGACCGGATCGGCGATCCCCAGGTCGGGCGTGAGCGCCTTCTCCTCGATCATCGTGAGGATCAGCGACGTGGCCCCCACCTTCAGGTAGGTCGAGACCTCCGAGAGGTTGGCGTCGCCGATGATGACGTGCAGCCGGCGGTACTTGTCGGCATCCGCGTGCGGTTCGTCCCGGGTGTTGATGATGGGGCGCTTGAGCGTGGTCTCCAGCCCGACCTCGACCTCGAAGAAGTCGGCCCGCTGTGACAGCTGGAATCCGGGCGTCGAGCCGTCCTGTCCGATGCCGACGCGGCCGGCGCCGCAGACGATCTGCCGGGTCACGAAGAACGGTGTCAGGTACGTGACAATGTCGGCGAACGGGGTCTGCCGGCGCATCAGGTAGTTCTCGTGAGCGCCGTACGACGCGCCCTTGTTGTCGGTGTTGTTCTTGTACAGGTGGATGGGCTGGCTGCCGGGGATCGTGGCCGCGCGGCGGGACGCCTCGGCCATCACCTTCTCCCCTGCCTTGTCCCACTTCACGAGGTCGAGCGGATTGGTCACCTCGGGTGTCGAGTACTCCGGGTGCGCGTGGTCGACGTAGAGCCGGGCTCCGTTGGTGAGGATGACGTTGGCCAGCCCGAGGTCCTCGTCGGCGAGCGCCTCCGCCGGGTCGTACGCCGCGCCGGAGTACGTGAACCCGCGGGCGTCGCGCAGCGGCGACTCTTCCTCGTAGTCCCACCGGGCGCGCCCACCGCGGGTCAGCTCGGGGCGGGCGCCGTAGGCGTTGACAACCTGCGACGAGGTGACCATCGGGTTGGCACCCGGCTGGCCGGGCACCGAGATGCCGTACTCGATCTCGGTACCCATGACCCGTCGAACACTCATGAAGTGAGCTTAATCGCTCAGAGGTACTGACCGGTGTTGGTGACCGTGTCGATAGAGCGTCCGGACTCGGCCCCCTTGCCGCCGGAGACCAGCGTCCGGATGTAGACGATGCGCTCGCCCTTCTTGCCGGAGATGCGCGCCCAGTCGTCGGGGTTCGTCGTGTTCGGCAGGTCCTCGTTCTCCCGGAACTCGTCGAGGCACGCCTCGAGCAGGTGCTGCAGGCGCAGCCCCTTGCGGCTCGTGGCGAGGAACTCCTTGATGGCCATCTTCTTGGCCCGGTCCACGATGTTCTGGATCATCGCGCCGGAGTTGAAGTCCTTGAAATACAGGACTTCCTTGTCTCCGTTGGCGTAGGTCACCTCGAGGAACCGGTTCTCCTCGGTCTCGGAGTACATCCGTAGCACGCCCGCCTGGATCATCGCGGCGACGCAGGCCTCGGCCGAGCCGCCGTGTTCGGCGAGGTCGTCCTCGTGTAGCGGCAGGTCGGACGTGACGTACTTGGTGAAGATGTCCTTGGCCGCCTCGGCGTCGGGCCGCTCGATCTTGATCTTCACGTCCAGCCGACCCGGGCGCAGGATCGCCGGGTCGATCATGTCCTCCCGGTTGGAGGCGCCGATGACGATGACGTTCTCCAGGCCCTCGACACCGTCGATCTCCGACAGCAGCTGCGGGACGATCGTGTTCTCGACGTCGGAGGACACGCCGGAACCGCGGGTGCGGAAGACCGAGTCCATCTCGTCGAAGAAGACGATCACCGGCGTACCCTCGCTGGCCTTCTCCCGGGCCCGCTGGAAGATGAGCCGGATGTGCCGTTCGGTCTCGCCGACGTACTTGTTGAGCAGTTCCGGGCCTTTGATGTTGAGGAAGTAGCTGGTGTGCTTCTCCTCGCCCTTGCGCGCGGCCATCTGCTTGGCCAGCGAGTTGGCCACGGCCTTGGCGATCAGAGTCTTGCCGCACCCGGGCGGGCCGTAGAGCAGCACGCCCTTGGGCGGGCGCAGCTTGTGCTCGCGGAACAGGTCGGCGTGCAGGAACGGCAGCTCCACCGCGTCGCGGATCTGCTCGATCTGCCGGTCGAGGCCGCCGATGTC
>Ga0114129_10004237_pt1 | contig 20254 bp, 19 predicted proteins | sample RhiMetdeltSRZDD1_FD_80071 | JGI IMG/M metagenome (GOLD analysis project Ga0114129, IMG submission 80071) | Populus rhizosphere microbial communities from Tennessee, USA - Rhizosphere MetaG P. deltoides SRZDD1 (version 2) (version 2) | ecosystem: Host-associated > Plants > Roots > Rhizosphere >... | reverse complement strand
TTCGAAACCTATGCGGTCACGACGGTGGCGGCGATGGTGCTGGCTTATACGCTGTTCAAGGGAGCGAGCGCGCCGATTCTCTACCCGCTTGCATTGGGAGGCGTGACGATATTTGCGACGATCATCGGCATTCTCTTTGTGAAGGTAAGCCCCGGTGGTGACATCATGCCGGCACTCTACAAAGGGCTCTTCGTAGCCGGTGGCATCGCCGCGTTGGCCTTCTATCCGATGACCACCAAGATCATGGAAGGCGTCGGCGGCGTGAGCGGCACGAGCTACTACATCGCGGCCCTGATCGGACTTGCCGTGACGCTCGCGCTCGTGTTCATCACCGACTACTACACCTCCAAGAGCTATTCGCCGGTGAAAGATATCGCCAAGGCGAGCGAAACGGGTCATGCGACGAATATCATCGCCGGTCTGGCCGTGGGCATGCAGGCGACGGCAGCGCCGGTGATGGTCATTGCCGCGGCGATTCTTGGCAGCTTCTGGATCTGCGGCGGCGCGGCATCGGGTGGTCTGTACGGAGTGGCGGTGGCGGCCGTGTCCATGTTGTCGATGGCCGGCATTGTCGTGGCGATCGATGCCTTCGGTCCGATTACCGACAACGCAGGCGGGATCGCGGAAATGTCCCACTTGGGAAAAGAAGTGCGCGACATCACCGATCCACTGGATGCCGTCGGCAATACCACCAAAGCCGTGACGAAAGGCTATGCGATTGGGTCGGCCGGTCTGGCAGCGGTGGTCTTGTTTGCCGAATACGCGCGTGAAGTGGGAAAAGGGAGCGGGGCGAGCACGTTCGATCTCTCCAATCCTTCCGTCCTGGTCGGACTCTTCTTGGGTGGGATGCTGCCGTTTATCTTCGGCGCGCTCTGCATGAAGGCTGTCGGGCAGGCAGCCGGTCTTGTGGTGGAAGAAGTGCGGCGTCAGTTCAGGACGATCAAGGGCATCATGGAAGGAACCGGCAAGCCCGAATACGGCACCTGTGTGGACATCGTGACGCAGGCGGCGATCAAGAAGATGATGGTGCCGGGATTGATTCCGGTCGTGTCCCCCATCCTCGTCGGCGTCATTCTCGGTCCGCAGGCGCTCGGGGGTGTGCTCGTAGGCAGCATCGTCACCGGCTTGTTCGTCGCCATTTCGATGACGAGCGGGGGCGGAGCCTGGGACAATGCCAAGAAATATATCGAAGAACAAGGCAAGAAAGGTTCCGACACTCACAAGGCGGCGGTGACCGGCGACACCGTCGGCGACCCCTATAAAGATACGGCGGGACCGGCTATCAATCCGATGATCAAGGTCATCAATATCGTGGCGCTTCTGATCGTATCGCTGATCGTGAAGTGATTGGATGTTTAAAATGATTTCAGCGAGCGAGGCTTCTCGTTTCTGGTCTTGGCTTGACTGGCTCGAACGCCCTAGAGTATGGTGGTCGTAGGCTCAGGCGCAGATCCACGATCCCAGGTCACACGGGAGGTGTTCGAATGGAAAAACAAGAGCGCAAGCAAGAGCCCAGACGGGAACCGCAAGGGAAGGAAGAGGTCAAGGCCAATCCCAAAGTCGTCGAGACCGGCAAGAAGCTCAAGGAAGACATCGATAAGCTGGTCGACGAAATCGACGACGTCCTCGAGAAAAACGCCGAAGAGTTCGTCAAGAACTACGTCCAAAAGGGGGGCGAGTAGTTCGTTCTCCGGTCTGCCTCGTCCTCGCAGCGCCTCTGCATCGCTTCTCCCCAATCCGGTTTGACAAAGACCCACTGACCTTATAGTATCCGCTTAAAATTCGGCCAGTTGCGTTTCTGTCGACTCAGGCTTCTTCACGAGAGGCGGGCATGAAGTCTAAGCTCTGGGTCTTCCGCGACATCGATCCCACTCATCGAGCGGTGCTGGCGCAGGCCTTGTCGATCTCATCGGCCACTGCATCGCTTCTCATCGCACGCGGCGTCACCACGCCGGGAGAAGCCGCTTCCTGGATGGCGCATCAGGTCCCGCACGATCCCTATCTCATTCCGGACATGGAACAGGCGGTCGAGCGTCTGCGTCGGGCCGTGGTCGATCACGAATCGATCTGTTTCTATGGCGACTACGATGTGGACGGTATGACCGCGACGAGTCTCTATTTTTCGTTTTTCAGCGCGTTGGGCGCTCAGGTGCGGGCCTATGTTCCCCATCGCCAGCGCGAGGGATATGGATTGAACCTTACGGCCGTTCGCCTGCTGCACGAAGACGGCATCTCGCTGTTGGTGACCTCCGATTGCGGGACGACCGCTCATCGTGAAGTGGCGCTGGCGAATGAACTGGGTATGGACGTCATCGTGACGGACCATCACCAGACGGACGAACAGATGCCTCCCGCAGTGGCGGTGATGAATCCGCACCGGGCCGGAGCCACCTATCCGTTCCGTGGGCTCTGCTCCGCGGCTCTGGCCTACAAGGTCGTTCAGGCCTATCAGTCACGGTACGGGGACGCCGGGGTTCCGCTGGAGTCGTTGCTGGACTTGGTTGCGTTGGCCACGGTGGCAGACGTGGTTCCGCTACAGGATGAAAATCGAGGATTTGTCCGCGAAGGGTTGGCGCAATTGTCCCGCGGCGCGCGCTGCGGCATCAGGGCGTTGAAGCAGGTCGCGGGCATTACCAGAGACTGCACGGCTGAGACGATTGCCTTCAAGCTGGCGCCAAGGCTCAATGCGGCGGGGCGGTTGGATCATGCCATGCTGGGGATCCAGTTGCTGACGACGGAATCGCCGGCGGAAGCTCAGCGTCTCGCCGATCGGCTGGAGCAATTGAACCGTGAGCGGCAGCGTATCGAAGCCGACATGATGTCGGAGGCGACGGCGATGGTAAAAGAACAAGAGTTGCCGGCCGCTCTCGTGCTGGCCTCTCGCCGCTGGCATGTGGGAGTCGTCGGTATCGCGGCGGCCAGGCTCGTCGAACGATTTCATCGCCCAACCGTCATCATTGCCATCGATGACAAAGGCGTGGGCAAGGGATCGGCGCGCACGGTAGGCGGCTTCGACCTCTACCAAGGATTGGCCGCCTGTCGCGACGTCGTGGAAGCGTTCGGCGGGCATCCGAGCGCTGCCGGCGTCACGCTGAAAGAGTCTCGCTTCGACGAGTTTCGAGCGCGGTTTACCGCTGTGGTGGCAGCCTGGACGAGCGGTCAAGCCGGCGTGCCCACGCTCCACGTCGATGTAGAATTACAGTTGACCGAGGTAACGACCAGGCTGATTCAGGAAATCGGCGCCCTGCATCCCTTCGGCGCAGGCAATCCGGAGCCGACCTTCGCCGTCAAGGGTTTGGATGTGATGGAGGCCCGCACGGTGGGAGAAAAGCATTTGAAAATGACGGTGCGCCAGGGCCGTTCCTTGCCATTTGATAGCATAGGATTCGGGATGCGATCATTAGTGGAGCGCGGGATTGAGGCCCGCGTTCCGGTCGATCTGGCCTTTATTCCGGAGCTCAACCGCTGGAACGGCTACGATCGCATACAACTCCGTATCCGTGATGTGCGTCCGAGTGTGACTGAGTAACCTGATGGTCTATGAAACGGTGACAGATCTCGGTCAGTTGCTGGAGCGGGTCAAAAGCTACCATGCCGACGCCGATCTCAGCATTCTTCGCAAGGCCTATGAGTTTTCGGCCAAGGCGCACCAAGGCCAGGTGCGTCGATCCGGCGAACCCTACCTGCAGCATCCAATTGCCGTGGCCGGCGTCCTGACCTCCCTAAAGACGGACGTCACGGCCATCGTCGCCGGCCTGCTCCATGACACGCTCGAAGATACCGTTGCGACCCCCGAGGAATTAGAGAAGGAGTTCGGGAAGGACGTCGTACACCTGGTCGACGGCGTTACTAAAATCGGCAGGATCACCTTCAAGAGCTACGAAGAAAAGCAGGCGGAAAATTTCCGCAAGATGGTGCTCTCAATGGCGGACGATATTCGTGTCGTCCTCATCAAGCTGGCCGATCGGCTGCACAATATGCGGACCCTCCAGCATCTCAGCTCGGCCAAGCGGCAGGCCATCGCACAGGAAACGTTGGAAATCTACGCGCCGCTGGCCAATCGGCTGGGCATCGGGTGGATCAAGAACGAGTTGGAAGACCTCTGCTTGAAGCACCTCAAGCCAGATGTCTACGAGACGCTGCGGGTTCGCGTCGCGAAACGGGATGAGGATCGCCAGCAGTACATTCAGGAAGTCATCCAGCTCGTCAATCGCGCGATGCAAGAGAATGGTTTGTACGGGCAGGTGTATGGCCGTCCCAAACACCTCTATGGCATTTATCAGAAGATGAACAAGCAATCGATCTCGTTCGAGGAAGTTTACGATCTCACGGCGTTGCGCATCGTGACCGATACGAAGATGAACTGTTACGGCCTGGTCGGAGTCATCCACTCCCTCTGGCGGCCGGTGCCCGGGCGCTTCAAGGATTACATCGCCATTCCCAAGTCCAACCTGTATCAGTCGCTGCACACGACGGTGGTTGGTCCGAAGGGCGAGCATGTCGAGTTCCAAATCCGCACGGAGGATATGCACCGGGTGGCAGAATACGGCATCGCAGCCCATTGGAAATATAAAGAGCAGGGGCGAGTGGCGGATCGTGACAGCAAAGCGTTCGGTTGGTTGCATCAGTTTGTCGAATGGCAAAAAGACCTCACGGACAACCGGCAGTTCATGGATTCCGTCAGGCTGGACCTCTTCCACGACGTCGTCTATGTGTTCACGCCGAAAGGGATCGTAAAGGAGTTGCCCAAGGGCTCGACGCCGATCGATTTTGCCTTTGCGATCCATACGGAAGTCGGCGATCACTGCGTCGGCGCGAAGGTGAACGGGAAGATCGTGCCGCTCAAGCATCAACTTGAGAGCGGAGACACGGTCGAGATTCTCACCTCGCCCACGCAGACTCCGCACAAGGATTGGCTGAAGTTCGTCCGCACGTCGCGGGCCAAGACGAAGATTAAACATTGGATCAAGGTCGAAGAGCAGAAACGGAGCATCGAAATCGGGCGCCGGCTGCTGGAATCGGAATTCCGACGCCATGCCATGGCGCCGGCCCAGATGCTGAAGTCGGTCGAATTGTTGGATGTCGCCCAGAAAGCGGGATTCGAAACGACGGATGACCTCGCCGCGGCGGTCGGATTCGGTCACGTGCCGACGTCTCAGGTGATCGGCAAACTGAAAGCGCCTCCCGCCGGGTCGGAGACCGCCGTGTCAGAAAAGTCACCGACCCGCAGGCCGCCGGCTGGGAAGACCGACGACAAAGGAGTCAAGGTCAAAGGAGCCCGCGACCTGCTCATGCAGTTGTCACGCTGCTGCAATCCGGTTCCCGGAGACCGAATACTCGGGTACATCACGCGCGGACGGGGCCTGACGATCCATGCGGTCGATTGTCCTAATCTGGAAGCGCTCGACTACGATCGTGATCGACTGGTGGAAGTGGAGTGGGATTCCACGACGCCCAGTACGCATGCCGTCAAAGTGTCAGTCATGGCGGAAGACAAGACCGGCGTGCTGGCCAACGTCTCCTCTGCGATCGCCGAATGTCACGCGAATATCAGCCGAGCCGAAATCTCCACCACGGAAGAGCGGAAGGCGGTCCTCGACTTTATCGTAGACGTGTCGGGGACGCAGCATCTGGATCAAGTCATGAAAGCGATTGAACGGGTGGATGGGGTGATTACGGCAAGGCGAGTCAGGGCCTGGCAGGAACGCTCGTAGTGAGCTGTTGAAAAAACTGTGAGCTTCGTCGTCGCATCGCTCAAACCCTCAACGCCTGCTCGGGTTCTCGCCCGCCTACAGCCTTGCCGACGGTCTTTTTGAAGAGCTTGCAAGAAACGGTTGCGGTTACGGTGTGCGAAACTGCAGCTTCGATCCCTTCTCGAGCTTGAGGCGTTCTGCCTCGCCGCCCCCAAGTTCCAGGACATAAAGGGCCGCATCGTTCGGTTGGTATTGAGGACAGCCGTCGTCTGTTCTCGTGCAAACCGGCACTTGGTGTGCAATATGGATGACCTGCTTGTTGTCATTCATCCAAATGATGTCGAGCGGAATCCTGGTGTTTTTCATCCAAAAAATCCACGGTTGTGCCTGGCCGAAGGTAAATAGCATCCCACGGTGCTTGGGAAGATGCTCTCGAAACATTAGGCCCTCCGCCCGTTTTCTGGGAGTGTCGGCGAGTTCGGCCTGTATGATCACTCCGCCCGGCAACTGCACTTGGACCAATGGATCCTCGGCTTGCGTGCAGACGGGAATGGCGAAAAATACGCCCATGAGCGCGGCGATCAACGAATGGACTGGCATGGGAGGCATCCTATCGACGGAGGAGAAGCCAGTCAATACGCCGGAAAGGGAGCGCTGCCTGCCTTGAAATATGATCTTTGCTGTGCCATTCTCGATCTCGAAGGAGCACGATTGCCATGAAAGAAAAGCGTCGAGTCTTATATAAAAAGGGTGTCTTCGTCTGTCCGAAGTGCCGTCAGTCCTATGTACAGGAAAAATGGATCGAAGAATGGCGGATCCGCTGTCACCGGTGCGACTATCGTGGGACGCTGACCGAAGTGTCCGTGGAAGAACATATGGATGAAGAAACCATCCGTCACTGACTGCTGTTCCCCTCACATTCCTGACCGCCAAGCCATTTCATGAAATTGACACGTGTTCCGATTCTCCTCTGTCTGGTCATCATCTCTCCTCTATCGGCGGCTCCCACCTGGGCGGACGAACCGCTCATCCCCATCGTCAAGGTTCTTGTGGCATACCATTCATTGTCCGGCAATACCGAGCGCATGGCTGAAGCCGTTGTGACAGGAGCGAAGGAGTTACCCGGGACCCAGGTCGTCATGAAACGGGTGGGACAGGTGACCGCTGATGATTTGTTTTCGTCGGATGCGATCGTCGTCGGGTCACCGGTCTATTGGTCGAATATGTCGGGAGAGGTGAAAACCTTTTTCGACAACTGGCAGTTCAAATTCGGCGTGTTTCCCGACTTTAAGATGAAGAACAAGGTCGGCGCAGCCTTTGCCACCGGGGGCCAGATATCGGGCGGGAAAGAAGTGACGATGTTGACGATTCTTGCCGCCATGTTGGGCAACCAGATGATCGTTGTCAGCGGAGGCGGCGCATTCGGCGCCTCCGCGACCACCGAAGGCGATAGTCTCGGCATCGATAACAAGGAACTGGCCGATGCTCAATCGCTTGGACGGCGAGTAGCGGAAGTTGCGGTGATGGTGAAGCAGATTTCTACCAGATAAAGAATTCGCCCATGCACGACGGGCGAAACCCACGCCGAGCAGGTATGCGTGTATCCGACAGATTGATCAGGTACGAACAGCGTTCGAGGTGGGAAGGCGATGCTCGCTCGTGGCCAGCTCGACAAACTCTCCGATGTTCTTCGAACATCGACCGCAGCAGCCGGAGTCCTTCAGACCGAACTTAGCCTTCAGCTGACAAGGCATGACGAGACCGGCTTTGCCTGCTTCCCGCACTTCCGATTCCGTAATGCCTTTGCAGAGACAAACGTACATGAAGGCCGTCCTCCTTGTAACGATTATGAGAAGCATTCTCAGTATGCCATGAGTCGGGCAGCCTGTCAAGCCCGCGTGAGAGGGCCTGCCAAGCCGTCTTTTGGGTTAGGAAAGAGTCGCTTCGAGCTGGATGACCATTTCCCCGATGGTATCGAAACCTGATTGCCAGAAAACTTCAGACCTCATGTCTACGCCAACCTCTTTTAAAAGGTCCTCCGGAGATCGGGAGCCTCCGCTGCTCAGCAGGTCGAGATACTTTGGAACGAAGCTGGGGCCTTCTGCCTTGTACATTCGATAGAGAGCCAACACGAGTAAGTTGCCGAAGCTGTAGGCGTAGCAATAGAAAGGGCTGGCAAACATATGAGGGATCGTGAGCCACTCCCACTGAAACTCTCCGGGAACTCTGAGGAACTTCCCGAATTGTTGGCGGAGCTCGGCGAGATAGCTTTTTGCGAGCTGATCACCCGTTGCGCCCTCGGCGATCATCTGGTGGGCCATTTTTTCAAACCGCACGAAATAGGCCTGCCGCAAGATGGTTGCATAGATGTCATCCAGTTGACTCAACAACAATCCTTGCCGCACGTTCTTATCCGTTCCCCGGCTCATTAACGCATCGGAGAGAATCCGCTCACCGAACACGGACGCTGTTTCCGCCAGCGGCAATGTGGAATGAAAGGTGAACACGGAATGATGCGCAGCCAGCATGCCGTGTACGGCATGGCCCAGTTCGTGAGCCATCGTCGCGATGTCCCGGGCGTCGCCGGTATAGTTCAGCAAGACATAGGGAGTCAGTCCAGGCATCACGCTGTAACAGTAGGCCCCGCCGATCTTTCCCGGCCTGGTCGGCGCATCGATATGTCGCTCGCTGAAGACCTGCTGCGCGAGATCTGCCAAACGAGGTGAGAATCCTCGATAGGCCTCCAGAACCATGGAAACGGCATCGGCATATTTGTATTTTTTAGCTTCGCTTCGATGCGGAGCATAGAGGTGGTAGCGGCTCATCGGCTTGATCTTGCAAATCTTCGCCTTCAGTTTGAAATACGTCTGGAAGATGTCGGCATTCTTGGCGCAAACCGCGAGCAGTACGTCGACAGCCTGATCCGGCACGTCGTTTCCCAAATTGCGCGATGCGATGGGGGAGGGGAAGTGGCGGAGCGAGAGATTCTCTGATTTCCAGTCGTTCACCAGCGTTTTGTAGATTTCCCCCAACAGATCGCGCTGAGCTGAAAACACGCGATACAGCTCTTGATACGCCGCTTCGCGGATCGAGGCCTTCGCGCTGCGAACATAGGTCATCAGTCCTTCTCGATTGAGCGTCTTTTCTGTTCCGCCTTCTTTCATCGTGAACGAGAATCCATTCGTGACCACCTCATAGAGGGTATGGACTGCGCTCCGTCCGGTCACATTCTTGACGTTGATGATCTTTTCTTCCGGCTCTGAGAGCGTGTAGGGTTTGTACCGGCGAATCGTCTCTAGATGATACCGGACATTTTTTGAATCCTGCATCAGGCGCTCGGCATTGGCCTTGTCCACTCCCTGCCACCACAGGTCGAAAAACAACAGGCGATTCGTGAATGCAGTGAGACGCTCTTCGACGTGTGTTTTGAGTGATCGGGCCTTTGCATCCTTCGTATCCTCCGAGAACCGCAGATAGGCGTATGCTCCAAGACGGGAGGTACCCTGTACGACGGCTTCGATCCGCTGCACGATTGACTGAAAGTCCCGGCTGGGCATCTCGGATGAGAGCGCCGAGCGGAGGGATTCAACCTTGGAGACCTGCGCGTCGAGGTCCGCGAGATGCTGTTCAACTTGATTATCTTTCACCAGGTGAGTCAGGTCCCATCGATTGGGTGGGGCGGTGGCCAAGGTCTTGCGCCGAGCCATCTCAGTTCCTGCCATGTGCATCTCCTTCCTGTCTCTGGCGTGAAGCAGGTCCGTCTTATCATCACATCCAAGCTCGCAAGGGACCAAGACTTGAGAGAGGAGGTCCACTGCGTTGACAGCTCTCCACCCGGATGTGAGAATCTTTCTTATCGGAGTAGTCTATGACTGATCAAGAGCTCAATCGGGCCGTCCAGTATGTGACCGCCAGCACATCCTATGGGAGGAAAACGGTCGAATCCATTCTCAAAATCGGATTCAGTGAACTGACGGAGTTGGCCCTTCAATCGACCCGGCAATTCGAGCGCGAGGCATTGCTGGAGTACGTGTCTCAATGGACGATCAAACGAACGGGACAACCGGAGCCGTTGGTCAGAGAAGTCCTTGGCTGCGCCGGCCGTTGGCTCGACGATGTATACGAAGAAGTTGCCGGGGGCCAGCCCGAAGCGGGTCAATCGTCTGACGATGACGAAGGTGCGGAGCCGGTGTAGAGTTCTGCTTATGAGACGTCGCTCCCGAAATGTTAAAGGTCAATTCGAGAAGCTCCTTTTCTACGTTGAGCCTCTGAGCGACGCGAGAACGAAGCTTGATGGGAGGTGCGTCCCGGCGCATCGGCTTGGGCGAGTGACAACAGAGCCGTTTCAACATCTGGTATGGCACGCTTTCGGCCTCGGACAACATTCAGGTTAGTTTCACATCTACGCGAAGGACATCGCGGCACGATTGCGTCCTGGAAACGCGAGGAGCAAGGGTTGCCGCGCGAGGTCAACGAGCGGTGGTCTACGCTTCGCCGACATTGCGCGGACCAGTCGAGCCATCTCCGCCTCGGTCGTCTCGTTCACCGGCTCACTCATTATGATTATGGTGTGCGTGAATCAGCCCTCGCCGAACTGGAGCTTGCCACACAATTGATCCGAGTCGGGACGAAGGTCGCGTTCTTGCCGGAGTCACAGGCCCGAACGGCGGATCTCGAATGTCGCCTGGGCCGCGAACGCTTCTTTGTCGAGATCACGGCCATGGTGGGATCAGTCGATCGTCGGCCGTTACCCCTGCGAGGCCTGCGACTCGATGAAGGGATGGGTGCCGGAGAGGATCACGGAGCCATACTCATTCACCGCATTCTCGCTCGCATTCAGCAGAAAGCGAAGCAACTTGCCGACTATCATGATCCGGTCGTGTTGAGCGTGTCGATTCCGCGGGCCGATTTGCAAGGAGAACGGCCGAGCCGGCGCGACACGATCATATTGGATCTGAAGGCACTGGCCAGCTCGGTCACGCTTCTCTTGACGAAGCTCCGTCACCTCAGCGCGGTGTTGATTGTCCTCTGGGATGTGGAACCATTGCCCTCGAAAGCAGGAACCAGGTTGGCGAACGTCGAGTCGGTCGAACGGCCCAAGCAGCAACGGGGTTATCCGCGGGTTCGGGTGCTGATACAAAATCCCCATGCTCTTTCGTCTTTGACCGAGCGCCAACAGTCTGTATTCGATCAGATTCTCTGACGGGAGGCGGAGAGCAAATTAGGAAGATGGGAGAGTGCTCTTAAGCATCTCAAGGTTCTTCGTCACCATTGCATCGCCGTTCTTTTTCGATACGTCGATGCCCTGGTCGGCGACCTCGCGGCATTCCCCAATGCGATCCAGCTTCTGGAGCGACTGAGCGAGTGCATAGTAAGCGGCCGAATAGGCCGGTTTGACCGTGACGCACTGCCGCAGGGCTTTGGCTGCTTCTTCAAAGTTTCCCTCATCCATGTAAGCCTTCCCCAATCCAAACCACGCCACGTCGTCGTTCGGATCCATCGCCAACACCTTCTTGAGCGGCTCGATTTTTGGATTCGGCATCTTTCCCTCCGATTGGATAGACGATAACAGCGCCGAGCGCACGTTGTCTATGACATTTCCTGCATGCTACGATTTGCCAAGAGTGACGAGCGATCCGAGCTCGCTGATCACCAATCACCGATCACTGGTTCTCACCATGGGCAAGACTGGTCTCATCTATCATCCTGCGTATCTTGAGCATGACATGGGAGCCGGGCATCCCGAGTCTCCTCACCGCTTGCGCGCGATCATGCAGCAATTGGAACGGAGCGGAACGGCGGCTCGGCTCGTCAAGATTGAGCCGCGGAAGGCGGAAGACGAGTGGATCACCCAGATTCACAGCGGAACCTACGTGGCCGCACTCAAGCAACAGGCGCCGGCGAGCGGCCGTATTTCACTCGATCCAGATACGTCGATGTCGCCGGGTTCGTTGAATGCAGCCTACTTGGCGGCCGGTGGGGCACTGACCGGCGTCGATGCCATCATGAATAAACAAGTCGAGCATGTCTTCTGCGCGGTGCGGCCGCCAGGGCATCACGCCGAAGCGGGTCGAGCGATGGGTTTTTGTCTGTTCAACAACGTCGCGATCGCAGCGCGCTATATCCAAAAGAAGTATGGACTGAAGAAGGTCCTGATTGTCGATTGGGATGTGCATCACGGCAATGGCACGCAACATAGTTTCGAAGATGATCCCAGCATCCTCTTTTTCAGCACGCACCAATATCCACACTATCCCGGAACGGGACGCGCGACGGAACGAGGCCAGGGCGCCGGGGAAGGATTCACGATCAACGTCCCAATGGAATCCGGCCAGGGTGACGACGAGTACCGTGCCATCTTCCAAAAGGTTCTCGTGCCGGCAGCGGATCAGTTCAAGCCGGACTTTGTCATCATCTCCGCCGGCTTCGATGCCCACAGAGACGACCCGCTCGCCGGTATGGGCTTGACGGAGGCGGGCTATGCAGACTTGACGGATATCGTTGCCGGTATTGCCAGGAGACATGCTAACGGCCGCATTCTCTCGGCGCTCGAAGGCGGTTACAGCCTGACGGCGTTGGCTGTTTCAGTCGATTCCCACCTCAGGGGGCTGTTACAAGCATGACGTCTGTGCCGGCCGTAAAATCTCTACGGCGATCCGGATCGCGACTTCACCGTCGAATTTCCGTCCGACCGCACGGCATCTGCTCGATCGCCAGAGCTCGGCCATCAGCGTTGGATCATGTGGCAGCCGGCTGTCGTGGAACTGTATGATAACCGTCTCTTGCCGTTGGCCGGCCAGGAATACCGGTTTGCGTATCAGTTTCGATTAAGAGGGATTGAAAAGGCAGGTCCCTTGTCGGGTGAGCTGGCGGCCGCGCTGAAAGAAAGCAATCGGCTCTCAGTGTTGAGCCGTCAGGGACCGGGTGACAACTGCAACGCTGAAGGCTGAGCTGTGAACGGGATCCGAGGAGGACCATGACACACCCCTTATTGATCGATAGCGAAACCTTGCAAAGCAAGCTGGGACAGCCTGGCCTCGTCATCATCGATGTGCGCGGCAAGGCGGCCTATGAGTTCGGCGGACATATCCCCGGTTCCGTCAATTCCACCTGGCACGAATACAGCGATCCGAACGCGGTGGCCAAGGGGCTGCTCGATCCCGACATGGAACGAATACAACAGAGAGTCAGGACGCTTGGCATCAGCAACGACAGCGAGGTAGTGATCTATTCCAACCCCTTCGATAACTGGGGCGATGAAGGGCGCATGTTTTGGATGCTTCAGTACCTCGGCCACAAGCACCTGCGCATTCTCGATGGAGGATGGGTGAAATGGATCGATGGACGTCGGCCATTCGAACATGGACGCGTGACGCCCAACCCGGGAACGTTCACCGTTCAGATCGAGAGTCAAGCGACGATTATGAAAGACGAACTGAAAGCGATGGTCAAACAGCCGCGGCCGAACCAGGCGATTATCGACGCACGCAGTTTGGAAGAGTTCTTGGGAAAGGAGATATCGGGGATTCCCCGCGCCGGCCATATTCCTTCGGCTCTGCACATCGCGTGGAACGGCTTTTTGAATACGAACGCGACGGTCAAGGATCTCCACGTCATTCAAGCCGCTTTGGATGAAAAGGGGTTACGACCAGACCAGGAAGTCGTCTGCTACTGTACCGGCGGCGTACGATCGGCATGGCTCTATTTCATTCTCAAGCTCGCTGGATTCCAGAAGGTCCGGAACTATCCCGGCTCATGGTGGGAATGGAGCCGAGATTTTGCGTGCCCGGTTGAGAAGGATTTTCAAGGACTGCAAAAAGTGTTGGGCGTCGAAGCGCCGGCGCGTCCGTCTTGACACTCAAAAAACGGCTGTGTAAGGTGAACCGAGTAGAAGTCATTCTTTATCCTTTCGCGCACCGAATGCAGTCCAACTAGGAGGAGGTCCCCATGACAGTGAGAATCCGACGTGGAGCGCTGATAGTGGCAATAGCAGCATGGCTCGGCATGCCGCTTATTGCCCTCGCGGACAATAAGCATGTGAGCGAGGCCGTCGAGCATGCGAAGGAAGCGGTATCACATGGCCAACAGGGCCATGCTGATGCCGTCGTGAAGCATGCGGAAGGCGCCCTCAAGCATGCGGAAGCCGCAGGGATGAAGAATCCGCATCTCGATGAAGGGATCAAGGAGTTGAAGGCGGCGGTCGAACACGGCAAGGCCGGCCACGCCGATGTGGCGACCAAGCATGCGGAAGGGGCCGTGACGCATCTTTCCGAAGTGAAGTAGCGCATAGCGCCAAACTGCTGATCGCTGTCAGGTGACAGCTCCGTATTTGGGACGGGCAGGGACGAAAACCCTGCCCGTTCTTGTCTGAAAGCGAACCCATCCATGCGCATCGGCTACTACCAGAACAACCCCGAATTCGGGAAAGTTACGGAGAATCTCGATCATCTTTCCGCGAAGCTGGCTGAGGTCGAAGCGGATGTGATCGTGTTGCCGGAACTCTGCTGCTCCGGCTATCAGTTCGTCTCGCAGGAAGAAGTGCGTGAACTGGCCGAGCCTGTTCCCGACGGCCCAACCACCAAGCGGCTGCTCGACATCGCCAAGCGGAAGCGGATGGTAATCGTGGCCGGGCTCCCCGAGCGGGCGGGATCGACCTGCTACAACTCCGCCGTCGTGGTGGGACCGCAGGGTATCATCGGTTCCTACCGGAAGACTCACTTATTTTTCGAAGAGACGCTGTTCTTTGCGCCCGGTGACACGGGCTTTCAGGTCTGGGATATCGGCCCTGCAAAGATCGGCGTGATGATCTGTTTCGATTGGTACTATCCCGAATCGGCCCGCACATTGGCGCTCAACGGCGCCGACATCATTTGTCATCCGTCAAATCTCGTCTTGCCGAACTGTCCGGACTCCATGCCGGTGCGTAGCCTGGAGAATCATGTCTTTGCCGTGACCTGTAACCGGACCGGCAGCGAAGCGCGAGGAGGAAAGGACCGGCTGATCTATATCGGCAACAGCGAGGTGGTGAACCCCCGCGGCGAGATCCTTCATCGGGCGCCACGAGATCGGGAGGAACTTTGCGTCCTCGAGATCGATCCGATCGAAGCGCGCAACAAGGAAGTGACGCGGTACAATGATCTATTCCGCGATCGCCGCGAAGCCTTCTATAAATAGTCAGGCTGAAACAGATCGCCGACCGAACTTAACCTTGACCTCGATGGACTCCTGACTGCCGGCTTGCGTGCGGCAGGCCGGCGCGATAGGATGATTCCCATGCAGGTTCCACTCAGTAAAGGGGTGTTCCTCATCGCCGCGCCGAGTCTTCGAGATCCGAATTTTCGGCAAACCGTGGTCCTGCTCTGTGAACATGGGCCGGAGGGCGCCTTGGGTGTCGTGGTGAATCGCCCGACCGCCATGTCAGTCTCAGAAGCCTTGCCCCATGTGCCGGTGCTGGAAGGCCAGCGCCATGTCCTGTTCTCGGGAGGGCCGGTGCAGCCGAACCAAGTCATGTTGCTGTATCGACTGAATCAGTTGCCGGACAACTCCCATCATGTTTTCGACGGCGTCTGCCTGGGTGGGGACATGGAGTTGGTCGATCGGATTCTCACGACGAACCAGGAACGGGAGGCCTTTCGCGCCTATGTCGGGTATTCGGGATGGGGCCCTGGTCAACTCGAGTCGGAGATGAAAACGGGGTCATGGATTACGCTTCCAGCCGATCCCCACATCGTATTTGAGACAGATCCCTTGAGAGTCTGGCCGGATATCGTCAGCACGTTGGGGGATGACTACCGGCATTACTCGGACATGCCCGTCGATCCCTCCCTGAACTAACATCTCGTCTCTTCGTTCGCTGCGGCCTTGCTGGACGGGCTTTTTGACCATCCTCAATGTCCCGTGTTGGGAGTTCCATTGCAGCCGGCTCTCGCCGGATGGTAGTCTCCCCGCCGATGTTACCGCCGAGAGCCGCCGCTCGAAGCACGCTCTTCTCGCTGAGCACCTTCATCGCAGCCATGGGTTTCGCCGGTGGATTATCTGCCTGCGGCGTCGGCTACACCATCATCAAATCGGAATCCAAGCTCGACAAGCTTTCCGTGCCGATGACGAGAGCGCAGGTCGTGGAGGAGATCGGCCGACCAGATCGGGTGTTGCGGGACGACGGCCGCCTGCTGGTCTGGGAATATTCGCTCACTGCCCGCAAACAATGGCTGTACGAGCTGGCCCTGTGTCCCGTCTCGATTTGGGTCGGCGGCTGTCTCTTCTATCCGTTTACAAATATCGCCGCCGAGCACCAGCGCGAGTATCCGCACCATGTCGTACTCGTCAACGAAGAGCTCTGTGCCTGGGGGGCACCCGCCGCCATCTTGCAGCGGCGCAGGACTTGCGAAACGGTCGGACTTCGAGAGAGCCGACTGGCAGGTATCCCAGGCCGGCCTGAGCCGATCGTGACGGGATTGGGCCCGATCAGCCGCGAAACGATCGATCGATATCGGACCATGGCGGTGATGTTGTTGGAAGATGCCCCAAGCGTACAGGGTTCCGGTTCCCGCGTGGCCGGTATGATCACTACTCTGCTGCTCGATCTCGACATCAATGTGGTAGAACGGGCCAAGCTGGACGAGGTGCTCAAGGAGCAGGTGATTCAGTTGACCCATGCGGACGATGCCAATACGCTCGAGGCCGGCAAGCTCGTCGGAGCGCAGGCCATTGTCGTCGGCGGCGTTCAACAGTGGGAACGACAGGAGCAGGGGCGGATGAGCAACGTATCGCTGTCCTTGAGAATGATCGATGTCGAAACGGGGCAACTCCTCTTCAACGGTGAAGGCCATCTGACGGATGTGGCGAGCGACGATCCGGAAGCCCTCGGCACGACTCATCGTGCATCGCATCCTCGCACGGTTCGGTTCGCAAACGGGATTGTTGGCGTCCGGACGCATCGGGGTAAACTGGGAACTCGTGGAAGAAGAAGGTGCGCGCTTCTATATGGTGCGTGAATTGCGAAGCGGGCTGCCGGCGGAAAAAGCCGGTCTGAAAGTCGGCGATCGCATCATGGCTTGTAATGGAGCGTCGCTCGTCGCGGTCACAACGGAGCGCCACGCCAAACGTCTCTGCCAAGTCGAAGCGGGACAGCCGCTACAGCTTGATGTGAGAAGGGCCGGCCTTTCGATGAGTGTCGTCGTGACGGCGGACAAACGCCCCGGGTTGTAGCGCAATCCCGCCGTCCAGGTGCAGGAGAAGCATGGAAGAGAATCAGAGGTTCGGGACCGATCCCTTGTTGAAGAAACTGCACGAGCGGCCGCAAATGCCGTTGGCCGACTGGCTTCGCGCGCCGGCTCATGTGCATTACAAGGCCTTTCGGATGTCGGACCCGCCGGCGCAACGGAAAGCGAGCCGGGAGGAATTCCTATCCTGCATAGAGGCATTTGCCGTCCCTCAGGACAACATCGTGCTGCGCGAGACCTTTGGTTACGGGGTGAAGGATATAAATAGCGAACGGCTGATCGTCATTTGGCAGGCTCACACGGAATATTACAACTACCAACTTTGGCACTTACCCTCGCCTGCAACAGCAACGGTGATGTTCGGGCCTCTGGCCTTTCCGCACTATAAGTTCCCCGTCACCCCTCTCGGGACAGAGGTCTGCCGGCTGGACATTGTCCTCACCGCTGAGTCGCTGCCGTCGCGGGACCGAATACGGCCCTTGTTTCCTGGACCGGTCCTGTATGGAAGCAAGATTTTCGATGAGCAGACCGGCCTGGTCACCAGCTTTACACATGATGAGTACGAACGAGAGCGTTACTGGGTCAGTCTCAGCTCGCCCCAAGTTCAGGCCTCACGTCTCAAAGATATCGTGGATGCCCTGGTGCGGATGGAGACGTACTATCACCTGCTCTTGATGCAAAAGCCGCTGTTCTCGGCTGCCATCGATCAAGTCTATCGATTCGAGCAGGTGCATTTGAAACAGCGCGAAGTCATTTCCAGTCACATCGGCCATGCCGACTCGCAGACGTTGCAGCGCTGGCTGAACAGTCTCACGCAAGACTTACTGAAGACGAACCGTATCGCGGGGAAGCTGCACTTCGAACTGTCCGCCTCTGTGCCCTATGACAAGATTGTGCATGCGACGCTCGCGTCACTGGCCGAGCGGCCCTTGGAATCTTACAGGCCGGTGTCCGACTATGTGCTTGGCGGCATTACCGGCGTGGCGGAGGGCTATCAGCAATTGTTGAAGAGAATCGAAACTTTACGCGGAGGCTTTGAAGGGATGATTTCGATTATTCGTGCTCGCGTCGATCTTATCCTCCAAGCGCAGAACCTGACGTTGCTCCAAAGTGTGGATAAGACAACGAAGAGCCAGGTGATCCTACAACATACCGTCGAAGGCCTGTCGGTCATCGTGATCGCCTACTACGTGGCCGGGCTTGGCGGGTACATCTTCAAGGGATTTCAAGAAATGGGATGGCTCAAGAATGCCAATCTCGTGTCGGCCGTCTTCGTTCCCATCGCCATCGGCCTCGCCTTTCTCATCACGACGGTGAGCAAGAAGTATCTGTACAAGAAATGGTCGCGAGAAAATCCAACGACAGACGCTCAAAAGGCTCAGGAATGAAAGACATGATGAGAGACTCAAACTGTCTTTGAGAGCGCCTGAATCAAGAACCGTCCTGTATGTGAGTGTTCCGCCTTCGCCACCTGTTCCGGCCTTCCTTCCGCCACGATCTGTCCGCCGGCTGCTCCGCCTTCGGGACCGAGATCGATAATCCAGTCGGCTGATTTGATCACGTCGAGGTTGTGCTCCACGACGACAAGGGTGTTGCCGGCGTTCACCAGTTTGTGGAGGACGGCGAGAAGCTTCTTCACGTCGTCGAAATGCAGACCGGTGGTCGGCTCATCCATGATGTAGAGCAGATTTTTCGCTGAGGAGTCCTTGAGCTCCGCCGCGATCTTCAACCGCTGGGCTTCTCCGCCTGAGAGGGTCGTAGCCGGCTGGCCAAGCCGTAAATAGCCGAGGCCGATAGAAGAGAGCAGATGCAGTCGTTCTTGCAGCTTCGGCGCGCCGGTGAAGAATGAGACGGCCTCGTCGACAGTCATGGCGAGCACGTCCGAGATCGTCTTGCCGTGGTAGCGAATCGCCAACACTTCGGGCTTGAAACGTTTCCCCTCGCAGACTTCGCAAGGCGCATAGATGTCCTCGAAAAAGTACATCTCGAGCTTTTCGACCCCGCTGCCTTCACAACGTTCGCAGCGCCCGCCTCCCGCATTGAATGAGAAATGGCCGGACGTAAATCCCTGCCGTAAGGACGCTGGTTCAGCGGCGAAGAGCCGGCGGATATCGTCGAAGCATTTCAGATAGGTGACGGGGTTCGATCGTGGGGTGCGTCCGATCGGCTGCTGATCGATGAGACGCACGCCGTTGAGATGTTCGATGCCCTTGATGGCCTTGAAGCGACCCATCGGGAGCGACTGCACACGGAAGGCGCGAGCCAGCGCGCGATACAAGGTATCTTCGACGAGCGTGCTTTTGCCGGAACCGGAGACGCCGGTGACGCAAATCAGCATCCCGAGCGGGAAACGGACAACCAGGTCTTTCAAGTTGTGCTCGCCGGCTCCGGCGATCACGAGGACCTTGCCGTTTCCGGATCGGCGCGATTTTGGCAGAGCAATCTGCTCTTCGCCTCTCAGATAGCGGGCGGTCAGAGCCCGACGGTCCTGTAGAAACTGTTTCATCGGCGCGGCACACACGATCTCGCCGCCTTTTTCCCCTGACTGAGGCCCAAGTTCGACGATGTGGTCAGCCGATTCGATCATCCGGCGGTCGTGCTCCACGACGACCACCGTGTTGCCGGCTGCCGCAAGGTCTTTGAGAATGCCGGCCAGCAAATCTGTGTCCCGTGCATGGAGGCCGATCGTCGGTTCGTCGAGCACGTAGAGAGTGCCGACAAGCCTCGCGCCGAGCTGATTGGCCAGCGAGACACGTTGTGCTTCGCCGCCGGAAAGAGACCTGGTTTGCCGCGCTAACGTGAGGTACCCGAGCCCGACGCGGAGCAAAAAGCCGAGCTTCGCTTTGAGCTGCCGCAGGATGTCGTCTGCAAGATTCTGCTCGAATGGTCGGAGAACCAATGAGTCGAGCCAGGCCACGACCCCTTCGATCGTGAGTTCTGTAACGTGGTAAATGTCCTTGCCGGCGACCTTCACGAAGCGGCTGTCCGGTTTCAGACGGCTGCCGTGACAGCTTGGGCAGTTGAACGGGGTGCGATAGCGGCTGAGCAGCACGCGCACATGCAGCTTGTACCGTTTGCCTTCCATGTAGGTGAAAAAATCGTCGATTCCATCGAACGATTTGTCGCCTTTCCAGAGTAGCTCTTGAGTCGCTGGGGGCAGGCATTTGAAGGGAAGCGTAATATCCACTCCCTGCCGCTTTATTGCCAGCAGCATCTGTCTCTGCCACCAATCGGTCCCTGGTTTGCTCCAAGGCTCGATCGCACCTTGGGCCAATGACTTGTTGTGATCGGGAATCACCAGCTCAGGATCATACCGGAGGACGTTTCCGAAGCCTTTGC
>Ga0114129_10004236_pt1 | contig 20256 bp, 19 predicted proteins | sample RhiMetdeltSRZDD1_FD_80071 | JGI IMG/M metagenome (GOLD analysis project Ga0114129, IMG submission 80071) | Populus rhizosphere microbial communities from Tennessee, USA - Rhizosphere MetaG P. deltoides SRZDD1 (version 2) (version 2) | ecosystem: Host-associated > Plants > Roots > Rhizosphere >... | reverse complement strand
GCCCGGCGGTCAGCACGACCAGCTCGCCGGCCTCCGGATCCACGGCGTCCTCCGATCCGGCCAAGTCGAGCGACTCCGGCACCCTCCGCCACTCCAGCGCGCGCCGCACCCGGGTCGCGCTCATCGCGGCCGCCGCTCCGAGCTCGTCCAGCGAGGGAAGCCGGCCGAGCTGCTGCGCCAGGTCTTGCTGCGTCGACGCCACCAGGGTCGCGTCGCGGAACGCCTGCTCGGGCATCCGGATCAGCCGCGCCTTGTCGGCGATCGCCCGGCTGACGGCCTGCCGGATCCACCAGATCGCGTACGTCGAGAACCGGGTGCCACGGGTGTGGTCGAACCCCTCGACCGCGCGGATCAGACCGATGTTGCCGTCCTGCACCAGGTCGAGCAGCGAGACACCTTTGCCCGCGTACCCGCGCGCGACCGCCACCACCAGCCGCAGGTTGCACTCGATCAGCCGCTGCCGGGCCCGGTCCCCGGCCGCGACCAGTGCACGCAGGTCCGGCTCCTGCGCCCCCTGGTCGAGCCGCTCGCCGGCGAGCACACCGGCCTCGACCCACCACGCCAGCTCGGCGACCTGGTCGGTGTCGAGCAGGTCGTGCCGGGCGATGTCGCGCAGGTACCGCCGCAACGTCTCGACGTCGGCCGGCTCGCAGTCGGAGAGCATGGTCATCGATCGGATCCCCTTTCCTCGCAGGGGATGTTGTCGTGATCCGGCCGTTCGGCGACGGCCGGCGACGCGGCCGTGGATAACGCGGCCAGCGGCTACCGCTGTGGAGAAGTAGTGACCCACGCGACCGCGTCCGCGACCGTCGACAGCACCGGGCCTGCCGAGACAGGCAGCGGCGGACGGCGTACGACGACCACCGGCAGGCCGAGCTCGCGGGCGGCCGTCAGCTTGGCCGCCGTCATCGGCCCGCCGCTGTCCTTCGTCACGAGCAACCCGATCTCGTGCCGGCGCAGCAGCGTGCGCTCACCGTCGACCGTGAACGGTCCGCGGTCCAGCAGCACCTCGTGCCGCGCGGGAAGCGGCGGCGCCGGCGGCACGACACACCGGATCAGGAACCACTGCGAGTCGCGAGACGCGAACGACGCGACGCCCTGCCGCCCGATCGTGAGGAACACCCGCTCGCGATCCAGCGCCGCGGCGGCCTCGGACAGCGAGTCGACCCAGTGCCACCGGTCACCCGGCACCGGCTCCCAGCCCGGCCGGCGCAGCACCAGCAACGGCACTCCCGCGGAACGCGAGGCCTCGATCGCGGACGCGGTCATCCGGGCGGCGAACGGATGGGTCGCGTCGATGACGGCATCGACACGCTCTGTCCGCAGCCACGCGGCCAGCCCGGCCGCGCCACCGAACCCTCCGACGCGTAGTTCGCCGGCCGGCAGCCGCAGGTCGCCGACCCGGCCCGCCAGTGACGACACCACCGACAGCCCGGGAACGGCGGACAGCGCTGCCGCCAGCTCCCGGGCCTCACCGGTCCCGCCGAGGATCAGCAGCCGCATGGCACCACCCGGTGCGCGACCCGCCCGCACCACGGCGGCATGCTGTCCGCATGACCGGTGGACTGCGGTACGGCTGGACCACCGGCGCGTGCGCGACCGCGGCCACCACCGCGGCGTACACCGCACTGCTCACCGGTGAGTTCCCGGACCCGGTCGGGATCACGCTGCCGAAGGGGCAGCAGCCGACCTTCGCTCTCGCGGTCGAGGGGCTCGACCAGAACCACGCCCAGGCAGGAGTGGTGAAGGACGCCGGTGACGACCCGGACGTCACGCACGGCGCCCTGGTCCGCGCCACCGTCCGGCACGGCGAGCCCGGAACCGGGGTCGCGTTCCGCGCCGGCCCGGGCGTGGGCACGGTCACCAAGCCCGGCCTGCCGCTCGAGGTCGGCGAGCCCGCGATCAACCCGGTACCGCGGCAGATGATCCGCGATCACGTCGCGCGGGTCGCGGCCGCGTACCACGGCACCGGTGACGTCTCGGTCGAGATCTCGGTCGACCACGGCGAGGAGATCGCGAAGCGCACCTGGAACCCGCGTCTCGGCATCCTCGGCGGGCTGTCCATCCTGGGCACCACCGGCATCGTCGTGCCGTACTCCTGCTCCGCCTGGATCGACAGCATCCGGCGCGGCATCGACGTCGCCCGCGCGGCCGGCTACACGCATGTCGCGGGGTGCACCGGCAGTACGTCGGAACGCGTGGCGCAGGAGCTCTACGGCCTTCCGGACGACGCCCTGCTCGACATGGGCGACTTCGCCGGCGCGGTCCTGAAGTACCTCAAGCGGCACCCGGTCGAGCGGCTCACCATCGCCGGCGGGATCGGCAAGCTCGCGAAGCTGGCCGACGGCCATCTCGACCTGCACTCCGGCCGCTCGCAGGTGAACTTCGCCCTGCTGGCCCGGCTCGTCGAGCAGTCCGGTGGCGACCAGGAGCTCGTTGCCATCGTCGGATCCGCCAACACCGCGCTGGACGCATTGCAACGCTGCCAGGCCGCCGGTTTGCCGCTCGGCGACCTGGTCGCGGCCCGCGCTCGCGCCACGGCGTACGACGTGCTGAGGCCGGCACCGGTCAAGGTCGACGTCGTCGTGATCGACCGCGCCGGCACCATCGTCGGCCGCGCCTAGCCCTCGGTTCGGCATCGGGCGGCGGAGTAGAGGTGACTGTCCGGGAAGGTCGTTGCCGTGAGCACCTTTCCGGCGATGACGACGGCGGTACGGCGGATGCCTGTGGCGCGGACCTGGTCCGCGATGTCGGCCAGCGTGCCGCGCAGGATCACCTCGTCCGGCCGGCTGGCGTACGCCACCACCGCGACCGGGCAGTCCAGGCCATAGCTCGGGGTCAGCTCATCCACCAGCCGCTCGATCTGGTCGACCGCCAGGTGCAGCACGATCGTCGCCCGGCTGGCGCCGAGCGTGGCCAGGTCCTCCCCCGGCGGCATCGCGGTCGACCGGGACGCGACCCGTGTCAGCACCACCGTCTGGCCCACCTCCGGCACGGTCAGCTCACGACCCAGCGACGCGGCCGCCGCCGCGAAGGCGGGTACGCCGGGCGTCACGTCGTACGAGATCCCGGCCTCGTCCAGCCGCCGGATCTGCTCGGCCATCGCGCTGAACACCGACGGATCGCCGGAGTGCAGCCTCGCAACGTCGTGGCCTTGGGAGTGGGCCGCGGCCAGCTCGGCGACGATCTCGTCCAGCGTCAGCGGCCAGGAGTCGACCTTCCGAGCCCCGGCCGGGCACAGCTCGAGCAGCTCGGCCGGTACCAGCGCGCCGGCGTACAGACAGACCGGTGAGGACGCGATCAGGTCCCGCCCGCGGACCGTGATCAGGTCCGCCGCACCCGGCCCCGCACCGATGAAGTGCACGGTCATCGCACCACGCTCCAGAGCGTCACGGGCATCGCCGGTCGCCATCCGGTCATGCCACCGAGGGCGGTCGCCCGGTGCACACCGATCCGGACCAGGTCGCCGCCGAGCCGGGCGTACCAGTCCGCCAGTACCGCGTCGGTCTCGATCGTCACCGCGCTCACCACCAGCCGCCCGCCCGGCCGCAGCGCCTGCCAGCACGCCTCGATCACGCCGGGGACGCGCCCGCCACCGCCGACGAACACCGCGTCCGGCGGCTCCAGCCCGTCCAGTGCCACGGGTGCCGTGCCCTCCACCACGGTGAGCTCCGGTACGCCGAGCCCGGCCGCGTTCCGCGCGATCCGCGCGGCCCGCTCGGTGTCGCTCTCGATCACGATCGCCCGGCAGGAAGGATGCGTTCGCAGCCACTCGATCGCGATCGAGCCGGCGCCGCCGCCGACGTCCCAGAGCAGCTGGCCGGGTACCGGCGCCAGCCGCGACAGCGCCACCGCCCGGACCTCCCGCTTGGTCAGCTGGCCGTCGTGCTCGAACGCGCCGTCCGGCAGCCCCGGTACGACGGGCAGCAGCGTCACCCCCGGCTCGATCGGGCACTCGACCGCGACCACGTTCAGCGGGTCGACGTCGTTGTCGTCCCAGCTCCGGGCGACGCCGGTCCGCAGCTGGGACTCCGGCGAGCCGAGCCGTTCGAGCACGGTCAGCACCGACTCGCCGTACCCGCGCTCGGTCAGCGCCTCGGCCACCCAGCCGCAGTCCGCGCCGAGCAGCAGCACCCGCCTCCCGGGCTGCAGCTCGCGGTACAGCAGCTCGTGCGGCCGGCCGACCAGGCTCACCACCGCGACCTGGTCCTGCGCCCAGCCGAGCCGCGCGCAGGCCAGCGACACACTCGACGGATGCGGGATCACCCGGACCGCCTCGGGGCCGAGCAGCCGCACCAGCGTCGTACCGATGCCGTGGTACGTCGGGTCGCCACTGGCCAGCACGCACACCCGGCGGTCCGCATACTCCGCCAGCAGTCCCGGCAATGCCGACAGCAGCGGCGACGGCCAGGTCACCCGCTGGTGCCCGGACTCCGGCACGAGGTCGAGCTGCCGGGCACTGCCCATCAGCACGTCCGCGTCCTCGACCGTCCGGCGAGCCGCGGGTGCCAGCCCGTCCCAGCCGTCCGCGCCGATCCCGACCACGGTGACCCGATCAGACATTGCCAAGCACCCTGGTGACCGCGATCTCGAGCACGACCCGCTGCGGGTTGACCCGCGGCACCCGGTAGCGCCGCGCGTAGCGACGCTCCGCGTCCGCGACGGCGTCCGGCTCGCGTCGTACCACGGCGCGTCCCTCCAGCGTCGACCACCGCCGCCCGTCCACCTGGCAGACCGCGACAATACCGTTGCCGGCAGCAACGTTCCGTGCCTTGTACGACGTACCTGAGCAGATCACCCGAGCCGTCGCTGTCGCCAGGTCAAGCGTGACGCCTACGGGTACGACGTGCGGCGTGCCGTCGGCCCGCAGCGTGGTCAGAGTGCACAGATGCCGCTCGGTCCAGAAGTCGGCGAACCCGGAACCACGCGCTGTCAGGTCCTCGGCGGACTCGATCCTCGACACGCGGGCAAGCCTAGACGCAACGACCGGAGAGCCGTGCGCCGTGACGCACGGCTCTGCGGACGCAAGCGCACTAACCGATGTCGCGGCGGCGGAAGCCGGCCAGGCCGGCAACCGTCAGGGCGACCGCGATGGCCGCCAGCCAGATCAGCGGCGCGGCGGTCATCTCACCGCCCGGAAGCCGCGGCACGTGCGCGTACGGCGAGATGTCCATCACCTCCTGGCGCAGCTCGAACAGCGAGCCGAACTCGCCGATCAGCAGGAAGGCGACCAGGAACACCCAGGCCAGCGGGCTCCAGCGCGGCAGCAGCCCGAACAGCGTGGCCACGATTCCGACCAGGATCCAGACCGCTGGGATCTGGACCAGTGAGGCACCGACCACCCGGCTGAAGGCCCGGCCCATGTCGCCGGTCTGCGCACCGTGCGCGAGCCCGGCGCCGACCCCGCCCGCGACCACCAGCAGCGCGGAGCCGAGGAACGCCAGACTCAGGTGGCTCATCGCGAACGACGGCCGGCTGACCGCGGTGGCGAGCACCGGTTCTGCCCGCTGCGAGGTCTCCTCCGAGCGCAGCCGGAGCGCGGACTGCACGCCGTACGCCGAGGCGACCACGGCGAGGATGCCGAGCTCGGCCGCGAAGAACGCGTCGGTCAGGCCGGACACGCCGCCCATCTTGGTGATCATCTCCCGCGCGTTCTCGTTGTCGAGGATGCTGCCGATGTCCGCGGCGATGTTGCCCATCACCGCGCCGATCAGCAGGAAGCCGACGGTCCAGGCGAGCAGCGAGCCGCGCTGCAAGCGCCACGCCAGCGCCAGCGGGCTGCGCAGCCAGCCGGCGGCGTCCGGCGGACCCGGCCGCGGCCGAACCAGCCCGGCCCCGTGGTCGCGCCGGGCGACCAGCGCGTACGACGCCGCAATGGCCGCGACGATGAAGACCAGGAAGACCAGCAGCACCCACCAGCGGTTGCCCGCGTACGGACGCAGGTGCAGCACCCAGCCGAGTGGCGACAACCAGGACAGCCAGCCCGGCCCGGAGGTGTCGCCGACGGCGCGCAGCACGTAGAACACGCCCAGCGTGGTGGCGGCGATACCGTTCGCGGTCCGCGCGTTCTCGGTGACCTGCGCGGCGACCGCGGCGATCGCGGCTCCGGTGCAGGCGACCGCGGCCCAGCCGGCCCCGAACGCGACCGAGCCGGCGAACGGCAGCCCGACCGCGGTCAGCCCGAGGGCGGTGAGGGTGCCGATGGTGATGCCGGTCGCGCAGGTCACGATCAGGCCCGCGGTGAGCGCGGCGTATCGGCCGACCACCGCTGAGCCGATCAGCTCGAGCCGGCCCGCCTCCTCGTTCGCCCGGGTGTGCCGGATCAGGGTGAAGAACGCGAGCACGGCGAGGAACAGCGCGTACAGGCCCTTCAGCTTGATCATCGACACCTCGCCGAGCGAGGTCACGTCGTACACCCGTCCGTACATCGCGATCAGCGCCGGCGAGTTGTTGATCGCCTCGGCCGCCTTGATCCGGGACGCCTCGTCCGGGAACACCTTGACCGACGCCTGCGCGGACCCGATCGCGAGCAGCACGAAGATGGCTGTCCAGACCGGCAGCACGATCCGGTCGCGGCGCAGCGCCAGCCGGGTCAGCGCCGCCGTACCGGTGAGGTTCTGTCGCATCAGACCGTCACCTCGGCTGCGTGCTTGCCGTTCGCCGCGCCGATCTCGTCCTGGTAGTGCCGCAGGAACAGCTCCTCCAGCGTCGGCGGCTGACTGGTCAGGCTGTGGATGCCGCTCGCGGTCAGCACCTTCAGCGTGTCGCCGAGCTTCGCGGTATCCACCTCGAAGTGCACCCGGTTGCCCTGCACGTCGAGCTCGTGCACACCGTCCAGCGCGGCCAGGCCGTCGGGTACGGTGTCGAGCTCGGCATGCACCGAGGTCCGGGTCAGGTGCCGCATCTCGGCCAGCGTGCCGGACTCGACCACCTTGCCGAGCCGGATGATGCTGACCCGGTCACAGAGCGCCTCCACCTCGGACAGGATGTGGCTGGACAGCAGCACGGTGCGGTCTCGCTCACGCTCCTCCTCGATGCACTGCCGGAAAACCTCCTCCATCAGCGGGTCGAGGCCGGACGTCGGCTCGTCCAGGACCAGCAGCTCGACGTCGGACGCGAGCGCGGCGACCAGCGCCACCTTCTGCCGGTTGCCCTTGGAGTAGGTGCGGCCCTTCTTCGTCGGGTCCAGGTCGAACCTCTCCAGCAGCGAGGCCTTCTTCTTCTCGAACGCGCCGTCCCCCCGACCGCCGCGCAGCCGGCCGAGCAGGTCGATCACCTCGCCGCCGCTCAGGTTCGCCCACAGGTTCACGTCGCCCGGCACGTACGCGAGCCGGCGGTGCAGATCCACCGCATCCCGCCACGGATCTCCGCCGAGCAGCGAGACGTCGCCGGAGTCGGCGCGCAGCAGGCCGAGCAGGACACGGATCGTGGTGGACTTCCCGGAGCCGTTGGGGCCGAGGAAGCCGTGCACCTCGCCCGTCGTGACGGACAGGTCGAGGCCATCGAGTGCGTGGGTCCGACCGAACGACTTGTGCAGTCCGGAGACCGATATCGCGGTTGTCATGATTCAGACGCTACACTTCATTCAGAAGTTTGTGAATTTTCCTAACGCGGCTCTCACACGCGGTGCCGGGGACCCCGGGGTGGCAGAGGAGATGATGTGTCAGTGAACCGACCGACCGCCCGCGACGAGGACGCAGTCCGCCGCTTCATCGAGCGGTTCGCCGCCGTTCTGGTCGAGTCCGGTTTCCCGCGGATGCCGGCCCGGATCTTCGTCGCCGTGCTGGCCAGCGAACGGGGTCGGATGACCGCTGCCGAGCTCGCCGAGACCCTGCACGCCAGCCCGGCAGCGATCTCCGGCGGCGTCCGCTTCCTCACCCAGAACTACCTGGTCAGCCGCGAGCGCGAGCCCGGCAGCCGGCGGGACGTGTACGTCGTGCACGACGACGCACTGATGGAGTCGACGATGGGCCGTGGACCGCTGCTGGCCCGCTGGGCCGCCAGCCTCCGCGACGGCGTCGATGCGGTCGGACCGGACTCGCCCGCGGGCACGCGCGTCAGCACCACCCTTGCCTACGCCGAGTTCGTGCTCGAGGAGCTCGAGGGCATGATCAAACGCTGGCAGGAGCACAAGGCCGGGCTCGAGCGCTCCGCCGGTGAGTCCTGACCGTCGTTACTCCTCGTGCGGGTTGTCGACCGACTCGCCGCGCAGCGGGATGGCGTCCGCACGGGCTGGGTCCTGGGTGGTCACGGTGCCCTCAGCGACCGCCTCGGCCAGCGCGGCCATCGTGATGTACGCGGTGCGCACCAGCATTCCCGAGCTCTTCTGCCCGATGTCGCCGCGCAGCTCGACGAGCACACTGCCCGCACCGCGGATCCCGTACGAGTTGCGGGCGATGCCGCGCGGCAGCGTGCCCGGGTACTGGCTGATCTCAGCGAACCCGTAGTGCGCCAGGGTGTCGTCGATGACCACGCACATCTGCTTGGACAGCGTGACCGCGGATGCCGGCGCGTCCGGGTGGTTCGGCCAGAAGATCGACCCGGTGATCATCTCGCCGTCGTCGTTGACGTACGAGCCCTGGTGGTGGAAGTCGACGACATGCTGCGGCTGGTACCGGATCGCGGTGCGCTGGACCGCGGCGGCCTCCGGCACTGGGTTGGCCTCCGGTGCGACCGCGGGGTCGTGCCAGCGGTTCACGTCGAACCCGACGCCCGGCGTGCAGAACGCGCCCGAGCAGTCCGGGTCGTGGTTCTCCCGCTGGAAGCGTTCGGCACCGTCCGGGTTCACCTTCGGGATCACCAGCAGGGTGATCCGGGACAGGATCGCGTCCCAGCCGGCACCGCCGTTGCCCGCTCGCTGCAGCAGCTGCAGTGCGGCCTCGGTACCGAGCGGCTCGTTGCCGTGCTGCTGGGTGATGTAGAGAACCTTCACCGGTCCGGTCCCGACCTTGGCGAGGTACAGGTCGCGGCCCTCGTTGGATTGGCCCACCGTCTCCAACGACACCCGGCCCCTGGTCTGCCGGGTGATCTGCCGCAACGCCGCGACCATCTCGTCGTAGTTGTGCAGCCGTTCGAGTCTGACCTGCTGGTTGTCCTGGACCCACGGGCCGTTCGGCACGGTCTGCGGATCGGCGCTCGCGACGCCGACGGGAACCAGCGTCGCGGAGAGAAGGGCGAGGGTGAGGGCGGGAATCAGTCGGCGCATGGCGGGGCACCTCTCGGAAAGCGGTTACTGCCGACGTTAGTGAGACGGTACGACGCTCGCAACGCGGCCCGGCACGTCGTCCGACCCGGTCGGGTCGAGGAGCAGGGAACGCGGACGGCAGGTCGTTCGTTACAGACACGACAGCAGCGCACCCCGGCGGGCGGGCCGGGGCGCGCTGCTCTCTTTTGTCGCTCAGGTCTCTTCGCTCAGCCGGCCGAGTTGTTCGCGACCGTGTCCAGCACCCGCTGCAGCACCGGGTTCGGCCGGTCCGCGTGGGTCGCGGCCTTGCTCCGTGGCAGGTGGACGACGTTCCCGTCCACCGGACCGTCGACCGGGTACACGGACAGCTCCGCGGGCAGCGGCGACGTGCCGCAGACCTGGTCCTTGCCCGGCAGCTCACCGCCGAACACGAACCGGTCCCCGATCGCCTCGGTACACGCTGACGGGCCGCCGACGTACTGGCCGTGCATGCCCTCGTCGTCGATCGCGACGAACCGAGTCGCCCGCGCCGTGTCCTGGTGCGTGCGCAGCGAGCCCTCGTACGCCGTCGCCGGGTCCAGCTCGCGTGGCGCGGCGGCCATCTACAAGGGCAATCCCTCATCCAGGTGCGCGAACGCGCCGTCGAGCAGCCCCAGATAGTCCTGCAGCCGGTGACTGCCCGACGCCTGCGCCGTCGCCATCACGACGCCGACCACAGCACCCGCCCAGGTGCGCACGGCCATGTCGTCCGGCGCCCGGCCGCACCGTTCCGCGGCGAGGCCGGCGAGCATATCGATGCTGGCGTAGAGCTGGTCCATCATCTTGGCCCGCAACTCCGGAGCATTGAAGACCAGCTGCTGGCGCTGGTTCTCCAGCTCCCAGTCGTCGGGTGTCACTGCGCTCAGCGCATGCCGCATGGTCGCGCGCAACGCCTCGGTCGGTGACAGCCCGGGTGGCTGGGTCCGGAACGCCTCCATCATCATCGGGTCCAGCCGGTCGTAGAGCACCGTGTCTTCCTTGGTCGGGAAGTACCGGAAGAACGTGGCCGGCGACACCTCCGCCGCCTTGGCGATCTGGTCGACGGTCGTCTCGGTGTAGCCCTGCTCGCTGAACAGCCGCAGCGCGTGCTCCTGGATGGTCGCCCGGGTCCGCGCCTTCTTGAGCTCGCGGAGCCCGGGCGACTTGTCCATTGTCATGACCCGATTGTGGCAACCTCACGCGGCGGCTCACCGGTGGCACCGGTGTCGGTGTCGTCCTTGACGACGCGCGGCAGGAACGCGGCCGCGAGCACCAGCGCGAGCAGCGCGACCGCGGAGGCGGTCCACAAGGTGGCGTGCATGGCGTGGACGAATGCTTCGCGGGCCGACTCGGCCAGCGCCGGCGAACCAAGCTGTCCCGCGATAGCCAGTGCGCCCGACGCGCTGTCCCGGGCCGCGTCGGCGGCCGGGGCGGGCAGCCCGGTGACGTCCAGACTGTCCCGGTACGCCGAGTTCAACACCGTGCCGAGGATCGCGACGCCGATCGTGCCGCCGACCTGCCGCAGCGCCTGGATCAGGCCCGACCCGGCCCCGCTGCGCTCAGGCGTGAGCGCACCCATCGCGAGGCCCATCGCCGGCGGCAGCACGAACCCGATGCTCAGCCCCACCAGGCTCATCCAGACGGCGACGAACCCGTAGCCGTCGGCGGCGTCGGTGAAGGCCCCGACCGCGAGGCCGGCGGTCATCAGCGCGAAGCCGGACACGACCGTCGCCTTGACACCCACCGCACCGATCAGGCGCTCGGCGATCTTCGCACCGACCATCAGTCCGCCGATCACTGGGAGCAGCCTCAGCCCGGTCTGTAGCGCGTCGGCGCCCTGGACCGCCTGGAACAGCTGCGGCAGCACGAACAGCAGCCCCATCATCGCGAACGACGCGAGCGTCGCCAGCAGCGTGCTCCAGGTGAATGTCGGCATCCGGAACAGCGTGAGGTCGACCAGCGCATCCTTCGCCCGGGTCTGCCAGAAGACGAACACCGCGATCAGCACGGCCCCAGTGGCGATGCTGGCCAGCGTCACCGTGTCACCCCAGCCGCGATCGCCGGCCGCGATGAAGCCGTAGGTAAGCGCGACCAGACCCGCGCCGGACAGCAGGATCCCGAGTACGTCGATCCGGCCAGACCGGTGTCCTCGCGACGCGGGCACGAGGAACGCGACTGCGACGGCGCCGATCGCCACCAGCGGCAGGTTGATCAGGAACACCGATCCCCACCGGTAGTTGTCGAGCAGCCAGCCACCGATGACGGGCCCGAGCGGGATGCCGAGCGAGTTCGCCATCACCCAGATGGTCATCGCGCGAGCGCGCTCACCGGGCGCGAACAGCACATTCAGCAGCGACATCGACAGTGGGATCAGGAATGCTGCACCGACACCGAGCAGCGCCCGGCCCGCGATCAGCTGGCCCGGCGTGGACGCGAACGAGCAGGCGAGCGACGCGGCGCCGAACAGCACGAGCGCGCCGAGCAGTAACCACTTCTGCCCGAACCGGTCGCCGAGCAGCCCGGCGGGCAGCAGCAGCGCGGCGAGCACCAGCGTGTACGCGTTCGCGAACCACTGCAGCTGGCTGGTCGACGCGCCGAGGTCGGTGGCGAGCGTCGGCAGCGCGACGTTGAGCACCGTGAGGTCGAGCCCGACCACGATCAGGCTGACGGCCATCGCACCCAACGCCCACCAGCGGCGCGGGTCGAGGGTGGTGGTTGATGCCATGGCAAAACCCTTTCTGATAGTTCATCTCATTTGAGAGTAGCTATCAGAATCTTCCTTGTCTACCCTCTTTTGGCCCGAGCTGATCGGCCCCGCCTACCCGCGTGGTTCACCACGCGAAGCGTGGGTTCGCCCCGGTCATAGCCGGTGCGAACCCTCGATCGGCGTGGTTCACCACGCGAATTGCGCGGTGCGGGCGCGGGTGTGGATCGCTACCCGGATTGCGCGGTGCGGGCGCGGGTGTGGATCGCTACCCGGATTGGGGGTGTGGTTCACCACGCGAAGCGAGGGTTCGCCCCGGTCATAGCCGGTGCGAACCCTCGATCGGCGTGGTTCACCACGCGAATTGCGCGGGGCGGCTGAGGTGGATCAGTCGACGGCGCGGGAGAGGGAGAGCGCGAAGCGGTTCTCGGAGTCGGTCCACCAGCCCGCTAGCTCGAACCCGGTCGCGGCCAGCTCGGCCTCGACGCCCTCGCGGCGGAACTTCGCCGAGATCTCGGTGCTCAGCTCCTCGCCCTCGGAGAACTCGACACCGAGCCCGATCTCCGGCAGCAGCACGCTCATCGCCCGGGTCGCGCGCAGGTGCATCTCGATCCACTCGTTGGACGCGTCCCAGATCGCGACGTGCTCGAACGCTTCCACGTCGAAGTCCGCGCCGAGCTGGCGGTTCAGCACCCGGAGCACGTTCTTGTTGAACTCCGCGGTGACGCCGGCCTCGTCGTCGTACGCGCGCACGAGCGTGTCGCGGTCCTTGACCAGGTCGGTGCCGAGCAGCAGCCACTCGCCGCGGTCCAGCACATCGTGCACCGACCGGAAGAACTTGGCCCGCTCGGCCGGCAGTAGGTTGCCGATCGTGCCGCCGAGGAACGCGACGATCCGCGGCGCCTCGCCGGGCAGCTGGGACAGGTGCTCGGTGAAGTCGCCGACCACCCCGTGCACCGACATGCCCGGGTAGTCCTCCGCGAGCGCCGCCGCGGCTTCGCGCAGCGCGGACTCGGACACGTCCAGCGGGACGAACTGGCGCAACGTGCCGTGCTCGCGCAGCGCGTCCAGAAGCAGCCGGGTCTTCTCCGACGAGCCGGACCCGAGCTCGACCAGCGTGTGCGCGTCGGTCAGCGCGGCGATCTCGCCGGCCCGGGTGTCGAGGATCTCCCGCTCTGCCCGGGTCGGGTAGTACTCGGGCAAACGGGTGATCTGCTCGAACAGCCGGCTGCCGCGGGCGTCGTAGAACCACTTCGGCGCCAGCCATTTCGGATCGGCGAGCAGCCCGGCCCGGGCATCCGCGCGCAGCGCCCGCGCTGCGTGGTCCGGGGTCAGATGTACGTCGATCACCGCGTCGGTGCGGGTCAGAGTCACAACTTTCCTTCCATCGGGTAAACATCGAGGGTCTCTCGTGTCGCCAACACCAGATGCCGGTCCGGCACCGGGCGCCACGTCTTGTCGTCGGGGTCCCACGGCTCGGAGCTGACCGCCACCGCGTCCGCGGTCCGGCGCACCCACAGCGAGTGCCACCACGCGGTCGCGACGACCAGCTCGCCGTCGGTCAGCAGCAGGTTCAGCCGCGACTCCGGTGCCGCCCGGACGAGCTCGGCGACGACCGCGGCGGCCGCGTCCGCGGCGGGTTCGCCCGCCCGGAGCCGGTGTCGCAGCAATGCCCAGACCAGCGCGGAGTCGGTCGGGGCGTCCATCGTCAGCAGGTCGGTGACGGGCAGCCGTTCGGCGACCTTGCCGACCGCGTCCGGCCAGCCGGTCACCACCCCGTTGTGACTGAACGACCACGGTCCATCGACGAAGGGCGCGCACGCCGACTCGCCGTACGCCATCCCGGTCGTGCCGTTCCGCACCGCCGCCAGCACCGCCCCCGCCCGGGTCGTCCGCGCCAGCCCCGGCAACGACTCGTCCGCCCAGATCGGCACGCTCCGGCGATACCGCACCGGCTGATCCGTTGCGTCCGCCGAAGGCGAGTCACCTTGGCTCGGGTTCGGCGGACGCAACGGGTACCAGGCGAGGCCGAAGCCGTCGGCGTTGACGGTGCCGCCGCCGCGCATGTCGGTGGGTGCCCAGCTCTGACGGAGTAGCGACTGCGGCGGGTCGAGGACCAGGTCGGCCAGCGGTACGGCGGGGCCCAGGTAGGCCAGGTGACGGCACATCCGGCTAGACCGCTCCCCCGGCCAGCTCCTCCGGACGCGGGTCGCGCGCGCAGCGGAAGCCGGCGAAGATCTGCCGCCGGATCGGGTAGTCCCAGTTCCGGAAGGTGCCGCGGGCAACGACCTCGTCGGTGCCGAACGAGCCGCCGCGCAGCACCTTGTAGTCCGGGCCGAAGAACACCAGTGAGTACTCGTCGTACGGGAACGCGGTGAACCCCGGGTACGGCGCGAAGTCGCTGCTGGTCCACTCCCAGACGTCACCGACCAGCTGCTGCACGCCGAGCGGTGACGCGCCCGCCGGGTACGCACCGGCCGGCGCCGGCCGCAGGTGCCGCTGGCCCAGGTTCGCGTGCTCGGGGCGCGGGTCCTCGTCGCCCCACGGGTACCGGCGGGACCGCCCGGTGGCCGGGTCGAACCGGGCCGCGAACTCCCACTCGGCCTCGGTCGGCAGCCGCTTGCCCGCCCAGGCGGCGTACGCCTCGGCCTCGTAGAAGCAGACGTGCATCACCGGCTCGTCCAGCGGCAGGTCCTCCCGATGTCCGAACCGCAGTCGGGTCCAGCGGCCGTCCACGCGCTCCCAGAACCGCGGCGCGACCAGCCCGGCCTTGCGCACGTGCGCCCAGCCGGCCGGCGACCACCAGCGCTCCTCGTCGTACCCGCCACCGAGCACGAACTCGAGATAGGCGCCGTTGGTGACCGGCGCGGTGTCGATCACGTACGGCGCCACCCGGGCCTGGTGCGCGGGTCGCTCGTTGTCCAGCGCCCACGGCTCGGTCGACGTACCCATCGTGAACTCACCGCCCGGCACCAGCACCTCCGCGGCCGGCAGCCGGCGGCCCGGCGGCGGCTCGGGCGCGGTCAGCACGGCCGGGCCCTGCCGGAGCTGGTGCGTGGCGAGCATGGTCTCGTCGTGCTGCTGCTCGTGCTGCGCGATCATCCCGAACGCGAACGCGTCGGTGACCAGCGGACGGCCCTCGAGCCGGACCCGGTCCAGCACATCGAGCACCTTGTCCCGCACCTCGGCGACGTACGCCCGGGTCTCGGCCGGGCTCAGCAGCGGCAGCGCCGGCCGGTCCGCGCGCGGGTGCATGAACGCGTCGTACAGCTCGTCGATGTCCTGCCGCAGCGGCTCGCGGCCGCCGACGTCGCGGACCAGCCAGAGCTCCTCCTGGTTGCCGACATGGGCGTAGTCCCACACCAGCGGCGACATCAGCTTCGAGTGCTGCCGGACCAGGTCGTCCTCCTCGACGGCGTCGGTGAGCAGCCGGGTCCGGGCCCGGGAGCGTTCGAGCTGTGCGGCGACGTGCGTGCGCAGGGCCTCGCCGTCCAAGCGGTTCATGCGGTGTTCCTCCTCGGGTGTCCGGACAACGTGCGCTCAAGCCGGTCGGCGATCCGCGCCGCGGGTCCGGGGTCGAGACCGATCAGGTCCAGTGAGCGGCAACCGATCTCGGCGACCTCGCGCGCGGCGCGCCGCACCAGCGGGTCGTCGAGCCCGTGCCGGGCCGCGGCCAGCCAGCGGTTCGCGGCGGGTTCGGTGGCCTCGAGCACCTTGTCGACCACCATCCGGTCGGCAAGCAACGCGCTGAGCAGGGCGAGCGGGGTGGTCCAGCCGTCGCCCGGCTGCGCGTCCAGGTACCGCACCTCGAGGTGGCCGCGGGGCCGGACCGGCGGGAACAGCGTGGACAGGTGGTACTCGAGATCGTCGTACGTCGGCCGAGGCTCCAGCGCCCCGTCGGCCCACGCGCCGAAGGTCAGCCCGGGTGGCGCGTCCCAGCGCTCCCCCGGCCCGCGCAGGCAGATGACCGGCGCCTCCATCGCGAGCCGGGCCCATGCCTGCGCCGGGTCGTCGGTGTCAGCCGGTGGCCCGGTGTACGGCGGACAGGTGCCGAGCGTCGCGCGCAGCCGGGCCGAGGCCCAGCCGGTCGGGCGGCCCTCGAGCCGGTCGGAGTTCGCGAACAGCGCGACCAGGGACGGGCCCGCGGCGTGTACGGCGTGCCAGCGGGCCGGGGTGTCGCGCGGTTCGCCGGCATCCACACTGACCTGAACACTCGCGCTGCTGCACATCATCCGCGAACCCTCCGGGCCGAGCCGGTCGACGAAGCGCTGCATCGCGGCATAGCGCGGAACGTCGAGGATGCGGCGCGGCGGCCGGTACGGGTCCAGCCCGGCCGTCCCCAGGGACAGGCCACGGGCGGCCAGCAGGCCGGTGAGCTCGGCGGCGTCCGCCTCGACGGCACGCAGTAGTGCGGGAACTGACTCGAACGGTGGGCTGGAGATCTCGACCTGCCCGCCCGGCTCGACGGTGATGCCGGAGCCGCGGGCGAGCGGGAGCTGGGGGCTGCCCGGGACCAGGGTCGCGGGTGCGTGCGCGCCGAGAGCGGAGCGCAGGGCGTCTGCGTCGAGCGGACGGCGCGGGTCCTCGGTGTGGTGGACCGTCCACTCCAGCTCGACGCCCGTCCGCACCGGTGGCCCGTGCTTGAAACAGACGAGCGCGACGAAGCCCTCGGCCTCCTCGCGACTTCCGATGACGTGCTCGGTCCTCACCATCGCTCCTCGAACCTAACCAGGGGCTCCAAACGCCCACACCGGCGGGCGCGTTACACCTCCGTGACATCCGGATGGCCATCCTGCACGGCCGCTCCGACAGTTTCCGGTGAACCGGCGCGACTCCGCAGCCGTGTGCCTGATAGCCGATGCCCACCCACCCCGCAGCCGGAGGACCCGATGCGCCGCACCCGTCTGACCGCCATCGCCGGCGTCGCCGCCGCGCTCGGCCTGACGCTGGCCGGATGCGACGGCACGGGGCTGACCGCGGGTTCTGCCCCGACCACCAAGCTGACCGCGGCCCGGTCCGGGTCCCTCGGTCCTGTCGTCACTGACGCCGAGGGCCGCACGCTGTACCGGTTCGACGAGGACGACACCGACCCGCCGAAGTCCAACTGCGCAGGCGAATGTGCCACGCAGTGGCCGGCCGCCCTGGTCTTCGATCGCCGCGAGGTGACGCTGGAGGGCGTGGACCAGCGACTGGTCGGCACCGTCACCCGCGCCGACGGCAGCATCCAGCTCACCCTGGCGGGTTCACCGCTCTACCGCTTCGCCGGTGACATCCGGCCCGGCGAGACCCGCGGACAAGGCGTCGGCGGTACCTGGTTCGCGGTCACGCCCGCCGGCGCACGGGCCGCTCAGGCCGGACCGGCGCAGCAGCCGTCGCAGGCGCCGGACGACGGGTACGGCTACTGACCGATGACCGCTGTCAGCCTGAGACGACCCGCCCCGCTCTGGGCGGCAGGGCCGCCGCGCTCTAAGGTACGGAGGTCCGCGAACACCGACCCGGGGAGGGGCGCCGTGGCACGGACCGGCCGTCGGCCGGGTCCTCCGACGAACGACGAGGCCATCGTCAGGTCCCTGTACGAGCAGCACGGCCGCAGCCTGCTCGCGTACGCGACCCGGTTGACCGGTGACCGCGCCGCCGCCGAGGACGTGGTCCAGGAGACCCTGGTCCGGGCCTGGAAACATGCCGCCACACTGTCCGAGGAACGCGGCTCGGTCCGCGGCTGGTTGCTCACCGTCGCCCGCAACATCGTCACCGACCGGGCGCGGGCGAAGGCGGCGCGGCCGCAGGAGGTGGCCGAGTCGCCGGCGACCCCGCCGATCGAACGCGACCACTCCCAGTCCGTGGTCGACACCATGGTCGTGCTGGAAGCGCTCGACCGGGTGTCGCCGGAGCACCGCGACGTACTGGTGGAGCTGTACTACCGCGGCCACTCGGTGAACGAGGCCGCAACCGCACTCGGCATCCCGCCGGGTACCGTGAAATCGAGGAGTTACTACGCCCTGCGGGCGTTGAAAGCCGCTATCGGCGGCGCCGAACCGGAGGTGGCCCGATGAGCGTGCCTGAGCACGACCGCTCATTCCTGGGTCCCTACACGCTCGGCGTGCTGGACCCGGACGAGGCGCGCGCGGTCGATCAGCACCTGGCCGGCTGCGCGGACTGTCGTGCCGAGCTGGCCGAGCTGAACGAGATGCGCGACCTGCTCGGTGAGGTACCTCCCGAGGCATTCCTGGACGGTCCGCCGGACGACGGCGACCTGCTGCTGCAGCGCACCCTGCGCCAGGTCCGCGCCGAGTCGGTCGTCGTCGAGGAAGCACCCCTGGTCGCGGAACCGCCGCCGGTGCGGCCCGGCAGGACCCGTCGCGGCTTCCTCGTCGCGGCCGGTGCGATCCTGGTGGCCGGTGCGCTCGGTGGCGGCGTCCTGATCGGCCAGCGCACCGCGGACCAGGTGGTGGCCGAGGCACCGCCTGACCCGCCCGGCACCCGTGTGGTGCAGGCGACCGACGCGGACACCGGTACGGCGATGCAGGCGAAGGTGATCCCGAAGGCCGGCTGGGTGGCGGTCGAGGCCAACGTGAAGAACCTGCCGGTCGGCGCCCAGTGCAAGCTGATCGTGGTCGACACGGCCGGTCGTTCGTTCGAGGCCGGCAGCTGGCTGGTCTCGGAGAAGGCCGCCGCGGAAGGCAGCGTCGTGGACGGCAGCGCCCTGGTACCGATCGACCGGGTCAAGTCCGTCGACGTCATCACCTTCCAAGGCCAACGCATGGTCTCCGCCCCCGTCTGACCACTGACGGATCAACTTTTCGTCGCCTGGTGACGAAAAGTTGACCCATGCGGCGCTAGTTGCGGGAGCCCGCCCAGGTGGCGGCGGCGATGCCCGCCAGCACGAGTGCGTCGCCGGCCAGTGCGGTGAGGAAGTGCGCTGCGGAGTCGCCGTGGGTCAGCGCCGGAAGGGTGGCCATGATGCTGAGCAGCGCGTACGTCGACGCCATGGTGACGAAGAACGGTCGGTACGACGGGTCGGCGGCGGGTGCGATGGCCAGCCAGCCGAGCGCGACCGCGACGAGCGGGCCGAGGAACGCCAGTCCGGTGACGGTGAAGAACGAGTATCCGTCGGCGTGCTTGACGTTCTCGGCGACGATGAGCAGCACCCCGCCGGCCAGGACCGCGATCGCTGCCGGTGGCCAGACCGGCAGGAGCGCCCGGACCCTCGGTCTGAGCACGGCCAGTACGACGACGCCCATCGCGGCGGCGACCAGGAGAGTTGCGGCCCACTCGCGCTCGTTGTCGTAGGCCAGCGCGGCGGCCAGGATCACCAGGCTGCTCTGGACGAGCAGCGCGACGCCGCCGCCGACGACGCCCAGCGCGACACCTGCCTGGCGTACCGGCCGACGCGACGACAGCGCGCCGGCAAGCGCGATGATCGAGGCGAGGAGCCACTGGTCGGTCCAACTGCGGTAGACGTGCCAGCCGGTGGTCACGTCGTCGTACCAGGCCTTCTCCGACTCGGGAGCGCCCGGCCAGTTCGCCACGACCAGTGCCACGGCACCGGCCGCCAGCACACCGATCGCCCACCACGGAACCATGCCACCTGATGCCCCTGGCGAGCCGGGCGCGGGCGCGCCAGCCACGGGCGATTCGGGTGCCGGCGACCGAGGTGCCGACGACCGAGGCCCGGGTGATTCGGGCGCGGTCGCCGCGGGAGTCGTTGATTCGGGGACCGTCCGCTCGGGACCGGCCCGCCGAGCCGCAGCCGCAGCGCCCGTCGTCGGCTTTGGCGGCCAGGCCGGCGCCGATGGCTGCACAGAGGGCTGCACCGCGGGCCGCTCCGGGCGCCGTTCCGAGGGCCGCTCCGGGGGCCGCTCCGAGGGCTGCACCGGGGACTGCACCGACGGCTGCACCGACGGCTGGACCACAGGCGCAGGCGGCACCGAAGGCTCGGATGGCACCGGGGACTCCGGTGGCTTGACCGGGACGGCCGGGCGCTCCGCGACCCGTAGCCGGACCGGGACCGTGCACTCGCCGGTCGGCCCACTGACCAGCACCGCGCCCTCGTACTCGCCGGCGCCTTCGGGTTCGGCGATGACCCGCGCGACCGCACCGTCCTGCTCGACCCGCAGCCAGCTCACACCGGTGTCGGCGACCGCGACCAAGGCGATCGGGGGGCCGCTCAGCGTGAGCTCGCCGACCGCCGGACCGGAGTCGACGGTACCGAGCTCGAGCGCCTCCGGCGTGACCCGCGGAACCGCAGCCTCGACTCCGCGCCGCGCCGCCTCCGAGACCTTCCGGCTGTCGTCGTCGACCATGCGCTGCAACGCCTGCCACGCGGCGTACGCCTGTCCGAGGTCGGTCT
>Ga0114129_10004234_pt1 | contig 20261 bp, 29 predicted proteins | sample RhiMetdeltSRZDD1_FD_80071 | JGI IMG/M metagenome (GOLD analysis project Ga0114129, IMG submission 80071) | Populus rhizosphere microbial communities from Tennessee, USA - Rhizosphere MetaG P. deltoides SRZDD1 (version 2) (version 2) | ecosystem: Host-associated > Plants > Roots > Rhizosphere >... | reverse complement strand
TTTCTGGATCTCCACGAAAGAGCGCCTTGACTATTTTCTTCTGCGCTTGATTTACAGCCTTGGCTTCCCCCGGCGCGATATGAATAAGTTCACCCGGCTTCCCCATTGCCTTTACTCGTCCAATCGGCCCGAGCATCGCACTGCTAGGCCCACCAACTTGGCTGAGAGGATCGTTTGCGCCTGTAAGTCCGAGCAGGTTCGTAATTACGTTATTGACAGTATCAAACGTTGGAGCGTTTGGATCCGCGTCACGAGTCCCTGGATACTTTGTTAGCTCGTTCTTCACAAACGAAGCGAGATCGTTGGTAGCGCCAGGCGCAGTGGCCGTGCTGACATTGTTAAGATACTCATTCACACCTTTGCCAGTACTCGCGAGAAATTGCTTCAACCCTTCTAAATCCATTTGTTTAACCTCACCTGTTCTGCAACTCTCATGGCTCTTAACGGAGTTTGTTTTGCCCATGTAGACTTGAGCATTTCATCCGATGCTGCCGCCCAGTTTCCTGCCGCCATATGTCCGAGCGTAAGCTTAAAATCAAACAGCCGATCGCCTAACTGAAAATGCATGTTGATAAGAGCGCCGAGTCGAGGCTTGCTAACGTTGCGAGCCCATGGTAACTCGCGCAGCACAGCATCCGTGTGCTTCCTTATATCGTTGGCAAGCAGCAGGATCGCTTCTTCGTGCGTAATGCCGCCGCCTCTCCTAATATCTATCAGCCTACCGAATCCAATAGTCCAGTATTTCTCAGGCGTGTTGTCTTGATATGCGTGAAGAATTTCACCTTCATCACGCTCAAGCTGGTTAAATAACTCTAGCATTGTTATTCTCGCGTAATCTTAAATCCAGCCCCGCTCGCTGGCTTACTGGTAGTGGCTTTCGCGGGTGGCGCTAAGTTCACGCCGGCTGACTGCATCATTTGCATTAAAGCTGGGCCAAGTTGCTGTGCTAATCTACCAGATGCATCACTTTGCATCATCATTGCAAGGACTCTCATAACCTGAATGTTACGAGTGTCAGCCCGGCCCGCAACATCTGCCTCTGCCTTCTGCCGGTTTAAAGCAAGTTCTGACGCCTGATGCTGGCCAGTCTGCGCTAGGCCAATAGCCTTAAGCTGATTCGCGGCTTCCAGCTGTGGGGTTTCTAGCCCTTGCTTAAATGTTGCAAGCTCCTTCTCTTGCTCTAATCGTGACTTAACTGCCCCAACATCAATTCCCAGCCGCTTCATTACTTGAGCTTGCACTGCTGGATCAAGGCCTTTAAGGCCTTCCATGATAGTAGCGCGAGCTGCATCACGTTTATTCAGTGCCAGCACTTGTTCTTTTTGCTGCTGGCCGTAATCGGCTGTCGCTTGCTGGCCGTAAGTCACTCGTTGATGTGGCTCTAGAAATTGTTGATTCGGCAATGGCGTCTGTAAGTAATTCTCAAACTGGCCAGGTGTGAAATCCACGCCATGAACCCTAAAACTATGCTGTGGTTGTGCGGCTGCAGTGTTAGTAGGAGTATTAGCGGTAGGGGTAGTAATTGGACGAGCACCGCCTACAATTGAGTTCTGATTCTCCATCGAAGCTTGCGGTATCGTTGGCTCGATATTCCGCATGTCTTGAATGATCTGCTCTACAACAAAATCTTCAATCCCGGCCATTTTACCACCACCCTTCCGTTACTGGAACCCACTCGGAGTAATCATGTTGATAAGAAGCGCCACCAGGCTGTCCAGCAGGGCTAGTAAATGGCGAGTCAATCGCACCGTAGCCGCCCGAAAATGGATCAACATACTGTGGCGGCGCGCTTCCGGTAGCAGTAGCCGGAGTTGGAGGTGGAGGATTAAGCGACGGAGTGCCACCTGAAACGCCACCACCGCCAGCACTAGGTCTGCCAGTAAGCGCGGCAGTAATGTCACTTTGCATTGGCGTGCCAAGACCCAGCGACGGTGGGATGTTCTCCCATCCACTCGTAGCAGTCGCACCACCGCGGCTTACACTCGGAGCCGAAGCTCTCAGCAAATTAGTGAGAGATTCAGCCGGAAGAAACTGATTCCGTTGCTCTTGCAGCTGACCTTGCAGTAGTTGACCCAGCACTTGTTGTATGACCTGCCCCATCAAATCGTTAGTCTGCTGCCCTTGATTCACTAGCAGCTTATTAAAATCTTGGCCGTAAGTACTTCCACGCAGCCCGCCTGCCGCACGTGTTGCTTCAGTTAAGTTTTGTTGTTGCTGTTGCTGCGGCGCTTTTAAACGTTCCAGTGCTGGGCCTAGCACGAGTTGCAACAGCGGTGAGTTCATCCCACCTGCGATCATGTCCTGCAATGATGGCAGGGATTCACGCGTAGGGATTTGTTGCTGCGTGTTTTGAAATAGCTTCGCGAGTTCAGGAATCGCCAGTGGTGATATTACTTGCGAGCCTCCGACATTAACGCTACCCTTTCCGCTACTACCACCACTCGTAGCCATACCACCGCCACCAAAAGGATTATTAGCCATCTTTCTTAACCTCCTTTAAAGGTTGGAGAATTGGTTTTTTGTCCGGATCCCGGACGGTCGTTTCTATTTCTGGGCATTTATGTTCTGCGGCTGCTTCTGCCGCTTCTTTCAATTGTGCTTCGAGTTCTTGAATCCTCGCATGCTGCTTCTGGACTAGTTCATAAGCTTGCTCTTTCGCCCTCACCTCGTTTATGACTTCTTGCACCAGTTCTGCAAACGTTATTGGCATGATTCCTCCTCCTAATTTAACTGATTTATTGCTGTTTTTTGGACCGAGATTAGCTGGGCATCTGCATCTAAAATCGCTATCACGTCTTGCCCAATCTGCAATGCTTCTGCTTCACTCAATTGATTCTTTACGGTTGTGAATATAAGAATCATAACTGTCTTAAAAGGCTGATTAAGAGTGGTGCCCCAACCAGTGATTAGCGAAGTGTAAATGAAGCCTTTAGTATTCATATACTGCATTAACGGCACCCGGTATTGTGTTGGAGACCCAGCAGGAAAGCTAGTAATGATTCGGTATTCGTCTTTTTCTTGTGCCATTAATCACCTAATAATACGCCAGATACCTTAACGCGCCACCAATCAGACATGGAATTCTGCCTGTCGCTGCACCACCGCCGCCTGTAGGATCAGTATTGTCGGTTGGAAGAGCGAATACAAAATTGTTAGTCGCGCCAGACTGTGCGTCTATCTGCAATCCTACTGCAGTTGTGATGCTGGCGGATCCATGATTTTCAATCGTCACACCTACTGCAGTAGTCGGTTTGACGCTGCCATAAATCGGTGCAAGTGCTTGAATTGACCGGCCAGTTGTGACCGTCCCGCCGTTAGATCCGGTCTGCAAAATCGTAGCGAGAGCGACTAGATTCGTTAAAGTCTTTCCACTTGCTGGATCTCCAAACCCAAACCCAACGAATCCAATTCCAGTATTGATAGTGCTGGAAGGCTGGAAAGTTGCGAGCGCTCTGAATCCTCGCGCAACGGTCGGCGCTCCCGTAAAAGTCGGCGCTACGTTGACAGCCGCTCCGATATCCGTACTGGTAGCAACTCCAATTGAGTTTATTGATAGCTGACTGCCATCCGCATGGGAGGTAGATTTGAGCGTTAAAGTGTCAGTGCTACCAGTACCACCAATTAGCGTTTGGCCGCCAGCTCTCCCCGCAAGCAGAGCATACTGCGTGTGATCGTCGTCGCCAAGACCCGCTAGCAGTCCGTGGTCTAGTGCAGCATTCAGCGTTGCGCGAGTCACCCATGTTGGTGCAGCGCTAGCACCGCCACTGCTGAAAATGTCACCGCTGCCACCAAATGTCGCACCACCAATCCCCCACTGGCCGAGTGGACCTGTACGAAATCTTTCAGCAAGTGTTGTACTGGCATCTGCTTTGGTCATGAGTTGTATCATGCCACCGCGCTGATTTGCAGTTGTGCCGCTACTCTTAAATTGAATCGCGGCTACCCGATTATGATTGACTGAATTAGTCTTATACCGCGCGTCTACAAAGCCGAGTCCTGCATCATCGGCATCGGCTCTTGAAGATGCTAATTCCAACGCAACATTCGTGCCGCTTTCAATAGTAATTGCACGTGTGAAGCCTGCATAATTTGGCGTGACAGTCCCGAGGCCAAAATCACCCTTCTGATCGAGTGTAGCACGGATTGAAAGCGTGATACTGCCATCCGGCGTCGTGAGGAATTGGAGGGCGCCTGGCATGTCACTAGCACCGGGGGTCCCATTAACTATCGCGTCTATTGCCGCAGCATCTCTGTACGCACCACCATCATACGCTTGTGAAACTATACGCGAGATTCGATCTGCATCTGCGACTATCGACTGTCCAGCATGCGTGCCGCGGCTTCTTTGCAGATTGAGGCCCCCAGCATGACTAACCGTATTGCTGTGAGCAGTAGTACCAATAATACTGCTCGCGCCATCTTCATCCACCACAATGCCAGCATCAGTGCCGAAATGACTACCAGCATTTATACCGATCATGAGCTGGTCGTTCGTATCGTCCCAGTGAAAGTGCGGGTCGTCAGCTCCAAGATTAGTAGCTGAGGTCCAGAAAGCTACTGCGCCTGCAACTCCGCCACTGCCAGTAGGAATAGTACCTCCACCAGTACTGAGGCAAGTAACGTTACCTGCATCGTTCTTCCAGCACATCGTGCTGATGCCACCGCTATCAGTCGCATACTGCCTGATTTCATTAGCGGGAGGAGTTGCTGGAGCGGTAATCTCCTTAAACTGCATGTAGGAGTCTAAGGATTGCCATTCAAGCCCGTAATAAAACATTAAACTAGATCCCTCAATTTGCGTTGAAGTGCGAGGCCTTTTTCGTTCAGCGCGCGCTGCCGGCCTTTACATGCCAAGCACTGCTTGATGCCAAGTGCATTAGTTACCTTCTTCACTACATTCCCAAGCATCAAACCTTCATACGTTACTAGTGAGTCGAAATCTTCCGGCGGATCTTGCGGCCCACAATCCATGATACTGCCAATAATCTTTTCAGTCGGTAAAACGCCTCGCACATTTTTATCGTGTGATTCTGCAATAATTCGTATGTAATTTGGGCCTTGCACTTTCAAACAAGCCATTATGCCCTCAGAATGATTGTGGCCTGTGTACCAAGCGAGTCGGTAACTGTAACTGTAGCGCCGGCACTCAAACCACACGGAACACACCCAGCCGCTATCATCGGACCAGTGCGCTCATCAGTACAAAACGCCTTATCCACTGATAGCACGCCACCGGGACAATAATCGGGAAGATTACAGACGGGGAGTGTACTTGACGCGCAGCCAGCGTCCCGGCAGCTAGCAGTTCCACCGGCGCAAGCTGGCGGTGTACCTCTGCATTCTGGCGCTATCACTGCATCATTACACCCGTAAACATTAAATACGAGCGCGGCTTGCACACATGCTGCATTGATTTGACCTGCTGCCAGCGTGTAAGCGTTACCAGCAACACCACTTCCTGGATTCGGCGGCGGCGTTACAGTAGTAGTCGGACCGGTTGACTGACTCAGCACGACTGTACCAGTATGCGTCCAAACATACGGCGCCCTACCACCACAAGCAATAAGTTTTAGGGATTTCGACGTAGCACAACTAAGAGAATTGTTTGCAGTGCAGCTCTTTATTGTTAAGTTTCCGCCTACCGCAACACAATTACACCCACCAGCGCCAGTACCGCCACCGCTGCCAATCCCACTGCCAGTACCAGGTCGGCTACTCGTCGGTTTTCCTTTACCTCCTGTCGGCGTTGTAGGGACGGTAACTGTACGACCATTCGTACCTCCTGCAATTGGCGCTTGGAATCCTTCATCTCCGCTAAATCCGAGGCCAGCCGGCCATCCATCAATACGCCTAGTCACGTTTGGCGGGATGATGAATTCTATATTTCCTTCCCCTTCATCACAATACTGCATTGAGATCGAATTAATATCCTCATCCGCAACCACTATCCACTGACGACAGTGACCTGCACAATTCAAGACTAACGCGCCGTTGGTTGGACACGCTATACAATCGTCTGGGGCTAGCACGCGTCCACCCAGCACATTTTCTATTCGCGCTGACAACTCATTGAATTCTTCCACTGGATCACCATGATTGACGTTTAAGCGTGGAAGCGAAAATGTATCTAGTGAACCAGCGGGAGGCAAACAAGATTGGGTCACTACAGTTACAGTAGACGAAAACGTACTGCCGAGATCATCAGTCAACTTATACCAGTATCGTGTGCCTACGGCTACCGTAGTATCAATAAAAGAAGTAGTACCGACCGGAATATGATTGCCAAGCGCTGCACTTGTAATCGCACTAAAGCTAATACCATTCGTCGAGCGATATACATTAATGAAGTTGGCGCCGGCATACGTCCAACGAATGGTAGTAACTGTCAAGCCGTTTGATTCGACTCTGACGTTTGTTGGTGCAGCCATTGTTATGCCGCCTGGCCTCTATCCTTCTGATCGCCAGTTTTGAGTACGGATGATAGCTCAAATCCTATTTGCTGCAGCTCTACGGAGGTAGCGGCGACTGGATGAATGAACGTTAAGCGGATATTTGCAAACTCACACAATACTGGCGATGGCATTCTGTACGTTATCTCGACCATATCATCTGTTGGTAGCGAGCCTCGAAGTTTGAAGATTTGAGCCGCGCGGAATGGACCAAAATTCGTCGCTATATCTACTTTCACCTTACCTTGCGAGGACTGTTCAAATATCATGCGCGCGCCATGTAGCCAGCCTTCTTCAGAGAATTTCTGCCAGCCAGTCTGCCACTGGCGCGTTATTTTCGTACCGTCATCATCAGCTCCAAGATCGAACTCTTCCACAAACCGACTTTCACTCGCAACCACGATGTCTCTTTCGGCGTGATCTGATGTCTGAAAAGTTTCCGCCGCGGTAATATTCTTCCCGAGCTGACCTTTACTGAACTCCTTCCCAGCGTAATGCAAGCTAATATAACTGTCAAGCAGCTGATTGCTGAGGCCTGTACGATCGTAGAAAAGGTAATACGTCTTTTCATTGTGATTTACGGTGCTCCTTGAAAGATGAAGGCGTCCAGCAGTTACGGCTGGCTTGATTAACTCAAATAGTTCATCGTAAGATATAGACTTTATTGCGTTCGGCGTAAGTAGGAGAAGTGTGTTGTCTGTGCCAAGACAAATTGCGGAAGTTTCGTCTAGCTTTTGGAGTGATAGCGGCGACATTATACCGACTTTATCTGTCATCAGCTCTTGTGTGAACCTTGCGCCGGTTGCTGTCGTGTGACGCAGCAAGACAAATCCATCTGACTTACATGCTATTACGGCTCGACCTAGCACGACTGATGCGTCCCAGCTGCCAGGCGTCTCATCTAGCACTATCAGGTCTTCTGTGCAGATTCCCCATGAAGTGTTCCATACATCGGAGAATCGTCCAGTCCTGTGCCCGTCGAAGACATCTGTAAAACTTCCGTTGTCAGATACATTTGTAAGAAATACAAAACCGAGGTAGTAAAATACCCCTTTCCCATAAGGGCTGGTACCACTAGCAATCGGTGCGGTGTTCCCGGTTCCGTCCCAGAATCTTGGTAGATCAATCCCGTTTGTGAAAAGTAAACTAATTGCATCGCCACTACCTCCTGCATCGTCAGCGAGAGTATATTGCGGACGGGTGTTTGCGTTACCAGTCAACGCTGTGCCAGTAATATCCGACCACGCACCAGCTATTAACGCCTGCACGCTTGTCGGCTGCATCCTGACTAAAATATGACTGCCATCAGCCTGCTTGTAGTTGAAGAGTCCGATTATGTCAGCAGCACTCGCCGACGCACCACTAACATACTTCGTCATGCCACCACGTCCGATTACATGCCCGTGCTTAATTTTTACGTTATTTAGTTGATTCGTCAGTACCGGGACATCACCGACTGCAAAGTTATCTGAATAGCCTTTAATGTCCTTGACCCATTTAGTGTCAGCATTTCTCGGCATTACAACGCTCCAGTCAGCTTGGACCTCACGCGCATTTCGACTTGCTTCACTGCGACCTGCGCGGTAGTTACGCCTGTCGCTTTTACGTCGACTAGATAGTCCTGCCCGTTCGTTCCAGCTTGCAACACAACTTTTACTGTCATGCCACTAACTGTAATCGTGCCAATAATACTTGTCACTGCTGCACCGTCTGAATCTACCGCTGTTACGGCGCCAGTAACTGATGCGTCGCCGGGCAGGTCGTCGGTGAAGTCAAAATCATCAAATAAGATAGCTGCTGCTGGCGTCTTCTCAAATACTGCATTACTCATGGCTTATGCGATCCTGTTCCCGTAAATTTGGAGATTAGAGATTCTGCGTAGCGAGCCAACTCCCGGGCCATTTCTTGGAGTAAACGTGAGAAGATCGCGCCATCCTCTTTTAAAGTTCTCTTTCTTAAGCTTAGCGAGCTCGCCACCACGACCAAAAGGACTGCCGCCAAGAAGGCCTTTCCAATACGCAGCACCTTGCAAATCCTTAAGTTCCAACTCATAACCCCACGCTAGAGCGGCATAAACAAGCGCCATCGGGAAGAAATTTAGTAAATCATCTGAGGCAGTTTGCGCTGGATTGTCAGTCCAGCTGTAACGATAAAGGCGCATGCTGTAAGTTTTGTTGGGTCTTGGCGGATAAATATAAAGAGTCGCATTATCTATCACGGCAATTTCCGGACTCCCAGAATCATCTGTATCATACAGCACATCCAACTCTTCTTTCGTATTATCGCCGAGCCAGACTGGTTCATAACTGACGCCGGATGCTTCGCGCCAACTTAACGCCCGGGCATCCTTGAAATTCGGCAGGTTTATTACTCCCGAATAAAGGGCGTAACTGCCCGTATTGATTGTCAGCGAGAAGTCTTTTTCGCCTTGCATCCACCAAAAATTAGCATGGGTTTCTATCATCCGGCGGCCTTGCGTTAAAGCGTGGTCGAGTTGAGTGGTTGGAAATGCAGTGCCGCCAAAATGCGCCCGAACGATATCTTTAGCTTCCCACAGATTCACGTTTCACCTCAGTCTTATTTTCAGTTTTGAAATTGGCGTTGTTAACTCTCTCCCAAGTCGCGTTTGCCCTTTCCACGTAAGCAGCCGCATTCCGCAAGCGCAGAGGGCTATCAAAGAATCGTCCCAGCCCTCGATTGCAATTAACACAGAGAAGCCCACGCACCATGTGAGTCTTGTGATCGTGGTCAACTGCCAACCGTTGATAATGCTGCTTGCAATTACAAATAGCACATCTACCATTCTGCTTCTTAAAGATCGCTTCGTAAATCTCTTCTGTAATTGCATATTGGCGCTGCAGCCGATCGTTTCTTGACTCACTCCTCCAGCTCATGTCAGCCTCCAAATTTAGCGGTTTGTGCTAAATGACGCAATAGCTCTACCATTTGAGTTTGCAGTTTGATGGATTCAGCCATAAACATCCAATCTCGTACCATAAAATAAGCAGCGATGGCTCCAGGGATTCCGACTAGTTTTACGAGTGCAATCCACCAGGCGTCAGTGTTCATGCCTCACGCCTTTCTGCACAAACCACAACTGCTAACTCTACACCAAGGTGAGAGAGAATTGGCACCATGACTTCTGCTACATCGCGGCATTCTTCCTTCGAGTCGTACGGGCCAAGAGTTAGACCTGTGTCTTGTGTGCGTAGTATCAAGTACCAGCCTAATGCTAGCATTGGTAGGAGGGAGCGCATTAACTTCCAGCCAACGCGGCCGCTCCTGCAGTTTTGAGTAAGGGAAGTAGCGCTTGAATCACTTCCGAAAATGCCTTCAAGCTTGCTGCTTGTGCTTGTGCTTGTGCTGCGATTGCTGATTCTGGAGTTAGCGCTGTCGTTTCAACATGTAACGCCGTGACTTTACCGTCTGCATCCAGTGTAACGTCCGCCTTGAAGTTTTCTTGGTTTTTGGAGCTTTGATAATTTAGGGCGCCTTGCGAATATGACGCAGTAGTTTGTGCAGTGAAATCCTTCCCCACCGTACTGCAAGCACTGGAAAGACATAGCACAGCCGCACAAACCACACCGATAAATACGTTAAGAGAGACATTCATTAGTGATCCTTTTGTCCGGTTACCGGACGAATATTGTTATTTTACTAGCCTGGGATGCGCCTGAAAACAATAAATCCTGCAACCGCAGACGCCGCACCTGTTACAAGCTCCAGGCCTTCTGATTTAGCAGTCCTGAAGGCTGGGGCTCTAGGCCCACCATTGTAAGTGTAAACTACAGGGGTGGTAGCATTTCCGACGAGCGTAGTCCTGACGGTATTGGCGGTAGTATCCTGCAGCGTAGATTTTACGCCTACGGCCGCACCACCAACACTCAAACAAAATCCAAGCACCTCAATCAAATATCCTGCAATCGCAGGTATCAATTCTGCGGTAGCTCCACCAGCCTGATCTACACTAACCGATTGAACAGCAGCACTCATAATTTCTCCTTAAAAGAAGTGACGGGGCTGTTAACCCCGTCACTATAGTTGCTCGGTTGGTTTTTATGGAACCGCAGCTGTAAAGCCTGTACTTGCAGCGTTACCATTCCAATTGTCAGAAGTACCTTCAGCGTAGTTTGCGCCAGTAGTATAGGTCCCCGGCAACGCATTGTAATGAACTGAATTATCCGAGCCGCCAGTCAGCAAAATCACACCAGTCGTGATCTTGTTAAAAATATTATACGAGATGTCAAACCCAGTAACCGATGGCATCTTGACTGCATCAGTGCAACCACGGAATAAATTCCGGTTAATTACCCACTGATTACCGTTGATGCCACTCATCGCAATTGTGTTGTCTTGGAAAGTATTACCTTCTACTAACACATTAAACACGATTTCAGTAAACGATCCAGCAACACCACTGCGGATTCCGATGCCAGCACCAGCAAATCGACAGTCTAAGACTTGTGCGTGCGATGCGTCTCTTTCCGCATTCCCAGCACCTGCATTCCTGACCAGCTCTATCGCGGCTGCGGTCGCTGATTCCATCGTGAATAGAATATTCTGAAACACCCAACCTTGCTGCAGAACTCTAACTGTCGCTTGCCCTGACACGGCACCTGAAGCCGGAGGACCCCATTGCGACGCATGAGTATTGCCGCCGGAAGGTGTAGAATCTGCGTGGCGCGGACGGGCTCCCATCCCAATCACTTTCACATCAAAAACTTGCACCGGTGTGACGAGTTGTTCGAGGACTTTTCCAACAAATCTGATTGTATCACCAGAGCCTACTTTATTGAAGGCTTCTTGCATCGTGAGAAACGCTGCCTGCCAGGACTTACCAGTACCAGTCCCACTTCTTGATGCATCTACATACCACGTATTGCCTTTTGAAGTTGTGACTGGCAGACCGTCGATAGTCGTTGGCTGGCCGGAGCCTTTGCGCTGAATGCGACTTGTAACGATTCCGAAATTATTGCTCATTTTACTATCCTTCTCCGCGTTACGATTATGCGGAAGTTGGAACGGGCAGGCTTAGTTACTTCCCCCACCCGTTCAGTAGATTGTTTAATTATGTCCCGACTGTCTCACCTTGCTTCAGTTCACGCCAAGTGTTATCTTGAGTGTAATCTGGTCCGGACATTTTGACTATCGCAAACGGCACGTAAGCACCACCAGCTCCCGTCGCGGCGGTTGTGTGCTCCAGTATGAGCACTTCGCCCGGCCAGAAGTGTAGTTCGCTTAGTGGTTTGGAGATCACGAGAGTATCTAGATCTGCATAAACCACGTCGCCAGTATCCAAATCCGCGTCAGCCGCCAGCGCGACTTGGTTGTCCTTAGGATACTTTACAGTGACGTTCCGATCGCCATTACCTCTTGTCAGCCCGCGAGTGTTACTTTGGCCAAGAGTAAGCGCCTTCAGCAACGTCTCGGAGCCACCGACTGTAACGGCCTTCTTCAGACTTACCACTGGATCGGTTGCTTGCGCCGCGAAATCTTCTGTAATCACTACGCCAAACGCAATGACTTCACAGTGCACCGGGCAAACAAACTCTTCAATCAGCGTATTGCTAGTCTCTTCAACTTGCACCTGTTTATTCACGGGTGCGTCAGCTGCATAATCACCAGCAATGCCACCAATAATCTGATAACCTGTCATTCCAAGATCCATATTATTTACATGCTCCTTTCAATTAAAGTCCAATATCTCAAGCACTCGTGAAGTGGATGATGTGCTCTTCGCCATCAGTAGAGAAGTCCCACGGACGCTTGAAGCCGAGAATCGCATACCACGCGAGTCCTTTGTCACGACCGTACTTCACAGCGAGTTTATACCGCAGCTCTTCTGGGAGTGCAACACCTTCAATAACGGGGTCATCTCCAATAAGGAGCGCTTCTCCAATATCGTTGGTGCCTTTGTCTTCGGCCAGCGCGTTGGTGTTATTACAACGTACAATTCGAGTGTTGTAAGTGATTTCGTCTATCTCGCCATTAAACAGCTTGCGAGGATAAGCGAAATGCGCCGCGTCTTGGTATTCAGGATCATCAAACAAGCCACGAGCAGCCGTCACGCTCAAAATCAGCACGTAATTGCCGTCGCTCATCGGCGGAATGATATTTCCAGTATTGCCCGCTCCGAAGATGCCCTTTTTCGCCGCATCAACCATCTGCTTCAAATGGAAGAAGTTGAACTGAGTCGTCCCGACAGTGCTAGGAGTACCATCAACGTCCCACGCTTGCGACGTGTCAGAAGTAGGAATGTACTTGATGTCGTTCGTGGTCATTTGTTGCGCCACGGCTTCATCTAGCACCTTCTTCTCATCGTTGAGAATTACTTTTTGAACTGGTTGGCTCGGATTGAATTCGCTAAGCGTTTCCAGCTTTCCGGTCCAAGGAATGGAATTACCCCATTCAGTAACTACGAGTGAATCTTTCACGATCGAGAATTTAGTTTCTGGAATGTCCTGAAATTCTCCAATCTGGCCGCCTTGCGTCTCGGCCATTGAAACTTTGTCGAAATCAATCGACTCACTACGGCCCTTACCAAATCCAGGCTCCGGACGTGAAAACTGCCTGAAAATGTATCGGGCTGTGTTGTGAAATCGAAGCTTAGCGCTGAGGCGAGGATTCGCAAAATGCCCACCATCAGGGCCAATAGTCCAATTTTGACCAGCCATGATCTACCTTTCTTTATTTTTTATCTGTTGGATCGTAGCCCAGTCCCATGTTTTGTGCTTTCGTCGCGTTACGATCATTCAAGTAATCCACAAGCGCTTGTTCGTCGTCGGTAGTATTACTCGGCGCTGGCGGTGGACTGCCTGGGAGGTAACTCGAAATCGCACCTCGGGGTGGTTCTACGTAATTATTACCAGCCGGAGGAGGATTTGCAGGAGCTTGAAAATTTTGTGAAATATAAGCAGTTGCGGCTTTCGCTGCATCTTCGAGCCGCTCGCTGATAGTTTTTCGAGCGTCCGTCTGCGTCATAAACGTGCGGATTAGAGGCTCATGTTTTACCAGTTCTGGGTGCCTCAACTTAAAGTCAGCTACTGCCATTGCATTAGTCACAGTATTACTCACAATTGTACCTACTTTTTGAAGTAGGGCATTTTCGCGTGCTTCGAGGTGAGCATGTGGATTCATAATAAAATCTACTGCGGCTTGCTGTGGCTGAGCCGGGGTCCCACGATTGTAAGGATCGTAGCCCGGTTGACTGTAAGAAGATGGGCCGACCGACGGAACTGGATCTTGTGGTGCTACAGCGGCTTCTAACAAGCGTGTCATGTTCGCAAACTTCTCATTCAACTCATTAAAGCCCTTTTCCAGCCCACCATAGCCAAACTCCACGGCTTCTTCAAGCGAATTGTACTTGCCTGCATACTTCTTCGGCGGATTCTGATCAGTCCCGGCTTCATTACCCGCGGGCTGCCCGGGAGCAGGTGTCCGCGTGTTATTTTCTTGTGCCATTTTAATCTCCTCGATTTAGGCGTTATGCTGCGTTGTTTTTTGTACCTACCAGTGATTCTAAGACTGCTGCTGCCGATTTGCCTACTTTACCTGCATCTTTAAGCTCCTTCCTCATGCGCCATAGTTCACAGATTGACGCCCGAAAATCTAGTAATGCGCCGAGTTCTGGCGGACACTGACGGAAACCATCAAGTAAAAATCCCAGCCGTTTTTCCAATAATGGGTCTAGTACTTTCAGCACACTTTCGGCTGATGCCCCGCGCTCCATTTCCTTCCACGCACTGTCAATCTTTGCGATTGCAGCGCTGACAGGTTTCGGGCTACTTTCCATAGCTGTGTAAGTATCCTTTAGTGTAATCGTTCTTTTTCCGCTTCTTTTTTGCTTTGCTCATTGCAATTGCCACAGCTTGATCTTGCGGTTTGCCAGCATGACGCTCCGTCCGAATATTGCTTCTAATTACCGCGCTTGAAGAACCAGATTTTAGTGGCATATTACTTCTTCTTGCTGGAGATTCCGCCACGTCCTTCTGCTGGCGCCCACGAGCCATCTTTCTCCAAGAAACTGACGTCAGAAGATGGACCGGATTTTACATTCCCGCTCTTATCAAACGCTCCAGCTTCATAACCAGTTTTTCCCATAACCTTCGCAACTTCTGATTGCGCGGGACGCTCGTAAAATCTATCCGTATTGAGCTTATCGAGCTTTCCGAGATTGCCGCCTTGGTAGCCTCCGGGCGCGAATTTATGAGGTGCGGTTTCTTCGCTCTCATCTCGCGTAATTTTTTCCGTCTTTCCACCGACGTCATAGCCATAACTTTCTGCTGGCTTCCCATCTTTCGTTACTCCTGGCATGTTAGTAGTGACCTTTCTGTCCGGTTACCGGACGATTTAAAATTTTTACCTTCCACGAAACTGTTGAAGTAATTGCATTATCATTTGAGGATTGATTGCTCCGGGAGCTTGTGCTGTTGCATTAGCATTCCCAGCAGGCCCACCGCTGGGATTATTGATGCTACCGCCTAAGCGGGCACCTTCCTGCGCATTACGGGTCTGCATGGGAGTTGCGCCGGCAGCTGGTGGCATACCGGGAGGAGGCGGCATGTTGACACCTGGGCCACCGGCTGGGGTTGTTACAGAACCTTGTCCCGGGTTCAGTAACAAACGTTGTGGGTCCCAACCCATAGGCATAAGTATTTCCTCGAGCGTTGCGACAGGATTCAGCTGCTCAATAAATCCTGGCAGGTAACTCAAGAGCGTGAGAATCTCCTTAAGTTCACCTATCCGTTGTGCTCGGTCTATCATCACGCTCATTCCTCGAACCTTAAAACTGTAATCGCCTACCATAGTCGCATAACGTTCTGCCGGCTGCATGCCTTGAAGTAACATGCTGAGTTGTGGATAGTTATCGACGAGCCGCTCCAACATATAATTCTCGTTGTATTGATAGATGACTTTTACTGATTTTGTCAGCATCGGCTCCAGCAACGTGACTTCAAGATTCCGTGCGCTTTCATCTAGACCTTCGAGGGATGCTTGCGTCTTGATGTTCACTTCTCCAAGCGTAGAGCCTTTTGCTGTGCCGGTCCCACCGACCCATTCATTAACAAACGATCCCTCTTGAAAGTATCGCTCGAACATTGCAACTGTATTCATCGCTTCTTGCGGCACTTTCCCAACATCTACTGTTTGTACGAGTTGTTCATTTGGACTGCCAGTGCCTTGGCTGCTCTTACGAATAAAGGTCTTCCCAGGATACACGCCATTTCTGGCTTCGCTTGGATCTTCGAGCTGATCTACGTCGATGCTGAATGCTTTCATTGCATCGTACAGTCCGCCGTCTGCAATTAAGCACGCGAGTTGTGTAATACTTTTTGCAATCTCACATACATCTTCCACCATACCACGATTGTACGTACTAAACGGAACCATGTATGGCGAACCAATAGTGTAAGGGTGCTCGTTGTGGAAAAAAGGATTCGGGCGAGCTTTTCGAATCAAAATATCTTCATCCGCAAGAGTGAAGGATGCATCCGCCATTACGAGCTTGCCTGCATTGTCGTAAATGTCGCCCCAATAATGATGCAAGTTAATGTTGCGGAAGTAATCATTCGCGTTGTAGCGAGCTTCATGTGTTTGCCAAGTATCATCTTGAGATTTGGTAGGACCTGAGAGTTTATTTCGGAGCCGTTCGATTGCTTCTGCTTCGTAAATTCCATCCGGATGTGCTGCATCTTTCACAAGCGCTTCCAGCTCATTCAACGCGCATTCGTCTCTTTCAATTACTGCTCTGCCGCGCGTACCAGGCACGATCCAGAAGTTTTGAGGATTCACCGCCATAATACCAAGCTTGCCTTTGAAGGTCTCGTTTAATTTTGCGGTTTTCTCTTCTCTCGTCGTCTGCCCAACTTCCACCCCAAACTCAAACAACGGCTCTTGTATCACTTTCGTTTCCAGTCCGATTTGAGTATCCCGTACACGCATCCAGAAGATCTTAAGGATTGAAGTTGATGTAATTAGGCCGACTCTGAATGCTGTGACTATTTCTTCTATCGCTGCTGCCTGGTCTAGCCAGTAATCTGTAAGCAGCATCGAGTACCTGCCTTTTGTCCGTCCGAGCTTGCTTTCAGCCTGCATACCATAAAATGGCTGAACCTTTAAGAGGGTTTTGCGGAAGATTCCTACTGCTCTATCTACTGACGCACGGACTTTAGGAATTGGCGTTTTATGTTGCCACCATGCTTTGTCACTCCAGTCATACTCATTGTTATATAAGCACCACGCTTCTTTCCAAATCATTTCGCGCGGCTTCCGGTGGTTGTCTGCGGTGGATTTTACCGCTGCAAAGAACCGCCTCAAGGATTGTTCTGAAAGCGGATCGTCACCTTCCGTAGACTTCTGCAACTTAAAAGCACCAGCTTCTCCTTGCGGTAGGCCTAACGCGGAAGAATCGTTCCAGTTAGTTTTATCAAGCTCTGGCATTTATTTCACTTTCTGGCTTCTTGCCGAACCGCGGTTCTATTACCTTCACTCCATCTGGCCGAACTTTCAAATCTACCGCCAGGACTTTCGAGCACACGTATTGAAGAGCGTCATGGATATGGCTGAAGATGTTCTTTTCTGGTTTCGTCTTTAAGGTACCGTTGTTGTAGGCATACATATAACCGCCGTTAAAGCCTTTCAGTAGCGTCTCACAACTCGGATCTACCAGCATGCACGGACTTCCCCTTACATTGTCTTTAAGAAAGTCGACCACGGCGGTCCGTCGTGCCACAATATTAATGGCACCAAGAATAATACGTTTGGCTCGCAAGGGTTTTTTAGTAAGAATGTTGGTGTAGCTTCTTCCATCAGTTCCGGCTCGATTTTTTCCAGACGGATCAACAAACTCGACAAACGTACCATTTGGGAACCACTCACCGGATAGTCGATTGACTTCATATGCAAACCTTTCAGTGTCAATATCAACACCTACTGCCTCCCGCAGAACCATTAAACGACCGTGAGGAAACAATTGAGTGAACACGCACGCTGGATACAAGCCGAAGTCCCACCCGCGACAAACGACTAGCGCTGGATTCCAGCCTAACGGCGTTCTGGAAGAGTGAAATTCTGGGCCCCATTCATCTGCATACACCGGCCGGCCGTCAAGCGCTTCCCAAATTAATTCGTACTCCCGTAGCCAGTCGGATGTTGACAAGCCTGCTCTTGTCTGATCTACCCATTGCTGCGTCCGCTTATGCGGATCAGCAGTCCGATGCAGCCGTAATACTCGGAACTGATTTACCGGATTCGTCCAAGCTTTCAGGCCGGTGAGTAAGTCTGTAATCGGAATTGCTTCCGGCAGCTCCTCACGAATCGCACTTAATTGCGACGCTACCACCGGCATGTCAAGGCTGGTAATTTTCAATCTCAGTCCTCACAATATGAGTAATTTCATCCGCCCGACAGAATTCCGCATGAAGTGTACAACGCAACCACGGATACTTATTCCCTGGTATTACATCTTGAAGCGATTCAGATTCCACCAGCACTTCAAACACCCGCCGGTCAAATTGCTCCCAATCTTGCCGGACTTTTACGAGCTTGACTTCTTTCGGAAGTTTCAGTACGTCACGCAAGACTTCCAAACTTATTTCGACAACGCCGGCTTTCATCGCATCAGGCTCATACGGAAGAGCGGCGCGTATTCTTTCCGCCGCACTAACCAAGCTTGATCTTTTGCGGTGAGTGATTCTAGGGTTTTTGCCTGGGTCCGCAAATACGAAGCTACCATCCTGACTTCGGCCTTAGTAGCTTTATCGAGATTCCGAATGGTTACTGTTACTCTTGCATCTTTATCTATCATTACTTTTCCTCCTTATATCGCGCTTACCAACTCATCGCACCAGATCGAAGCACAATTCCTTAAAGAATCCTTCCTTCGGTGAGCTAATAGCAGTAAACTTACCTCCCCCGTCAATTGTCGGCTTACTTGCCATGAAAGTTTCGCGTGCTCGATCCCAAAATGCAAACTCATCAGCAAGGATAGCTGTGGCAGTAAACTGACGTAGCTGGTCTGCCCCTTGAGGTACGCCTCGAATGTATGAGTCAAGACCTGGGAACTCGAGATAACAATACTTGGATCTGTATTTTGGCCGCAGAAACATATGTTCCGGAATGTTTTTAAGGATGAACTCGGCACGCTTAACAAGCTCATCAGACTTCTCCTCCTTATCCGAAACAAAGAAGATGGCAGCTCCTGGTCTGTGCATCGCAAGCCACAAGTGACAAAAAACCATGAGCCATGTAATAGTCATTCGGCGGGATTTGAATAGTGCAATGAGACGATTCTGCATCCACTCCTGAACTGTTACTTCCAGCCATTTCTCATTCGGAAACGGCTTGACTGGATTCAGCATGTCAGTCTGATCGAGAGTGTAAATTACTTCATCTTCCACCATCGCCCATGGATTATGGAAATACGCTTGCATATTGCAAGCGATTTGTTGTGCAGTAGTCTTATTCGGACTCGACGATTGTTGCGTCTGGGATTGCTGCGGCGAGTTTGGCGGTGTTAGAATCGAGCTCGTCGCTTGTGACGCTGGTCGTGCGTTGCCGAGTATTGACGTTAGACTGTCCATTCAGGATTTGTTCCCGTCTTTGTCTATTCAGTTCGAGAATTACGTCCTCACCATTAACTATCCCAATCAGCTTCTTTTCTACTTTGGAATATCCAGCACGGTCGAGAATAGAATCTGCGGAGGATTTTCGGGCGAGCTCTGATTTGCCGAAGCGCATAATGTTTTTAAGTGTGTCTAGTGCTTCGTGGCTTAATGCTTCAGCTCTTTTAATAACATTAAAGTCGGCATCAGCTTCCATTTTAGCCAGCTCAGACAAGAATAACTTACTTGTCGCAACGAGCATGACTGTTTGAACATGAATGCCCATCTCCTCCGAGATCGTCTTATAATTCGCGCCTTCAAGCAACCGACGCATGATTTCTCGATGTCGCGGATTTAGCTGTTTAGGCTCCCATTTGACCGGTGCAGTATTAGCTAACTCAGCTTCCGCGCTTTCAGGCTTCGGGGCGAGGGCTTCGGGAATGAGGGATTCGAGCTCGCCTGGTTCTATGTTTGTTGCTGGTGAAAAGCCTGGCATTTGCATTTGAGGCATTGTAATAATAATGTAACACTAAAACCAATGGATGTCAATAGCTAAAAAACGTAATAAAATTCGATAGTTATGCTATAGGCTATTATAGGCGGGAATGAAAAAATTACTAAAATATCTGGGAATGGGGCCCCACCCCACCCCCGCAATTTCCGTGCCGCACTACCCATACGGTAGGGGTATGGTTATTGCATTAGCAATTTACGTGCCAGGCGCTAAGTACTTGATTTTATTACATTGACATTTCTGACAATTATACCATGTCAATTTGACATTACTGACAATTGTGACATTGACAACACATGCCATTACTGCACATACGCTGTCAAGTTACGTCACATTTACATGGCATACGCATTGCTTTATATACATTTTACATACGGATTGGAAAAAGGGCAATCCGACATATCTTGGGAAATTACGAGGAATCCCACGCGCGCGAAGCGACCGAGCAACACTCGGAATGTAAAGGCGTAGCAACTGCCTGGAATCCACGCGCGAATGAAAATCATGCCTAAATTGTGCGCCCTCAATTAATTTTGGAGGTATCACAATGAAATTGATTACGCTTGAAGCTGGCGAAACGAAAGACGGCAAAAAGGTAGTGATTGCAAAACAAGAAAATTTCCCCATAGCGGAAACTATCGCAGATGTTCTTGACATGGTTAATCAAGACAACGGCTGGAATGAAGAGGAGATCGT
>Ga0114129_10004232_pt1 | contig 20267 bp, 15 predicted proteins | sample RhiMetdeltSRZDD1_FD_80071 | JGI IMG/M metagenome (GOLD analysis project Ga0114129, IMG submission 80071) | Populus rhizosphere microbial communities from Tennessee, USA - Rhizosphere MetaG P. deltoides SRZDD1 (version 2) (version 2) | ecosystem: Host-associated > Plants > Roots > Rhizosphere >... | reverse complement strand
GCCGTGACCGAGCAGGTGTTCACGATCACCAGGTCGGCCTCGACAGACGACGACTCGATCGCGCCGCGCGCGCGGAGATCCTCTTCGAGCTGGAGCGAATCCGCCTGGTTCACCCGGCAGCCGAACGTGATGATCGAGTACTTCATCGACAGCCGCATCCTTCCGGCTCAAGCCGGAAGCCACAAAAAGGAGCCGTTCAGCTCTGTTGCAGCCTTGCCGCCGCCTGTTCGACCTTCTCGGCCAGCTTCTTCTTGTAGGCCACCAGCCGCGCCGCGATCGACGAATCGCCGACGGCGAGAATCTGGGCCGCGAGCACGCCGGCGTTGGTGGCGCCCGGCTTGCCGATCGACACCGTCGCGACCGGCACGCCGGGCGGCATCTGGACCGTCGACAGCAGCGCGTCCATGCCCTCGAGCGCCGATGAATCGATTGGCACGCCGATGACCGGCAGCGTCGTATGTGCCGCCACCACGCCGCCCAGGTGCGCGGCCGCGCCGGCGCCGACGATGAAGACCCGGACGCCGCGGCCCGGCGCTTCGCCGACCAGGCGCATGACGCGCTCGGGCGAGCGGTGGGCCGAGGCCACCGTCATCTCGCACGGAATCTCGAACTCGCGGAGGACGTCGACCGCCGCCTGCATGACCGGGGCGTCGGAATCCGAACCCATCAGAATCAGAACGGAGATGTGAGACATAGCTATTTCGGTACGGCCAGAGCCTTTCTCCCGATGTCGGTTCGATACTGCATGCCCTCGAATCCGAGGACGCGCACGGCGGAATACGCGCGATCGATGGCCGCCTCGTAGGTCGATCCCCGTCCCACCACGGTGAGCACGCGGCCGCCGGCCGTCACGATCGACCCATCGCTGCCGGGCGCGGTCCCGGCGTGGAAGACGAGCACGTTCTCGATCGCCGCCGCGCGCTCGAGTCCGACGATGACGTCGCCGCTGCGGCTCGACTGCGGGTATCCGGGGGACGCGAGCACGACGCCGACGAATCGGTCGTCGCGCAGCCGGATCGGACGCTCGGGCAGCCGGCCCTCGGCGGCCGCCAGCAGCGCCGGCGCCAGATCACCATCGATCATCGGCAGCACCACCTGCGCTTCCGGATCCCCGAACCGTACGTTGAATTCGATCACCCTGGGACCGTCACAGGTGAGCATCAACCCCGCATAGAGGAAGCCGCGATACTCGTCGCCGTCCTGCCGCATTCCGTCGACGACCGGCTGGACGATCTCGCTCATGATGCGATCCATCAGCGGCGCGTCGATCAGCGGGCTCGGCGCGAACGCGCCCATGCCGCCCGTATTCGGCCCCTGGTCGCCGTCGAACACCCGCTTGTGATCCTGGGCCGACCCGATCGGCACGGCGCGCCGCCCGTCGCAGAGCGCGAACACCGACACTTCGGGCCCCTGCAGGCATTCTTCCAGCACGAGGCGTTCGCCAGCCGCGCCGAACTGCCGCTCCTCCATCGCCGCCGTGATGGCCGCCTCGGCGGCGGCCGCATCCGGTGCGACGACAACGCCCTTGCCGGCCGCGAGACCGTCCGCCTTCACGACGATCGGCAGGCCGAGCTCGCCCGCCGCGAGCACGGACCTCGCTTCGGCCGCGCTCGCGCACGCACGGTAGCGGGCGGTGGGTATCCCGTGCCGGGCCATGAAACCCTTCGCGAAGACCTTGCTGCACTCGAGACGGGCCGCGCCGGCCCGAGGTCCAAAGATCCGCAGCCCTCGTGACGAAAAGAGATCGACGATACCGCGATCGAGCGGAAGCTCCGGGCCGACAACGGTCAGGCCGACGGCTTCGCGGGCCGCGAGCTCGAACAAGGCCTCGACATCGCCGGCGGCGGCCGGCGCGGTGCGGACGGTTCGTGCGATCCCGGCGTTGCCGGGCGCGCAGATCACCTCGGACACGCCAGCCTCGCCGGCCAGCTTCCAGGCGAGCGCGTGCTCGCGGCCGCCGCTGCCGACGACGAGGATTTTCATCGGAGGAACACGGGACGAGGGGGGAGGGACCGGGACGGACGCGGCGGAATTGACGTCAGATGAGCTTTCCGCCTAGAATCCGCGTTTGCCTGTGATAGCCTAACATATTCCTGGGAAACTGACGGCCCCGTCGGGGGCGACCGCCGTGGCCGCAAGGGGGGTGTTTTAGGCTTGGCTGAAGTCAAGGTTCAGGAAGGCGAATCGATTGAAAGCGCGCTCCGTCGCTTCAAACGCAAAGTACAGCAGGAAGATATCATCAAGGATATCAAGAAGCATTCGTACTATTTGAAGCCGGGCGATCGGCGCCGCGCCAAGCAGGCGCTGGCGCGAAAGCGTACGCGCAAAAAGCAGCGCCGCGAATCGGACTAGCTGCGAAATACTGGAGAGGGGGGGCGGCACTCGATTTTCCTCGCGGGTCACACCAACAGAAATCGAGTGTTCGCCCCTTTTTTCCATGGGGCCTGCTCGCGCGTGCAGGCGACGAGTTCGTGAGAGGTAGGTAGGGCCGATGGAGTTCCAGGACAAAACCCTCAACTGCGTGGACTGCGGGACGGAGTTCCTCTGGACGGCGGGAGAACAGCTCTTCTTTGCCGACAAGAATTTCAAGAACGAACCCAAACGATGCAAGAGCTGCAAGGCGAAGCGCGCATCCCGCCCCGCCGCCGGCGCCAGCGTCGCACGTGAGCGTGTCGAGACCACGACCAACTGCTCGGCGTGCGGCAAGGAGACGACAGTTCCTTTCCGCCCCACTCAGGGGCGCCCCGTGTTCTGCCGCGAATGCTTTCAACAGCGGAAGTTTGCCGGCGCCGCCGGCGTCTGACTGTCCTGAGCTTCGGTTCGAACGAGGCCACGCGATGAGCGTGGCCTTTTTTGTTCGTCCCGCGAAACCGCCAATCACCCTCGCCTGCGTCTACAATCGAGGTTTGATCCACCCCGGGCTCGCACCCGAGCGCACGTCGCGCTGACTGGAGACGGCTCGGGCCGTCTCGTCCGTTTCTCAACCATGTCGTTCACAGCACTCTGTCACTTCGCGCGTCGCGGTGTTTGCGCGGCCCTGATCCTCTCCGCCGGCTGCCGCGGCAAGGAAGCGACGCCCGCGTCCGCGGCCCAGGCGCCGCCTCCCACCGGCGTCAAGGTTCTCACGCTGGAGCAGAAGCCTGTCGAGCAGGCCTCCGAGTTCATCGCGACCGTCCGCTCGCTGCGGTCCACCACCATCCAGCCGGAGGTCGATGGACTCGTGACCAGGATCTTCGTGAAGTCGGGAGATCACGTCCGCGCCGGGACGCCGCTCCTTCAGATCAACGCGGACAAGCAGCAGGCCACCGTGCACAGCACCGAAGCCAGCCGCGCCGGTGTCGAAGCGGACGTCCAGTACTGGCGCCAGCAGGTCAAGCGGCTCGAATCGCTCGTCGGCGCCGGCGCGATCAGCCGGCAGGAGTTCGATCAGGCGCAGAACTCGCTGCGCACCGCCGAAGCGCGGCTGGCAGGGCTGGATGCGCAGGTGCGGGAAGGACGGGTCGAGCTCCGGTACTACCGCGTCGACGCGCCACAGGCCGGCATCATCGGCGACATTCCGATCCGCACCGGCGATCGCGTGACGACGTCGACCGTGATCACCACCATCGACGACCAGGGCGCGCTCGAGGCCTACCTCCAGATTCCGCTCGACCGCTCGCCCGACCTGCGGCCCGGCCTGCCGGTGCAGCTCCTCGACGGCGAGGGCAAGGTGATGGCCACCAACCCGATCACGTTCGTCTCGCCCCGGGTCGATGACGCGACCCAGACCGTGCAGGTGAAGAGCGCGTTGCGCGACGTGCCGCCGGCGCTCCGGGTGCAGCAGTTCGTGCGCGCGAAGGTCGTCTGGCGCAGCACGCAGGGTCTGACCCTGCCGATCACGGCGGTCTCGCGCGTCAGCGGCCAGTACTTCTGCTTCGTCGCTGAGCCAGCGGGTAGCGGGCTGGTGGCCCGCCAGCGTCCCATCCAGGTCGGCGAGCTGATCGGCAACGACTACGTCGTCACCGGCGGCCTCAAGCCGGGCGAGAAGGTGGTCGTCTCGGGCATCCAGAAGATCGGCGACGGCGCCCCCATCAAGGCGGAATAGATGGTCGACACCTTCATCCGCCGGCCGATCCTCGCGTCGGTCTGCTCGCTCGTCCTGATCCTCGCCGGGGTGGTGGCCATTCCCACCATGCCGGTCGCACAGTACCCGGCGCTCGCGCCGCCACAGGTCACCGTCACCGCCTTCTATACCGGCGCGAACGCACAGGAGGTGGAGACGTCGGTCACCACTCCGCTCGAGCAGGCGATCAATGGCGTCGAGGGCATGCTCTACATGACGTCGTCGAGCACCAACAGCGGCGTCGCGACGATCAACGTCACCTTCGACATCACCCGCGATCAGGACCTGGCGCAGGTCGACGTCCAGAATCGCGTCAACCAGGCGCTCGGCCGCATGCCGGCGGAAGTGCGGACGACGGGGATCACCGTTCAGAAGCAGTCGACCGGGTTCGTGATGGCGGTGGGCGTGTACTCGGAGAAGAGCGAGTACGACTCCCTCTTCCTGAGCAACTACCTGGACGTCTACGTCAAGGACGCGCTCAAGCGAGTGCCGGGCGTCAGCGAGGTGCTCATCTTCGGCGAGCGCAAGTACTCGATGCGGCTCTGGCTCGATCCGGATCGCATGGCCGCGCGCAACCTGACCGCCGCCGACGTCGTCGCGGCGCTGCGCGAGCAGAACGTGCAGGTCGCGGCCGGGAGTCTCGGCCAGGCGCCGGCCCCCGCCGGCCAGATGTATCAGCTGAGCGTGCGGGCCGTCGGACGGCTGCGCGACGCCTCCGAGTTCGACAACATCATCCTGAAGAGCGGCGTCGGCGGATCGCTGGTCCGGGTCCGCGACATCGGGCGGGCCGAGCTCGGCGCCGAGACCTATGCGGCGGACATGCGGTTCCAGGGCGTCGAGGCCATCGGCTTCGGCGTGATCCAGCTGCCGACCGCGAACGCGCTCGACGTCGAACGCGCGGTGTCGGCGGAAATGGAGCGCCTCTCGCGCTCCTTCCCGCCGGGGGTCAAGTACCAGGTCGCCTTCAACACGACCGACGTGGTCGAGGCGTCGATCAAGGAAGTCCTCAAGACGCTGGCGGAAGCGATCGCGCTGGTCGTGCTCGTGATCTTCGTCTTCCTCCAGACCTGGCGGAGCACGGTCATCCCAGCGGTCACGATTCCCGTCTCGCTGGTGGGCGCCTTCGCGTTCACGAAGCTGATGGGCTTCTCGATCAACACGCTGACGCTGTTCGGCATCATCCTCGCCACCGGCATCGTCGTCGACGACGCGATCGTGGTGATCGAGAACATCGAGCGGCATATCCAGCAGTACGGAAAGACGGCACGGCAGGCGGCCTCGGACGCGATGCGCGAAGTGTTCGGCGCCGTCCTCGCGACCGGCCTGGTGCTGATTGCGGTCTTCGTTCCCGTCGCGTTCTTCCCGGGCACGACCGGGCGGCTGTATGCGCAGTTCTCGATGACGATTGCGTTCGCGGTCGCGCTGTCGGTCTTCAACGCGGTGACGCTCACGCCGTCGTTGTCCGCGCTGCTGCTGGATCGCGAAAGCCATCACAAGGGACGGTTCTTCTCGTTCTTCGAGAAGGTGATCGGCGGCGGCACGGCCGTGTACGTGCGCGGACTCGGGCACGCGATCCGAGCCCGCTGGGTGGTGGTGCTCTTGTTCGTGGGCGCGCTCGGCCTCACCTACTGGGTGTATCGGACGGTGCCGCAGGCGTTCCTGCCCGAGGAGGATGCGGGCTACTTCCTGATCCAGGTTCAGGCGCCGGCGGGCGCGTCGCTCGAGTACACCGGCAACGTGGCGCGGCAGGCGGAGAAGATCCTGCTGAGCGATCCGGACGTCCTCGCGCTGTTCTCGGTGATGGGCTTCAGCTTCAGCGGCGCGGCCTCCAATCAGGGCCTGATGTTCGTGCGGGTGAAGCCGTTCGAGGAGCGGCGGGGCGCGTCGCACTCGGTCCAGGCGGTGCTGGGACGCGTCAGCGGTCCGCTCTTCAGCCTGCCGGGGGCCATCGTCGTCGGCTTCTCGCCGCCGTCGATCCCGGGCCTGAGCCGGTTCGGCGGGTTCGAGTTCCAGGTGCTGGATCAGACCGGGCAGGACATCGGCAAGCTCGCCTCCGCGGTCCAGACGATTGCGCGGGCCGGGAACCAGTCGGGCATCGTGCGCGGGCTGTTCAGCTCGTTCACGGCGAACGATCCGCAGCTGCAGGTGACAATCGATCGGCAGCGCGCGCTGGCGCTCGGCCTGCCCCTCAACGAGATCACCAGCGCGATGCAGATCCTGCTCGGATCGCAGTACGTCAACGACTTCGAGTTCAACAACCGCGCCTACCGCGTGTACGTTCAGGCGGAACAGCGGTTCCGCTCGAACCCGCAGGCGCTGCGGCAGCTGTATGCGAGAACCCGGGGCGGCGAAATGGTGCCGCTCGAGCAGGTGGTCTCGACCGAGGAAGTCACGGCGCCGCAGGTGATCAGCCACTTCAACCTGTTCCGGTCGGCCACGATCAACGGATCCGCGGTGCCGGGCATCAGCTCGGGGGTCGCCCTCCAGGAGATGGAACGTCTGGCGGAGACGCACCTGCCCGAGGGCATGGGGTACGCGTGGTCCGGGATCTCGCTCGAGGAGACCAAAGCCGGCCGTCAGGCGGTGCTGATCTTCGGTCTGGCGCTGCTGCTGGTGTATCTGACGCTGGCGGCGCAGTACGAAAGCCTGGTCCTGCCGTTCATCGTCCTGCTCGGCGTGCCGCTGGCGGTCCTCGGAGCGCTGTCGGCCCAGTGGAGCCGTGGACTGGCCAACGACGTGTATTGCCAGGTCGGCCTCGTCATGCTGATCGGGCTGTCGGCCAAGAACGCGATCCTGATCGTCGAGTTCGCCGAGCAGCTGCGCCACCGCGGGATGTCGATTGTGGAGGCGGCGATCGAGGCGTCAAGGCTGCGTCTGCGCCCCATTCTGATGACGTCGCTGGCCTTCATCCTCGGCGTCCTGCCGCTCGTCTTCGCGACCGGCGCCGGGCAGGAGGCCAGACATTCGGTCGGCACCGCGGTCGCCGGAGGCATGTTCGTCTCCACGTTCCTGAACCTCCTGTTCATCCCGGTGCTGTACGTCGTGGTGCAGACGCTGCGGGGGTGGTTCGGCGGCCCGGAGCCGGCGGCGGCTACGGCTACGGCGCCGCCGAGAGCCAACGGAGAGGACGGAGGCACCGGACCTGAACACGGAGCAACGGAGCCAACGAAGTAAACGAAAAACAAAGATCCGGTGCCTCCGTTCCCCCCGGTGCCTCGGCCAGCGACCCCGTAAATACCGCCCATTTCTTGACACTCTTTTTATTTGCGTAGTACGCTGCACGGTCTTTCTAGTACCAAGAACGGAGGAGAGCGGCGATGCAGATCGACGAACGGGTCGTCGACGGGGTGACGATTCTGGACCTCAAGGGCAAAATGACGCTCGGCGAAGGCGACGAGCTGCTCAAGGACAAGATCAATTCGCTCATCCAGCAGGACCGCAAGAAGCTGCTGCTCAACCTCGAAGGGGTCCCCTACATCGACAGCGCGGGCCTCGGCGAAATCGTGCGGACCTACACGACGGTCAGCCGCCAGGGCGGCAAGCTGAAGCTGCTCAACCTCACCAAGCGGATTCAGGATCTGCTGGCCATCACGAAGCTGCTCACCGTGTTCGAGACCTACGAATCCGAGCAGGACGCGGTCGGCAGCTTCAAAGGATAGGGCTGCGGGGCGGTCTCCGCCCCGCGCTCATTCACCCACCCGCGCTCAGGATGGCGCGCCCTCCCCTTCCGGACATCATCGAACCGACGCGGTCACCGCCGGCCGCGACGAGCGCACGCCCCAGGAGCCTGTGGCTCGGCCTGCTGCTCTCGCTGCGGCCGACGCAGTGGACCAAGAACCTGATCGTCTTCGCGGGGCTGCTCTTCGGTCAGCGGCTGACCGACGCGGGATCGGTCGCGACGGCCGTGGCGGCGTTCGCGATCTTCAGTCTGCTGTCCGGTGTCGTGTACCTGGTCAACGACATCGCCGACCGCGATGCCGATCGCCGGCATCCCCTGAAGCGGCTGCGGCCGATCGCGTCGGGGGACCTGCCGGTGACCGCGGCGATCGGCGCCGCGGTCGTGCTTGGCGGCGCGGCGCTCGTGTCCGCATTCACCCTGCGGCCGCTGTTCGGCCTCCTCGCGGTGGCCTACGTTGGACTGCTCGCCCTCTATTCCTGGCCGCTCAAACACATCGTCATCATCGACGTGCTGACCATCGCGATCGGCTTCGTCCTGCGTGCGGTCGCCGGCGCGGTGGCGATCGACGTCGCGGTCAGCGTGTGGCTGTACATGTTGACCATCCTGCTCGCGCTGTTCCTGGCGCTGTCGAAGCGGCGCCACGAGCTGGTGCTGCTGGCGGGCGAGGCGAGCGGCCACCGGCCGATCCTGCAGGAATACAGTCCCTACCTGCTGGATCAGATGATTTCAGTGGTGACGGCCTCGACGCTGGTGGCCTATGCCATCTACACGGTGAGCCCGGAAACCACGGCGAAATTCCATACGGACCGGCTGGCGCTGACGCTGCCCTTTCCGCTGTACGGCATCTTTAGGTACCTTTATTTGGTACACCAGAAGGAGGGGGGCGGCAGCCCGTCCGACCTCCTTCTGACGGACACGCCGCTCCTCGCCTGCGTGGCCTTGTGGGCCGCCGCGGTGGCCCTGATCATCTACGGACCAGCGCAGCTGGGCTGGGGGCGCTGAGAGATACATGCCCAAATCGACAGTTGCCATCCTTCGGACCTCACCCGCCACGGTGCTGCGGGACTATCACTCGGTGATGAACCTGGCGGGCTACCAGGACGTGCTGGCAAAAGACGCGGACACCGCGCTCAAGGTCAACATCTCCTGGCACTTCTTCTTTCCGGGCAGCTCGACGACCCCCTGGCAGCTCGATGGCGTCATCAAGGCGATGAAGCAGGACGGCTACGATCCGTCGCTGATGCACGCCTGCCACAACCGGACGGTCGTCATCGACGCCCGTCTCGGCGAACGCGAGAACAAACAGGTCAACGTGGTCGAGGCGCACGGCCTTCGGAACATCCACATCTATGAAAGCGAAGAGTGGATCAACATCCGGGAGGCCGTCGGCGATCTCACCCGCCAGTTTCTGTGCCTGAACGAGGTCTATCCGTCGGGGTTCATGATCCCGCGGCGGTTCATCGGCGAGAACATCCTCCACCTGCCGACGGTGAAGACCCACGTCTTCACCACGACGACGGGGGCGATGAAGAACGCGTTCGGCGGACTGCTGAACGAGCGGCGGCACTGGACGCATCCGGTGATCCACGAGACCCTCGTGGATCTGCTGATGATCCAGAAGAAGATCCATCGCGGCGTCTTCGCGGTGATGGACGGGACGTTCGCCGGAGACGGGCCGGGGCCGCGGTGCATGGTTCCGTACGTGAAGAACGTCATCCTCGCGAGCGCCGACCAGGTCGCGATCGACGCGGTGGCGGCGAAGCTGATGGGGATGAATCCCCTCTCCATCAAGTTCATCAAGCTGGCCCACGATCTCGGCCTGGGATGCGGCGATCCGCGGGACATCGAGATCGTCGGCGACACCGCGGCGGCCGCCGAGAACTGGCACTTCCAGGGGCCGTTCAAGAAGATGACGTTCGCCTCGCGGATGCAGCACCACATCTACTGGGGACCGATGAAGAAGCCGATCGAGTGGTCCCTGAAGACGGTGCTGGCGCCGTGGGCGTACGTGGCCAGCGTGCTGTATCACGACACGTTCTGGTACCCCTACAACGCGAAGCGCGTCATGCACGACGTGCTCGACAGCCCGTGGGGACGGCTGTTCCGCAACTGGGAGACCCTGACGCCGACGGCGGACGGCTACCCGCAGGTGGGCAGCGACGCGGCGCAGATCGAAAAGACCGGCGTCCGCGCGCTTCGCGAATCGCTCGGCATCCTCACGACCTGCGTGAAGGAAGCGCCCGAGTTCGCGTCCCGCCGCCGGCACGCCAAAACACCCTGAAATTCGGAATGCCAACATTGCCAAAACTGCCAACAGTGCCAACAATTGGAGCCAGCAGGGCCCAGTCGTCCGGCGACGTGCGGTTCACCAATGTTGGCAATCCTGGCAATGTTGCCAATGTTGGCAATGGACAAGTATTCGAATGACTGACTTCACCGTTCGATCCGACAACGTCGACGTCGAGCAGATCATGCGGCAGATTCGCTCGCGCATCCGGGAGAAGCGCGGAGTGGACTACACCGAGGAGGAGATTCGCGAGCTGGCCAACGTCAAGCTCGAGAAGTTCCTGGATCCCCGCGGCCTGCGCTCCGATCTGCTCGATCAATTCCGGCGCTCGAAGGCCGCGATGCCGGCGCCGCCGAACTATGCGTTCGAGGAAGAGACGCTCTACGAGACGCATCGCGGGTTCATCCGTTTCATCCGGAAGCTGCTGAATCCGCTGCTCAAGCTGCTCTTCAACCCGAACCCGCTGATCCAGGCGCTCCATATCCAGTCGGAGCTCAACACCCGGAATGCCAGGCGCGAGGACCTCGACACGCTCCACTACGAGGTCATGCACAATCTCGTGATCGAGCTGACGCGCCTCGGCATCGAGGTCAAGAACCTGAAGATGCGGGTCGAGTCGATGTCGAGCCGTCTGGACTTCGACGAGCGCCGCGCCCGGGCCCTCGAAGGCGTCGTGATGTACCGGCCGGGCGCCGCGGCCCCGCTGCAGCCGCCGGCCGGAACGGAGCCGCGCGCGGCCGAGGGCGGCGATCCGGCCGAGCGCCGGACCCGGCGGCGCCGCCGCCGCCCCAGGCGGCGTCCGGGCGAACGCGGAGAGATGCGGCCGGAGACCGGGGGGGCCAATGACGCGCCGGCCGGCGGCGGAGACGGCGCGCAGTCGACGGCTGGCGATCGCGGGAATTCGCCGGCGCCGGACCCGTCATCCGATTCGTGAAGCTCGCGATCGCGGTTCAGCGCTACGGCGCTGACATCAACGGCGGCGCGGAGCTGCACGCCCGCTACATCGCCGAACGGCTGGCCCGGCACGCCGAGGTCGAGGTCGTGACGACGTGCGCGCGCGACTACGTGACCTGGCGCAACGAGCTGCCCGCGGGCGTCGAGCAGGTGCACGGCGTGGCCGTGCGCCGGTTCCCCGTGAAGCACGAACGGGAGCCGCGCGAGTTCGGGCGCCACTCGGAGCACGTGTTCTCGCGCCAGCACTCGATCGCCGACGAACTGGCCTGGCTCGAAAGCGAGGGGCCGGCCAGCCCTGCGATGATCGAGTACCTGGCCCGGACGCCGTTCGACTACGTCATCCTGTTCAGTTATCGCTACTACCACGCGTGGCACGCCGCGCGCCGGCTCCCGTCGCGCGCGCTGCTCGTGCCGACGGCCGAGCGGGATCCGGCGGTGGCACTCGGGATTTTCGGGCCCGTCTTCCGCGGCGTTCGCGCGGTCATGTACAACTCGCCGGAAGAGCGCGCGATGATCCAGACGGTCAGCGGCAACGCCGCGGTGCCCGGCGTGGTGGTGGGAGTGGGCTCCGACGTCCCCGGCCGCACCGACCCGGCGCGCTTCCGCAGGAAGTTCCGCATCGGCCGGCCGTTCGCGATCTACATCGGCCGCATCGATCAGAACAAGGGCTGCAAGGAGCTGTTCGACCATTACCAGCGCTACGCCGCCGTGTTCCCGCGCGGCCTCGACCTGGTCCTGGTCGGCAGCGAGGTGATGCCGGTGCCGAAGCACCCGCGCATCCATCACCTCGGGTATCTGAGCGACGAGGACAAGTTCGACGCGCTGGCGGCGTCGGACCTCCTGATCATGCCGTCGTATTACGAGAGCCTGTCGATGGTGGCGCTCGAGGCCTGGGCGCTCGGCCGTCCGGTGCTCGCCAACGGCCGCTGCGACGTGCTCAAGGGACAGTGCATCCGCAGCAATGCCGGCCTCTACTACGAGCGCTACGAAGAGTTCGTGGAGACGCTGTACTCGCTGGAATCGAACGGCCCGCTGCACGCGCGGCTGGGTCAGAACGGCCGTGACTACTTCCGCCAGCACTACGCCTGGCCGGTCATCGAGCGGAAGTACCTGGATATGCTCCAGCAGCTGAATCGATCGACCGCCGCGCCGGCCGCGATCGAGCCGATCCCCGGCTGGCTGGCGAGGCGCCGCAGGACCCTTCGTCCGGCGGCGGACGTCCTGGCCGACGTCCCGGCAGGACCGGTCGTCGCGGCCGCGCAGGCCGCCGCGCGATGACGGCCGGGTCCGAACGCCCCGGCGTCCATCAGGTCCTCGCCACCCTTGGCTACGGGGACGCGATCGGGCACGAGGTCCTGGGCATCCAGCGCACGCTCGAAGCCGCCGGCTACGACTCGAACATCTACGTCGAGACCGCGGATCCCCGGCTGGAAGACCTCACCCTCGATTACCGCGACATGGTCGGACGGATCACCGACCGGGATGTCCTGATTCACCACTTCTCGATCGGTTCGCGGGCGTCGCGAACCGCCTATGCGCTCCCGGGCCGGATGGCGCTCGTCTATCACAACATCACGCCGCCCGAGTACTTCATCGGCGTGCACAAGGACCTCGTGAAGCTGTGCTTCCGAGGGCGCCGTGAGCTCACCGCTTACATCGACCGGTGCGAGCTCGCGCTCGGCGATTCCGAATACAACCGCGTCGAGCTCGCCGAACTGGGATTCCCCGCGACCGGCGTGCTGCCGGTCGTTCCCGATTTCGTACACCTCGACGTCGTTCCCGACCGCGCGATCGCCGGCGGCTTCGACGACGAGTGGACCAACGTGATGTTCGTGGGGCGCGTGATTCCGAACAAGAAGTTCGAAGACGTGATCCGCGCGTTTCACGTCTACCGGACCCGCCACAACCCGCGGTCGCGGCTGCTGCTGGTCGGCTCCTACAGCGGGTTCGAGAAGTATCTCGAGCTGCTGACCACACTGGTGGGGAGGCTCGGCACGCCCGACGTCCACTTTCTCGGCCACGTCTCGAACCAGGAGCTGTCGGCGCTCTACGACGTCGCCGACCTGTTCCTGTGCGCGAGCGAGCACGAGGGGTTCTGCGTGCCGCTGGTCGAGGCGTTCTACAAGCGCGTCCCGGTCATGGCCTACGCCGCCACGGCCGTGCCCGCCACGATGGACGGCGGCGGCGTGCTCTACGACACCAAGGATCCCGCGGAGATGGCGAAACTGATGGAGGCCATCCTCGGCGACGCCCCCCTCGAACAGGCGATCGTCGCGTCGCAGGACGCGGCCCTCGAGCGCCTGCGCGGCAGGGACTTCTCCGGCACGCTGCTGCGCTACGTCACCGACCTGCTCGAGCGGCCGCCGCGGCCGGCGCCGGAGGTGGCCTTCGATTTCTGGGCGCAGTTCGATCAGTTCGAGCGGCTCGAGGAGCTGCGGCAGTACCGCCCGGCGCTCTACCGCGCCCTGCCCGAGGCCGGGTCGCCGGGGACGCCGCGGCGATGATCATCAACCAGTGGGTCCCCGCGGCGCACCGCGGAGATGCCATCGGCGACAGCGCGCGCCGCGTCCGCGGCCTGCTGCGCGCGGCGGGCCACGACTCCGAACTCTACGCGCTCACGATCGACGAGGATCTCCGCGACGACGTGCGCCCGTTCTCCGATCCGGCGGCGCGCCAGGGCCACGTCACCATCTTTCATTTCGCGCTGCCGTCGCCGATGACCGAGGCGTTCGCCGCGCTGGGCGGCCTGCGCGTGCTGCAGTACCACAACATCACGCCAGCGGCGTTCTTCGCGCCCTACGACGCGCAGCTGTTCCGGCTCGCGGCGCTCGGCCGCCAGGAGCTGCGCTCGCTCGCCGGGCGCGTCGATCTGGCGCTCGGCGACTCGGAGTTCAATCGCCAGGAGCTCGAAGCGCTCGGCTTCGACCGCACCGGGGTGATGCCGATCGCGGTCAACCTCGAGCGGCTGACCGCGGCGCCGCGCCGCCCGGCGCTCGAGAAGATCCTCGGCGACGGCCTGATCAATTTCCTCTTCGTCGGACGGATCGTTCCGAACAAGCGGATCGAGGACCACATCCGCCTCGCGGAGATGTACAAGCGCTACATCGACAGCTACTACCGCTTCATCTTCGTCGGACGCTACGACGGCCTGCCGCGCTATCACGCGATGGTGCGGGCGCTGATCGTGCAGTACCGGATGCTGCCGGAACGCTTCATCTTCACCGGCGGCGTGCCCGACGAGGACCTCGCCGCATACTATCGGTGGGCGGACGCGTATGTCTCGCTCAGCGAGCACGAGGGTTTCTGCGTGCCGCTGGTCGAGGCGATGGCCACCGACGTGCCGGTGCTGGCGTATGCGGCCGGGGCGGTGCCCGAGACCCTCGGCGGCGCCGGCGTGCTGTTCTCGCCGAAGGACTTCGAGTTCGCGGCCGAGATGCTGGGGACGCTCGTATACGATCGGCCGGTGCGCGATCGCATCATCGACGGGCAGCGGCGGCGGGTGCGGGACTTCGCTCCGGACCGCATCGAAGGGCACTTGAAGGGCGTGCTCGCCACGCTCGGGGTCTGACCGCCATCATGTCCATCACGACCGCTTCGACCTCCGCATGAGAATCGCCTTCGTCGTCCAGCGTTACGGCGCCGAGATCCTCGGCGGATCCGAATACCACTGCCGGCTCATCGCGGAGCGGCTGGCGTCGCGCCACCAGGTCGAGGTGCTGACGACCTGCGCCGCCGACTACATCACCTGGAAGAATGAATACCCGGAAGGGGCCGACCGCGTCCGCGGCGTGACCGTCCGCCGGTTCGCGAACGCGCGCACCCGCGACATCCAGGCCTTCAACCGCTACTCCGAGTGGATCTTCAACAACCCGCACAGCCGCGACGACGAGACCGAATGGCTGCGGCAGCAGGGGCCGTGGTGTCCGGCGCTGACCGAGTATCTCGAGAAGAATCATCACCAGTACGACGTCCTGATCCTGTTCACGTATCTGTACGCGCCGACCGTGCTCGGCGCCCGCGTCGCGCCGCACAAGACCATCCTCGTGCCGACCGCGCACGACGAGCCTGCCATCCATCTCGACCTCTACAAGGAGCTGTTCAGTCTGCCGGCCGGCATGGCCTATAACACCGACGTCGAGCGGCGCTTCCTGACCACGCACTTCTCGATCCGCGCAGTGGAAGAAGAGACCGTGGGATGCGGCGTCGATCTGCCGCACTCGCAGCCGCCGGCCCGCGACGCGGCGCCGGGCGAGCGCACCGCCACCGCCGACGGTCCCGGCGAAGACGAGGCGGCGGCCGACGACGCATCGCCGACGTTCAGGCCGCACCTGGCGCACCGCGGCGCAGTCTTCCGGCGCCGGCACCGCCTGCACGGCCCGTTCGTGCTCTACGGCGGGCGCATCGATCCGGGCAAGGGGTGCGAGGAGCTGATCGAGTACTTCAGCACCTACGTGCAGGAGAACGGCGACGCGTCGCTGGTGTTGATGGGTGTCAAGCTGATGCCGCTCCCGGAGGAGCCGTTCATCCGCTTCGCCGGCCGGCTCTCGGATCAGGAGCGCCTGCAGGCTCTCGAGGCCGCCACGGTCGTCGTGGTGCCGTCACCGTACGAGAGTCTGTCGCTCCTGGCGCTCGAGTCGTTCGCCGTGGGCACGCCGATCCTGGCCAACGCCCGGAGCGAGGTGCTGGTCGATCACTGCCATCGCAGCAACGCCGGGCTGTTCTACGCCGACCGCGACGAATTCACCGAGTGCCTGAAGCTGCTGGTCGCCGACCACCGCCTGCGCGCGGCCATGGGCCGCAACGGCCGCCACTACGTGCGCCAGAACTACCGGTGGGACGTGATCATCGGAAAGTACGAGCGCATCTTCGCGCGCCTGCGGCAGCAGCCGATGAGGAAGTAGAACGTCAGCCTAGGATCGCTCTCCCGAACTCTCCTCGACCTGATCGTCGTCGTCCAGCGGCTCCTCCTCCGTGCCTTCGGAGGAACCGGGCGGCTGCTGCGTCTGCGACCCCGGGCCGCTCGCGCGGCGGCGGCGGGGGCGGATGTCGTGCCGCTTGATCATCTCGTTCAGAGTCGTGGGCTTGATGCGGAGCAGCTCCGCGGCGCGCTTCTGGACGCCGCCGGCGGCTTCGAGGGTCGACTCGATCAGCCGCTTCTCGAAGTCGGTGATGACATCGCGGAAGGAGATGCCCTCCGGCGGAATCGCGACCTGGGGCATCTGGAAGCGGCGGCTGCTGCGCACGTGATCGGGCACCAGATCGACGTCGATGCGCGAGCTGACGCAGAGCACCGCGGCCCGCTCGATCACGTTCTGCAGCTCCCGCACGTTGCCCGGCCAGTCGTACTCCATCAGCAGGTCGAGCGCGTCCGGCGTCAGCTCGAGGTTGGGCTTGCGGTTCTCCTCGCCGTACTTGTCGATGAAGTGCTGCACCAGCAGCGGGATGTCGTCCTTGCGATCGCGGAGGGCCGGCAGCTGCACCGTGATGACGTGCAGCCGATAGTAGAGATCCTCGCGGAACCGCCCCTCGTCGGTCAGCCGCCGCAGATCGACGTTGGTGGCGGCGACGATGCGGACGTCGACCTTGATCGTCTCGACCCCGCCCAGCCGCATGAACTCGCGCTCCTGAATCACGCGCAGCAGCTTGGCCTGGGTCTCGAGCGGCACGTTGCCGATCTCGTCGAAGAAGATCGTCCCCTTGTCGGCGAGCTCGAACAGCCCCTTCTTGGGATAGACCGCGCCGGTGAACGCGCCCTTGACGTGGCCGAAGAGGTTCGACTCGAGCAGATCGGGCGGCAGGTTGCCGGAGTTGACCGTGATGAACGCCCGGTCGGCCCGCGGTGAGTGCTGATGGAGCGCCCGCGCCACCAGCTCCTTGCCGGTGCCGCTCTCGCCGTTGATCAGGATCGTGGTCCGCGACGGCGCCGCCTGGATGATCAGGTCGAACACCTGCCGCATGCGCGGGCTGCGGCCGATGATCTCGCCGAACCGGTTCTGATGCGCCTGGAGGTTCTGACGGAGCGCCCGGTTCTCCGCGAGCAGGCGCCGCTGCGCCAGCGCGTTCCGCAGCACCACCACCACTTCATCGTTCTTGAACGGCTTGGTGATGTAGTCGAAGGCGCCGCGCTTCATCGCCGAGATCGCGTTCTCGACCGACGCGAACGCCGTGATCATCAGCACCGGCAGGTCGTCGTCGATTTTCTTGAGCTCTTCGAGCGCCGCGATGCCGTCCATCCCCGGCATCATCATGTCGACGATCGCGGCATCGAACGACATGGTCCGCGCCAGCTCGAGCCCCTCGGCCGCGTCGGCGGCGAGCCGGACCTGGTGGCCCTCCCGCGTCAACAGCGCCTCGAGGATCTCGCGCATGATCTCCTCGTCGTCGATGACCAGGATGGTGCCGTTGCGATTCATTTGATCCGCGATGTCTCTGGTCCCGCCTCAGCGTCCGGCGTCGCGCCGGAGTCCTTTCGTCGACGCGATCGGCAGGGTGAGCTGGAAGCGCGTGCCCTTGCCGACCGCACTCTCGCAGGTCATCGTCCCGCCGTGCTCCTGGACGATACCGTACGTGATCGAGAGACCGAGACCGGTGCCTTTGCCGATGTCCTTGGTGGTGAAGAACGGATCGTAGATGCGCGACAGATGGTCCGGTGGAATCCCCGAGCCGGTGTCCGAGACCTCGACGAGCGCGGCTCCGTCCTCGCGCATCGAGCTGGCGATGGTCAGCCAGCCGCCGCGCGGCATCGCGTCGCGCGCGTTGAGGAACAGGTTCAGGAACACCTGCTGCAGCTTGTATTCGATGCCCTGGACGAGCAGCCCGGGCGCGGCGAGCTCCTTGCGGACCTGGATGCTGCCGGTCCTGAGCTGGTGCTCGAGCAGCGCGAGCACGTCGTTGATCACCGCGTGCAGATCGATGGGGCCCGAGTCGACCTGCGCGGGACGGGCCAGGTTCAGGAGGCCGTTGACGATCTTGGCGGCGCGGAACGTCTGCCGCTCGATCTTCTCGAGCACCTTGGTGCGGGGATCGTCGGGCTCGGCGTTCTGCAGCAGCATCTGCGTGAAGCTCGAGATCCCGGTCAGCGGCGTGTTGACTTCGTGCGCGACGCCGGCGGCGAGAAGGCCGATCGACGCCATCTTCTCGGAAATCTGGAGCTGCTCCTCGAGCTGCACGCGGCTGGAGATGTCCTCGAGGATCAGAATCGTGCCCGCGATCGCGCCGTCCGAATCACGCAGCGGCGTCGTCGCCACGTTCACCAGCAGGTGCCGGGCGGGCTCGTGGTGCGTGGTCAGCGGCACGCGGTAGAAGGCGGTGCCCTCCGCCGATTCCGAGCTGGCGCCAAGCACGTCGAGGAACGAGCGATCGAAGAGCTCGTTCAGCCGGTGCCCAACCGCATCCTCGTGGCGGATCCCGAACAGCTCCTCGAGCCGGCGGTTCCAGCGGACCACGCGGCGATCGCGGTTGACGACGGCGAGGCCATCGTTCAGGGATTCGAGGATGTTCTCGCTGAACTCGCGCATCCGCTCGAGCTCGTCGGCCTTCATCCGCAGCTGCCGGTAGAGACGGCCGTTCTCGAGGGCCGTGGCCGCTTGTGCCGCGACCGCGGCCAGCAGCGCCATGTCCTCGCTGCTCAGGGGATCGGCGGTCACGCGCCGGCCGAGCGCCATCACCGCGATGGTCCCTTCCTTGGACACGCACGGCACGAAGTAGTGAATCCCCGCCGCGCGCCAGTACTCCAGCTCGCGCGCATCGACGCGCCGCTGCGCGAGCATGTCGTCGAGCGCGAGCGTGTGGCCGGCGATCAGGCGCGTCGCCACGTCCGACGATCGCGGCAGCGTCGGCGGCTCGCCGCCGAAGCCGACGTGCGCGATGGTGCTGAAGCTGCCGTCGACGCCCGAGGTCACCGGCGCCAGCAGCAGCGCCATGCGATCGACGAGCAGCGTCTCCATGACGCGATGCACGAGGCGCTCGCTCAGGCGGAACAGGTCGAGATCGCTGTTGAGGTCGCGCGCGAAGCCGACGAGCGCGCGCCGGTAGTCGTAGCGATCGCGGTAATAGACCCGATCGAGCCCCGCCTGGATGGCGTTCTTGAGCGGACGCGCGAGCAGGACGACCACCAGCGTGGCGAGCAGGGCGATGACCGGATTGCGGATCGGGTCGCCGCTGAAGAAGACCTCGCTCACGAGCCACTGAATGACCGCGTAAATGGCGGCAATCGCGGCGAGCGCGGCGGAGTAGACCAGCCCGCGCTTGATGATGACCTCGACGTCCATCAGCCGGTAGCGGACGATTGCCGACGCGAACGCGAGCGGCACGAGACCGAGCAGCACGGCGCTCCACTCGGCGCCCGGCACACCCGGCAGCCCGAACGCGAACGGCATGACGTAGCCGATCAGGAACGGCAGCGCTCCGAGCGCGGTGCCCCAGACGATCCATCGCAGCTGGCGGCGCGAGGTCACCGAACGCACCTGGCGCAGCGCGCGCGTCATCGCCCACAGACCGGCGGCGATGCTCGCGGCGAGATAGAGGTATTCGCCGCGTTCGATCAACGCCAGGACCGTGGAGAACACCGCGCCGTCCCTGCCGATCCCGATCGTCGTCGCCACGCGCGCTCCGCCGAGGAGCAGCGCCGGCAGATACAGGAGCGGCATCAGGGTGCGGCCGGCCTCGCTGCGGGCCCAGGAGTCGGGACGCTCCGGGAACACCAGCGTGAAGTGGAGGAACAGCGGCGGCAGCATCAGCGTCGCCACCACGTCGGCCCAGTAGAAGAATCGATCGAGCGTATCGAGCCGGCCGCTGAACGAGAAGGCCAGCACCCCGAAAAAGGCGATGCACAGCCAGAAGAAATGCAGCGTGGCCTGATGCTCGGGACGCCGGATCCGGACCGAGGCGCCCACCAGCAGCGTGAAGATGCCGACCGCCGCGAGAGCGAAGTACAGGCCCCGCGGGCCGCTCGGAATCGGCGCGACGCCGACGGTCACCATCTGCTGCGCCTGCAGCCGGACCACCGTGTAGTCCAGACGATCACCGGGCTTGGCGGCGTGGAAGATGTCGACCAGATCCCTGTCGGTGCGGATCGCCCGGCCCGACACCGCGATGAGCACATCCCCGGACCGCACCCCCGCCCGGGCCGCCGGCGAATCGTCGGCCACGAGCTCCGCGGTCACGCCTTCCCCGCGAACCTTCCACAGAACGCCGTCTTCCAGCTCCGACCACGTGGCACGGACCGCGATGTTGGCGATCGCGAG
>Ga0114129_10004231_pt1 | contig 20283 bp, 21 predicted proteins | sample RhiMetdeltSRZDD1_FD_80071 | JGI IMG/M metagenome (GOLD analysis project Ga0114129, IMG submission 80071) | Populus rhizosphere microbial communities from Tennessee, USA - Rhizosphere MetaG P. deltoides SRZDD1 (version 2) (version 2) | ecosystem: Host-associated > Plants > Roots > Rhizosphere >... | reverse complement strand
GTCACCTACTGCGTCCAGAGCACCGTCGGTGGGAAGACCTGGAGCAAGAACGGTCCGGGAGCGGCGATTGCAAACGCGGTCTGCCCGTAGCGAGACCGTGCTCGATGAACGACGAAGGGCGCCCGACGGCGCCCTTCGTCGTTTTAAGTCCCTCGTTTGAGGTGCCGATAGAAACCCTGTGACGCTCACGCTCTCTCCCCCTGTCAAGATTGCCGCGATCTGCGGTCTGGTCTTCACCGTTCTCGTGTTCGGTGGGCTCCGGACGCTCGGCGGCAAGGGCGGCGGCTCGACAGCGGCGCCGCAGGTGATCCACCACCACAAGTTCGGTGCGGGCGTCACTGCCAAGCCTGCGACGAAGCCGGCCACGCATGCGGCGACGCCGAAGCATCACACGACCGCGAAGCAGAAGGTCAAGCCGAAGCCGCGCCCGGTCGTCGACCTCGCAGCCGTGAAAGCTGCTCGCACCGCCGGCCTGCCCGAGGCCGTGGCGCAGGCGCTCGGCCGCTCGAAGAGCGTCGTCATCTCGCTGTACGACCCGTACTCGCAGGTCGACGGCACGTCCTTCGCCGAGGCGAAGGCAGGCGCCGCGCTCGCGGGTGTCGGATTCGTCGGACTGAACGTCCTGAGCCAGCGCGACGTCGGCAAGCTGACGGAGCAGCTCGGCCTCCTGCCGGATCCCGGCGTGCTCGTCTACGTCCGCCCCGCGTCGCTCGCGGCGAAGCTCACCGGCTTCGCCGACAAGGAGACGGTCGCCCAGGCGGCCCGCAACGCCGCCGCCCCGTCGTGAGCGAGGCGACCGGCACGGCCCGAGAGCTCTTCGTCCGCCACGCGCGCCGCGACGGCCGCTCGATTGCGATTCTCCGCGCCGTCGACTACGGCGACTCGTGCGTCGTCGAAGCTGAGGTCTACCCCGCCGGGGGACGCAGCGCCGAGCCGACGCGGCCCGGCCCGTACACGTTCGCGGACGCGCACCAGGCGACGGCGTTCATGACCGAAGCGGTCGAGGCGCTGATGGTGCTCGGCTGCGACGTGCACGCCCAGTAGGGCCTCCCTCGTTCGGGCGATGCCGCCGACCCGCTTCGCGGACGACATTTCGAGCGTGACGCTCGCCCGCCGCCTCGCTGTCGTCGCACTCGCCGCGCTTGCGCTCTGTGCCGCTGCGGCCGCCGCGACCGGCGATCCCCAGTACCACCTCAACCCGGCCGACCAGGCGTGGACGGACTCGATCATCCTGAGCACTCAGGACATGGGAACGGGCTGGAAGCGCGACGGCCTTTCCGGCGGCATCACCGGCGCGGACAGCGGCGCCAGCGCGAGCTGCTCGATGCCGGACATGTCCGACCTCGTCCTCACCGGCGGCACCTACTCGCCGGACTTCTACCGCAGCGACGGCGCCTATGTGGCCTCGACCGCCGTGGCATGGCAGACGCCGGAGCAGGCCGCGGCCGACTGGTCGCGCAACCTTCAGCCGGCCGTGATGGGCTGCCTGGCCGGCGACCTTCAGGGCGAGAGCACGAGACAGATCAAGGTCGTCGTCACGGGCCGGCACCAAGTCACCTGGCCGACGTTCGGCGAGCGGAGCGTCGCCTATCGCATCTCCCTCGTGCTCAGGGCGCACGTGAAGGTGCGGAAGAAGTGGCGAAACGTCTCGGCCAAGGCGACGGCGGACTTCATCGCCGTCGGCACGGGCCGCGCTCGAGCGATGATCTGGACGTTCTCTTTCGACGCGCACCCGCTCAACGATTTCAGCAAGCAGAAGTGGGCGATGCTGCTGGCTCAGCGCATGTCCGCTCCGCCGAGTTACTAAGGCGCCGACTCGACGGCGCCGCAATAGAGCGAGCACGAGCTTGGCTCGTGCACGGGTCCTGCGCACAGCCTCGGTCGAGCAAACGTTTGGCCTACCGCGCGACCTCGGCGTACCCGCTCGACTCGGCGCGCTCCCACAGGCGCTGCCCGCACTCCTGGCAGCTCGGCAGCACGAACTTGACCTCCGTGACAATGCCGCACGCGGCGCAGCGGAAGCGGCCTGCCGCAACGGTGCCGGCGGGCCAGAACTCGACGTAATCACGGTCCGCCACGGTGCTCACGGCGCGCAGTGCAGTGTCCGGCTCCCTCATCTCGACCCCCTCAGGTCAGGGAGTGCGGTCGCACTCCACGCTCGTTTTAGGTGCGCTTCAGGGAGCTGTCAACGGGGGATGCAGCCAGTCGTGGCCGGCTCGCTCTGCACGAGCTGGCCGTTGACAGCCTCGACCACCACCGACGACGCGCCCCACGTGCAGTCGTCGGCGCGCGAGCCCGGCGCGGGTGCCGCCGCCCCGGTCAGGAGCAGGGCAAGACAAGCACCCACCACGAGGAGCAGGAGAACACGCCGCATTGGACCTTCAACGGCGTGTGCGTTGAAAGAGATACGGCGCTAGATGGAAACCCGGGCGAGCTCTTCGATGGACGTCAGGCCCGCGGCCACCTTGGCCAGGCCGTCGTCCCAGAGCGTCCGCATGCCCTCGCCGAGCGCCGCCCGCTCGATGTCCTCCCGCGAGGCGTTCCGCACGGCCAGGCTCTCGAGCGTCTCGGTCATCGACAGCAGCTGGTAGATGCCGATCCGGCCCTTGTAGCCGGTCTGGTTGCAGCGCGGGCAGCCCTTCTTGCGATAGAAGACCATCCCGTCCGAAGCCGCCGCCACCTCCGGCGAGACGCGGGCCTTCAGCAGCTCGTCGGTGTTGGGCGTGTACATCTCACAGCAGTGCGTGCAGAGCTTGCGCGCGAGGCGCTGCGCAAGGACGGCGGAGACGGCCGCCCCCGTCAGGAACGGCTCGACGCCCATCTCGTTGAGGCGGGTCAGCGCCTGTGGCGCGTCGTTCGTGTGCAGCGTCGAGAGCACGAGATGCCCGGTCAGGGCGGCCTCGATCGCGATCTTCGCCGTCTCGCCGTCGCGGATCTCGCCGACCATCACCACGTCAGGGTCGGAGCGCAGGATCGAGCGTAGAGCCGTCGCGAAGGTCAGCCCGGCCTTCGTGTTGATCTGGACCTGGTTGACCCCCTGCAGGCGGTACTCGACCGGATCCTCGACCGTGATGATGTTGATCTCCGGCCGGTTGATGTCCGTCAGCGAGGCGTAGAGCGTCGTCGACTTACCGGAGCCCGTCGGCCCGGTGACGAGCAGCGCGCCGGTCGGCCTGCGGACGATCGCCTCGAGCTCCGCGCGCATCTCGTCGGACATCCCGAGCTCCTCGAGCGTCGGTGCCCGCTTCGACTTGTCCAGCAGGCGCATGACGATCGACTCGCCCTCGACCGTCGGCAGCGTCGCGACGCGGACGTCCATCGTGCGGCCGGCGGCCGCGGCGTTCAGCGAGATGCGGCCGTCCTGCGGCTTCCGGCGCTCGGCGATGTCCAGCTTCGCGAGCACCTTCAGGCGCGTGATGACGCCCGGCATCATCCGCTTCGGGATGCGCTGCACCTCCTGCAGCACCCCGTCGACGCGGAAGCGCACGAGCAGCGAGTCCTCCTGCGGCTCGAAGTGCACGTCCGAGGCGCCGTCTTCGGCGGCCTGGAAGATCACGGAGTTGACGAGGCGGACGAGCGGCGCGTCGGAGATGCCGTCGTCGACCTCGAGGTCGTCGGCGTCGTCCTCTTCCTCCGCCGTCGCCGCGAGCTCCTCTTCGACGGCCGTGCGGGCGCCGAACGCTTCCGAGGCTCGCGCGAGGCGGCGGATCTCGGCGAGGATGTCCTCGCGCGACGCGACCGCGAGCTCGAGCGGATGCCGCGTCGCGAGCCGCAGCTCGTCGATCCCCTGGATGTTGCCCGGGTCGGCGATGGCGACCCGCAGCGTGTCGTTCTCGAGGGCGTACGGGATCGCGACCAGGCGCTCGAGAACGTGCAGCGCCATCTCGCCGCTCGCGTCGTCGGCGACGCCGGTCAGGGCGAGGTCGACGAGCGGCATCTGGTAGCGCGCGGCCAGGGTCTTTGCGAGGCCCTCGCTCGAGGCGAGGTTGTTCTCGACCAGCGCGTGCGCGAAGGAGCCCATGCCGGCGGCGCCACGGACCAGCGCCAGCTTGTCCGCCGGGACGAGGCCGGTGGCGGCGATCAGGTCCGCGACGAGCTCGGCAAGCGCGTTGATCGGAGGCGGGCTGCCTCCGAGCCCCGCGCCACCGGGCGGCGTCGCGCTGCCGGGCTCCGCGCCCGGGCTGCGCAAGTTCGGTGGACGCTCGATGTCCATATATCCCTCGTTCGAGGTATCGGCAGCGAGGGCGCGGGGCTTGATCCCTAAGGAGCCACGCTCTCGAGCTCGCGGGGGTCGAGGCGGATGCCCAAAGCGCCCGGCAGTTGCTCGGCCTCCTGCCGCGTCCTGACGCCGACGATCGCCCCCGTGACGCCCTCGTGGTGCAGCACCCAGGCGAGCGCTACCTGGGCGGCGGAGCGACCCTCGCGCCGCCCGGTCTCCGCCAGCCTGGCGCGCAGCGGCGCCAGGTCGAGCCGGGCGAACGGGTGGTTGTGGCGGAAGTCGTCCGGGACGAGCCGGGCGAGATCGAAGTCATCCGCCAGGAAGCCCGAAGCCAGCGGCGACCAGGCGAGGACCCCGACGCCGCGCTCGACCGCGAGCGGCAGGATCTCCGTCTCGGCGTCGCGGTGGAGCAGGCTGTACTGGTACTGCAGGGCGCCCACGGGGCCGACGCCGAGGGCCAGCTCGACGTCGGCGGGGGAGTGGTTCGAGATGCCGCCGTTGCGGACCTTGCCTTCGTCGATCAGGCCCTGCACCTCGGCCCAGGAGTCCTCGATCGGCGTCGCACGGTCGACGTCGTGCAGCTGCAGCAGGTCGACGCGCTCGCGCTGCAACCGGCGCAGGCTCGCCTCGACATCGGCGCGGATTGCCCGCGGGCTGAGGTCCATCCGGTCACCGCGCTCCGCGTCGGGCAGCGTGCCGCACTTGGTGAAGACCAGCACGTCGTCTCGCCCGTGGAGCGCACGGCCGACGATCTCCTCCGCGCGGCCCCACCCGTAGAACGGCGCCGTGTCGATCCAGTTCACGCCGAGGTCGAGCGCCGTGTGGATAGTGCGAATCGACTCCGCCTCGTCCTGCGGTCCCCACCACACCGGCCAGTCGCGTCCCGACCCGATCGGCGCGGTGCCGACGCCAACCGGCGTGATCTGCATGTCCGCGAGCGGGCGCGTCTCCACGACGAGACGCTACGCGCCGGCCCTAGTGCAGCGTCGCCAGGTATGCGTTGAGGAACGCGTGGCCCCAGAACAGGCCGACGACTCCCCCGACCGTGAGAAACGGGCCGAACGGGATGGTCATCTTCCGCGCCTTCATGCCATGCCGCGCGAAGAGGACGATGCTGGGCACCATCGACGCGAGCATCCCGGCCATCAGCGCGACAGGAACGGTCTTACCGACTGCGACGCCGAGGAGCAGTGCGAGCTTCGCGTCGCCCATCCCCATGCCGGCCGGATAGACCATCGCCGCAGCGAAGAGGAACGCGAACGCCCCGAGACCGGCGGCGACCCATTGCGGACTCGGGTCGCGCAATGTGTTCGCGACGAGGACGAGCGCCGTTGCAGGAACGACGATCCGGTTCGGGATGATCCGATGCTGGAGGTCGATCACGGACACCGCCACGAGCACGGCGCAGAAGAACGACGCGATCGCCGCCTCGAGCGTGAGCCCGAATGCGAGCACGCAGCCGGCGATCAGCACCGCGGTCAGCAGCTCCACGGCCGGGTAGAGGAGCGGAATGCGCACGCCGCAGTGCCGGCAGCGCCCGCGCAGAGCGGCGTACGAGACGAGCGGGACGTTGTCGTGCCAGCGGATCTCCTGCTTGCACGACATGCACGCCGACGGCGGGCGCACGATCGAGCGCCGCAGCGGCACGCGCGCGGCGACCACGTTCAGGAAGCTCCCCAGCGCGAGGCCCGGGGCAAATGCGACGGCGGCGAGTGCAAAGGTCACGGTTACCCCGACCCGTAGGCCGGCTGCTCGGGGTAGCCGGAGGTGTTGGGATTGCCGGGCGCGCCGAGCGGCAGGTCTGCAAGCCCGGGCAGCGGCTTCATCTGCACGCTCTGACCGAGAGTCAGCGTGTTCGTGATGATCGGCCCTTCCGTCTGAGCGGACTGCCCGAGCGACACGTTCCCTTCGGAGAAGATCGCGCCCTGGAAGTAAGAGCTCTGGTTGAGCGTGACACCGCCGTGGGCCACGAACATGAACATCGATGTTGCGGGCGTCCAGGCGGTGAAGTCGCATGAACTGCCGTTGTACGCCGCGGTGTCGTGCACGGTGTCCCACCCGCAGAAGACACCGCTGTTAGAGAGCGACACCGTCCCGGAGACGTACATCACCATCATCCCACCGAGGCCGTCGGAGCCGCCGGAGCCCGAGGGGTGCGTCCCGTACTTATTCACCCCGCGGTACTTCACGACCCCGTTGATCGTTACGTTGCCGTCGATGAAGACCGTCCCGCGGATGCTGAGGACGTGAGACGAGGCGTCCCAGTCGAGCTCCCCGATGACGGAGCCGTTCGTATTCTTCGTCTGGCACGTGTAGTTCGTGCCGGGAGTGAGGTTGAACGCAGTCGTCAGGCTCGTGTTACGCGTCGTGTCGTTGTCGAAGGTCGTCGAGGCAAGCCCACCGGCCGCGCACGGGCTCAGCCTGCTGATCGTCGCCGTCTGGTAGTAGTTGTCCCAGTCCGTCGTCGTCAGCGACGGGGACGCGATCGCGTCGGCCTGCGAGGTGTAGCCGCCCGACTTGACGTAGAAGTAGTCGCTCCCGGTGGGCGGCCGCTGGCAGGTATGCGCCGTGTTCGTGACCGCGCCGGTCGCACAGCCGCCGCCGATCTTCGCCGAAGTGACCTCCTGCAGCGGCGAGGACTGCCCGACGCCCTTCGAGGCGCCCGAGAGCCAGACGAGCTTGCCCCGAACCTCCAGGAGGACCGGGTCCGCGGCGTTCGTCTCGCTGATCGAGGCCGAGTTCTTGAAGCAGAGGTTGCCCTCGGTGTACAGCGACGACGTAAGCGCCGTCGTCTGGTCAAGGGTGATGTTGCAGATGCTCGACGTCGTGTCCTTGACGAACACGTAGTTCCAGGCGGGGGTCACGTTCTGCTGCGAGGCCCGCGCGCGGATGTGGACGACGACGGTCAGGGTCTTCGTCGCGGGTCGGGAGGCGAACGCGTTGCGCGTGACGGTTCCCGTCGAGGTGATCGTCCAGTTGGCGGTGCTCGTGTCGAGCCAGCCCCAGACCGTGACAGCTCCGCCGTCCAACGTGTACGTGAGGGGGCTGCAGGTGTTGCCGAGCAGAGCCGCGCCGGTCGGGTTGGCGGGCGGGCTCGCGCAATCGGCCGGCTGATACTGCCCCTGCGGATGGAGCAGGTGTTGGTCGTACGGGTTCTTCGCGGACAACAGCGCGTTTGCATTGGAGATGCCGGCCTCGGCCAGGTCGTACGCCGAGACGCGGTTCTTCGACATGTCCGAAGCGCGGCTGTTGGACGACGCGGCCTCGATCACGGTGATCACCGTCATCGAGAAGACCACGGTCAGAGCGAGCGCGATCACGAGCGCGAAGCCGCGCTCGTCCTGTCGTGCTCGACGTAGTCTCGCGATCATCGCTAGAGCCTCGTGCTGTTCCGGAGGAAGATGGTGTCCGTGAGATCGTAGGCGTCGCGGCTCGACCCCTTGTTGCTGACGAGGAAGTCGACGCGCAGCGAGGCGAGGCAGCTGCAGCCGACGGCGTGCAGGTACTGCGGGAACGCGGCTGCGCTGGTGAGGTAGTCGGCGACCATCGTGCCGCTCGCGCCGCAGGTGCTTCCCGGCTGGCGGTAGAGGCGGTAGCGGTTCGTATAGCCCGTGACGGCGACCGTGCACCAGCTCGTGTCGCCCCCGCATCCGGAGGGCAGCTTCAGCGTGATCGAGCTCGTGGTGTACCCGGCGGCCAGGTCGCTCGCGCAGTGGACGTCCTTACGGACCTTGTCCATCGCCAGCCGGGTGCCGAGCTGCGCCTGGAAGCGGTTGTCCTGCTCGATCTGCGCGTTCGAGCCCGACACGAAGATCTGCGTGATGCCCGAGAAGACGATGCTCATGATCACCATCACGGTCAGCATCTCGACAAGGCTGTAACCGGCCTCTCCCCTAAGGCGTGAACGCACGCGCTCGATCACTGGCTCCTCGCTTCGACCTCCGCGAGGGCGGCGATCGCGACGCGTTCGCTCTTCCGTCCGAGGCCCCAGCGCTGCTGCGCGGCCCGGTCGGCGGCGATCAACTCGCGGAGCGCTTGCGCGCCGTGCCACCAGCCGAACTTGGCGCCGGTGACGATCCAGCTGTTCTGGTAGAGGAAGCGACGCACGTTCGACGGCGTCTTGCCGTGCGACGCGATGAACGTCGCGAGCAGGTGCGCGCGGCGCGGGAGCGGCATCTCCTTCTGCGGCTCTTTCGGCGCGCCGTCGACGACGAAGTCGGACGTGCGCGTGGCGGGCTTGGCCGCCGTGGCCGGCGCGGGCTTCGCGGCCGGCTTGGGAGCCGAGGGCGTCGGCGCGGGTGCCGGCGTCGCCTTGCGAAGACCGACCGGCTGCACCGACGTGCCGAAGTACGGCGAGACGTCCTCCGGCTCGCCCTGCTCGGGGTACGAGGTGCGCTCGAGCGTGACGGTGATCGTGGGCGCGCCGGTGTCCTTGAGCTTCGTTCCGGCCGCCGGCGACTGCTTCGCGACCTTGTTCGCGGCGTAGCCGTGGACGCCGCCGACGACCTTCCACGCCAGTCCGGCGTCCTCGAGCGTGCCCTTTGCGAACACGAATGCCTGGCCCGCGATGTCGGGGACCGTGACCGTCGGCGGGGAGACAGGCGCCGGCGCACCCTGCGGGACCGCGGCCATCCGCTTCGCGGCGCCGACGGCGAGCGTCGCGCTCGCGAGCAGCAGCACGAGCCCCACGATCGCAAGGCGCGGCAAGCGAGTGGCTATCCGCAGAGCCATGCTCCGGCAATCGGCAGAAAACAGCTTGAACTCAACCCCCGGAGCGGGTGAAGGCGACCACGGCATCCCCCGTCTCCGGGACGACGGTGAAGACCCTCGCGGGCGCGGGCGGATCGCCGGCCAACTCGAGCGGCGTCGGGGCATCCTGCCAGCGGAACGCCTTGCCGGCGAAGCTCTGGAACCAGGGCTGGTACTGCGGCCAGCCGGTGGCGGGCTGCAGTTGGAGGTGGAGGTGCGGCCCGGTCGCGTGACCCGTCATGCCGACCAGCCCAACCTGCGTGCCGGCCGCCAGCGAGACGCCGTCCGAGATCGACGGATAGAGCACCGCGAGGTGGCAGTACGTCCACGTCTGGCCGTCCTCCGTGCGGACCGTCATGCCGATGCCGCAGCGCGCGTCGGCCTCGTGCCAGGCGTTCAGCACGACCGCATTCGAGAGCGAATAGACCGGCGAGCCCTGAGGCGCGGCGATGTCGACGGCGGGATAGTCGTGATGTGTGTGCGCGGCGGAGACGACCTCGGGGCCGCCGCCGACCGGGAATACCCACCGGCCGCTGTAAGACGGCGCACCCATCAGCGAGCCGACCGCCGGCGTAAAGGACGGCGCCTCGGCCTTCTGCTGTGCGTCCCGCAGGCCCGACTGCGCCTGCTCGAGGTCGGCCTGCGCGGCCTCGACCGCCGAGCGGACGGCGTCGAGACGCACGTCGAACTGCACGGCACGGCGCTGGGCGGCAAGCCTGTCGGAGAGGAGCGCCGCCTCGTCGATGCTTGCGTGCAGTCGCGCCGACTCGCCGCGGACCTGGCGCTGCCGGGCCTGCGCGGCCGCGAGCACTCGGTTGGCCGCGACGACACGAGCGCGCGCCGTGCCGAGCGCCTGCTGGAGCTGCTGCAAATCGGCGGTCTGCGCGACCGTGCCGTTGCCGTACACGCGCGCGAGGTCGAGGACCTCCCGCACGTACCAGTCGGCGTGGTTGTACGAGAACACGGCGCGGGAGATGTCCGACTGACCGCCCGAGGCGGCGAGATAGCGCGCAGCGCCGTAGACCGCGTCTGTCGGGTTCCACGGATCCGCGATCCCGTCGCCGTTCGCATCCACGCCCCAGCGCAGCCAGGTCGACGGCATGAACTGCATCCAGCCGATCGCTCCGGCCGAGCTCGGCCCCATGTTCTCGCCGAAATTCGACTCCACCTTGTTGATCGCTGCGAGCACGTTCCAGGGGATGCCGTATGCCGCACCGGCTCGCTGCCAGAGCTCGTGGAGCCGGGCCAGGTCGAGCCGCTGCGTGAGGGCCGGCGGGCTCGTGAACGAGACCGGCACGGAGATCGCGCCGGGGCTGTTCGGGACGGACACGCTCGACACGGAGACGGCCCCGGCCGTGCGCGGGGTCGACGAGACCGTGAAGCCGAGGATGGGCGGCTGTGCCTGGGCGGCGCCGGCGAGTAGGAGGAGCGCCGCGGCCGCAACGACGACGAGGCGCATCAGTCTCCGGCTTGGGCGAGGCGGAGCTGCGGGACTTCGGGCTCGGGATCCGGCTCGGGCTCCCGAGCCGGAGGCTCCTCGACGGGCTTCGTGACAACGCGGTGCTGCTTGAGCGCGCGCTCGACGGCGACCGTGAAGTCGTGGCGGTTGGTGGCGGCGTTCGCGGCCGTCTCCTGGTCGACGACGCCCTCGATCACGAGATCGATCAGCGACTGCGTGAAGGTCTGCATGTCGAAGAAGGCGCCCTCGTCGATGGCGTCCGTGATCGCCTCCGGCTTGTTGTCGCGGATCAGGTCGGCGATGCGCGAGTTGTTCACCATCACCTCGACCGCGGCGACGCGGCCGCCGTCGATCCGCGGCAGCAGCCGCTGGCTGATGACGCCGCGCAGCACGCCCGCCATCACCGAACGGATCATCTGCTGCTTCGTCTCGGGGAAGAACTCGATCATCCGGCCCAGCGTCTCGGCCGCGTCGACGGTGTGGAGTGTCGAGAGCACGAGGTGGCCCGACTCGGCGGCCTGCAGGGCAGTCTGCGCCGTCTCGGCGTCGCGCAGCTCGCCGATCAGGATCACGTCCGGGTCCTGCCGGAGCGCGCGGCGGAGGGCCTGCATGAAGTCCGTGGTGTCGAGGCCGATCTCGCGCTGGTTGACGATGCAGGATTGGTCGCTGTGCAGTACCTCGATCGGGTCCTCGATCGTGACGATGTGCTGGTGCCGCGTCTTGTTCATGTGGTCGATCATCGCGGCGAGCGTCGTCGTCTTTCCGGAGCCGGTCGCGCCGGTGACGAGCACGAGGCCGCGGTGCTCCTCGGCGAGGCGGCGAACGCCCGCAGGAAGGTTGAGCATCTCGAAGTTCGGGACGTTCTTCGGGATGACGCGGAACGCAAACGAGATGTGCCCACGCTGCCGAAACGCGTTCACGCGGAAACGCGGAAGGTCTTCCTCCTGGTAGGCGATGTCGAGGTCGCCGGTGTCGTGGAAGGCCGCGAGGCGCTCGGGCGCGCGCTTGCCCACTACCTCGAGCACCACCTCGGCGTCGCGGTCGGTGACGACCGGCGCCTCCTCGAGCGGGCCGAGCGAGCCGTCACGCCGAAGGATCGGCGGTACGCCGACCTTCAGGTGGATGTCGCTCGCGCCGAGCTGGACGGCGCGTCGGAGCAGGAGATTGAGTTCCATACGGACACCCGTGCATCGGCATGTCCGCGTGGTGTCTTTAGGCGGCGCGCGCGAGGGTCTTGATGGCCTTCATCGCGGTCAGTCCTGCGCCCTTCGCCTCGCCGGGATGGGCGACCTCGCCGAGGATCAGCTTCTCGAGCACGCGCCACGTGACCGGCAGACGCATGATGGCGAAGACAGCTCTCGGGAAGCGGTCGAGCGCCTTCTTCGCACCCCAGCCGGCCGACGACAGCGGGTCGAGCCGTTCGTGGACAGCGCGCTCGTAGCCGGGGATGTCGCCGGCGATGATCTGCTCCGCAGCGAGCTTGCCGCTGACGAGCGCCTCGTAGATCCCGTCGCCGGAGACGGGATCGAGCACGCCGGCCGCGTCACCGACGACGAGCGCGCGCCCGTTGGCGAGCTTCGTTCCGGCGCGCCGCATCGGCAGGCGGTGCCCGCGGAGGTTGGTGAGCTCGTCGACGTCGACGCCGTAGTGGTCGCAGAGCGTTCTGAGGTGCGCGCGTAGTAGCGGCCCTTCGGTGCCCCACCCGCCGACGCCGACGTTGACGTGGTCGCCCTTGGGGAAGATCCAGCCGTAACCGCCCGGCAAGGTCGCGAGCTCGAGGACGAGCATGCCGCGCCATTCGCCGTGCGGTAGCCGCTCGTACGGGAGGTTGCCTTCGAGCGCGACGCCGTTGACGATGTCGCCGCCGAGGCCCAGCGTCCTGGCCGTGATGCCGTTCGCGCCGTCAGCGCCGACCAGCCCGCCGACCTCCAGCCGCCGGCCGTCGACACGGATGCGGCGGTCGGACTCGATCTCGACGCGCACGCCGTCGCGGAAGACGGCGCCGGCTTCGACGGCCTGCTCCACGAGGAACTCGTCCAGCCGTCGGCGCTGCGTCATCAGGCAGAGCACCTGCTCCGACTCCCTATTCATCACCCGGCCGTACTTCAGGCGGCAGCGGACCCGGGTGACCCGGTCCTCCACGACAGGCTCGACCGAGAAGGGAAGTTGGTGCACCGCGCGCATCGTCAGGCCGCCCCCGCAGGGCTTGTCGCGAGGGAAACGGCTTTTGTCTATTAGTAAGACGCGCGCGTGCGCGCGCGCGAGACGGTACGCGGTCGTCGAGCCGGCCGGCCCGGCGCCGACCACCGCGACGTCGAATTTCTCCACAACGCGGAGGCTACAATGCCCCCTCCGCTCAAGGGGGTGTGCCCGAGCGGCCAAAGGGAACGGGCTGTAAACCCGTCGGCTCAGCCTACGGAGGTTCGAATCCTCCCGCCCCCATCTCGCCCTCCCACGGGCGTGGACTTGCTGTCGACTAGGCGGCTTCGGCCTCCTGCATGAACGAGGAAACGATCTCGAGGTAGCGGTCGGTCTCCTCGAGCACAGGGGTGTGGGAGCTGTTCTTCATGAGCACCTCGCGCGCGCCTTTGATACCGGCCACGAGCTCGGCGGCGACGGGCTCGGTGCACATGTCGTAGCGGCCGCGGACGACGAGCGTGGGCACGTCGATCTCGTGTAGCCGGTCGCGCGTGTCCCAGCCCTTGAGCGCGCCGGTCGTCATCCACTCGTTCGGGCCCTGCATCGCGCGATAGACATCCGGCGCACGGCCCTTCGCCATCGCGTCGAGCTCCGGGCGCGGCTGCGGCCCGCGGTAGAAGTGGCGGTCGTAGTACGCCTCCATGGCTTCTTCATACTCCGGGTCGTCGAAGGTCCCCGCCGCCTCGTGGCGGTCGAGCACCTCCACGACATCAGGCGGTAGCTGCGACTTCAGCTTCAGCTGCTCCTCGTTCCAGAGCGCGAGGTTCGCGAGCGTCGAGCTGAGGATCAGGGACACGATTCCATGCGCACCGGCGAGGACGTGCTCCTGCGCCAACATCCCGCCCCACGACGTGCCGAGCAGGTGGATGCGCTCCAAGCCGAGCTGGTCGCGGACCGCGGCAACCTCGTCGCGAAAGACGTCGACGTTCCACTCGATGTCGGTCGGGCGGTCCGACTTGCCGCAGCCGATCTGGTCGTAGAGGACGACGGGCCGCTCGGACCCGAGCGCCTCGAGCGGCCCGAAGTAGTTGTGCGTCGAGCCGGGCCCGCCGTGCAGTGTGAGCAGCGGCGTGGTCGCGGAGTTGAGGTCGCCGACGAACCGGTACCACGTCCGGTAACCGCGGAAGTCGACGTATCCCTGGCGCGCCCTCATCGCGGCTACCATCCTCGCACCTGCCCTCTTAGCTCAGTTGGTAGAGCACCTCCATGGTAAGGAGGGGGTCTCCGGTTCGAGTCCGGAAGAGGGCTCTGCAAAAGCGCCGCACGTCGCCGCTTTTCGTTGGATCGACTTGCTCGTAAGCGAACGTGCGGTGGGCATGGAGCCCTCGATGGAGCCGTTCAGGTCAAGGCCGGCGCTCAAACGTCGAACCTCGTGGTCTACGAGTTTCCGGACCCAAGGCCGAGGTGTCTGCGTGACGCAGCCCGGGGAGCGCGGCACACCGACGGCCACCGCAGGTCGCCGTAGTGGTATCAGGCTAGCTCGCAGATCGCGTACGTCGATGACGCCGGCAACGTCCTCCGCGTGCCCGGACGGCTGCTCTCTATGCCTTACGGCGGAATCCAGTACGCCTCGACCGGTTCCTGCTTGCCCTTGAGCGTGAGCTGCTGCTCTTGCGCGTCCGGATACGCGCGCGCAACGGCGGCATATGTTTCGCCGTCGACGACGATCTCGCCGTTGCTCGCGACGGACGTGAGCCGCGCGGCCGTGTTTGTCACGTCACCGACCGCCGCGAAATCCTTGTATCCGCCGCCCGCAACGTTGCCGACAAACTCCTCACCGCTCGCGACCCCGATCCCGACGTCGAGCGTCCCGGCCGGCGACTCGGTGTACCTGATGACGCGAACAAGCGAACGCGCCGCTTCGACCGCGTTCTGCCGGTAATGCGTTCCCGCGAGGCCTGGGACGAACAAGCCTTCGACCTCGTCGCCCGCAATCTGGCCGAGCAAACCGCCCTGCGCCAACAGCGCCGTCGACGCCGTTTCGTAGAACCGGTTCACGAAGTCACTGACCTGCGCCGCCGACAACTGCTCGCAGAGTGACGTGTAGCCGCGCACGTCGGCGAACAGAACGGCGACGGGGACGACGGCACCGCCCTCCGGCGCATGCTCGATGCAGCGCGCGCACAGGTGCGGGTTCTTCCGCGACGGCGAGTAGCCGAGCCGTTTTACCGTACCAGCGTACGGACCACGGAACGGTGCGTTGCAGAACTTGCACCGCCAGGGGCTCGGCATGAGCGCGAAGAAGCGCCGACCCAGTCGCTGAGCGAAGCCGAGCGCGCTCTCGCCGCTGAGGATCGCAACCCAGCGGGCCGACATCGGCGGGAAGCGGGCTGACGGCTCCACTTCCGCAGGCGCCGTTACGGAGCCTTCATCCTGTCCATCGTCGGCTCGTCGGAGTCCGTCATCACGATGGGCGCCAGCATTGAAGCGACCAGGCCGGCCAGCACGAACAGGCCCGCGATGACCTTGATCCCCCGCCGAGAACTGCCCAGAAACACCGCGCCTGCGACCGCAGCGACGCCTAGGTCGATCAGCGAGCTCACCCACCACGGCCACCACCAGTCGTCGCGCAGCATCGCAACCGTCATCACGAGAGAGAGCTTCAGCCGCGCTGGTTACGGTCTGGTTACGACGAAGCCGTAGTTCGCCTCACAACCCACACGCCGCCGAGGCCGTGGCCGGCGACGAGGTCGACAGGCTCGGCGCCGACGCTGATCGTCTCGTCGACAACGTTGTCGCGTGAGTCGATCCGTGACACATTCTCGCCGGCGCGGTTCGCGACCCAGACGGCGTCGGAACCGACCGCCACCGCAACCGGCATGTTCCCGACGTCGATGCGCCGCTGCTGTCGCAGGTCGGCCGGATCCACGCGGACAACGGCGTCCCTGTCGGTATCGACGAGCCAGACGCCGCCCCGGCCCGCAGCGATTGCGCGCGGCGCGAACGGCAATCTCGTGCTCGCGACGACCCGCAGCCCACGCGTGTCCACGCGCCAGAGCGTGTGGCCGCCGACCGCCCAGACCGCGCCCTCGCCTGCCGCGACGAGCGTCGGCGCACCTGGCACGCGGACGACGTCGGTGACAGCCGTGTACGGCGGACCGAGCAGATCGAGGCGCCGCCCGGCGGGATCTGCGACCCAGAGATCCCGCCCGAAGGCAACCGCGGTCGCCGGCGCGGCGAGGCCCGGGACGGAAACGTCCACGACGCCGCTGATCTGACCGAACTGGGAGTCGATGATCGTGACGTGCTCCGGCGGGCCGGAAACGACGGCCGCCAGGGCGCCGAGATCGGCGACGTCGGTCGGGGTACCGGCGACCCGGACCTCGTGCCGCACGAGCGACGTCGGGTTGACCTGGAAGACGCTGCCTCCGCGCGTCGTCACCCAGACGCTCCCGGCGCACACCGTCACTGCGGTGGGTCGCGGTCCGACCGCGACCCCGTCCGTGAGCCCGCCGCTACCGCCGATTCGGACGAGCGAGTCCGCGCGCGCGAGGGCGGGCCGTCCGCCGCTGAGCAGCAACGCCGCGAGCGCTGCCGTGACGGCGGCGACCCCGGTCGCGGATGCGGCGAGTACCCCGCGCCGCCTCCGTCTGCGAACGCGCAGCTCTCCAGGCCGGTCTCCGAGCGCCGCGCGCGTGGCGTCCACGAGCTCGCCGCACGTCTGCCACCGGTCGTCCGGGGCTTTTGCGGTCCCGCGTGCGAGGACGGGGTCGAGCGCCGCCGGCAGCGACGGCTCGCGCTCGCTCGCGGTCGGCGACGGCTCTTCCAGGTGAGCGTAGATGACGGCCACGTCGCTCGGACGCCGGAACGGCACGTCGCCGACGAGGCATTCATAGAGCAAGCAGGCGAGCGAGTACACGTCGGCCCGACCGTCAACATCGCCCCCTCGGATCTGTTCCGGCGCGACGTAGTCGATCGTTCCGACGATCTTTCCGGGGTCGGCGACGCTGCGATCCGAGGTGCTCGTGCTGAGTCCGAAGTCGGCGAGGTAGCAGTGCTCGTGCTCCGGCTTTCCAGTCAGCAGGATGTTCGACGGCTTGACGTCGCGGTGCACGAGCCCGCGCTCGTGCGCCGCGTCGAGCGCGCTCGCCACTTGCTCGACCAAGGTGAGCGCTCGTTGCGGTGCAAGCCCGCCCTCGACTCGCAGCAGCGCCCGCAGGTCGGTGCCAGGCACGTAGCGCATAGCGATGTACAGCAGCCCGTCCATCTCGCCGGACTCGTAGACCGGCACGACATTCGGGTGATCGAGCGACGCCGCCAGCTGTGACTCGCGCAGGAGGCGCGCGCGGAACGCCTCGTCCTCTGCGAGCTCGGGCGAGAGGAGCTTCAGCGCGACGTTGCGCCTGAGCCGCGGGTCGTGTGCCAGGTACACGACGCCCATACCACCGCGTCCCAGCACGCGGTCGACGCGGTAGCCGGCAAGCACGGTGCCGATCCGGTCCTCAGCTACGACCGACATCCTTCAAGCCTACGACGCGAGTCGAGCCGCGACTAGACCGGCGGCCTCAGCGTCCACGTGAAGCGCGTGAGGCTCTCTTGCGGAGCCAAGCCGCTCGGCCGCAGCCCGCGCCGGACGAGCAGCGCCGGTGCCTGCGCGTCGGTGGCGAGCGCCGCGCGCACCCGTCCGAGGCCGGACCGCCGCCAGCGCTCCGGCAGTCCGACGACGACGACGGCCGCCTCGGCTGCGGCGGCGACGACGTCCGCCGCGGCGGGGGAGAGCAGCACCGGCTCGGCATCGATGCCGAGAGCGCGCTGCACGGCGAGCGACGCGCTGGAGAGGATGCGACTCGCGTCGCGCTTGGCGCCCTCGGCCGGCCCCGCGAGCCGCAAGGGCAGAGCTCGCGCGCTCGCGATCCAGGCAGCGACCTCGACGGCGGCCCAATCGTGACTTCCGCCTCCGAACAGAACCAGCACCGGCCCTTGGCGCGGGGGCTCTGCCCGGCCGACGTACACGGCGACGTCCGACGGCGCGTATGCGAGAACGGCCGCGAGGATCGGGTCGTCGAGATCCGCAGGGCCGTCGACGAGGAGGAGGTCGACGTCCTGCTCGGTAGCAACGCGAACGAGGTCGTCACCGGCGGCGGCGGACGTAAACGCGATTGCGCGTGCGGCAATGCCTTGGGCGACGAGAATGCTGCGCTCTTCCTTCGCCATCGCGGCCGCCGCAGCGAGCTCGGCGCCGTCGCCAACGAGCCGCGCCAGGATCACCTCGCGCGGCGGGCGTCTCGCGAGTGGCTCCGCGATGCCGACAAGCTCCGTGACCCGCCGCTCGTCCTGCGGCGCGACCAGAATCGAACGCTCCGGTGGCGTCACCGGCGCGTCGAGTGACTTGTCCTGCCGAAGAATTGCCCGTTGAAGCTGCTGGAGCATCGGCCCCGGCTCGATGCCGAGCTCGGCGAGCAGCTCCTCTCTCGTGCGGCGGAAGAAGTCGAGCGCTTCGCTTTGGCGGCCGTCGCGATAGAGCGCGAGCATCAGGTGTCCGCGCAGTCGTTCACGAAACGGATGCGCCACGACGAGGTCTCCGAGCTCGCCGACCACCCGCGCGTGGCGACCGAGGTCGAGCTGCGCCTCGATCCGCAGCTCGACCGCGTGAACGCGTAGCTCTTCGAGACGGCCAATCGCGGCCTGCGCGAACGACTCGTAGCGGAACTCGGTCAGCGGAGGCCCGCGCCAGATGGCCAGCGCGGAGTCCAGCCGCGCGACCGCTGCGGTGGGATCGGCCGCCGCAAGCGCATCCGCTCCCTCCGAGACGAGCTCCTCGAAGCGACTCAGATCAAGCTGGTGCGGCTGCAAGCGGACAACGTACGCATCGCCACGTGTGAGAACGACATCGCGACCGAGGGCTCGTCGCAACCGGGCCACACGCACCTGAACCGATTTCCTCGCAGTCAGCGGGGGTGATTGCCCCCACAGTTCGTCGATCAGACGATCGGCCGAAACTGGCTCTCCCGCGTGCAACAGAAGGAAGGCCAGCAGGGCGCGCTCCTTTGCACCCTCGATGTGCACGAGCCGGTCCCCGTGCCGGACCTCGAGCGGACCGAGGATTCCGAACTCCACGCTCGTCCGATCGTAACTGGACGGTAACCACCGCCCGGCACGCTCTCTACCGGTCTACGGAAAGGAGGAACCATGCGTCTCGTCCGACACTTCGCGGTCCTCGCAGCGCTGGCGACGGGTGCCGCCGGCGCAGCACAGGCCGGTAACACCGAGCGCACACTCGAGCCCAAGTTCGGCTTCAATGCGGCCCTGCGCCTGGTCGACGGCGGCCCGAAGAAGGCTTCTGGTCTGCTCAAGTTCCGCCAGCCGGTCGATGAGAATGCGATCGTCTTCCTCGATACCGCGCTTCGCCACCTCGTGCCCAACCGTGCGTACTTTCTCGAGCGGGGCGTCGACACTGTGGTCGACGGCAACTGCCCGCCCGACACCGCGATGGCAGCGTGGCTGCGCCTCGGGCAAGGGCCTGTGCCCGACGCGATCAACGTGAACCTCAAGGGCAACGGTCGCGTCGTGCTCTTCCGTGAGCTTCCTGCTACGGCGATCGGCGTCACGTTCGACATCCAGTTCCGGGTCGTCGACGCGATCACCGGCGCAATCGTGCTTCGGAGCGCCTGCTACCAATACACGGCGAGGCGCTAAGCGAGGCGCTAAAAGGCGGCGAGGCGGCGCACAGGCCGCCTCTCCGCTTATCCGCTCTGCGCGTAGCCGCCGAAGAAGCCCGACGGAGGACCCGGCATCGTGACGTGGCCGCTGAAGGACGTGCGGAACCGCTGGCCGACACGTCCGAGCCGGACTCGGCGACTACCGTCAGCAAAGGTCCGCGTCGACACGATCGTGTTCTGATGGAACGTCGTGAACGTGTTCGCGATCGTGTCCGTCACGACCTGCTGCCTGAAGCGTGCGACGAGCACGGGTGTCCCGTCGCGAAACGACTCGGGTCTGTCGAAGCTGCCGTTGCTCGACGGATCGCGGTAGATCGTGAGCCGGCCGAGACGGGTCACGATGCGGAGCGGCCCGTTCGCAATCACCCGCGGCGTCGTTGCGTCGGCGTAGAAGGTGAAGAGCGCGGTCGTCTCATTCTGCTCCGTGCCCCGGAAGGCGGACAGTCCGCGAATGTACGCCAGGTAGCCGTAGTGCGTGTGCGTTGGCGGCGTCACGCCCGGCGCGGAGTTCTGAAACTGTCCCACGAACTCGAGCGACAGCAAGCGAATCTGCTGCACCGCCTGTGCACGCGCGTTACCCGCGCTCCGAGACGCGGTGGCTCCCCCCGAAACGAGCAATGCGATAGCTGACGCAAGGAAGAGCGCGAGCGCCTTCGTCATAGGGTCTCCTCCTTCGTTCGCCTGCGCTGCGGCCGGAATCTAACGCCCGAGGGAGTCCCTGGTCGCCCCTCAGCCTTGGACAACAATGGATGGAGCCTCTCTGGAGCCCCGCGGTTGCGACTGGTGGCAAGCGGTCGCAAATCGCTTAGGTCTCAAAGGCCGCAATCAAGCCAAAACCGTTGCCGTCGATTGCGACCGCCTGCCTGAGACGTTCCATGGTAAGGAGGGGGTCGACGGTTCGAGTCCGTCAGAGGGCTCTGCAAAATCCCTGCAAATAGGCACCTTTTCTCCAGGGGCCACTTGCAGAGCCGACAGCGTGCACCAGGTATGGAGCCCTC
>Ga0114129_10004230_pt1 | contig 20287 bp, 14 predicted proteins | sample RhiMetdeltSRZDD1_FD_80071 | JGI IMG/M metagenome (GOLD analysis project Ga0114129, IMG submission 80071) | Populus rhizosphere microbial communities from Tennessee, USA - Rhizosphere MetaG P. deltoides SRZDD1 (version 2) (version 2) | ecosystem: Host-associated > Plants > Roots > Rhizosphere >... | reverse complement strand
GGCGCCGTTTGTGTCGCCGCGGCGCCACTGTTCGCGCTCCTGCCGGCGCTCGTCACCAGCCATGTCGATTTGGCGGGTGCACTGCGTGCCCATGCTGGTTCCCTGGTCGGATCCCGGCGAACGGCCTGGGTTCGGTCCGCGCTCGTCATCGTGCAGATCGCGTTAAGCGTCGTCCTGCTTGTCGGTGCAGGATTGTTGATCAGGAGTTTTCAGGCGATCCGCACCGCCGATCCGGGATTTCGGACTGAGGGCGTTCTCACGACGTCGGTTGACGCCTTCGCCGCGAGGTACGATGCGCGGCGAGCCCGCGTGTTTCAGGACGAGCTCATCGACCGTGTGCGTGCGATCGGAGGCGTTGAGTCGGCAGAGTTCTCGACGACGACGCCTTTCAGCTATGCGAGCGTCGCGTCGGCGCCGATTGCCGTCGACGGGTACGTGCCGCCACCCGACCTGCAGCCCACGGCGGAATACAACATCGTCGGTCCTGATTATTTCTCTACGCTCGGTATTCCGATCGTGTCGGGACGTGCATTCGCGCCAGCCGACGACGAGGGTGCTGCACCGGTCGCAATCGTCGATCAGGCGATGGCCGAACAGTTCTGGCGCGGCGGCGATACCGTCGGCAGCCGTGTTCGCGTCAGGAATCAGTGGCGGCTCGTTGTCGGCGTCGCACGATCGATCAAGTCGCGCAACCTCATGGAAACGCCAAGACCATTTTTCTACGTGCCGCTGCGTCAGAATCCTGCGCCGACGGTCGCTCTTCATATTCGGACTCCGCTCTCACCAGGGGCGCTCGGCCCGGCTCTGGTTCGCGAGATTCACGCGATCGACGGGAACATCGCGCCGGGAGAACTGATCACACTGCGCGAGCAGGTCGAGCGGACGACGGCATCCCAGCGGATCGGAATGACAATCCTGATCGTGTCCGGCGGATTGGCGCTGCTGCTGGCGGTGGTTGGGCTGTACGGGGTCATGGCGGCGACAGTCGCGCAAGGTGCAAAGCAACTCGCGCTGCGGATGGCGCTCGGCGCCGATGCGTCGCAGGTCCGGCGCCTCGTCCTCACGCGCGCACTGGCTATGACAGCGGTGGGCGGGCTCATCGGCGTGGCCGTCGCGTTCGAAACGACGCGGCTCCTGGGCTACTTGCTTTATCGGGTCAGCCCGCGCGATCCCTCGACGTTCAGTGCCGCGGTCGTGGTCGTTGCGGTTGCGGCGCTGGCCGCGTGCATCGCGCCTGTGCGGCGCGCAACGCGAACGGATCCCATTCAGGTGTTGCGAGCGTAAGTATCGTCTCGCCATGAGTGACCACACGCGGCGTGACGTCCTCCGGGCCACGGTTGCAACCGCCGTGTCCGCGATTGCCGCGACGGGACGGGAGATGGATGGGCAGACCGCGGCCCGGCCCAACATCGTCTGGCTCGTGAGTGAGGACAACAATCCTTACCTGGGGTGTTACGGCGACAAGGTCGCGCACACGCCGAATATCGACGGCCTCGCGAAGCGCGGGTTGCTGTTCAAGCACGTGTTCAACGCGGCGCCGGTGTGCGCGCCGTCGCGATTCGGGATCCTGACCGGGGTGCATCCCGAAAGCTGCGCGCCGGCAGTTCGATGGCGCACTGCAGGAAGCGGCCGGCCGGCAAGCCGTTCTTTGCGATCTTCAACCATATGACGTCGCACGAGTCGTCGCTCCTCGGCGGCGGCCGTCGCGGCGGCACCGCGCCGGCCGGCTCGGCGACACCCGACCAGGTCCGCGTGCCGGCCTATCTGCCCGACACCCCGGAGGTACGGGCCGACATCGCGCAGTACTACAACGCCATCGAGCGCATGGACGCCGAGATCGGCGCGAAGATCAAGGAACTGGAAGACGCCGGGCTCGCCGACGACACCATCATCTTCTACTACTCGGACAACGGCGGCGTCCTGCCGCGCAGCAAGCGCTACTGCTACAACGAAGGGCTCCGTTGCGTGATGGTCGTCGCCTTCCCGCCGAAGTGGGCGCATCTGGCAAAGGCGAAGATGGGGACGGAGATGCAGACGCCGGTGATGCTGCTGGATCTGGCGCCGACCCTGTTGTCGCTGCTCGGCACGCCCACGCCTGCGCCGATGCAGGGTACCGCGTTTCTCGGGCCGCACGCTCGACCGCGCGCGAAACGCGTCGATGATGACTCTCCTTCCAGTGCCACGCACCGTTCAGGCCGCCTGCCGCCGAAGCGCTTGCCGCGAGAGCTGTTCGCAGTTGGCCAGGGTGAATAACGTGATTCTCGTCATGACACCCTTCCTACTGGTGCTGCATGGCATCCTTGCGTTCCGAGAGCGGAATAGAGAGTGTCTCTGAGCGCCACATCGCGTGGATCTCCAGTCAAGGTCGTGCCCATCTGACTCGTCACGTACGCATATCCAATGCCCGCCGTCGGATCGGCAAAGCCAAGCGAGCCGCCGGATCCGGGCGACCCGAACGAACTCGCACTACCGAACCGCCAGACGGCGCTCGGCTTCATGAAGCCAAGTGAGAACCGCACCTCGCCCTTGAGGCACTCGTCGTAAAACCCGCGCGTCGGTGGAATCGCCGGGGCAGCCAACAGATCCAGCGTCTCCTGGCGTAAGCCCAGCTCGTGTCCGCCGGTGGCAAACACGCTATAGGCGCGCGCGATGGCGCGAGCGGTGCCGACAGCGCCGCCGGAGGGCACTTCGAAGTTGCGCGCATAGACGCGCTTCCCATCATGAGGGAGCTCGGAACCTCTCAGCGCGCGGACGATCTTGGAGCGTGGGTTCATCGCCTCCACCACGAAGCGAAGCGGGAAGCCAAGCATCATGTCGATCGGGCGCGGCTGCGCAATGGTGGCCAGGCGCGAATTCGGGATGTCCTCGGGCAGTCTGATGTAGACGTCGAGGCCGAGCGGCGACGCGATCTCGTCCTGGAAGAACTGTCCCAGGCTGCGATGCTGTGGATCGATGCGGCGCAGCAGTTCGCTCTCGTAGTATCCGAAGGTAATGGCGTGGTAGGCCTGACGTGTTCCTGGCTCCCACGCCGGTTTTTGACGGGCCAGCACGACCGCCAGCTGATCGAGGTTGGCGACGACGCTGCGATCGATGGGCTCGTCGAGCACAAACAGCCCCGCCTGGTGTGCGAGCAACTGGCGGACGGTGATTCGCTCTTTCCCATGCTGTATGAACTCCGGCCAGTACGTGCAGACCCGCTCTTCGTAATCGAGCCACCCGCGCGAGTGAGCGATCGCAAGGGTCATCGCGGCCAGGCCCTTGGTGGCCGAGTGCACGATAACCATCGTGTCCTCCTCCCACGGGTCGCCACTCTCCTTGTTTCGAATACCGCCCCAGAGGTCGACGACCTTCGTGCCCTGGTGGTACGCGCAGCAGCCGCCGCCGAGTTCATGGCGCCGGGCGAAGTTTTCGGTAAACGCCTCGCGCACGACCTCAAACCCGCGTATCACGCAGCCTTGTACGCAAGGTGACGCAATGAGTGACATAGTTCCTCCAGACCGCTGGACAGGCCGCGGAAGAAGCGCGGCCGGACTTCGTGGTCTTCGCGGGATGCCCGTGGGCCGTTTCTCCAGCCGATGTGAAAGTCGTGCTAGACCGTCGCTCCGAATTACTCACTCGAACAGCAACCGCCGTGCCGCGGCCCGCGTGGAGCGCTCGTACTGAGTGAGTCGCGTGTAAACACAACGCGCAGAGGAGTTGCGGGCGAGCGAACAGGCGAATGTGGTGTGTCGAGTGTGCGTACGAGCGACTCGATCGGCCGAGTCCCCCGCATCGCTGCCGGAAATCCGGCGCGTCGCTCTGGCAGGCCGCTGAAAAAGACGGCTTGATGGAAAATGGAAAATGGGAGATGTCAAGATGCTTAACTTAGGTTTTCCACAGCCGCCGGCATCGAGGCGGCTACAGCCGAAGCGTTTCGATCAGCGATGTGAGCGCAGCCGGCTGCTGCCGCCGGCTCGGGTAATACAGAAACCCTTCACGTTTTACCAGCTACTCAGGCGCGTTATCAGCCGCTACTCTGGTCTCGAGGAGAAACAATGCAGAAGCGCAGGCTTGGAAAGAGCAACCTGGAAGTATCGGCGCTCGGACTCGGCTGCATGGGGCTGAGCTTCGGCTACGGTCCACCCATTGAGAAGCCGCAGGCCATCTCGCTGATCCGGTCCGCCGTTGAGCGGGGCATTACATTCTTCGACACCGCTGAAGCGTATGGCCCGTTCACCAACGAAGAGCTCGTAGGGGAAGCTCTGGCCCCGTTCCGCGATCAGGTCGTCATCGCGACCAAGTTCGGGTTCACGTTCGAACCGGCCGGCCAGCGCGGTCTTGATAGTCGGCCAGCGCACATCAAGCAGGTCGCCGAGGCTTCGCTCAAACGCCTCGAGACCGATCGAATCGATCTCTTCTACCAACACCGTGTCGACCCGAACGTGCCGATCGAGGATGTGGCGGGAGCCGTGAAGGACCTGATTCGCGAAGGCAAAGTCAAGCACTTCGGGCTTTCTGAGGCGGGCGTGCCAACGATCCGTCGCGCGCACGCTGTCCAGCCTGTCGCTGCCCTTCAGAGCGAATACTCGCTGTGGTGGAGAGCCCCGGAAGCGGAAGTGTTGCCGGCGCTCGAGGAACTTGGAATCGGGTTCGTTCCATTCAGTCCGCTCGGTAAAGGCTTCCTCACGGGACAGATTGACGAAAGCACGACGTTCGACAGTTCGGACTTCCGCAGCATCGTTCCTCGCTTTGCACCGGAGGCTCGGAAAGCGAACCAGGCCCTGGTCGATCTGCTCCGCCGAATGGGAGAAACAAAGAATGCGACGCCCGCGCAGATCGCGCTCGCCTGGTTGCTGTCTCGGAAGCCCTGGATTGTTCCCATCCCCGGCACGACGAAGCTCGCGCGGCTCGAGGAGAACATCGGCGCAGTGTCACTCGAGCTGACGCCAGACGATTTGCGTGGCATCGAAGACGCCGCGTCGAAGATTACTGTCCAGGGGGCTCGATACCCCGAACACCTGGAGCGAATGACGGGTCGGTGATCGGTTCGTCGAGCCCTGCGCATCGCGATCTGTGGTCTTGCGTACGGCGATCTTCATCACGACGCCCGCGCCAGTCGCAACGCCCGTGGGAACAGAATATATTGTTTGCCATCCTCCATTTGCCATTTCCCATCAGGCCGACTTCTTCCAGCGGCCTGCCGATCAGCGCTCGTCGATCCTCGACCGATCGAGTCAGGAGATGTGATCGTCCAACCGTTCTGAAGCATTCCCCAACCCCATGCGGCATAAGCGTTCCTGAAAGCGTCGAGCGTCCGTTCTGAGCGAGTCCCACTGCGGAGCAACCGCCAGATGAACGAGCGCGGGATCATACTGGGCAATCGCCTCGTCGAGGTGGCGGAACGCCTCATCGAGGTTTCCTGCCTCACCGTGGAGCAAGGCCAGTTGCACCGGCGGTCGCGTTCACGCGGATTGCGTACCGCACGACGCCGGGGCGTCCCTCCGACGCGTACACGTTCCTGAATTCATCAATCAGTGCCGCCGGCGCACCGGCGGCCTGCGCATGCGCTAGGAGCTCCGCCATGTGACGATCGAGATCGTCCTTCTTCAGGTATGCCCCCGCGATGTACTCGCGCGCGACGAGATGCCGCGGATCGAGATCCAGCGACTTCCTCGCCCACTCGATCATGGCGTCGTAACGCCGCTGGTTCCAGTACGAGAGCGCGATCTGCAAGTGGACCGCGGGAGACGACGGGCTGCGCTCGAGCGCCTTGTGTTTCGCGGCGAGGCCCTCCGGGAGATGACCAAGCGCCTCGAGCAGCCGGCCATACAGCAGCAGTCCTTCCGTGTGATCGGGATCGATCTCGAGCGTGCGCTGCAGACTCCTCCTCCCTCTGTCCAGTTCCAGTCGCTCAGGAACAACACGGTCCCGAGCGCGACCTGCGCGTCGGGGTTGGAATCGTCCATCGCGAGAGCGCGAAGCGCTGCCTCCCTTGCACCCGCGTACGCCCTGTCTGGCGCGGCGAGGCGCAGCTCCCCCTGGGCGCAACAGGCCAGCGCCAGACCGGCGTTCGCGGCCGCGTAGTTGGGATCGAGCACGATGGCCGACCGGAACGCCTCCACCGCTTTCTGTACGTCCGACATCGACGACGTCAGCAGGTACGAACGTCCGAGGCCGATCAGTTCAGATACGTCCGGCCGCGCCGGCAACACTCCCACGGGCCACTGCATTGAGAATCGATTGGCGGTGGGCTGCGTCTGCCTGACCGCGGCCGAAAAGCGGTATCCGGAGCGAGGGACCGTCTCGATGAAACCACCGCTCCGGTCGGCCAGCGCTTTGCGAAGCGCCGACAGGTGCACCGATGGGGAATGGAAAACGGGAAAATGTCGCCGATTTTCCATCTTCCACTTTCCATGTCCCATCAGGCCGGCGCATTTTTCTGCGGCCTGCGTCCGCGAGCGCGCCTGAGGAACGCCAACGCTAGTTCGCGAACAGATCGTTGGTGGTGGCAGCTGTGGGGATCAGCGGATCGAGCGGCAACTCGCCCTTCAATGCACCGCTCATCGCCTCAGACACCCTCTGAACGATTTCGTCGGAGAACTGCGTTTTGTGGCACGCCATCGATCGGCGCGAGGCCTCGAGGTCGGCGGCCGCGAACGGAACCCGCACGCTGAAGTGCTTCGCCGTCGGGACCAGGAAGGGCGGCTCTCCGCGCGCGGGATTCATCGCTCGAAATCCCTCAACGGGAATCGAGGCATAGAACAGGCGCTCGGGTGCGCCCGGTGCGCCGGCTCGAACGAGCTGCGTCACGATGCTGCTCACGAGCCGATGGTCCGGATGTCCCGTTCCCCCATCAGGTCCCCACGTGATCAGGGCGTCGGGCCGGAGCCGTTGTAGCTCTGCCTGCACCCGGGCGGTCACCTGGAAAAGACGCCCGGGATCTTCCATATAGTCGCCGAGGTGTGCATCTGGAAACCCGAGCAGAATCGCTGCATTGATTCCGAGTGCCTCCGCCGCGCAGCGTGCCTCGTCGGCCCGTGCGCGCGCGAGCTCGGGCCCGCGTGGGATCGACGTATGGGCCCCACCCTGCGCACCATCGGTCGCGATGATCATGTAGACGTGCGCACCCTCGCGAGCGTAGCGCGCAAGAACCGGCGCGGCAGCACCCTCGTCGTCGCCATGTGCCCATACCGCCACCAGCGTTCTCTGCGTCCCCTGACCCGATACGAATGGTCCCGCGAACAGCATCGCTGCGACGGGTGCCGCGAAAGCGCTCGCGCGCAGCAGCGCCGTCCTCGCGGAGACTTCGTCTTCCGCCCTTGTCCTATTCATGATTGCCTCCTGCACGCGACGATAGCGCGCCATGAGGCGATTCGTTCTTGAGGAAACCTTGAGGTTTTCCTGATTAGACATGCCTGGGTGCGTCCCTCAGGAACAGTTGGCCCAGCATCGGCCGGCCAGCCAGTGCCGTGTGCCACCCGTAGGCGGCGAGAGCGATGACTGTCCCCACGATCAGGAAAGACGACGATGCGTACGGCATCGACGAATCGATTGTGATGGGCATCAGCGACAACAGCACACTGACAAAGGACGCGACGAGCATGGTGAGCAGGCCGAAGCGGACGGCGACAAAAATGACCGCTGTCTGCACGCCAGCGAACAGCAGGACGTCGGCGGCCGAGGGAGGAAAGTGATCCGCTGGAGCGTACGCGAGCAGCCAGCCGCCGTGGGAGATGACGTACACGAGGGTCAATCCCAGGACTGTCGCGGCGATCGCGAGCGAGCGACGTCGGAGGAGCAGGTACAGCACGAACAGGACGAAGAACGTCAACATGGTCCCGCTCCACACGGGAATGCTCATCACTGAGCCGATGATCCGCGAGAGCGCGAAGCGCCCGCCGAGGAGCAGGTCGCTAGAAGCCGCCATTCCATCGAATGGATTGCTGGACGCACCAACTGGAAACTGGACGGGACGACCCGACCACCGCCGCAGCAGCGTGTGAAGGGCAAGTATCAACACGTCGCCAATCGCGACGAGCACTCCGATCAGCACGTCGCGTCCCACCAGCGGATCGCGAACGCCGCCTGCCAGCAGCCGGCTCCATCCGATCATGATCTCGGGCCAGACCCGGCGCAGGTGCGGTTCGAGCGCGATATAAAGCACCCATACCAGCGCCGGGACGAATACCACGAGTGTAGGTCCTCTGTTGAGCACCTGCAGGTCGCCGGTTTCGAGCGCATTGCTCAGCATGCCGGCGGCCAGGATGAAGAGGCTCAGTCGCAGGGCGCCGCGACGATCGCCACGACCCAGGCGAAGATTGCGAAGCGCCAGCAGCGCGGCGAGCACGAAAACGAACGGCCCCACGATCGTGCGCATGCGAAGGCCGACGCGCTCTCCTGATGTATTGCCGGCCTCGGGGGCTTCGTTCCTGGGGCGCGTCCACGGCGCAACAATCTCGAAGTAGACAGGCTTTCCCAGGACCGCGGCCGCTTCGACTCGAATGGGCACGTCCGGGCGTTCGGCATACGCGCCCTCCCAGGCTGCCCGTGAGTCCGCGAAGATGGGTGGCATCCAACGGGATCGTGCCGGCGAAAACTGCTCGATCGTAAGACCAGCCTCAGTAAACAGCGACTTCCAATCCGGCGGGAACGTCGCGGTCGATCCATCAGGGTTTTCTTGCGACGTGTCGATCTGGCCGGGGACGGCGAGAAGGCTCACCAACCGGCCCGTTCGATCGAGCGTGAGTGACACCATTCCGGAATGCGAGTCCGGCGGATTCTGCCGCGTCACGATGTCGGTGCCGCCGATTGGCACGAGGCGCCGCGGGCTCTGGCGATACCAGAACAGGATCGCTGGTGGTTGAGACCCGGCGAGCGCCCGCCATCGTTCAGGCGATCGGTCGTGCTCGTCGATGTGCTGGAGGTACGCAATGTCGGTCGTGTATCCGATAACCTGGTCTGCTGGCGATTCGGTGTACCCGAGATTCCGCAGCACCGCGTGCGCTTGCTCGGTCAGGGCTTGTGGACCGCGCTGGATCTTCGTCAACCCTATCAGGCTGATGTCGCGCATGAGCGGCGCAAGGAGAGCCAGCCCGCTCAGCACGCTCGCAAAGCAGATGGCGCCCACGACGGGCGACAGCGTGCCGGCTTCCCCGGCGGCCGCAACCAGGTCGGGTGAGGGAGTTTCGCCAGCCGCCAGAACCGCAGCAAGAGCGTTTCCGCCGGGTAATCCCGCCGCGACGGCGATCGCGGACGGTGGCCGGCGAGCCGGATCGCGTTCGAGGCAACGCAGGATGACACGTTCGATCACAGGATCCAGATCGGGGAGGTGCGTCGACGGCCGGTCGACAGGAATGTCGCGCTGCGCCAGTCTGCCGGGAAACGCGCCATCGACGGTGAGTGCGCGCTTCCCCGTGAACATCTCGTACAACACGAGGCCCAGCGCGTAGACGTCGGTCCGCGTCGTCGCCCCGCGACCTTCCAGTTGCTCCGGTGCCATGTAGCCGGGCGTGCCCGCAATCTCTGGAGCATCGCCCCGGGTGGTGAGATCGGCGAGACCGAAATCAGCGAGGTGTGCCCGACCCCGTCCGTCGATCAAGACGTTCGCAGGCTTGAGATCTCGATGCAGGACGCCGCGGTCGTGCGCCGCCGCGAGGCCCGCGCAGAGCTGCCGTGCGAGCTCCAGCGCCTTGTCCGATGGCAGTCGGCCGATGCGCCTCAGCAACGACGCGAGATCCTCACCGTCGATGTACTCCATCGAAAGAAAGTGCTGACCGCTGGTTTCGCCGATGTCGTGCACCCGGCACACGTTGGGATGGGAGACCTGGCGCGCGAGACGAACTTCCTGATGAAATCGCGCGAGCCGATCGGCGTGATGCGTGACTTCGTTCGGCAGAAACTTGAGTGCGACGGCTTGACCGAGCTTCAGATCTTCCGCTCGATAGACTTCGCCCTTCCCGCCGCGGCCGAGGAGGCCGACGATACGGTAACGGCCAGCGAGCATCGTGCCGGGAACGAACTGAGCGCCGTCGAGCGCGTCGGATGAAGGCAGCCGATCGGCCGCGGCGAAGGTCACCGTCCCCGATTGCGATGTGGTGAGCCGGGCGCCGCATTCCGGGCAGTAGCGGCACCATTCCGGCACGGTGCGCCCACACGAAGCACACGGCATAGGATCCGCATGATTGTAGTCGTCACACCGACGCCCCGCCAGGCGACCGAAATGGAGCTGCTTTCGTATAATCCAACGGGATTGCAGACGTGAGTGCGATTGTCATCGACGTCGGCGCGCGCGCGCTGCGACGCGAGGGGATCGAGATCCATCTCGCACCGAAAGCGTTCGACCTTCTGCTGATGCTCGTCAGGAACCAGCCGAACGCGGTATCGCACGCGCAACTCCAGGCTGCTTTGTGGCCCGGCGTGCATGTCTCCGAAACGAGCCTTGCGGCGCTCGTCACGCAGCTTCGCAAGGCGCTCGGCGATACGTCGGGCAATGCACGGATGATTCGCACATTGCACCGTATCGGCTACGCGTTCATTGGAGATGCGGCCGTTGCCGACGCCGCACCGATCACCGCGACGCCCGTGTACCGGCTGATTTGGCGTCGCCACTCGATTGATTTGCTACCCGGCGAGTCGGTGATCGGTCGCGACCGCGGATGCGCAGTGCACATCGATGCGGAATCGGTCTCGCGCCGCCACGCGCGGCTCAACGTAACCGGACGCGAAGCATCGATCGAGGATCTCGGGAGCAAGAACGGCACTTGGATCGCGGGCGAACGCATCCAGGGCGTCGTGCAGCTGTCGGACGGCGTCCGCTTTCGGGTCGGTTCCGAAATGGTCCGCTTCGAGATGGCCGTCGATCAGCGGCCGACAAGAACCGCCATAGCACCTTGATCGCGCCATTGAGCAATGGTCCAGCTCGTGGTTTGCTACTGGCTCGAGTCCCAACTCTCGACGGGGGCGGTCACTCTCTCAACGCCGTCCTGCTCTCCAGCTGCGTCTGCCCGTTGTGGAACGCGTCAGGACTCTGGCCGGCTCCCGATCTGCTTGCGGTGGTGCCGCGTGTGGAGCTCCATGAACCGAACGTAATCTTCGACGTTGACGGCACCAAAAATCGGCGACCGAACGAGGGCACGTCGTGAGGCAAGCTCGCGGCACGCTGCGTCGAACTTTCCGTGCGCGGCTTCGAGGCGAGTACGTCCGTCGGCCGGAGTTGCGGGACCGCTCTCTGGATTCATCGCCTTATTGGTTCTGCCTTTTGGAAACGACGAATTCTTCAGAACGCGCTTGAACAGGACACTGCGGAGCACCGGGTGGAGGACCGCTGGTATCTTTGGGAACTTCGACGCACGCCCGGCGGCAACGTTAGCGGACTCCTCGAGCGCGCGCGCCACGTGCTCGATGATTTGACTTGGTGACCATTTTCCTGGCGCGCGTGGCGTCGCCCACGCTGGTCCGGTGCGCTCGGCTGCACCAATCAACTGTTCCGTCGCGTCCTTGCACGCCGCCAGAGCCGTGTCGATATCCGCCATCGCTCCCTCCACCGGTCTTAAAACGTTCGCGGCGAGGTTTCGATATGTATTCTCGCACTCGGACGCCGTCGTCACAACTGCGTCAAAGCGCGGAATTGACGGGTCACCGCGTATTCGCGTCCCAGGAGCTTTGGCCAGCTCATATCAACCATGCGAGTGTTGCCGGGAGCGTTCTGTTCCCACAGCTCCTGGGTATGTTTCGAATAATTCGGGTTCAACGCCCGGGTACCGCGCACCGCTGTCGAACGTTCGGAACACAGGGGAGCGGGCCTACATGGAAGGACCGAACCCCTGCGTCCGTCGTGCGCTTTCAGCGTGGGACGCACCGCTACGCCACGCGGTCAAGGTGTCGGCGTCTTGTGAACGAACTCGTGGCCCCGGCTCTCGCCGAGTGGATACCACGCGAGGATCGGTGGAGCGACCCCTCTTGGCGCTTCGCCGAACACTATCGACTGGCCCCGCCGCAGAGCGGCCGGCCGATCGACGGCGCGGGTGAATCCGAGGAAGGACACCTGATACGTGGTCTTGTTCCGGACTCGAATGAGGTCCCGGGAGCTCGTGAGATCGACAACTTCGAAGATGTAGGTACCCCCCGCAAGCGTCACGCCCGGCAATCGTACCGGACCGCTGAACGTCAGGTACTCGCTGCACTCTGTCGGCAGCGCGGAGAGCGTCGCCGTGGTCAATCCGAGACCAAGCACTGCGCCCCAGATCGTGATGAACGAATTGCGACTGAACATCGGTCTTGCCTCCTTGTGAGCGCCTCCGTGCGCCCGACAATTCGGTAGACGGACAGTCTTTGTGTTTTTTGAAGATTGACCGAACGGCACCAGGCTGGCTCTCAACTCGTGGGTCATGCCGACGGCGAGCTGAGATAACGATCGACTTCGTAGGTAATCCCGCCGAGGACGATCCCATGAGTATCCGTCGGATCGACCGACACGTCTGAACAGACGATGCGCAGGCACCGTTCCTCGGCAGTTAGCGGGACCTCGGACGGTGTGAAGTCCATCCCAGGCGTGATCTGAAGCTTCAGTGTGCAGTGCCCCGCCGGCAATAACGTGATGGGATGTGACGTGGGCTCCACAGAAGCACGCCAGCCCCGATCGCTCAGAAACATCGGCAATTCCAAGCGCACCCGGACGGTGCATGTGCGATGCACATACGGGTTCGACAGCACCAGATCGTTACCGATGCTTGCGACGAAGGCCTTGGCGCCGCCGCTACCGGCTGCAGAGGCGATTGAACGCACGGCGAGGTTGTTGTCGTACGGCGCCAGCGCCCAGAGGACACGATCTCGCCCGTCGATCGGCGAATAGTCGGCAATACCTGGGGCCTCGAGTAAGCAACAGTCTGCCTGATCGCCATGTCTCGCTGAGACGGTAGCGAGGAACGACCAAGGGCCGGGCGATTCGGGCCGCCAGACGAAGACGGCGTCCTCGAAAGCGGCTGAATCGGCAGGGATCGAAGGCATCTCGCGCGCCAGTGTCGCGGGGCGCCACCGGCCCTGCTCAGGCAACCGGCTGCTTCCGCCTTGCCAAACCGGAGCAAGCACAGCTCGTTGGTAATACAACTGGATCGACGGCGACGGCACACTCAGCCGACCACGGTTTCGAATACGAACATAGAGGAAGTTGTGGTAACCGGGTCGAGGTGACTCATGGTCGCCGGCCCCGTCAGGCCTGCGGCGATTCCTGATTGCAGTCGATTCCCAAAAGAACTCGGTCCCGGGATATCCGGCCCAGGAGCCGTCGTTGTCCCCAGGTTGCAGCGCAGGATCGATGAAGACGTCGACAGCTGGCGCCGATCGTCGCCATCCGCCGTTTTCGTCTTGCCATGCGTCCAGACCTTGCTCCTCGAACGCCCACTCGATGACTTTCCCGACAGCACCACGAGGGATGTCTTGAAATGCGCCGCGGTCGACGCCAGCGTCGGCGGCAATGAGCAAGTCGCGCAACTCGTGCGGGCCGTTCAACGCTTCGAGCTTGGCGGCGCCTATTGCTTGCACGATCACGAACAGGACGTAATTGGACGCGAGACGACGCCGCGCGGCGGATGGGGAGTCCCCGCCGATGGCGCGATAGAGGCGAAACAGTGTGCTCGAAAGCACCTCTTCACGTTGGTACTCGTTGCGCCAATCCAGATCGAGGCGAGCCCAGATCATCCCCTCGGGTTCGTCGAACCCCCAATCGTGCCGACGGGCGATTCGGTGCGGACGATAGTCGCGGAACCAGGGGAACGAAAGACCGCGCAGCGAACTGTCACTGCGCACTGCCGAATCGGGATCGAAATGGATCGCCGCCAGCGCATCGCCGATGCCGTGCGCGAAGGGCAGACGTCCGTTGCTGCGCGGGTCGCGCGTGAACAGGAGCACGTGACCGAACTCGTGCCACACGAGCCGAGGATCGGTCGCGGCCGTCACCCCGGCATCGACGGCGAGCTCACCGATGCAGATGCCCTCAACGCCGGAGGCGTTCCCCAGCGTCATCGCGTTGGTGGCCATGTTGATCCCAGCGATCGACTCCACGCAGGGATCGACCTCGATGGGCAGGCCCGGGCGCGCGGGCGGATTCGTTCCGTTTTCGTCCGCCGGCGCGAAGAAGTCCGCGACGTCCACGCCGATTGATTCGAGGGTGCGGACGCATCGATCGAGGTGATAGACAGCGGTTGCCCGCGCGAAGTAATCGCCCCGGACGTACGGCAGGTAGCGGTCGCGGCTCTCGAGCGCGCCGGCCCCGGTTACGTCGGGTGGCCGCAGGGGCGGCGGTGCGATCTCCACAACCTCCACGAAGTCGGTCGCCATAATCGCGTCGTCCGCCGGAACATCGATTGGCGTTAGATGTCCCCGATACCGATCTAGCTCCCTGTCCCAGTTGCCTGGTCCGAACGTGAGGGCGTGCGTCGCGCCATTGAGGGTGACCGGATCCGCGGCGAAAAGAAGTACCCGCGGCGACGCGTGCGCGGCGAGCGCGCGCACGTACAGCGCAGCGCCGGTTTCGAGATCGATCAGCGTGCGCCACCATAGTCCGGCATCGCCCGTGCCTTGCGACCGCGCGACGACCTCGGTCACGAACCGATCGCACCGGCGGTGAGGCACGCCAAGGTCGTGGTGCTGAAACCCAAACGTGTCCGCCTCCATGAGGCCGAGGCGAGACCGTTCGTCGTAGCGGTAGATGAAGATCTGCTCGCGCGGCCTGCCAGCGTCGACGAGCCTCAGGCCCGTGCGGGCGCGAAGCATCCAATCGAAAATGTCGAATGCATCGTGACCCGGACCGAAGGACTCGCCGCCGCGTGGCGGTTCGGCATGGACGCCGAGCCGCTGCACGTCGCCGTCGCCAACGAAACGCAGGCTCTGCTGAGAGCTGACGACGTGGGGCACGTCGGCATGTTGGATCTCGACTGCTAGGAACGCACCCCACACCGGGACGCCGAACTGCACCTGCTGAAACACCGCCGTCGTCGTGTGCCCAAGACGGCGGCGCTCGGCGCGTCGAAGATGCGGGTGTGCGTCCGAGCGGTCAATTAGCGAGGTGTCGTAGACCGACGCCACTCGATCGGACTGAACGTCGTCCGAAGCGAGGCCGTAGTGACCGCCAATCGAGCGCAGGTACGTCTCGGCCACGCGCCAGTCGTCGCTCGGTGCGCGTGGTGAAGTTACCCGGTCCTGCATGAACGGTGCTCGCACGTCAAGCAGACTCCGAACGATCCGACCGGGTGTGTGTTCAGAGACTGCGACGCGTGTCGTGGAGTTCGCCGTCATGGTTGCTCAAAGGTCTCGCTTGCGAGGTCTCTCAGTGAGTCTGTCTAGGGGTTTGAGCGCATGCGGATGAATGGACAGAGAGGATTGTCGATGTTGGCAGCGTCTTGCAGGTCGGGCACAGGCCCCTGCGGTTCCACCTTGTCACCCACTTGCTTTGATATCGCTTGAACCTGGTCTTGCGGAAGAAGTCTGTAGTAATGTTGGAAGTGTTCGGCTCGGATCAGTTCTTTGCCCTTTGTGCGGGTTTGACGGCGTGGCTCGTTGGTAATCCACACAGTGACATCGCGATTCGCCCTCCAGGTAACGAAGTCTGGCTTCCCCTTTTCAACCAAACCGGGCATCAGCTCAATGCGGTTGTTGGGTATGTTCGATTCGAACATTGCCATTTCCGCGAGGACGTCGACGTTTTGCTTGCCAATCGTCCAGCCACGCAGGTTTCGCGTCGACTTTGTGGGGGGCGCGAGGGCTGTGAGCTTTCCCGCAGGAAGTCGAACACGGGCGACGATCATGGCCGCGGCCGGTGCCTTCTGAAGATACGGGTCGATGCTGCCTTTGCCATCACCGAGAACTTTCTCCATGTCAACGGCGTCGAGGAAAGAGACGTGCTGCATCTCCCCAAACGGATCCACTGAGAACTCGTCCGAGTCCGGCGGGCGAAGTTGGACTTGCCGATTGTCACCGGGTTCAGGGAACACTGTCTGTCTTTTCAGATTGAAGTGATGCCAGCCACAGCCTTGAAGTACCCCGTCGAGTCGCCAGTCGGCGATGTCCGCCGACTTCACCATCAGCTGAGGCTCGTGAAGATCGGTGCAGGAGGCCTCCTGGTTATGACGGTTGCCCCCTCTCGCTTTGTGCTCTCCAGCTCCGTGGAGAGCACAAGGGTTCAACAGCAGAACGTCAACGCTTTCGCACACGTTGGCTCCATTTGCGGCGTGATGTTCGACAAAAGCCATTAGTCCGCTGAACAGAATTCTGTAAGTCATTGCCGTCCTCCTCTGGATGCGTGTGGTTAGTTGTATCCACCGACGACAACCCAGCCGGCCCACGAACTGGCTGGCATCTTGCGCGATGCGAAATCTGCTTGTACTCGCTGCAACGCCCGCCCGGGCGTGAGGCCCGCGCGCACGTTGCGATGGAATGCTGCGGTGAACTCGACGGTCGCCTCGTCTTCAATGGGCCAGAGATTGGCGACGACGCTGGCAGCACCCCCAGCGATGAATGGCCTGATAAGGCCCATCAAGCCTTCTCCTCGGAAGAGATTGCCTTCTCCGGTGTCGCAGGCTGCGAGTACCACGAGCGCGCCGCGCGCGATTGGTGTTCCAGCGATTTCCTCTGGAGACAGGACGCCAACGTCGCCTGCTGCCGGGGCGAGGACGAGCGACGAGGACTCCACGCGACCGGTATTGACCACGGCATGCCCGGCGAAGTGGACGACGTCGTAGTGGCGCAGCGCGTCGAGGAAGACAGCCTTGGTTGCCCTGGTTCCGACGTACACAGGTCCCGCGTAGGTCTCAGCAACAGTGCGCGCTTCCTCGTCGGCGGCCGGCAGGAGTGGCAACCGCCACGGCAGGTCGGATGCGAGCTTCGGATTCCCGAAAGCGGCCGCAGAGGGACTTCTAGTCCGGTCGCGTCGCCGCAACGACAACGCCCGAAGCAGCCGCAGGTTTGGCGCGACAAGTACCGCGCGATCCTCAATGAGAAAGTGCCCGCCAGGTTCCAGCAACGCAGCAAACGGCGCGACGAGCAAAGGACCGTCCGGCACGATCACCAGAAGCGATTTCCGCGACATGGTGCGGGCATGGGGTGCCAGCACGATGTCGTACAGGTCGCGTCCAAGAGGTTCGAACGAGTCGCGCGACCCCGTTCGGAGCCTGTCCCGAAAACGCCTCGTGAGATCTGTGAGCTCCGCATACGCGATCGGTGCGCGATAGAACGACGCGGTCTCCCGACTCATCCCCCATGACAATACGGCGTCGTCGAGCGCGGACAGGAACACGACGCCTACCTCCGGCGGCAGTTCTCGGCGGAATGCCTCAATGCCCTCGAAAAACTGGCTGTCGTGTGCGCGCGCCGTCAGCGCGGCAGCTCGGGCACGCTCTGCGAACATCAGCGCGCCCCACGGATCGCTGCGGGCCACCGTATGCAGCTGAATCGCCGCGGCGACAGCGTCCCAGGTGCGGTCGAACGCGGCCGGCCGGAGGTGATCCGGCAGATTCACTTGGCGCTGTTCGACCAGGTCAAATCCTCGCCGGAAGTCCTGGTCGGCGCGATCGACATCGGATTCACTAGCGTAGGCAGTCGCACGGAGGAAGAAGAGTTCCGCAGCTTCGAAGGCCTTGGAGATGGGATTGCTTGTTTCGATGAGATTCGTGAGTCTTGCAACCGCCATCGCAGGATCCGAACGCAGTGCGACCATCGCCTCGGATTTCGTGACATTTCTGCGAAAGTCGTCGATCGGAGCCGACTTGCCCGCGCGCGGTAGAAGGCCGAACGCGGCTTGTACGTCAGACTTCGCGTCGTCAACTCGCCCAAGCCGCGCGAGAAGAATCGCCCGCTTGGCCCGAAGGAGGAGCGTGGCCTCGACCTGTCCGTTCATGTCGAGGAGGGCCTCGTCGAACATTCGCAGTGCCGCCGCATACAACGACTGCTCTACGAGAGCCTGGATCACGTCGCTGTAGATGCTGAATCTGGGTCGAGGGTGGATCGCATGCAGTTCCGCCAGCGCACGAGATCGCGCGCGCCAGGCAGCTTCGGGCGCTCCGAGAAACTCATCCGTCTCGGCGATGAGCGACGCAATTATCGCTGCTGCCTCTTTATCGTTTGCTCGGCTAAACGCAGCTTCGGCAGTCGTGTACTTATCGCGGGCCTCGACATACTTCGCCCGCCGCGCGAGCAGGAGGGCCTCGATGCGAAGCGATCGACCCTGCAGGCTGAAGTACTCACGGGCACTCGCCCTTCGACTGACCTCCGCCAATTGACTGGGCAGATCATCACCTGGCTGAGCAGCACTCGTCGCGAGCCTGACGAACGAACTATGCAGGATCAGTGTGTCCGGGACGGGAACGTTGCAAGGCTTGGCCTTTGCCAGACGGACTTCGGCTTCCAACCAGCGGTCGCTGCTCTGCAACTTGACCGCATCCAGCAACGCCGGAATGCACGCCGCGCGACCGGACTCGGCATCGCCGCGATTGACGAGCGCGCGAAGTTGAAGCGGAACATCTACGGGCCATCGATCGGCGCTGAGACGGGCGAGCGCGCGTCCGGCCACCTCCGCATGCGAGACCGCTGCGGTCAACGCCTGACGATCGCCTCCATCCCACCGCTCGGCCACGGTTGCCAGAATCGATTGTTCGAAGAACGCCCGCGCGTCCGCGAAAGACCGCTCCGCAACCCGCGCGGCGGCCTCATCGTCGCCGCGCTCGATGGCGGCTCGGAACTCGACCTCGTCCTGCGGCCGCCACGACTGCCGTTTGGGCGCGCGCGCACGCTTCTCAGCGCTCTCGCGCGCCCAGCCTGAGCCGGGGTCCAGCTCGATGACGCGGTCCCAGGCCTTCGCAGCGAGTGAGTACTGGCCGAGGGCCTCGCTCGCCAGACCGAAATTGAACCAGGCTTCTACGAGGCGTGGATCGATCTCGACCGCACGGGCAGCGGCATCCAGCGCATCGGCACCATCGCCGTCACGCGCTCGCGTGAAGTAGGCTGCGGAGGTGTCGCTCAGGAAGCCCGCATCATGAGACCCGCTAACGAAAGGCGCCAGCGCATCCACGGCGCGCTCGGGCCGGCTCGTCACCAGATACATCTTCGCCAGCGCGCGAGCTCGATCGACCGGCACCGCCGCGAGCGCCGCGCGTTCGACGGCGTTTGCCGACTCACGCACGTCCAGTGGAGCGTCGGTGTCTGGTGTCGCCGCACGCGTTAAAGGACCTGGTGGCCTGTACGCCGCGCCGACCAGCCGCGCTTCGATCGGGCGGAATTCGCCGAGCGACTGATCCAGGCGCACGAGTCTCGCTTGAAGTGGGTCGTCCCTGGTGCCCGTGCGGCTGCTCGCCCAACCCGCCACAATGAGCGCTGCTCCAGTCGCAAGTAGCGCTGTGGTCGCGAGACGATGACGCGCGACCCAGTCACGAAGAGAACGTCGGGCCGGGGTCAGCATGATCGTCAAAAGATGCGCCGTTGGATGAATGCCAGCTTGGGAACCACCGCCGATCTCCCTACGCCGATGCAATTACGGTTCTTGTTATAGACAAACGACGGACAAGCTGCCGGCTAACGATTTAACGCAGGCGACCTTGATCCTTCAGCCTCTTCAAGCGGGCTCGTGCCTCGTCGGCCCAACCCGATGTTGGGTCCAGTGCTACCGCCCTTTGCCACGCCTCGATTGCCCGGCCGACCTGCCCGGCGGCTTCGGCGGCGAGGCCCAGGTTGAACCACGGTTCCGCACGATTGGGATCCGCATTCACGGCCCGTTCGAGCAGCTCAATCGCGCGCGTTACATCACCTTCACGCTGCCGGGCAAGATATATCGCTGCTATGTCGTTCAGGACTCGGGCGTCTCTGGATTGTGAGAACGGCTCGAGCACCTCGGCAGCACGGTCAGGATGACCCACCGTGAGATACATAGCAGCGAGTGCGCGCTGCGCTTCGACTTCGGCGATGTGTGCGGTGGCAGCCCGCTCTACACGAAGAGCTGCCTCGCGAACGGCAAGCGGCGTTTCTTCTGGGGGCCCAACCGATCGCATAACAGGTTCGAGCTGACGATGAGTGGGAGTGATGCTCAGGCGAGGTTCGAACTTCCTGTAGGGGCCGGCCGCCCCTTCGAGCTGCATGAGCGCGACCTTCAGATCGACCTCCGGACTTTGGGTCGGAGGCCGTTTGAAGATGATCAGCGCGCCAATGACAACGAGGACTGCCGCGGCAAAGCCGGCGGCAAGTTGTGGTGACCATACTCGCCACCAAGGCGGGACCTCAGACTTTTTTGCGGGCTCGCCTCCCTGCGCCTGCTGCTCCCGCACGGTTT
>Ga0114129_10004227_pt1 | contig 20295 bp, 19 predicted proteins | sample RhiMetdeltSRZDD1_FD_80071 | JGI IMG/M metagenome (GOLD analysis project Ga0114129, IMG submission 80071) | Populus rhizosphere microbial communities from Tennessee, USA - Rhizosphere MetaG P. deltoides SRZDD1 (version 2) (version 2) | ecosystem: Host-associated > Plants > Roots > Rhizosphere >... | reverse complement strand
GATCTGCTTCCACGCCTGTCGCCCGACGACTACTGGCGCCACGACGGCCACTTCAATCCTCGCGGCGCATCGGTTGCGGCGCGCGCGATCGACGTGGCGTTGCGCGACATCGAATGAGCCGTGTTATGATGCCGCGCACCCCCACTCAGCAGGAGCCGTTGGATGTCGACTCGAGCCGATCACATGCATTGTGATGCCGTCCTTCCGGAGCCCGCCCAGCCACAGTCATGCGACGAGCAAGACAGAGTCGTGAAGTCTCGCTGGGTCCGTCCTGAGATCACGTCGTTCAAACCGGTCGCGGACGCTCAGGGCATCTTCTACCGGATTGGTGATGGGATCAGCAATTTGAGTTAGACGCCGGGAGCGTTGGATGTCGACTCGAGACGATCAAACACGGCCGGATGACCTGCTTCCAGAGCCCGGCCAGCCACCGTCATCCGACGATCCGGAGAGGGCCACGAAGCCTCGCTGGGTCCGTCCCGAGATCACGTCGTTCAAACCGGTCGCGGACGCTCAGGGCATCGGCTTCCGGATTGGCGACGGGCTCAACAATCTGAGCTAGAGGCCGCTCGTTGAGCCCGTTCGTCTATGACCTCGGAGGGTTCGAGGTTCGTTCGACGATCCCCCTTCCCGGCCTTCGTCCCCTTTGCCACGCAGCATCGGCCGACGCCATTCACGTTGACGCCGCGAGCGGTCCGGTTCCAGCGGCCGGCCCGGTCGTGTTCCGATGGCCCGGCCGGTACGGGCTGACGCTCCGCGTGCTCGACGCCCGCTGGCTCCTGTCGTCAACCGCTCACGGCGCCGCGATCGTCTCGGCGGACGGACGCTCGGTTCGCTGCTACCCGGACGCGTCGTCTTCGGCCGACTGGCCGGACGTTCTGGTGCGGCGGATTCTCCCGCGGATCGTGCAGTGGCACGGACGCATCGCGCTGCACGCGTCGACGGTGTCGGAGGGACCGACTGCCACCGTATTGCTGGGGCCGTCTCGCGCCGGGAAATCGACGCTCGCCGCGGCGCTCCGGCGCGACGGCGGGTGGACGGTGCTGAGCGATGACATCTCGCTCATCGACGGCGATGCGACGCCACCGATGTGCATGCCGGCCGCCGCGGGCTTGTGCCTGTGGCCCGATTCGCTCTCTGCGTTCGCGCAGTCAGCCGCGGCGTGCCGGATCGTCGCGGGTCACGCAGACAAGCGCTGGCTGGACGAGGACGCTGGTGCAGCGGAGACAGCGCGGCCTGCCGGTGCGATCGTCGTGCTGATGCCGTGCGATCCTGAATCCGATCCCGGCGAGATCTCGCTCCGCCGCGTCGCGCCGAAGGACGCCGCCATGCACGCCGGCGCGCACATGATGTGCTTCAACCCGTCCGATGCCGCGCTCTTCGCGCGCGCCTGGGCCGCGGTCGGCAGGCTGGTGGACGCCGTGCCGATGTTCTCGTTCTCGTACCCGCGAGGATATGAACGCCTTCCCAGGGTCGCCGCGGCGCTCGCGGCGCTGCTTCGCGACCAGGTTCCGGTGACAACGTGACGGCCGTGGGTCCGTCTCAACAGGCGGAGCAGCCGCGCGCGCCGTACGATCTGGCGACCGCGCTCGCGGATTACCCCGTCCGCGACGGACCGCCGGATCGAAGCATCGTGATCTGTTCGCATCCGCGTTCGGGCAGCACGCTGCTCGGAGAGGCCTTGTATGCCGCCGGCGGCCTGGGGTGCCCGCTCGAATACCTGCACAGGGGCTTCCGGCCGAATTTCGCGCGACGATGGCACGCGCACGATCTTGCTGCGTTCGTGCGCGCGCTTCACAGCTTCAGAACGGATACGACCGGCGTCTTCTCGATCAAGATGTTCTGGCGCGACGTCGAGGACGTCGTGGAAGAAGGAGCGGCGCCCGCCGGCCCGCCGGTCGAGCGCGGGCGCGATGCGCTCAGCAGCCAGGACATCCGTCGGATGTTCGATCGAATCCGGACGATCGTCCCGAATCCGACGTTCGTGTACCTCACGCGGCGCGACCGCGTACGGCAGGCCGTGTCGGCGTTCATGGCGTCTGAGACGAGCGTCTTTCGCGCCTTCGCGCCCGACGACTCACGGTCCCGCCCGACTGTCGCGTACGAGTACGAGGGGATCGTGCGACAGCTGGCGGCCGCCGACTACGGCAACGCGCGCTGGCGCGAGTTTTTCTCGGGCCTGGGCCTGGAGCCGTACCGCATCGAATACGAGGATCTCGCATCCAGCTACGAGCGCACCGTCGGTTCGCTGCTGACACATCTCGGCAAACCCGGGACGCCCGCGGCACCGCGTCTGCGCCGGCAGGCAGACGCGCGGTCCGAGGCATTCATCCTGCGGTTCCTGCGCGATCACGAGGGCAGGAAGTGAGCGGGACCCACGTCCTGCCGACGATTCAGAACTGAAACCGCGCCAGCAGCTGCACCTGACGCGGAGGCCGCACCGATGTGACGGCCCCGAAGCCGGTCGGATTCACGAGATTCCCGGCCGCGTCGAAGGGGAGGTTCGTCGGCGTCGGATCGGTCAGGCTCCGCACGACCAGCGTCGTGTTCACGTCGAGGAACTGCGTCTTGTTGAGCGCGTTGAACGCGTCGATGCGGAGCTCGAGGCGGCGTCCGCCGCCCAGCGCGAAGCGCTTCGCGACCGAGAGATCGAGGTTGTCGATCGGCGCGCGGTTCATGTAGTTGCGTCCGGATTCGAGCCCGATGCTCCCCGGCCTGGGCGTCGTGAATGCCGCGGCGTTGAACTGCCGGTAGGGATCGCTGCTCCAGCCGCTGCCTGGATCGCCGGTGATGACGACGCGCGCGCCCTCGATCTGCTGGGTACCTGTCAAGGTGTACGCCGAGATCCCCGGAATGTTGAACGTCACCGTGTACGGCTGTCCTGTCTGCCAACGATAGACGCCCGACAGCTGCCAGCCGTTCAGCACGGCGTGGCCGAGCGCGCCGGCGCTCACGTTCGGGAGCTCGTAGACGAAGTTGGCGCTGAACGTATGGCGTCGATCGAAGTCGAGCGGGCCGTAGTTCGCCTCGTGCTGATGGCTGTCGGGCCGCGGGGCGCCGATGCCGGTGATGCCGGGCAGGTCGTTGCTGACGGTGCCCTGGGCTTTGCTCAACGTGTAGTTGATCCCGAGGAGCAGCCCCTTCCGGAAGCGGCGATTCACGGAAGTCTGAAGGGCATGATAGTTCGCGTCGGCGACCGGCTCGATCATCGAGATGTTGCCCAAGCCGCGGTACGGCCGCAGAAAGTCGACGGGCAGCGCCGTCGCGCCCGGCGTCGCGCTGGCCGCCAGCGTCGCGTCCTGATTCTCGGGCTTATACGCCGCACCATAGTCGGGCGCGTTGATGTTGCGCCGCTGCAGCTGATTGCGCGACAGGCTGCCGACGTAGGAGACGTCGAGCACCGACTCGAGCGGCAGGTTGACCTGCATGCCGGCGTTGAACGCGTAGGTCGTCGGCACCTTGCCCTCGTGATCGAAGGCCACGAGCGCCGGCGGCGCGAGCAGCAGGTTGTTGGGATCGATCTCCTGGAGCCGACCGTAGTTGAGCGTCGGCTGAATCGTGGCGGGTGGATTCGTGAGCAGATCGAAGACCGTGTTGCCTTGCGCCCGATCGTAGAACACGCCCGCGCCGGCCCGGATGATGAACGTCTGCTTGCCCGTCGGGTCGTAGGTGGCGCCGAACCGGGGCGCGTACTGCACGCCGCGGTTTTTGTACAGGCCCTTCTCGACGCCCTGGCCCGCCGCGAAGACGCCGTTCAGGAGTGTCCCCGAGTTCGGCACGAGGCGGCCGATGAACACGGCCGGCACCGTCTGGCCCGTCACGCGATCGATCGCCACGCGCGTGCCGCTCGCGTCGCGACCGGGGAAATAGAGTCGCGACGCCTTGCTCGGATCGTACTTGTCGGGCAGGAAATTGGCCGTCAGCCCCTGCGTGTCCTGCTGCGGCTGAATCCAGTAGAACCGGAAGCCGTAGTCGAGCGTGAGCCTGGCGTTCACCTTCCAGTTGTCCTGCACGTACCACTCGACGTTGTTGTAGATGTAGTTGCCGATGTTGTACGCGGAGGCCTGCGTGTACGACGTGTAGACGCCGATGGCGGCGTTCGCGTACGAGAAGCCGGTGTCGAACGGGTTGGCGGCGTCGTTGTTGAAGACGATGTCGCCGTTGTTGGCGGCGAAGCTGCTCTGCGGCTTCAGGCTGTGATGGTAGTACACGCCCGCCTTCGCCGTATGCCGCTCCCACACCTTCGTCAGGTTGCCGACGACATCCTGCGTCGTGTTGAAGTTGGTGAAGGGCGCGTTGTTGGTGCCGAGGTTGGGCGGGTTCGCGACGCGGCCCCCGCCGAACTGAAAGCGCGGCGGAAAGTCGCGCTGCACGGCGCCCGGATAGATCGTCGGAAACCCGGTCAGCCCGAGCTTCGCGCGCGTGAGGATGTCAGGCGTCGCCACGTTCGGCACGATGTCGATCGCATTGTGGCTGTAGCCGTAGGTGAGCTCGAGGAATGTCGAGTTGTTGAGCGTGGCGGCGCCGGTGAACGAGTAGCCGCGCGCCGGGAACAGGAACGACGCGGCGTAGTCGGGCAGGTTCGAGCCGAGGACGAACGATCCGTACGGCATGAGGTAGTTGCGGTTGTTGTTCAGGATCTTGCCCGTGACGCGCAGCGCAGTCGAGGGATACCAGTCCATGCGCAGGAGATCCTGCCGCGCCGGCTGGCTGGTCGGCACCTGCGTGACGTAGTTGAATCCCTGCGCGATCGTGTCCGGACTGTTCGCCGCCGGGTACATCTTGAGGATGTTGGTGCCGAGGCCGTAGAGACGGTTCAGCGGAATGCGGCCCACGACGCCGCCATCCTGGAAGCAGCCGCGCGTGTCGGCCGCGCTGCAGGGAAGGCCCGTCGTGTAATCGCGAATGTACGGGAAGAGGTTGCCGGCATTGTCCCGCGTCTGCGAGAAGTCGCCGAGCCGCTCCAGATCGGTCGGCACCCGGACGCGCTGCGGCGTCGTCTGCGGATTGAGGCGCTTCTGGTACTCCTGGCTCCAGAAGAAAAAGAGCTTCGTGTGCCCCGTGTTCTTCCACGGCACCGCCACGGGACCGCCGATCGTGTACCCGAGGTCCCGCTGATTGAGCAGCGGAATCGGCGTCTTCGGCACGTTGCGGTTGTTGATCCAGGTGTTGGCGTTGAGGTCGTCGCGCCGGCGGAACCAATACCCCGAGCCGTGGAATTCACGCCCGCCGCTCTTGGTGACGGCGCTGATCTGCGCGCCGGAGGAGCGGCCGTACTCGGCCTGGTAGTTCGACGTCAGCACCTTGACTTCCTGGATCGAATCGAGGCTCACCTCCACCATCGGCCCGCCGTTGTTGCCGGTGTCCATGTCGGTGACGCCGTCGATCTGAACATTGTTCGAATTGGTGCGCTGCCCGTTGGCGCTGACGTTCTGCGCGCCCGGCGCGGTGCCCGGCGCGGCTGTGGAGACGACGCCCGGCGCGAGGACCGCGAGGTTGAGGAAGCCCCGCCCGTTGACCGCGATGTTCTGAACGGCCTGTCCTTCGAGCGCATACGATCGCTCGGCGCTCGTCAGCTGCAGCTGCGGCGATTCGGCGAGCACGGTGACCGTCTCGGCCAGCGCGCCGACCTCGATCGTGACAGCGCCGAGCGCCACGCGATCGCCCGGATGGACGACGATCCCGGGACGCTCCACGGTCTTGAACCCGGTCAGCGTCACGCGCAGCACGTAGGTGTCGGCGTCGACGATTGGAAAGACGAAGTCGCCCAGGGCGCTGGACGTCGCTTCGAGGCTGGTGCCGCGGGCGGTGCTGACGAGCGTCACGGCGGCGCCGGGAATGACGCCGCCCTGCGCGTCGCGCACGAACCCGGTGACGGAGCCGCTGGTGATCTGCGCGGCGGCCGGCGCGGCGGCGCCGGTGAGGGACAGCGAGGTCAGGATCACGACGGCGAGGCGGGAACACGACCCGGTCATGGCGCGGCTCCTCCTGGCCGCTTCGTATCACGCGCTCCCGGCGGCTGTCAACGCCCAACGCGCCGCTCGCCGCCAGGCGCCGCCGAGCCTCGCACGGTAAACTGCGCGGCATGATCAACGCTGTTCACGTGCTCTTCTACAGCCCCGACGCCGACGCCGACCGCGCGTTCCTGCGCGACGTCCTCGGGCTCCCGTTCGTCGACGTCGGCCACGGCTGGCTGATCTTCGGTCTGCCGCCCGCCGAAGTCGCCGTGCACCCGGCCGACGCGCCGTTCGCGCAGACCCACGCCGACATCTCGATGGCCGGCTCCATCCTTTATTTCATGTGCGACGATCTGGACGAGACGATGAAGGGCCTCGCGGCAAAGCACGTGAAGTGCACGCCCGTTGACCGCGAGGCGTGGGGAATCCGGACGTCGTTCCCGCTGCCGAGCGGCATGCACGTCGGACTGTATCAGCCGACCCACGAAACGGCGTACGGATTGTGGAACGCGCCGGCGCGGCGAGCGTAGACGAGGGCGAGCGCCTCGCGCGTCACGATGCCGGCGACGCGTGCGGGCGATGCGCCGCGTCGCGGCGAATGCCGGTGCCGACCGTCGGCGTCCACGACGGCGCGTCGCTCGCGGGAAACGAATCCGCCGACGCATCGTCGATCGCGTCCTGACGACACCACGCGAGGCCGACGCGCTCGCACGCGTGCGCGAACCACCGCCGCGCCTCGAACAGATCGCCTTCGCCGGTCAGCGCCCACCACGCGAGGCCGGTGCCGACGCCTGCGAGCAGCGAGCCGGAGACGGATCGCTGGCGGAGTCCCTGTACCGCGAGAGCGCTGCCGCCGATGCCAAGGAGCCAGCGAGGCATGGTCAGTTGCTCGCGCGTCCCGTCCCAGCCGCGCCGGTCCCAGACGCTTGCCGCCGCGCGATGCGTGGTCAAGTTCAGATCGCGTTCCATCAGCGCACCTGCCTTCCGCGGGCACGTCTCCAAAAACGGGGCCATGATGGGAATCCCTACACCGTTCGTTCTTGGCCATACAGCGGCTGGGGTTCGGGCTCAGCGATTGGTCGGCCGCCCCATCAGTCGACCTCTGGATTTCCGCCCAATCCGCGCGATTCGAGGCCGCGGAACCGTTGCACGCTTTCCTTCATAGCTGGTACACGCGTTGCTCCATTTGCGCCCAGTCCCCGCAGAATTCGAGCAGCGGAGGTGCAGGTCATGACGTCGGAGTCGACACGACCCACCGACGACACGCTCCGGCGAGTCAAGGGAGAGTTTCTCGAGATGCCGGGGCTGCGGGTCACTGAAGCGCAGGCGCGCCGCCTGTGGGGCCTCGATCAGGCCTCGTGCACGGCGCTGCTCGGCGCGCTCGTCGCTGACCAGTTTCTTTTTCGAACGCGCGATGGCGCGTTCATGCGCATGGAGCCCTCGTCCCCGATGAAGGCGGGGATACGGCCGCGCACGGAGAAAATCGCCGCGGCGTAGCGGCGATCGGTTTCCTCTTCGGAGGAATTCCCCGCCAGTCGGCTGGCCCGCAAGTCTTTCCTTTGAGCCGTCAGCCAGCCGGCACGAACCGCCCTCCATTCACCCCGGGCGGACGACCTTCGGGTCGCCGCCCGCGGCCAAGCCTTCTGCGATCGCGCCGGGATTAGGGATTCGGGATTCGTTGGGATTCGTTGGGATTCGTACAATCGTGATGTGCGGCGGTTGCTGATCGCGACGACCAACAAGGGCAAGCTCGCCGAAATCCGATCGATCCTCCTCGGCGTTCCCTTCGAGCTGGTGACGCTCGACGCGTGGCCCGACGTGCCGCCGCCGGAGGAGACGGGCGCCACGTTCGACGAGAACGCGCGCGGCAAAGCGTTGTACTACGCGGCGGCGACAACGCAGCTGACGGTCGCGGAAGATTCGGGACTCGAGATCGACGCGCTCGGCGGCGCGCCGGGCGTGCGGTCGGCGCGCTACGGCGGCGACGCGGCGACCTATCCGGAGAAGTTCGCACGCATCTACGAGGCGCTGCGCGCGAACGGATCGCCGACGAGCACCGCGCGCTTCGTCTGCGCGCTGGCGCTCGCGCAGCCGGCCCGGATCGTCTTCGAGACGCGCGGCACGGTCGAAGGTCGCATCGCGCCGGAGCCGCGAGGCGAGGGCGGGTTCGGCTACGACCCGATCTTTTTCTACCCGCCGTTCGGCCGCACGCTCGCCGAGATGGGCCGCCGCAAGACCGAGGTCAGCCACCGCGGCCAGGCGTTTCGCGCGCTGCGGTCGTATCTGGAAACCGCTGTTCGATTCTGAACCGTCCCTACCTGTCAGAAAAGCCGCGCGTCCCGCCGCCACTGCGCCTCGTGGGCGAGCAGCCATTTCTTGCGATCCAGCCCGCCGCCGTAGCCCGTCAGCGCGCCCGACGATCCAATCACGCGGTGACACGGCACGATGATGCTGACCGGATTCGCGCCGTTCGCCGCGCCGACCGCCCGCGACGCGCCGGGCGCGCGCAGACGCCGGGCCATCGCACCGTACGACGTCGTCTCGCCGGCGGGAATCTCGCGCAGCGCCGACCAGACTTGAAGCTCGAACGGCGCGCCGCGCATGTCGAGCGGCAGGTCGCGCGGCTCGCGAGAGTCGCCGCCGAAGTACGCGTCCAGCCAGGCGCGCGTGCGATCGAGCACGGCGCTGGATCGGTCGGCGATCTCGTGCGGCGGAAACCAGCGCGCGAGGCGGCGCTCGAGGCGGTCGTGGCGATCGGCGGAGCCGTCGAACTCGAGCGCGCACAGCCCCTCGTCCGACGCGAGCGCGAGCATCGGGCCGAGCGGGGTCGCGATGGTGACGCGGGAAAGAGTCACGCGCTCCTCACGAGATGTCCGACGATGGTCTTCTGCTTCTCGATCAGCTGCTGGATGCCGCGATCGGCCAGGTCGAGGAGCTGCACCAGCGCATCGCGTCCGAACGGCATCGTCTCCGCCGTGCCCTGCACCTCGATGAACCGGCCGTTGCCGGTCTTGACGATGTTCATGTCGACCTCGGCGCGGGAGTCGTCTTCGTACGCGAGGTCCAGCAGCGGCTCGCCGTCGACGATGCCGACGCTGATCGCCGCGACGTAATCCGAGAGCGGGATCGCGCGAATCAGGTCCTTCTCGCGCATCGTCTCGAGCGCGAGCGCGAGCGCGACGAACGCGCCGGTGATCGACGCCGTCCGCGTGCCGCCGTCCGCCTGAATGACGTCGCAGTCGATCCACACCGTCCGTTCGCCGAGCGCCTGCAGATTGGTCACCGAGCGCAGCGACCGGCCGATCAGCCGCTGAATCTCCTGTGTGCGGCCGCCGACCTTGCCGGCGCTCGCCTCGCGCTGCATCCGCGTGCTCGTCGCGCGCGGCAGCATCCCGTACTCGGCGGTCACCCAGCCCTTGCCGGTGTTGCGGAGAAACGTCGGGACGCGCTCTTCCACGCTTGCCGTGCAAATCACCTTCGTGTTGCCGGCTTCGATGAAGACCGATCCTTCCGGATGCTGGAGGTAGTGTGGCGTGAGCGTCGTGTCGCGGAGTTGATCGGGCGGTCGTTGATCGGAGCGCATTCCGGCTTTATTGTATCCAGTCCGTATTCTTCGCGAGCGGCCGCCGCAGATCGACGTGGCCTGCGAGCGTCTCCACTTCCTTCCCGTCGACCAGCAGCTGCACGCGCGTGACCGCCGGAAGGTTCGTCGTCAGCGCGTTGACGATCGCGTAGACCGTGAGCAGCTCCGTCGTCGTGCCGCCGGGATGCGCCGCCGACAGCTCGCGGCTCAGGTCGACGTACGCGTCGCCGCGGTCGGTGACGAAGAGCGCGCGCAGCTTCGTGCCCGCCGGAATCGGCGAGACGAGCGGCTCGGACACCGTGCCGATCTGCGCCGCGACGATCGCTTTCGCCTGCTCGATCGTCCCCTCGCCGTACGGCACGTCGCGCTCCACCGCCGTCAGCCGCGTCCCATCGTCGGCGACATAGAACAGGCGCGCCTTGATGCGGCGTCCGGGCGGCGGCGGCGTCGGCGCGGCGGGCGCGGCGGCGGCGCTCGAGGTCGGCCGCGGACCGTACCAGCGGGGCAGGCCGGCAAACAGCAGCCACACGAGGCCAATCGTGATCGCCGTCAGCGCCGTGCCCGTGAGCACGCGATGCAGGGTCATCGGCCCTGGCCCACGCCGGGCGTGGTGGTCGAACGACCCGCGTCGAGCTGATCGCGGAACCGCACCACGGCCTCGACGATCGCCTGCACGACGGCGTTCTGGAATTCGCCGCCGGCCAGCTGTTTTTCCTGCCCGGGACTCGAGAGGCAGCCGATCTCCACCAGCACGGCCGGCATGTTGGCCGCTTCCAGGAGCCGGATCGGCCCTCGATCGATCGGATGGGCCGACAACGGGACGCGGTCGCGGAATTGCTGCTCGATGAGCCGCGCGAACGCGGCGGACTGGTCCGTGTGCCGCAGCTGCGCGAGGTCCCACGGCAGCAGCTCGATGTCGCGCACGCCGCCCGAGAACGTCGCCACGCGCTCGGGTCCGGACGGCAGGTCGCTCGCGTTGTCCGTGGTCTTCTCGAACGCCGCGATGAAGATGGTTGCGCCGGTCGTTCGCGGACGCACCGACGCGCTCGCGTGAAGGCTGATGAAGACGTCGGCCTTGTTGGTGTTCGCCGCCGCGTCCCGATCGTCGATGCCGATGTTGCGGTCCTCGTCCCGCGTGAGCAGCACGCGCAGCCCGAGTCGACCTTCAATCGCGCCCTTGAGCCGTCGCGCGACCGCCAGCGTGAGATCTTTCTCCTTCGTACCCGCCGGTCCGCTGACGCCGCTATCGTCGCCGCCGTGGCCGGCATCGATCACGATGGTCCGGATCGACGAGGCCGGCGGCGCGAGCGTGCTGAGATCCGGCGGCGGCGGGGCCGGGGTCGGCGACGGCGACGGCGACGGCGATGCCGGAGCGGGCGCTGGCGACTCGGTCTGCGCGGCGACGATGTCCAGCGTCACGCGCATGGATTGATCGACCGGCTGCGTCGAGGCGCGAAACGCGCCGAACCGAGGCCCGACGTCGACGGCCACCGTCGTCTGGTCCACGAGGCGCAGGCCGAGCACGAGGCCCCCCGTCGTCTGCGGCTGGACCGGCGGCAGCGCCAGATCGAGGGCATCGGCGTCGAACTTGATGAGGAGATGATCGCCTTCCTGCGCGACCGCCGCCGTCGCGCGCGGCGTCGCGTCGATCGTCAGCCGCGCCGCCGTTCCCAGCGGCTCGACGCGGATGGCGACGCGCGGCACGCGCGCCTCGCCGACAACGAGCAGCCGCGACGGCTTTCGCAGATCGAGCTTCGCGTCGTAGATCGGCGCGAGCGCGCGGCTGATGAAATCGATCGGCACGAGCCAGCGCCGCCCGCTGCGCACCGGCGCCGCCGGCAGCGACACGAGCCGGCCCGAAACGGACACCAGCGCCTGGTCGGGAGTCAGGACGATCGTCCGTCCCTTGTAGGACACGGTGAGCGCGCCGAGCGGCTCCTCGTGCACGGCGAGCTGAAACAGCGCCGCGAGGTCCTCGAGCGCCGCGAATTCCTGATCGGCGACGGTCGTGACGGCCAGCGTCCGCCGGCTGTCCTTGCTGAGCACCGTGAACGGAGCGCCGGGATTCTGGCCGGCGAGGCGGGACGCGGCGAGGAGGGCGAAACCAAGGATGCCGACGGCGAGCAGACGCCGGCGGGCGGGCGAAAGGACGCTCAATGGAGAATCTCTGTTCGAGATCCTCCATTGTATCGGAACGTCCGCTGGTCCCCGCTAATCAATGAGGCGGTTGGCCGCCGTCATAGCGATGATCAGGAACACCAGGAACAACAGCAGGAACAACCCGGCCAGGAACTTGGCCACGGCGAACGACGCGCCTGCGATGGTGGTGAAGCCGAGCAGCGCGGCGATGACGCCGATCACGAGGAACACCAGAGCCATCTGGAGCATGAGCCCTCTTACCTCCACAGGATGGCGGTGCGAAACGCGTGCCGCGAATCAGCTCAGCGAGGCGCCGCTGAGGCAGAATGTCGCGATGGATCAGTTTCTGGCGGCGGCTATGGGCGAGGCGGAGCGCGGCCTCGCGGAAGGCGGGATCCCGATCGGCGCGGTGCTCGTGCACGACGGCAAAATCGTCGGGCGCGGCCACAATCGCCGCGTGCAGCAGGGGAGCGCGATCCGCCACGGCGAGATGGACGCGCTCGAGCAGGCGGGCCGTCAGCCGGCCGAGGTGTACCGCCGGTGCGTCATGTATACGACGCTCTCGCCGTGCGCGATGTGCAGCGGGGCGATCCTGCTGTACGGCATCCCCCATGTCGTGGTGGGCGAGCACGAGACGTTTCTCGGCGAAGAGGATCTGCTGCGCTCGCGCGGCGTCCGCGTCGACATCGTCAACGACGCGCACTGCATCCAGTTGATGCGGCGGTTCATCGCCGAACATCCGGCGCTCTGGAACGAAGACATCGGCGTCTGACCTGATAATCCGGAACTTTGGAACCGCCAACAACGCGAGGGAGGAAAACTTCGCGGCCCCCGTTGACATCGCCGCACGTCTGTCCTGTAATTCTGACGTTCATTCCGCGTCGGCAACGCCTTTCTCCTCGCCATTCGTTTGCGGTCGGCAACCCGATCAGCGGAGGACGCCTGATATGCGATTGATGTCAACAGCGTTGGCGACCCTCATCCTCTCGGTCGTGACTCTGGCACCGGCGGCGGCACAGCAGGGCACGGGCGAGCTGGCCGGGCGCGTCGTCGATCAGCAGAACGCGATGGTGCCCGGCGCGAGCGTCGTCGCGCGCAACGAGGCCAGCGGCATGTTCCGCGAGATCGTCACCGGCGAAGACGGGTCGTTCTTCATGAGCGCGCTGACGCCGGGCACGTACGAGGTCACGACGCAGCTGTCGGGCTTCAAGAAATACCAGCGCAAGGGGCTCCGGGTCGAAGTGGGCAAGACGCTGTCGATCAACATCCAGCTCGAGGTCGGCGGCCTCGAGCAGGAAGTGACGGTCGTGGCGGCGTCGCCGCTCGTGGACGTGACGTCGAAGCAGATCGGCGGGAGCGTCAGCGCGCAGGAGCTGAACGACATTCCGTCGATCAACCGCAACTTCACGACGTATCTCGCCACGCTGCCCGGCGTGACGGCGACGATCTCGACCGATTCGTTCGGCGCCGACTCGATCCGCGTCAACGGGCAGAACGTGCGCAACGTCAACTACACGTTCGACGGCGCCGGCAACAACGACAACTTCAACGCCGGCAACGGCGGGAGCCAGGCGCGAGTTCCGGTGGAGGCCGTCCAGGAGTTCCAGCTCCTCACGAGCCAATTCGATGCCGAATTCGGCTCGAGCTCGGGCGGCGTGGTCAACGCCGTCTCGAAGCAGGGGACGAACGCGCTGCGCGGAACCGCCTTCTTCTTCGATCAGAACCAGGCGATGACCTTGCGCGATTACTTTGCGGAGAAACAGAACCTGCCGAAGCCCAAGACGCGCCAGCTGCAGTGGGGCGGCAACCTGGGCGGGCCGATCGTCAAGAACAAGCTGCACTTCTTCGCGAACCTCGAGCGCATCGATCAGAATCGCGGGCGCACGATCAACATCCCGGCCCGGCCGGAGCTCAACTTCACCGACTTCACGCACGACAACGTGTGGAACTGGATGGTCCGCGTGGACCATCAGATCAACGCGAACAACACGTGGGCGGTCCGCTGGCTGCGCGAATCGTCGCCGCAGACGAACCAGTTCCCGGGCACCAACTGGACGCATGCCCGCGCCGAACAGGAGAACGACGTCGACTGGACCGTGGTCGGCACGCTGAACTCGGTCATCGCGAATACGCGGGTCAACACGCTGAAGCTGTCGTACACGCACGAGGACGTGTTCTTCGGCAACCCGGGCTACTTCGACAAAGGCGATCAGGCGGGGCTCGCGCCGACGCTGCAGCACCAGACCTTCGAGGACGGGCCGAGCGCGCGCGCGAACCGGCGCGTCGACCCGGCCTATCAGGTCGACGAGACGTTCGCGTGGTTCGTTCCGGGCGCGCGCGGCGATCACGATCTGAAGTTCGGCGCGAGCTACTCCTACCTGCCGCTGCGCATCTTCGACACGGGCAACCTGAACGGGACGTTCGTGTTCTCGACGAGCGACGCCGATTTCAATCCGAGCGACCCGCGCACCTATCCCGATCGACTCAGCATCCGCGTGCCCCAGCTCTCCGACTTCATCACCAAGGGGCACGAGGTCGGCGTGTTCGCGCAGGACAAGTGGAAGATGAGCTCTCACCTGACGATCAGCGCCGGCGTGCGCTACGACGTCGAGATCGTCCCGCTCGTCGAGAAGGACAACTTCCTGTTCTCCGATCCGACGAAATATCCGGTGGACAAGAACAACTTCTCCCCGCGCGTCGGCGCGACCTACATGCTCGACCGCGCGGGCACGTCGGTCATTCGCGGCGGGTGGGGCAAGTACTACCAGAAGACGCCGTATTCGTTCTTCACCGCCATCACGTCGAGCGGCGTGTTCGCCGACTCCTTTGTCCTCAACCTGTGCGGCACGGGCGCGTCGCCGATCTGCCCGTCGGCCAACAGCGTCGATCCGGGACCGTCCAACGGCCGTCTGCCCACCAATCCCTTCCTGGTGAACGGTCCCGTCGTCAATCGGGCGCTGCTCAACTCGCTCTTCCCGCCCGGCTCGCAGCAGAAGAACAACGGGACGGTGCAGTTCGACAACCCGGATCGGCGCATGCCGTTTTCGCGGCAGGCGACGATTGGGTACGAGAAGCAGCTTGGCGGGAACCTGGCCTTCGGCGCCGACTACGTGCACCTGAACATGCGCGATCTCTTCATGCGCAAGGACCTGAATCCCGGGCTGCGCACGACCACCAGCCGGACGGCCACGCTGGTACGGACCAATCCCAACTTTGCCGCGGCGGTTCAGGAAATCGTCAACACGGGGTGGGCCGACTACGACGCACTGCAGATCAGCCTCAACAAGCGCTTCGCGCACGGACACCAGTACCGCCTGGCCTACACGCGCTCGCGCAGCTACGGCAACACCGCGTCGCCGGGGAATATCGAGACCATCAGCACGCAGGTGCTCAACGATCTGAATCTGGAGCAGGGCGAGGCGGTGACGGGCGAGGATCGGCCGCACATCCTCTCGCTCGGCGGCGCCGTGGAGGTGCCGCGCACGCGCGGGCTGATCGTGAGCGCCGGGCTGTCGTATCAGAGCGGGACGCCGTACACGCTGACCGACAGCAGCACCGATCCGGATCGGAACGGCAATTTCCAGGAGCCGCTGCCGGCGGGCACGTACAGCGGCGCGGCGTCGAGCTCGGATGCCGTCACGGTGGAGAACAAAGGCGGCTTCCGCGGCGTCCGCGGACCCAACTCGTTTCTCATGAACTCGCGCATCGGCTACCGGATCCGGATGCGGGGCAACCGCACGCTGCAGATCCACTTCGACGTGTTCAACGTCACGAACCGCGCGAATTTCAACCCTCCGAACGGCGACCGCCGCGACGCGGCGACGTTCCTGATTCTGCGAACGGCGGTCGCGCCGACGCGGACGGCGCAGTTCAATCTGAAATACACGTTTTGAGGTTCGGGGGCGGCTCGCAGCCGCCCCTTTCTTTTACGCCAACCGGGGTAGGCGGCTGCGCGTCTGAAAGCGTGGTGTCGTCTCTTTCCGGGAGAATGCCGATGGCTCGCCTGATTATCGCGGTCCTTGTCTTCAGCGTGGCGGCCCACGCGGACGCGCAGGTCGTCAACCAGCAGCAGGCCGTCCAGGGCGGCGCGCCCGCGCGCGACCAGCGGGCGGCGCCTCGCACCGGCACCGCGGCGATTCGCGGCCGCGTCTTCGCGGCCGATACCGGCCGGCCGCTGCGGCGCGCGAGGATCTCCGTGTCGGCGCCCGAGCTCGGGCAGGAAGGGCGGACCACCAGCACGAACCCCGACGGCCGCTACGAGATCAAGGATCTGCCCGCCGGCCGCTACAACCTGACCGTCAACCGGAACGGCTACATCCAGCTGCGCTACGGCCAACGCCGCCCGCTCGAGCAGGGCAAGCCGCTGCAGCTCGCCGACAGGCAGGTCATCGAGAACGTCGACTTCTCGCTGCCGCGGATGAGCCTCATCACCGGTCGCGTCTTCGACGAAGCGGCCGAGGCGATCTCCGGCGTCTCCGTCATGGCGCTCCGCTCGATGTATTTCGAAGGCCGGCGCCGCCTCGTCCCGGCCGGCCCGATGGTCCAGACCGACGATGCCGGGCAGTATCGACTGCTCGGACTGGTCCCCGGCACCTACTACGTGATGGCATTCACGCGCGAGACGTGGACCGTCACGGAGGGCGGCGTCGAGACGACGTTCGGCTACTCGCCGACCTACGTCGGCGGCACGGTCAGCGCCGGCGATGCGAAGCGGATCACGGTCGGCATCGGCCAGGAGGCGGCGAGCTCGGATCTGTCGCTGATTCCGGGGCGCGCGGCGAACATCTCGGGCACGGCCGTCGACTCGCACGGTCAGCCGCTCGCGGGCCGCGGCGTGTCGCTGGTGCAGGAGTTCCGCAGTCCAAATGCGAGCTCGATGTTCTCGAGCAGCGGCGCGACCGTGAATCCCGACGGCAGCTTCACGATCAAGAACGTGACGCCAGGCGAATACAAGCTGACGGTCGCGGGATCGACGCAGGGCAAGCCGAACCCGTTCGGACCGACGCCCGAGAGCGCCGCGGTGCCGATCGCCGTGGCGGGCGTCGATATCGACAACGTCAGCCTCGTGACGTCGGCCGGCTGGAGCGTGAGCGGGCAGGTCACGAGCGACGGCGGCGCGCCGCTGAACGTGGCGCGCGAGCGACTCCTGATCAACAGCCGTACGCTGCAGCCCGACTTCCAGCCGCGCACAGGCAATCCCAATCCCGACAGCGGCCGCGTCAAGGACGACTGGACCTTCGTCGTCAGCAACCTGTTCGGTCAGATCGTCCTGCGCCCGAATGTCCCGGATCCGTGGGTGCTCAAGGCCATCCTGCACAACGGCCGCGACATCACGGACGCGCCGCTCGAGATGAAGAGCGGCGAGGAATTGAGCGGCGTCGAAGTCGTGCTCACGACGCGTCAGACGATGCTGACCGGACAGTTGACGGACGAGCGCGGCGGAGCAGCGATCGACGGCACCGTCATCGTGTTTGCGACCGACGCGGAGAAGTGGACCGAGAGCTCGCGCTTCGTGCGCACGGCGCGGCCCGATCAGCAGGGTCAGTATCAGATTCGTGGTCTGCCCACAGGCGAATATCTTGCCGTGGCGATGGAATACGTGCAGGAAGGCTTGTGGAACGATCCGGAATTCCTCGAATCGGTGCGGCGCTACGGACAGCGCATCACGCTTGCCGAGGGCGCGTCGCAAACGGTCGCACTGAAGCTCGTCGCGGCCGTTCCGTGACACGGAATGTCCCTTGCTACATAGGAAAAGGTAGTGAGGGAGGATCTGATGAACTCAAGAACGGAGCAGACCTGGACGCAGTCCAGCAGTAGCGGCAACAGGACCTACGGCAGCTCCGGCGGCTCGAGCCGCGACCTCGGATCGGCGGTCGCCGATTCGATGACCTGGATGACCGATCAGATGATCCGATGGCCGTTCTGGATGACCACGGCGAGCATGCAGCTCATGCTCGACGGCATGCAACGGATGACCGGCGGCATCGGCGGCCGCACCGGCAACGGCGGCACGATGCAGGACGCGAGCGACACCAGCTCGGGCTCCGGCGGCTCGACGAGCGTCAGCCGCGCGCCGATCTCGAGCAATCAGGGGTCGAGCTGGGTGCAGAACCTCTTCGGCGGCGGCCAGCACAATCAGGACCTGAGCGGCAACGATCTGAAGTACGTCGTCTGGTCGATCATCTTCACGAAGCCGCAGTACGAGTGCGTCCTGGAGCATCACCAGGACGAGCTGATCAACTACGACACCGACGGCAGCAGCTTCGCGGCGCTGAAGATCGCGAAGTTCCTCGAGAAGGCGCGCCACGGGAAGGCGGACAAGCCGCCGTTCTGGGGCGATCGCAACTATCCGCCCGAGCCGCAGCAGTCGCGTCGCCAGGGGCCCGAAGCGGCCAACCGCCCGGGCGAGCAGAAAGATAAAGAGAAGGACAGCAGCGGCTGGCGCATCCCGGCGGAGGACCAGAAGTACATCCATTTCCTGTACAGAGTCGAGCGCCGGCTCCCGAAGCAGGAGATGGAAGTGACGCGGGTCGAGCGCGTGACGACGGTGCACGAGGAGCGCAGCAACCAGTCCGCGGTTGCCTAGCAAGTTGGAAAGTCTCGAGTCTCAAGTCTGAAGTCGGAAGTATGAGAGTACTTCCGGCTTCAGACATTAAAACTTCCGACTTTCGACTTCCCTCCTCTCTCCTGCTAGAATCCCTCCCCTAACTTTTCGCGTCCTTCTCATTGTATGGATACTCGTCCGCGCGTCGTCGTCACCGGCATTGGCGTCGTCACCTCCGTCGGCATCGGCCGCGAAACGTTCTGGCGGCAGCTCCTCGACGGACGATGCGGCATCGGCCCGGTCGAATCGTTCGACACGAGCCGCTACAACGTGCACCTGGGCGGCGAGGTCAAGGGGTTCGCGCCCGAGGCGTTCGTCGAGCACGTCGAGCCCGGATCGATCGGCCGCGCGTCGCAGCTCGCGATCGCCGCGGCCCGCCTGGCGCTCGACGATGCGGGAATCGCGATCGATTCGGTGGATCCGCGCGCCGTCGGCGTGTCGATCGGCACGACGTCGGGCGAGCCGGAATTCATCGAGCGGTTCGACGACATGGAGCTCGCCGGCGCGCGCGACCGGATCGGTCCCGAGTTCATCGGCCGCTATCCGTGCCACGTGCTGGCGGCGCACGTCGCGTCCGAGCTCGGCTTCCGCGGACCGAACCTGGTGATTCCGACGGCGTGCGCGGCGGGCAACTACGCCGTCGCGCACGCGCTCGACAGCCTGCGCGCGGGCGAGGCGGACGTGATGCTGGCCGGCGGGTCCGACGCGTTCTCGCGCATCACCTACACCGGCTTCGCGCGGCTCGGCGCGATCGCGCCGCATCGGTGTCAGCCCTTCGATCGCGATCGGAAGGGGATGATTCCCGGCGAGGGCGCGGCGGTCCTCGTCCTCGAGCCGCTCGAGCGCGCGCGCACGCGCGGCGCCCGCATCTACGCCGAGCTCGCGGGCTACGGTCTGACGTGCGACGCGAATCACATGACGGCGCCGCACGGCGACGGCGCGGTCCGCGCGATGCGGACGGCGCTGGCCGACAGCGGCGTGGCGCCGGAGCAGGTGAACTACATCAGCGCGCACGGGACCGGCACGGCGGTGAACGATCGGGTCGAGACGCTGGCGGTCAAGCAGGCGTTCGGCGAGGTCGCGCCGCGGGTGCCGATGAGCTCGATCAAGTCGATGCTGGGCCACACGATGGGCGCCGCGTCGGCGATCGAAGCGGCGGCGTGCACGCTGGCGGTGTGGGACGATCACCTGCCGCCGACGATCCATCTCGAGCACCCGGATCCGGAGTGCGATCTCGATTACGTGCCGAACACGGCGCGCGCCACCCGCGTCGACGTCGCGATGAACAACGCGTATGCGTTCGGCGGCAACAACGCGTCGGTCATTTTCAGGAAGTTCGCGTGACGAGACGCGAGCGCGGCCCCACGCGATGAAAAGAATTGTCATAACCGGGATCGGCGCGATCTGTGCGCTTGGCGACTCGCCCGACGCCATCCACGACGGGCTGTGCGAGGGGCGCGACGTCTTCGCGGCGCCGAAGCTGTTCCCGACCAACGGCTTCGGTTCGCGCGGCGTCGCCGAGGTGCGCGACTTCACGCCGCGCGCGTATCTCGGCAACAAGAACCTCCGTCCGCTCGATCGCACGGGCCAGCTGGCCGCCGTCGCCGCGGAGCTCGCGCTCGCCGACAGCCAGTGGCCGGCCGAGCGCCGCAAGACGCACGAGCTCGGCCTGATTCTCGGCACGCAGTTCTGCAGCGTCCGCACGATCGGCGAGTTCGATCGTCGCGCGCAGAAAGAAGGGCCGGAGTACGCGAGCCCGCTCGATTTCTCCAACACCGTCATCAACGCGGCGGCCGGACAAGTGGCGATCTGGCATCAGCTGCGCGGCGTGAACTCCACGATCGCCGCCGGCGCCGCGGCGAGCGTGCACGCCATCGGCTACGCGGCGCAGCTGATTCGCACCGGCCGCGCGCCAGCGCTCGTCGCGGGCGGCGCCCACGCGCAAAGCTGGCCGAGCCGGCCGGTCAAGCTCATCGTGCCGACCGGCGCCGGGCACGCCGTCGACATCGTGG
>Ga0114129_10004226_pt1 | contig 20296 bp, 24 predicted proteins | sample RhiMetdeltSRZDD1_FD_80071 | JGI IMG/M metagenome (GOLD analysis project Ga0114129, IMG submission 80071) | Populus rhizosphere microbial communities from Tennessee, USA - Rhizosphere MetaG P. deltoides SRZDD1 (version 2) (version 2) | ecosystem: Host-associated > Plants > Roots > Rhizosphere >... | reverse complement strand
GCGCCAGCATGCGCGCACTGCGGCTGCAAGGTGGTGGGTCACGGCGTGGAGGCGGGGGACGGATTTTTCTGCTGCGCCAGCTGCGCGCGGATGGCCGGCGAGCACGGGCTGCGCGATCGCGTGGCCTGAGCGTCAGCCCCGCGCCGGCTGGTAACCCCGGGCGCTCATGCAGCGGTCGAAGTCGCGGCTCATCTTGACGTCCTGAATCTTCGCGGCCACGATGTCGGCGAGCCCGCCGACGATCGTGTCGGGGAACGGCCGCGCGTCGACGGCCACGCGCGCACAGTCCATCTCGTCGAGCGTGGTCTGCGTGATCTGAGCGCCCGGCTTCGTCCACTCGCCGCCGCCGATGTCGAAGCGCGTCGTGCAGCCGGCCACGAGGATGGCCGCCGTGACGATCAGGATCGCTCTCACAGCGCCACCAGGACTTTCATGACGGCAGCACCTCCCAGCGCAGCCTGCATGCCTTCGGTCAGGGCCTCGAGCGGAATCGTGCGGCTCACGAGCGGAGCGAGCGGCACCGCGCCGCTCGCGGCGAGCCGGATGGCCTCTTCCCATGCGGCGCGCGTGTAGAGTCGGCTGCCGTGCATCGTCAGCTCGCGCGCGAACATCTGGTAGAGATTCACCGCCATCGGCTCCGAATGAATCGCGACGATGCTGACCGTGCCCCACACGCGGACGACATCGGTGATCGCGCGCACGGCCGTCGGATGGCCGGTCACCTCGAACGCAACGTCCACGCCGACGCCGTCGGTCCAGTCGTTGACGAACTTGATCGGATCGCGGCCGGGGCCGAGCGTCTGCAGGCCGAGCGTGCCGAGCAGGCCGAGCCGGAAGTCGTTGATCTCCGCGACGACGACCTCCGCGCCGCGCTCGCGGCACACCAGCCCGATGAGCGTGCCGATGGGGCCGCCACCGAACACCAGCACACGGTCACCGCGCTTCACGCCGGCGCGCGTGACGTCGTGCGTGGCCACCGCGAGCGGCTCGATGACGGCGGCCGCGTCGTCGCCGAGCGTGTCGGGCACCTTCAGCAAGTGGTCCGTCGTCACCGGATAGTACTCACGCATGCCGCCGGGCAGGTCGACGCCGAGCACCTTGAGCTGATAGCAGAGATACGTTGCGCCCATCCGGCACGCGCGGCACGTCCCGCAGCGGACGACTGGCTCGACGACCACGCGATCCCCGGCGGCGAAGCCGCTGTCCTTCGGTGCCTGGACGACTTCGGCGAATGTCTCGTGCCCGATCACGCCACCGCGTGGCACGCGATGATCGAGGTGCCCCTGGAAGATGTGGAGATCGGTGCCGCAGATGCCCACGCGGCGCACGCGGAGCAGCGCCTCACCGTGCGCGGGCGACGGCACCGGAACCGAGCCCGTGGCGAATTTCCCTGGCCCTTCGTAGAACGACGCCCGCATGGTGGTCGGAGGCATATCGCGAGGGTATCACGACGCCCTCGCTGGCACCCCGTTCGCAAGGGCGGGGTAAGACCACAACTTCGCGGGAGGGACAGACCGTGAACCTGGAACGGATCCGCGCAGTCGTCCGCGACATGCTCGACCGCGGCGACCTGCCGCTCGAAAAATGCTTGCTCACGTGGTTCGGTCCCGGAACCGGCGAGCGCTGTGTCGTCTGCGGCGCGGTAATCACTGCCGCCGACATCGAGTGCGAATGCGAGCATCCGCGTGACGGCCTGCTGCGATTTCACCAGGCCTGCTTCGCGGCGTGGGACGAGGCACGGCAAGACATGGCACCCGCCTGAACAGCACCGCTGGCGCTCGCCTTGCAGCCCTGAATCCACGAGGGAGGCGCCATGGATCTCCACGCGCTGCTCGATCGCCTTGCGGCCATCGGACCAACCGACCAGCCGTGCATCAGCCTCTTCGTCGATACGCGTCCCGACAACACCGGCCGCCCGCACTGGGCGCCCGTCGTGCGCAAGGAGGTTGGTGAGCGCGCGCGCTCGTTCGGTGAGCGCACGGCCGCGCGGGCCGCGTTCGATGCCGACGCCGGCCGCATCATGACGTGGCTCGACGCGGGGCCGCGGCCCTCCGCGCACGGCCTCGCGCTGTTCGCCTGCGAGGCGGCCGGACTCTTCGAAGGCGTCGAGCTGGACGCTCCCGTCGAGACGGAGCTCGTCGTTGGCCGGATGCCACATCTCTATCCGCTGGCGCGGCTACTGGATCAGTGGCGCGGCTACGCGGTCGTGGTCACCGACACGCACGTCGCGCGCATCTACGTGGTCGCGCTCGGCACCATTCAGGCTCGCGCCGAGGTGGAGAACGCCAAGGTCTCGCGTTCGTCGGCGGGCGGGTGGTCGCAGGCCCGGTATCAGCGGCACATCGAGAAGTTTCACCGCGACCACGTCAAAGAGCTGGTCGACACGCTCGAGCGCGTCGTGCGCGACGAGGGCATCGGGCACGTCCTGCTCGCGGGCGACGAGGTCGTGATCCCGCTGGTGCGCGAGGCGCTGCCGAAAGCGCTCGCGGAGCGCGTCGTGGAAATCGACAGTCTCGACATGGCCTCGTCGGAGGCGGAGATTCTGACCGCGACGCTCGACGTGGCGCGACAGCAGGACGCACACGATGACGCCGATCGCGTGGCCCGTGTGCTCGACGCGTATCGCGCGGGCGGCCTCGGCATGATCGGTCTCGCCGGCGTCTCGGCCGCGCTCGACAACGGGCAGGTGCACGAGCTGTTCATCGTCGCCGATCCCACGCGTCTCGAGGGTCCCGATCCCGCAGCCTCGGCCGACACGCTCGTGGCGAAGGCGCGGCAGACGGGCGCCCGTGTCGCGTTCATCGAGGACGCGGCGCTGCTGGCCGAGGCCGGCGGCGTCGGCGCGCTGCTGCGCTTTCGACTCCAGCGGAGAGCCGCGTGAGAAACGCTCATCCAGGAGGGCGAGCACAGTGAGCCGTAAGAACAACGTCAACCCGGACTATTACAAGGTCGCGGGTGGCGATCACGTCAACGAGGACGCGTCGCCGACCACGAAAGCCGCGGCGGACTCACCGGCACCGCGACGCCGCAAGAAGGGCGATGGCCCGCCGCCGAATCTCATTCCCGGGGCGCCGCCCGTCGGCGAGCGACCCGAGCCCGACGAGGAACGCGCCTGATCTGCCCCGCCGCGCCGAACGCGGCGGCTGGGTGATAATTGGCGCCTCCGAGAGGGCGCCTTGCGCACGATCGATCACGAGTCACGCGGCCGCGTCGTCATCCTCGACACGATCACACGGTGCGCCGGCCATGCGGGCGCGCGTGACGTGGTCGTCGTCGGCTCCTTCGCCGGCGCCATGTCGCTCGGCTTCGCGCTCGAGATCGGCGTCCGCGGTCTGGTCGCCCACGACGCCGGCGTGGGCCGGGACGCCGCCGGCGTGTCGGGTCTGCCGCTCGCCGATCGTCTCGGCGTGCCCGCCGTGGCGGTCGCCGCGGACTCGGCGCGCATCGGCGACGGCGAGAGCGTCTACCACGACGGCGTCGTAAGCCACGTCAACCGGCACGCCGCTGCGTTCGGCGTGCGCGTCGGCGACAAGGCGGCCGAGGCCGCGCTCGCGATGCTGACGGCGCCGCCCGGCGTGCCGTCTCCCGAGCCGATCGTCGACCGGCGCCAGCGTGTCGTTCTGCAGAGCCAGGCGGGACGTGTCGTGCTCGTCGATTCCATGCTGTTCGCCGACGCGGAAAACCGCGACGACGTCGTCTGCGCGGGATCGCACGCCGGGCGCGTCAACATGGCCCGCGCACTGGAGATCGCTCCGCGTGGCGCGCTCTTCAGCGACGGCGGCGGCGCGCGCGAAGGATCCGGGGTCAACGGCCTCCCGCTGCTCGACGCGGCGGACGTGGCCGCCGCCGCCGTCGACGCGCGGCGCGCGCGCATCGGCGATCCCGCGAGCACGTTCGAGGACGGCGTGGTCTCGGCGCTGAACGACACCGCGCGACGCGCCGGTGTTACGCTGGGCCAGCCCGCGGGCGCGGCCGCCCGCGCCATGCTCGAACGCACGCGTGTTCAACGGGGGACCTGACGATGCCCAAGGTGGCGGTCGGAAGCGTGAAGCTCCATTACGAGGAAGTCGGGCGCGGGACGCCCATCGTATTCGTTCACGAGTTCGCCGGCGACGCGCAGAGCTGGCGCCTGCAGACGACGTTCTTCGGGCGTCGCTATCGCGCGATCGCATTCAACGCACGCGGCTATCCGCCGTCCGACGTGCCCGACGACCCCGAGGCGTATTCCCAGCAGCAAGCCGCCGACGACATCAAGGGCGTGCTCGATGGCCTCGGGATCGGCCGCGCGCACGTGTGCGGGCTGTCGATGGGCGGTCTTGCCACGCTGCACTTCGGGCTCTGCTATCCAGAGCGCGCGCTATCGCTCGTCGTCGCGGGCGCCGGCTATGGCAGTGACGATCCGGAAGGCAATCGCAAAGACGTGGAGCAGGTGGCGCGTCGCTTCGAGACCGACGGGATGGAAAAGACCGGCGACTTCTACGCGCACGGACCGTCGCGCGTGCAGCTGCTGGAAAAGGATCCCGTCGGCTGGCAGGAATTCCGCGATCGGCTCTGCGCCGGCTCGGCCAAGGGACACGCGCTCACGATGCGCGGCGTGCAGATGCGGCGGCCGACCGTGTACTCGCTCGAGCAGCGTCTGACGAAGCTCGAGGTTCCAACATTGATCGTCACGGGTGACGAGGACGAGCCCTGCCTCGAGCCGGGCCTGTTCATGAAGCGGAAGATTCCGAGCTCGGCGCTGGTGGTGCTGCCGAAGTCGGGGCATGCGGTGAACCTGGAGGAGCCCGCGGCGTTCAATGCCGCCGTCCTGGACTTCATCACGGCCGTGGACGCCGGCCGCTGGACGCGGCGTCGCGCCGACTCGATCTCGAGGTCGGGAATCTTGCCGGCCGACGCGCAGCGCTGAGCGTCATAGAGCGCTCGACGACGGCATCGGTGATGCAGCCTCTCGTGCCGACCGCTGAATCTGCGCCGCGCGGGCCATCGCTCGATCTGCGCAGCGTCGCGGTCGCCGACTCTGCGCAGCACCAGGAGGACACCGATGGACGTCCCGAGAATCTCCGCGGCCGAGGCGCGGCAACGGGTGCAACACGGGCAGGCGCTGCTCGTCTGCGGGTACGACGATGACAGCAAGTGCCGGTCGATGGCGCTCGAAGGCGCGATCACCCTCACCGACCTCCAACGCCGGCTGGGGTCGCTGCCGAAAAACCAGGAGCTGATCTTCTACTGCGCCTGACCCAGGGAAGCGACGGCCGCCGGTCAGGCGGCGAAGTTCGCCGAGCTCGGATACCGCACGGAGGCGCTCGCAGGTGGGGTCGATGCTTGGCAGCAGGCCAGGCTTCCCATGCAAGCGGCGTAGCCACAACGCCTAATTATCAATAACATACGTTCAATCCCCAGGCATTCTTGACAATTCCGATCAGAAATGTATAGTTCGGCCAATGGTAGCGACCACTCAAGAGGGTCGGTGCCCGGTGTGCCGAGCGAAGGTCGTTGCCCACGGCGAGGAGGAAGTGATCATCCGTAACGCGATTCTCAGGGTGGAATCGGCGACCGGCCGCGTCACCGCGAAGTGCGCGCGCTGTAAATCGTGGGTGCAGGTACCGCTGCGGTACGTGGCGGAGTGAGCGGAGCGACACCGAGGCGATAAGTCGCAGACGAAGACGAAAGCCGGGTGAGCGGACCACGGGTCCGGCATCCGGCTTTTGTTTTTTGCGGAGACGAGCGTGAGCGACGTGAAGGAGAGCAAGGCCGAGCGTGCGGAGCGACTCAAGCGCGAGCTCAATCCGTGGGAGGCGTACGAGACGATCGAGCGCTTCGCCCGCGAGGGGCACGCGGCGATCCCGCCGGAGTGGGGCACGTATTTCCGCTGGTGGGGCATCTACTCGCAGGGCGACGGCGTCGGGGCCGTCGGCGGCCGCGGCGGCGAGGGCAAGGCGACGAAGTTCTTCATGGTCCGCGTGCGGATTCCCAACGGCATCGTCGCCGCGCCGCAGCTACGCACGCTCGCCGACCTGACCGCGCGGTACGCGCGCGGCATCGCCGATCTCACCGTGCGCCAGAACGTCCAGCTGCACTGGGTGACGATCGAGGATCTGCCGCCGCTCATGCATGCGCTCTGGCGTGCCGGCCTCACGAGCCTCGGCGCCTGCGGCGATGTTACGCGGAACGTCACCGGGTGTCCGCTGGCCGGTGTCGACGCCGAAGAGGTCGTCGACGCGTCGCCGCTCGTGCTCGAGGCCACGCGCTTGCTGAACGGCAATCCGGAATTCTACAACCTGCCGCGCAAGTACAAGGTCACGATCACCGGCTGCCGCGCGTGGTGCTCGTATCCCGAAATCAACGACGTCGGGCTCACGGCCCTCCGTCATCCCGCGTCCGGCGAGCTCGGCTTCTCGCTGCGCGTCGGCGGCGGGCTCTCGACCGATCCGCGGCTCGCGACGCGGCTGGACGCCTTCGTGCGCTGGCACCAGGCGGTGCCGGTGGTGCGCGCGGTCACCGAGGTGTTTCGCGACTCCGATGTCCTGCGCGAGCATCGCGAGAAGGCCCGGCTGAAGTTCCTCTTCCTGCGTCACGGCTGGACGTCCGAGCGCTTCCTCGGCGAGCTCGAGGCGCGCCTGGGCTACGCCCTCGATCGCGCGCCGCACGAGCCGCGGCCCGAAGACGTCTACCGGGATCACGTCGGCATTCATCCGCAGCGGCAGCCGGACCTCTGCTACGCGGGCGCCACGGTGCTCCGCGGGCGCATCACGGCCGCACAGCTTCGCACGCTCGCCGACGCGGCCGATCGCCACGGCGATGGCCAGGCGCGCACGACGGCGATGCAGAACGTCGTGCTCGTCAATGTCCGGCGTGAGCGGGTGGGGACGCTGGCGCGCGAGCTGGCCGAGGCCGGGCTGCCCACCGGCGGCTCGCCGTTCCGCCGCGGCGTGATCGCGTGCACGGGCACGGAGTTCTGCAAGCTCGCGCTGACCGAGACGAAGGAGTTCGCCCGGCGTCTGGTCGAGGACCTCGAGCGCCGGCTGCCGAGCTTTCACGAGCACGTGAAGCTGCACGTGACCGGCTGCCCGAACTCGTGCGGGCAGCACTGGATCGCCGACATCGGGGTCGAAGGCAAGAAGCTGAAGATCGACGGCGCGCTCGTCGACGCGTATTACTTCTGCGTGGGTGGCGCGCTCGGCGCCGGAGAATCCGTCGCGCGGCCGATCGGCCTCCGCGTGCCGGCCACCGAGGTCGCGCCCGCCATCGAGCGGCTGGCGCGCGCGTACCTCGCCGAGCGCGCGGCCGGCGAGACGTTCCGCGCCTTCGTCGCGCGTCACGACGATGCGAGCGTGCGCGCGCTGCTCGCCGGCGGGCCGATGCCGGCCGCCGAGCGCGATCCCGCCGGCGGCTTGCTCCCGGCCGGCGTGGACGCCTAGCGATGGCGCTCTTTCCGCTCTTCGTCGAGCTCGAGGGGCGGCCGTGCGTCGTGCTCGGGGGCGGCGCCGTGGCCGAGCGCAAGGTGACGGGGCTGCTCGCGGTGGGCGCGGTCGTGCACGTGGTGAGCCCGGCACTCTCGCCGGCCCTCGCGGCGCTGGCCGCGGCCGGACGCATCGCCCATGTCGCGCGGCCCTACGCCGACGGCGACCTCGCCGGCGCGACGCTGGCCTTCGCGGCCACCGACGACGGCGCCGTCAACGCGGCGGTCGCGCGCGAAGGCCGCGCGCGCGGCGTCTGGGTCAACGCGGCCGATGATCCCGCGCACTGCGACGCGATCCTCCCTGCGGTCCTGCGCCGCGGGCCCATCACGGTCGCCGTCTCGACGGGCGGCGCCAGCCCGGCGCTCGCCCGAGCCGTGCGCGAGCGCCTCGAGCATTCGCTGCCCGAGGCCTACGGCGCGCTGGCCGAGGTGGCGACCGCCACGCGACGTGAGCTGCGCGCGGCGGGGCAGCGCGCGAGTGCCCAGGACTGGCTGGATGCGCTCGACGACGGCCTGGCGGCGTTGCTCGACGGTGGCTCGGCTCGCGAAGCCGAGCGCCGGCTGCGGGCGCGGCTGGAGCGCGCGGCGTGCGCATAGGCTCGGTCGCGCTCGTCGGCGCGGGGCCGGGCGATCCCGGACTCATGACCGTCCGCGGGCTCGCACTGCTCCGCCGCGCGGAGGTCGTCGTCTACGACCGGCTCGTGGACCGCCGCCTCGTGCGCGAGGCCCCGCGCGCGCGCCGTATCTTCGCCGGCAAGGCGAGCGGCGATCACGCGCTGCCGCAAGACGAGATCAACGCGCTCCTGATCCGGCACGCGCGCCGCGGCCGCCGGGTCGTGCGTCTCAAGGGCGGTGACCCGTTCGTGTTCGGACGCGGCGGCGAAGAGGCCGAAGCGCTCGCCGCGGCCGGCGTGCCGTTCGAGGTCGTCCCGGGCGTCAGCTCCGCCGTCGCCGCGCCGGCCTATGCCGGCATTCCGCTGACCCATCGCGGTGTCGCCTCGTCGTTCGCTGTCGTCACGGGTCACGAATGTGCGAAGGGACGCGATCGCGTCGACTGGGCACGCATCGCCACCGCCGTGGACACGCTCGTCGTGCTCATGGGCGTGGCGGCGCTGCCGCGCATCGCCCGCGAGCTGATCGCGCACGGGCGCTCGCGCGAGACGCCGGTCGCGCTCGTCCGTTGGGGAACGACGGAACGCCAGATCGTGCTGACCGGCCGCCTGGACGACATCGCGGCCCGCGCACGCGACGTGCGGCTGGAGTCGCCCGTGGTGATCGTCATCGGCGACGTCGTCACGCTCGCCGCGCGGCTCGCGTGGTTCACGCCCGCGACTCCGGCTGCCAGCAGCGTGAACGCGTAGGGGGACGCGCTCGCCGGCCGGACGTTACGCCGGCGGCTATCCGCGCCGGGTGTCGGAGACCATGTATCTCCGTCGTTGTGGCCGGCCTGCCCGGTGCGGCTTCACCCGGATCGGTCCGCGGCGAGCGCCGCTCGTATTGTAGACGCGCGGATTGTCGGCGTGCTCAGGCGGCGCGATCCCAGTACGTCGGTCGGCCGTAGTGCGAGAACAATCGCTGCTCGTACTCACGATCGACGGGCCGCGCGCGATCGTACTCCGGCGCGCCCTGGATCTGCGCGCGCGTGAGGCCGACGCGGACCGCCCGCTCGGGCCACGCCACGTCCTCCACCCAGTCGGGCGCGACCAGCACTTGCTTGCCCGGCAGCCAGTTCCCCGTATCGACCACGAACCAGCGGATCGTCCACGCGCGGTCGTCGAGCAGGAGGTCGTCGACGTGGCCGATGGCGCCATCGCGCGCCTGGATGTCGTAGCCGATCGTGTCGTTCGTCGAATGCAGGTGCGCGTCCTCGAGGTTGTCCTGCTCGGCGCGCGCGGCGACTTCCTCCATCATCGCGTCCGAGGCGGGAATCGGGGACGTCGGCACCATCACCGGACCCCACGCGTACGGGCCGTACCAGTAGGTCGGGAAGCCATAGTGCTGCAGCAGCGAGATCTCGTGCTGCCGCGAGACCGGACGATGGGTGTCGATGTCGGGGCTGCGCTCGACTTGCTGGCGCGTCAGACCGACGAGCACGCGCTCGCCGACGGCGTCGATGCCGCGCACGGCCATCGGCGTGATCAGCACTTTGCGCCCGGACAGCCAGCCCCCCGTGTCGACGACGAGGTAACGCACGGTCCAGTGGACGTCATCGAAGTAGCAGCCTTCGACCTCACCGATCGCGCCGTCGGTGGCCGCTAGCGTGAACCCCATCAGGTCCTTCACGGCGATCAGCATTGGTGTGCCCTCCGCGGCCAATGACGGTGCAAAGCGATTGCCGTCGGCACATCGCTTGCGGGCCCGGAGGCTCTATGCGCCGCGCGATCAGCGTGCTGCTTCTGGCGCTGCTCCTCGCCGCGCCGGCCGCCTGCCGGCGTCAAGCCCCGCCTGCGCCGAGCGCGGCGGCGTCTCCCGCTCCCTAAGCCCGAAGCCCTGGTTCTTGCGGCGGTTCAACCCCTTGCCATATCAATACGACTTTGATCTAATACCGAAATCCGATCAAGAAAGGGGCAAATGTGAGGATCGGCATTCTGGACGAACATCCCGAGTGGTCCAAGCGGTTGATCGGTGAGCTGGAGGCGAGGGGGCTCGAGGTCGAGCGGATCGACCACGCGGAGCATGGTTTCGACCCGCTCGAGCGTCATCCGCGCTGGGACGTCGTCGTCAACCGCACGAGCCCGTCGTCGCACCGGCGGGGTCACGGACGCGTGCTGTTTTACGCCGAACCGCTGCTCGCGCATCTGGAGTCGCTCGGCGTCCCGGTCATCAACCCGGTGGCGGCCTGGCGCTTCGAGAAATCGAAGGCCCTGCAGGTCGGGCTGTTCGAGCGATTGGGCGTGCGGTACCCTCGCACCGTTGTGGTCAACGGTGTCGCTCCGCTCCTCCGGTCCGCGCGCGAGGTTCGCTTTCCCGCGCTGGTCAAGCCCAACGTCGGCGGGTCGGGCGCGCTCATCGAGCGCTTCGAGACGCCGGCGGACCTCGAAGCGCGCGCGGGCGAGCTGGACTTCGGACCCGACGGCGTCGTGCTGCTCCAGGAGTACGTCGAGCCGCGTGACGGCGCCATCGTTCGGATCGAGGTGCTCGAGGGGCGCATGCTGTACGCGATCCGCATCGTCCGGCGCTCGGACCAGTTCAACCTGTGCCCGGCGGATCTCTGCCAGGTGCAGGCCCCGCCGGCGCTTGCGGCGTGCCCCGTCGACAGCGCTCCGGTGCTGGAGATCACGCGCCATGAGCCCCCGCGCGAGGCCATCGATCAGGCGATCGCCCTCACGCGCGCGGCGTCGATCGACGTCGGCGGGGTCGAGTACCTCGTCGGCGCCGACGATGGGCGCATCTACGTGTACGACGTCAACGCCACGTCCAATTTCGTCGCGGACGCGCCACGGGTGCTGGGCTTCGACCCGTTTCCCGCGTTCGCCGACCTCATCGTCCGCGCTGCGGGCCAGGCCGCCCGCGTCGCGGCCTGAAAGGAGATTCGCATGTCGCTGAAGCTTGGAGACGTCGCGCCCGATTTCACCGCCGACACCACGCAGGGCAAGCTCAAGTTCCACGACTGGATCGGCTCGAGCTGGGCGATCCTGTTTTCGCACCCGCGTGACTTCACGCCCGTGTGCACGACGGAGCTCGGCTACGTGGCGCGGCTCAAGCCGGAATTCGACCGCCGCAACGTGAAGGCCATCGGGCTGTCGATCGACCCCGTCGCGTCCCACGAAGGCTGGTCGAAGGACATCCAGGAGACGCAGGGGCAGGCGCCGAACTTCCCGATCATCGCCGATCCCGACAAGAAGGTCGCGAACCTCTACGGCATGATGCACCCCGCGCACGACGAGGTGTACACGGTCCGCACGGTATTCGTGATCGATCCGCAGAAGAAGGTCCGGCTGACGATCACCTATCCGCAGACCACCGGCCGCAACTTCGACGAGATCCTGCGCGTCATCGACTCGCTGCAGCTCACCGACAAGCATCGCGTGGCGACGCCGGTGAACTGGAAGCAGGGCGACGACGTCATCATCGTGCCGGCCGTCAACGACGAGGAAGCCAAGGCCAAGTTCCCCGGCGGCTGGCGCGCGCTCAAGCCGTATCTGCGCCTGACCAAGCAGCCGAACTAACGCCGTCGCGGTCATCGCCCGCGGTATTCTGCCCCGCGGGCGATGACCCTTCCGGCCGGCCTCCGCGCGCTCCGCCATCGCGATTTCCGCGTCTTCTTCGCCGGCCAGGCGGTCGCGCTCGTCGGCTCGTGGATGCAGCAGGTCGCGCAGGCGTGGCTGGTGCTCTCGCTCACCAACTCGCCGCTGCGGCTGGGTCTCGTCGGCAGCCTGAACTTCCTGCCGATCCTGCTCTTCGCCATCGTCGGCGGCGCCGTGGCCGACCGCCTGCCCAAGCGTCGCCTGCTGGTCATGACGCAGTCGCTGCTCGGCTGCCAGACGCTGACGCTGGCCGTGCTCGTCGTCACCGGCCGCGTCCGTTACTGGCACATCTGCGTGCTGGCGCTGGTCTGGGGCATCGCGAACACGATCGACCTTCCCGTGCGGCAGGCGTTCGTCGTCGAGCTCGCCGGCCGCGCCGACGTCACCAGCGCGGTGGCGCTGAACTCGGCGGCGTTCAACGTGGCCCGCATCGTCGGTCCCGCGGCGGCCGGCCTGCTGATCGCGCGCACCGGTGTCGCCCCCGCGTACTTCATCAACGCCGGCGCGTTCGTGGTCGTCATCGTGACGCTGCTGCTCGTGCGCGCGCGCGGCGCGCCGGCGCCGCGCGAGATCGGCACGACGCTGCGCCACGAGATCCGCGAGGGCGTCCTGTATGCGCTCGGCACACCGCGCATCGTGATCCTGCTCGCGGTGCTCTTCGTCGTCAGCATCACCGTCTTCAACTTCTCGATCTACGTGCCGCTATTCGCGCGCCAGGTGCTCGGCCGCGGACCCGAAGGCTTCGGGCTGCTCATGGCCTCGGTCGGCATGGGCGCCGTCGGCGGCGCGCTCACGCTCGGTGCCCTGCGGGCGCCGTCGTTGACGCTGCTCTTCGTCACGGGTTTTCTGTCGTGCGCCGGGCTCGTGCTCATGTCCACGATCGGGACCTTCGGTCTCGCGGCGGTCGCGCTCTTCGCGATCGGCTGGATCTCGGTGATGGTGGTGGCGGGATGCCAGGCGGCGCTGCAGCTCGCCGCACCCGACCGGTTGCGCGGTCGCATCATGAGCCTGCATACGTTCATCTACGGTGGCGTGTTTCCGTTCGGCGCCTTCACCGTCGGCTCGATCTCCGAGCACTGGGGCGTGTCGTCGGCGTATCGGGTCGCCGGCATCGCCGGGCTGTCGGCGCTGTCGCTCGTCCTGGCCTGGTGGCGCCTGCGGGCGCGGCAGGCCTGAGCGCTCGCTGGCGATGGCCTTGCAATCGGCGAATACCGGAGGTGCGACGATGCTGCAGATCGGGTACAAGCTCTCCAGCGAAGAGCAGCGGCCGCGCGATCTCGTGCGCTATGCCGCCCGGGCCGAAGACGCCGGGTTCACGTTTGCGCTGATTTCCGATCACTACCATCCGTGGATCGACAAGCAGGGCCAGAGCCCATTCGTCTGGTGCGTGATCGGCGGCATCGCGGAGGCGACCGAGCAGCTGCAGCTCGGCACGGGGGTGACGTGCCCGACGGTTCGGATGCATCCCGCGATCGTTGCCCAGGCGGCGGCGACCGCCGCCGCGATGATGGAGGGCCGCTTCTTCCTGGGAGTGGGCACGGGCGAAAACCTGAACGAGCACGTCGTCGGCGAGGGCTGGCCCGAGACGGAGGTCCGCCAGGAGCGGCTCGTCGAAGCGATCGACGTCCTCCGCCTGTTGTGGCAGGGCGGCTACCAGTCGCACCGCGGCCGTCACTTCACCGTCGAGAACGCGCGGCTCTACACGCTGCCGAAGACGCCGCCGCCGATCATGATTGCCGTCGGCGGTCCGCGCAGCGCCGAGGTCGCGGGGCGGCTCGGTGACGGCATGGTCGGCACGAGCCCGAAGAAGGAGACGATGAAGAAGTTCGAGGCCGCCGGCGGGCGCGGCAAGCCACGCTACGGCGAGCTCACCGTGTGCTGGGCGAGGGACGAGAAGAGCGCGCGCCGGACGGCGCACCAGATCTGGCCGACGGCGGCGATGGGCAGCTCGCTGTCGTGGGAGCTGGCGCTGCCGAAGCATTTCGAAGAAGTCGCCGAGCTGGTGACGGAGGACGCGGTGGCCGAGCAGATCATCTGCGGCCCCGATCCGGACAAGCATCTCGACGCCATCCGCGAGTTCGCCGAGGCCGGATACGACCACGTGTGCGTGCACCAGGTCGGGCCCGACCAGGAGGGTTTCATCCGCTTCTACGAGCGCGAAATCCTCCCGCAGCTCACGAAGGCGACGAAGCGGAAGCGCGCGGCCTAGTCTCGGGCGAGATCTCGACGACGAGGCCGTCGCCCCAGCGGTACTTGGCGATCATGCGCGCACGCACCGCTTCGTAGAGCTCCGGCTCCGCCTTCGCATCGATGACCCGCGCACGCCCGACAAAGCGCCGCGCCCCGACGCGCACGGACACCACGGGGTTGGCTCGGAGATTCCGGACCCAGGCGGCGTTCTCGCCGTGCTCGGCGATCACGTACAGCGGGCCGTCGTCGCGGCTCGCGGCGCCGCCGGCGGGACGCGCGGTGAACCAGATCTCGATCTCGCGCGCGCGACCGGTGCGGCGTCCCGTCGTCGTGAGGTAGAGAAACTCGGGCTCGGCGTCGCGCGCTAGCAGTTCAGATACTTGTCGCTGACCAGCGGCTTTTCGGTGCCGTCGTCGTCCCACCGCCGGCGCTTCAGACCGACGAGATCCTTGCCGTAGACGTGGATCTCGATCGTGTCGCGCGCGGTCGGGTTGTACATGGCGTGCACCTCGTCGCCCGGCACCAGACACGAGACGGCGCCCGGCCCATGCCGCGTCACGCTCGTCACCTCGAGCTCGGCCCGCCCGCGACCCGCTTCGGTGACGCGATAACGCGTCTCCTCGATCTCGTTGTCGATGACGCCGATCACGCCCCACGTCTCGTGGTTGTGCGCGGTTGCCCGATCGCCGGGACGCCACGCCACCGACGTCACGTTGAATCGCGGTCCGCGGTGCAGGATGTACCGTCCGCGCTGTCCGGGCGGTGATTTCAGATACTCCGCGGGGACCGAGCTCGGATCGCGAACCAGACGCGCCAGCAGCGGCGCCGTCCGCTCGGTGATGCGGTGCGCCGAGCTCTCCTCGCGCGTGATGCGATCGAGATCGGCGATGAAGTCTTCGAGCGTGTAGGTCCCGGTCGTCGCCATCGCGCCTCTCCTCTACGGCTCCACGGGAGTATCGGTGCGGCCACCCCATTCGGTCCACGAGCCGTCGTAGACGGCCACCTTCGGATGTCCGAGCAGGTGCAGCGCGAACGCCAGCACCGACGCCGTGATCCCCGAGCCGCAGGTGGTCGCCACCGGCCGCGTGAAGTCGACGCCGGCGACTTCGAACCGTTTGCGCAGCTCGCCGGCCGACAGCAGCGTGCCGTCGGGCCTCAGCAGCGTGTCGGAGGGCAGGTTGAGGCTGCCGGGGATGTGGCCACCGCGCAGGCCGGCGCGCGGCTCCGGTTCGGTGGCGGCGAAGCGACCGGCCGAGCGCGCGTCGAGGACCTGCTCGCGTCGCGTCGCGACGTTGTCGCGCATGGCGCTCAGGTCACGCACGCGCGCGGGTTGCGCGATCGCGCGGAACGCGCGACGCGCGGGCTTCGGCTCGCCGCTCTCCAGCGGCCGGTTCTCCGCCTTCCACTTCGGCAGTCCGCCGTCGAGCACGGCCACCGCCTCGTGACCGAACGCCCGGAACGTCCACCACACGCGCGCCGCGCTGACGACGCCGCGCGTGTCGTACACGACCACGCGGTCGCCGGCGCCGACGCCGAGCGCGCCCACGGCCTCGGCGAAGGCCTCCGCCGTCGGCAGCATGTGCGGCAGCGCGGTACCGTGATCGGCGATCGCGTCGATGTCGAAGAAGACGGCGCCGGGCAGATGCGCGGCGAGGAACTCCGCGCGCGGATCCCGCTTGGCCTGCGGCATGTGCCACGAGCCATCGAGCACGCGCAGATCCGGATCGCGCAGGTGCGCCGCCAGCCAGTCCGTCGAGACGAGCGCGTCCATCACACGTCCTTGAGCAACCGGTGCGGGCTCGTCCCGTCGGGGTCGAGCGCCTCCTCCCAGCGCAGATACGCCTCCATCGCCTCGCGCCCGCGCTGGTAGGGCTTCAACACCACGTCGTCCGGCTCGTCCCACAGCCGCGTGGCCCCCGACTCGAGCGGCTGGCCGGCGTCGGTCCAGCCGTGCGTGCCGCCATCGAGCACGCTGACGGCCTTGTAGCCGAGCCCCGACAGCGTCACGGCGGCGAGCGTCGACGCCACGCCGTCGGCGCACGTCACGACGATCGGGCGCGCGCGGTCCGGCGCCGCGCCGGCAATCCTGGCTTCGAGCCGACTGCGGCAGATCCACCCGGCCCCCGGCACGTGACCACGCACGTAGTCGTCGCTCATGCCGACGTCGACGATGACGGCGTCCCCGAGCGCGCCCGGCTTCACATAGCGCGTCGCCGCGCGCGCCGCGTCCCAGCCGAACGGCGTCGGCGCCGGCAGGCCGTTGTCGATCAGGCCGCCCGCGTCCTGCCACGCGGGAACGCCGCCCGCGAGCACCGCGACATTCGGCACGCCCATACGCTTGAACCAGCCCGCGGTGATCACCGAGCGCACGAAGCCGTCGCAGATGAAGACGAACGCGGCGCCGCGGACGGCGAAGTAGTCGTCGGTGGCCTGCACGGCCTGGCCGCCCGGCGCCCAGATGGCGCCGGCCACGTGGCCTTCCTCGTATTCGTCGGCCGTCCGGACGTCGACGAGGTAGACGTTCTGCTCGCGCCGCGCCTCCCACAACCGCCGCACGTCATCGACGCCGAGCGCCGGCACGCCGTCCTCGGCCGCCACGCGTTTGGCGGTCGCCTCGGCCTGCGCGCGGCTGCGCTGGCCGGGCTCGGGCGCGGTACGTCGCGCGCCGCGCTCCAGCGTGAGGCCCGCGAGCTCCCAACCCATCGTGCCGTTCTCGAGCGCGACGATCGGGTTCGGCAGGCGCATGCGTCGCAGCGACTCCGCGCCGATGTAGGAGCGCGTGCGGCCGCCGCAGTGGACCACGATCGTGGTCTCCGGGCGCTCCACGAGCTCTCCGATCCGCGGCACGAGCTCGCCGCCGGGCACGCTGATCGAGCCCGGGATGCACCCGCGGTGATACTCCTCGAACGTTCGCGAGTCGACGATCACCATGTCCTCGCGCTCGTCGATCCGGCGCGCGAGGTCGTGCGGCGCGATTTGCGGCGTTCCCCATTCGTGCAGCGCGCGCTCGCCGAACACCTTGCTCGGCACGTTCAGGCCCTGCACGACACGGCGGCCGGCCGCCCGCCACGCCGGCATTCCGCCGGCGAGCACCCGCACGTCGCGGTAGCCCATGGCTCCGAGCGTGGTGGCGGCGAGTGGCGCCTGCGCGCCGTCGCCATCGAGCAGCACGATCGGCGTGGCGGGCGCGGTCACCAGGGTCGGCACGCGGAATTCGAGCTGCCGGCGCGGCAGCGAGGTCGTCCGGAAGATGTGGCCGCGCTCGTAGGCCCCGCGCTCGCGCACGTCGAGCACGGCGTGGGGCGTGTTCGAGCCCATCAGATCGGCGAGGGCGTCAGGCGTCAGCATGGCCTATCCTACATCTGATTTGCCGGCGGGGCCGCTGCGCAGGGCTCCGCGGCCCGACGGTCGGGCAATCATGAGGAGGCGTCCATGGGGCTCGTGCAGGAGTTCGCAAAGGCCTTCAACGCGCGCGATGTGGACGGGTTGCTCGCCTGCTTCACCGATCGCGCGAGCTACACGGACAACTTCTTCGGCGAGCACCAGGGGCGCGAGGACCTGCGCGCGATGTTCGACCGGATGTTCCGCGAGGGACGCGACTACGCGTGGCGGATGGACACGATCGTGGAGACGCCGACCTCTGCCGCCGCGGAATGGACGTTCTCCTATATCGTGACCGACGCCGTCCCGCGCAGCGCGGGACGCAAGGTGCGCTTCCGCGGCATGAGCATGTTCGAGCTGGAGGGCGGCCGCATCGCGCGGTACCGCGAGTATTTCGACACCGGCGTCGCGCTGCTGCAGCTCGGCTTCGCGCCCGACGCGATCGCCAAGGTGCTCGGCCGCCGGATCGGCTGATGCCGCCGCGGCTGGCCTTCCTCGACGTCTTCCGCGGTTTCGCGCTCATCGTGATGGTGCTCAACCACACGGGGCGCTGGTGGATCGGCCGCGACATGGGGTGGTGGCGCTACTGGATCGTGTACGGCACGGTCACCGTGGCGGCGCCGATCTTTCTGTTCCTCGTCGGCTTCGTGCTGCCGCTCTCGTTGCACCGTCACGCCGGCAACATCGCGACGCCGTCGCGGCTGTGGAGCTACTGGCGCCGTGGCCTCACGATCGTCGCGGCCGGCGTGCTGCTGAACGTGATCGTGTTCGGCAGCGTGCACCTGCGCTCGCTGTCGCCGGAGGACTCGCCGTTCGCGGGCGGGGTGCTGCAGACGATCGGCCTGGCCATCATCGTCATGGCGCCGACGGCGGCGCTGCTGAAGTGGCCCGGCAGTCGGCCTGCTCTGCTCGGCGTGGCGCTGGTCGGCTACCTGATCTTCCTCGCCGCCTACGAGCCGCTGAAGGCGTGGCTGCCGAATCATCCGCTCATCGCGCTGATCCTGTTCCTGGACTACCCGCCGTGGCCCTGGATCTGTCTCGTGCTCGTCGGGCTCGTGCTCGGCTGGTGGTGGCGCGACGTCGTCGCGCGCGGCGACTCCGATGCGCCGTTCTTCCGCAACCTCGCGGTCGCCGGCGTCGTGCTCATGGCCCTCGCCGTCCTCGCCGAATTCGTGTGGCCATCCTCGCCGCACATCGGCTTCACGCGCGATCGCGTGCTGAACCGCCACTGGATTCCGGCGCCGATCACGGCGGTGTGGATCCTCGGGACCGTCTTCGTGATGCTGGCGTTCTTCTACTGGCTCTGCGAGCGGCGTGGCTGGCGTCCGGGGTGGCTCGTCGTGCTCGGACAGACCGCGCTGACGCTCTACTTCGTCCACCAGGTCATCGTGTATACGATCCTTGGCGAGCGCTGGCTGCACGTGACGTTCAAGCAGTGGTGGCCGTTCTGGCTCGCCAACCTCGCGCTGGTCGTGGCGTGTATCGGGCTTGGCTATGCCTGGCAGGGGATCAAGCCGCGCTGGCAGGGCTGGTTTGGGACCGCGCGCGTCGCGGTCACTCGCCGGTGAAGCTCGGCGGGCGCTTGGCGAAGAACGCCGTGACGGCTTCCTTGTGGTCGCGCGTGCGCTGCAGGCGCGCCCATTCGCCGCGCTCGTAGGTCACCGCCTCCGCGAGGGGCAGTCGTGCGCAGTGGACGAGGCCGCGCTTGTTGGCCTGCACCGACAGCGGCGCGCGCGACGCGACGACCTCGGCCACGCGCCGCGCCTCCGCCTCCGCGTCGTCGGCGATCGAACCCACCAGCCCGAGCGTCAGCGCCTCGTCGGCGTCCACCGCGCGTCCCGTGAGCAGCAGATCCAGGGCGACGCCCTCGCCCGCGACGCGCGCCAGGCGCGCCGTCGACACCGTCAGCCCGAGCTTCACCCCCACGCCGGCGAAGCGCGCCGCGCGTCCGGCCACCCGGATGTCGCAGGCGAGCGCCAGCTCGAAGCCGCCGCCATATGCGTAGCCGTTCACGGCGGCGATCGTCGCGCCCGGGAAATCGGCCAGCGCGGTGAAGACGGCTTCGTCCGCATCGAGGAAGGCCTGCACCTCGGCCGGCGTCAGCTTCGCCTCGTCGCGCAAATCGGCGCCCGCGCAAAACGCGCGGCCGCGGCCGGCGACGATCACCGCGCGCAGCCGCCGCGCTCTGAAATCGGCGAGCGCGTCCAGCAGCGTGGCCCGCAGCGCGTCGGAGAGCAGGTTGAGCGGTGGCGCGTCCAGCGTGAGCGTGCCGACGGCGCCGTCCACCGCCGTGTGCACGCTCATCGCGCGGCGCTCGGCGGGCCGGCGGGCTTGCCGGACGGCGGGCTGTTCGGCGCGCGCGGCGTCGAGCCCGGCGCGCCCTGCGGGCCATAGCGATAGTCGCGCTGCCACAGGTCGAAATACTCGACCGCGTTGCGCTTGATGTCCTCGATCTCGGCCGCTTCCATCTTGCGCACGGGCTTGGCGGGCACGCCCATGACGAGCCAGCCCGCGGGCACGACCTTGCCCTGGGGCACGAGCGACCCGGCGGCGACCTGCGCGCCGTCCTCGACGATGGCGCCGGTCAGCACCACCGCGCCGATCCCGATGCGCACATCGTTGCCGATCCGGCAGGCGTGCACGACGCAGCGATGTCCGATCGTGACGCGATCGCCGACGATGCACGGGAATTCGGGCGTCACGTGCAGCACCGAGTTGTCCTGCACGTTCGTGTGACGGCCGACGTAGACGTAGTTGTCCTGATCGCCGCGCACGACCGTGAAGGGCCAGATCGACGCGCCCTCCTCGATGACGACATCGCCGATCACCTGCGCCGCGGGATCGACCCACGCTCCCGGATGAACGCGCGGCGTCCGGCCGGGCACAGAGCGGATCACCGCCCCGTCTCCGCAACGACCGGATCGAGCGCGGCGTTCATCGCTCGCTTGAGCTCGGCGACGACGTCCGGTGGCCGGGCGGCGATGCCGCGCGCCCATGCCATCGCCTCGGGCATCAGCTG
>Ga0114129_10004224_pt1 | contig 20296 bp, 18 predicted proteins | sample RhiMetdeltSRZDD1_FD_80071 | JGI IMG/M metagenome (GOLD analysis project Ga0114129, IMG submission 80071) | Populus rhizosphere microbial communities from Tennessee, USA - Rhizosphere MetaG P. deltoides SRZDD1 (version 2) (version 2) | ecosystem: Host-associated > Plants > Roots > Rhizosphere >... | reverse complement strand
CGTCGGAATCGATTTCGCCGAGAACATTCGTGTCGGCGAAGTCGGCAGAACCAGGGGTAACGAAGTAAGAGGAGAAGAATGCCACGCGCACCAAAGAAGACCGAGACGACACCAACCGTTCGTGTCAAACCGACGCGACGCGCAAGCGACAACCCGGCCACGACGCTTGTCGTGGCTCCGGCGACGACCCCGGTCGTCAGCGAAGCCGAAATCTCAAAGCTTGCATATCAGATCTATCAGGCACGAGGCGGCGTGAACGGTTCGCCGCTCCAGGATTGGCTGGAAGCCGAGCGCCAGCTCTCCGGCAGGTAATTGTGTTGATCGCAGAGGAGAAGGGATGCCAGTCCTTTCTCCCCTGCTGCTGTTCGATTCTCGTCGCTTCCGCCTTCAGCCGGAAGGACACCTCAGGCGGAAGGTCGCTGCTCCCGGCGATACGCGCGCGCCAGCAGCGACACAGGATGGACCACCTGGATGCCCGCACCAGCGGCATCGAGTCCCCGCGCGATCTGCAGGTGACAGCCCGGGTTGGCCGTCGCCACCCATTCCGTGCGGGTTCCGACAATATTGGCGGTTTTGCGACTGAGCAGCCGCTCCGCCTGCTCCGGCTGTGTGATCGCGTAGACGCCGGCGCTGCCGCAGCACCACGTTGATTCCGGCAACTCGACCAGCGAGACGGCTGGCAAGAGCCGCAGGAGGGCGCGTGGCTCCCGCGAGATCTTCTGTCCGTGCACCAGATGACACGACTCGTGGTAGGTCACGGTTGTCGGTTCGTCAAATGGCGACGTCTCCGGCGCTCGGCAACCAAGTTCAATCAACCACTCCTGAATGTCGCGAAGCTTCCGGTCCCAGACCACCGCACGTTCACGATACGCGGAATCGTCGTGCAGCAATGGCGCGTATCGTCTTAGATGGGAGCCGCATCCGCCGGCATTCGTGATGATGGCGTCGTAGCGATCGGGTGGAAGCAGATCGATCATTCGCCGCGCGAGGACGCGGGCATGCTTCAGATCGCCGTTGTGTGCATGCAGCGAGCCACAACACGGCTGCACCGGCGGTGTGTCAACCACACAACCGTTGGCGAGCAGAACGTCGGCGGTATCGCGATTCACTTCCGGAAACACAAGGTCTTGCACGCACCCGGTCAACAGCGCGACGCGGTAGCGCGTCGGCCCGGAAGGCGTCTGCCGCGACGGAATCAACGAATTTGAAAACCTCGGCGCAAGACGAGGTGTCTGAGGTTCGAGTCGCCTCAGACCTGCTGGAAGAAGACGCGTGATCCCTGTTCGCCGCACGAATGCTTCGAGTCCGCTGCGCTGATAGAACCCGAGCAACCGTCCGGTCAGACGCAGTGCCTCCGGGTGCATGAAGAGGAAGCCGAGGGTCAGGGCTCGCCAGACCTGCCGCGCGATCCCGTGATGCGCGTTCTGCCGCTCGATGTCGCTCCGCGCGGTTTCAAACAGTTCTGCGTAGTTGACCCCTGCCGGGCAGGCTGTCTGACAGGCGAGACAGCCAAGGCAGTAGCTCATCTCCTCGGCGAACTCGTGCGAGACGTCGAGGACGCCATCAGCCACGGCCCGCATCAAGGCGATCCGGCCGCGAGGACTGTTCCGTTCGTGCTTGGTTTGATCGTAGGTCGGACAGGTTGGCAGGCACATGCCGCAATGCATGCATTGCTGCAATACCGCATAGTCGATGGTTCGAAGGGTCACGCCAGCCATCAACTCAGTCGAAGATCTTGCCGGGATTCAGAAGTCCAGCGGGATCGAGAGCTCGCTTGATCTGCTTCATCACTTCGAAGCTGTTGTCGCCCATTTGCTGGCGAAGCCACTCTTTTTTCGCCAGGCCGACGCCATGCTCGCCAGTGATCGTTCCGCCCAGTTCCAGCGTCTTCTTCGCAATCCGATCGAGCGCATGATGGACGCGCGTCATTTCATCGTTGTCGCGCTCATCGGTGAGGAACGTTGGATGCAGGTTGCCATCGCCCATGTGACCGAACGTGCCAATTTGCAGATTCGCCGCACGCGCGGTCTCGGCGATAAACGTGACCATCTTTGCGAGTTCACTCCGAGGCACGGTGAAGTCTTCGAGTATCGTCGTCGGCCGTCGCCGTGCCAGCGCCGAGAAAGCATTGCGTCTTGCAGCAGCCAGCGCGAGGGCTTCCGCCTCGTTTTTCGCCAGCCGCACCTCGCGTGCCCCTTTTGCCCGCGCGATCGATGCCATCTGCGCAGCTTCATCGGCCACGGCCGCCGGATGTCCGTCGGTTTCCATCAACAGGACCGCCGCACAATCGGTCGGCAGTCCGACGTGTGCGAAGTCCTCGACACATGTCGCCGTCATTTGATCCAGGAATTCAAGCGTGCACGGGATGATCCGCGCCGCAATAATCGCCGAAACGGTTTCCGCCGCATCCTCAATCCGATCGTAGAGCGCCAGCATCGTTTGCCGGGCCAGTGGCCGGGGTACGAGCTTCAGCAGGATCTCTGTGATGACACCGAGACTTCCCTCCGATCCGATGAAGAGATCCTTCATCGAATAGCCGGCGACATCCTTTACGCACGCGCTGCCAAACCGCGTGACGCGGCCGTCCGGCATCACCACTTCGAGTGCCATCACGTAGTCGCGCGTCACGCCGTACTTCAGTCCGCGCAGTCCGCCCGAGTTCTCAGCGACGTTGCCGCCGATCGAACTGATGCGCATCGAACCGGGATCCGGTGGATAGAACAACCCGTGCCGCGACGCCGCCTCGTCAATCGCGAGGGTCGTCACGCCAGGCTGCGTGCGGAGGACAAGGTTCTTCGGATCGATATCGAGGATTCTGTTCATCTGCACGAGGCAGAGAACGACGCTGCCACTCGACGGCACGCTGCCACCGCTGAGTCCCGTACCGGATCCGCGTGTCACGATTGGAACCGACTGCGCGACGGCAAACTTCACGCACCGCGCCACGTCCTCGGTCGTGTGCGGGAACACCACCGCCGATGGCATCTGGCGCAGCGCCGCTGTGCCGTCAAAGCTGTAGGGAATGATGTCTTCCGGCTTCGTCAGGACCGAGCCAGCCCCGACGATGTCGGCCAATCCGGCGGCGACGTCCTTGGACAGGGGCATCCAAATATTTTATGTGACGACCTTTTGCCGCTGCTCGCCCAGGCCTTCCACACCAAGCCGCACGACATTCCCTTCGCGCAGATAGACCGGAGGCTTTTTGCCGTGACCGACACCCGGTGGTGTTCCGGTAGAGATGATGTCACCGGGCTGGAGGCTCATGAACTTGCTCAAGTAACTCACGAGATAGGGGACGCCGAAGATGAGCGTCTTGGTCGATCCGTCCTGATAGCGCTGCCCGTCAACCTCGAGCCACAGTTTGAGGTTGCCGGCATCGGACACCTCATCGGCGGTGACGAGCCATGGGCCAATTGGCCCAAACGTGTCCGCGCTCTTCCCTTTTACCCACTGTCCCGTGCCCTCGAGCTGATACGCACGCTCCGACACGTCGTGGACTACGCAGTAACCGGCAACGTGCGACAACGCGTCCGGTTCGCTGACGTACTTTGCCGGTTTGCCAATGACCACGCCCAGCTCAACCTCCCAATCAGTCTTCTCCGAGCCCCGCGGCAGCTCGATGTTGTCGTTCGGGCCGACGATGCAGGAGGTTGCCTTCATGAAGACGATCGGTTCTTTCGGAACGGCCATGCCGGACTCGGCGGCGTGATCGGAGTAGTTCAAGCCGATGCAGATGAATTTGCCGACGCGGCTCACGCACGGTCCTATGCGCGGCGTGCCGTTGACGCGCGGCAGCGACGCCGGATCGAGGCTACTCAATCGCGCGAGCGAGGCCGGCAGCAGCGTATCGCCGCCGATGTCGGGCACCACACCGGAGAGATCACGAATGGCGCCAGTTGAATCAACGAGTCCGGGTTTTTCCTGACCGGAGGAACCGTAACGAAGCAGTTTCATTTAGCAGTTTCCAGTTTCCAGTTGCCAGTTGCCAGTCGCCGGCCGCCAATCTCAGCCGCCAGACGCGAGCAGCGAGAAGCGCGCAGCAAAATTCTAATGCGATTCGCGCGCGACGTCGTGGCCGCGGCAACCAACGAGGAAATCCAGATCCGCCCCCTGGTCGGCCTGCTGCACGTGTTCGATATACAGCCGGGCGTATCCACCCGGCGGCAGGTTCGGTTCCGGTTTTTTCCACTCCGCGTGACGGCTGGCAAGCTCCGCGTCGCTGATGTCGAGGTGCAGCCTCCGCGCCTCCACGTCGAGTTCAATCATGTCGCCGTCGCGCACGAGCGCGAGCGGTCCGCCAGCCGCGGCTTCCGGCGCAACGTGCAACACCGTTGTTCCGTAGGCAGTGCCGCTCATGCGCGCATCCGAAATGCGCACCATGTCGGTCACGCCGGTCTTCAGGACCTTCGGCGGAAGGCCCATGTTGCCGACTTCCGCCATCCCTGGATATCCCTTGGGCCCACAACCTTTCAGAACCAGCACGCAATCCTTGTCGACGTCGAGTGACGGATCGCCGATGCGTGACTTGTAGTGCTCGATGCTCTCGAACACCACCGCCCGTCCACGATGCTTCATGAGGTGCGGTGACGCCGCTGAGGGTTTCAGCACCGCGCCCTGAGGTGCCAGGTTACCGCGCAACACGGCGATGCCACCGTGAGCGGCAAGCGCCCGCTCGAGTGGTCTAATGACTTCCTGGTTGTAGTTCGGCGCCTCCCGGCAGTTCTCCCAGATAGTCTGACCGTTCACGGTCAACGCGTCGCGATTGAGCATTCCGTTTTCGCCGAGTGCTCGGATGACAGCCGGCAGACCGCCAGCGTAATAGAAATCTTCCATCAGGAAGCGGCCTGATGGCATCAGATCGACAATGGTTGGAACGGCGCGACCGAGATCGTCCCAGTCCTGAAGGGTCACCGGCACGCCAACGCGACCGGCGATGGCGAGCAGGTGCAGGACGGCGTTGGTCGATCCGCCGATCGCGCCATTCACGCGAATGGCATTCTCGAAAGCTGCCCGGGTAAGGATCTTCGAAATCGGAACATCGTCTTTGACCAGCTCGACGATGCGCCGGCCGGCGAGGTGCGCCTGCGCGTAGCGCCGTGAATCAACCGCGGGAATCGCGGCGTTGTCCGGCAGCGTCAGTCCAAGCGACTCCGCCATCGACGCCATCGTTGAAGCCGTACCCATGACATTACACGTTCCCGACGAGCGCGACATGCACGACTCGGCCTGCATGAATTCCTTCAGGCTCATCATGCCGCCGCGGACTTCTTCGCTGAAACGCCAGACGTCTGTGCCCGACCCGATGTCGGCGCCGCGATACTTGCCGTTGAGCATCGGGCCACCCGAGACGACCAGCGCCGGGAGATCGCAGCTTGCCGCACCCATGATCAACGACGGCGTCGTCTTGTCGCACCCGCAGAGAAGGACGACACCGTCGATTGGGTTGGCGCGAATCGATTCCTCGACGTCCATCGCGGCGAGGTTTCGAAACAACATGGCGGTTGGCCGGACGCTGGTCTCGCCGAGCGACATCACGGGAAATTCAAACGGCAGGCCTCCGGCTTCCCAGACGCCGCGTTTCACGTGATCGGCCAGTTCGCGGAAGTGGCCGTTGCACGGCGTCAGCTCAGACCATGTGTTGCAGATGCCGATGACGGGTCGTCCTTCGAACACGCCCTCCGGCAGTCCGCGTCCGACCCAGCTGCGATGAATGAACCCGTCCTTATCAAGCTTGGAGAACCACGCGGATGAACGATATTTGCGTTTTTCGTCCGGCACTCAGACTCCGTGTGAATGCTGAAAATGTTGATTGCTGAATTCTGATTGCTGATTGATCCAGACGTCAATCAGCAATCAGCAATCAAGAATCAGCACTTTCACAATCCGCCGCGCCCTCTTCCCGTCCCTGCGGCCGGCGTGTCAGTCGTGCCACGGCCGCCGCGGGCGGGACGTTCCGTCATCAGCGTATCGACCGAACGACGCGCGGCCCATGCGATGCCGCGCAGCAGCATCGGCTGGATCTGCGGGTTAGTGAGGTTCGCATAGAAGTGACCCTGCATCCATACGAAAGCGCGATAGGGCTGTCCTGTCGGAGCAGGCGTGAGCTGCTTTTCGTAAGTCCAGATCTGCGGCACCACTTCCCCGGCGTGTCCGGCCTGTTTTGCCGTCGGGGTTGCGTCCATCACCGCCGTAGCAAGCACGTGCACTTCAGGTGACTTCGACCATGTCATCTGGTAGAACGCCTCGTCTTTGATCGCGAAATCTGACATGCCCTGCATGATCGGATGCTCTTTATCGACGATGGTGTACGGGACGTTCGCCTCGAGCGTGAAGTTCGTTTCGCCATGCTTCTTGGCACCACCAACGATGTCTGCGAACTCGCCTGGATTGGGCCCGCACAACGAATCGTGAATGGTGACGATACCGCCGCCCTTCCGCATGTATGCATCGAGGTTCGCTCGATCCTCCATGCTCATGTAGCCGGCATCTCCCTTGTAGACGACGACGACATCAGAGTTCAGCAACTCTTTCTCCGACGGAAAGTGAAGACTGCCATCCACGATGGCGTTGCGATTCATGAGCAGCTTGCTCCAGTCGGCAAGAAACTGCGGATAGTCGTGCTGCCCTTCGGCGTGGGTCTTCAAGCCGGCATAGAGATAGATGCGAATGGGCGGTGTAGAGAATGGGCTCTGCTGAATGCCGCCACCGCGTCCGCCCCGGCCTCCAGGCTGCTGCTGGGCAGCGGGCGCCGGTGCGGTCGTCTGCTGTGCGACGAGGGTCGCACTCGCCATGACGACTCCGGCAAGAAGGGAAATCCTGGTTTTCATTTGAGCTCCTGCTATTGCCTTCCGCCTAAAGGCGGAAGCTACGGGTTCCTTGTGGCTTCTCCACTGGGTTCCTTGTGGCTTCCGGCTCTAGCCGGAAGATTACTTCCGCTTCGTATACGTCTTACTGAACCCATTGCGGGTGTTCGTGACCGTGAATGTCCCGTCTGGCTGGACCGACAACTTGATCCAATAGGCCGGTGTATGCGCGGCCGCTCCTCCACCGCCTCGGCCGCCTCCTCCACCAGCTGGCGCGCCTGCCGGGGGGGCAACGGTACCTGCTGGCGGTGGCGCATTCGTCGACGGCGCCTGCGTCGGCGCTGGCGGTGTGGTTGCACCTGTTGCTGGAGCTGCGTTTCCTACAGGACCAGTCGCGACAGGCGCGTTACCGATTCCCCCCGCGGGGGCATTCCCCGGCGCGCCGCCCTGGCCGCCGCGACCTCCTCCGCCCGGCCCGCCGCCGCGCGGCGGTGCGGTCAACACGTTGGCGATGGTTGCGGGATCGTCGATGTTCGCAATGAACACGCCGGCGCTGTTCAGTTCGAGCCCCGCATTGTACGACCAGTGCAGCTGCCAGAGATCCTCAAACCCCGAAGACGATCGCATCGTCTTGATCGCCTCCACGCCACCACCTTTGCGCGTCCCGTTCTGCATCACCGCGACGCGCGGCTGCACGGCATGAACGAGTGCAGGTGATCCCGACGCGTCGAGTCCGTGATGGGTCACGAAATACACGTCGACGGCGCCGACCGGATTGTTGGGGCACACCTGTTCGTTTTCTTTGTTCCACAACAGATCGCCGAGGTCGATGGCACGGAACTGACCAAAGGTGATCACGCTGCCGACTGATTGCGCGTTGTCGTCGGTCGGGGATGCGTCTTTCGGTGCCACGCCCGTGCACGCGGGATTCGGCTTGGCGCTCCCAGGAGTCAGTGGCGTTTTCAACACGTTTCCGGCGGACGTCACGATGCGCCAGTCGAGGCCGGTGATTGGCACCTTGTCGCCCGCCTTGACGACGGTGTGCTTCGCCTTTCCGTACAACTCGGCATAGGCGGCCTGGAATCCCTGGACCTGCTCGCGTTCTTCCACGTTCGGACCGTGATCGATGTAGTGAGCGATCGGGATTCGTTTCGACAGCTCCTGCAGCCCACCAATATGATCGACGTGGTAGTGCGTCGAAATAAGGAAGTCGATCTGCTTCAGTCCGGCGTCAGTGACTGCCGCCATGATGCGATCGAGATCACGATTGCCAGGATTGCCGCTGTCGATGAGCAGCGACTGGCCGGTCGGCGTGACCCACAGGGCCGCCTTGCCGCCTTCAGTATCGACGACGTAGATGTCGAGTGGTTTTGCCGGGCCTCGCTGGGCAAGGAGCGCGCCCGTAAATACGACGATCGCCGCCGCGGTGACTGCCAGTCGCTTCATCTTCGAGTCTCCATCGGCGCGGTCTAGAGACCGCGACCTACTTGATTGGTGAAAAATCTGTCGGATCCGCGAACATCGATTCCACTTTCGTCGTGAGCGGGCCGTCCTTTTCCGATTCCGCTTTTGCCTTGACCCACTCCTGATCGGCGCGGAATGCCGCCCAGCTCTTCGCCGCTGCCTCGCGGCTCTCGTGCGACAGGACGTAGATGAGCGTGTTCTCCTTCAGCGGCGCATCCTGTGGCACCCAGTAACCGACGCTCTTCATGTCGTACTTGTTGAAGATCTTGATCGTGTGATCGCGGAATCGCGTCTTGAGCGCTTCGAGCTTTCCCGGCGGCGTCGTGTAGGTGCGAATTTCGAATACACGGTTCCCTGCTGCGTGAACGGTTGCGGCAGGTGTCATCAACGCGTGCATGGCAATTCCTCCCGCAAACGCAGCACACACGACAAACGCCATGGATGTCTTCGTCAGGACCATCGAAATCTCCTCTCGGCTTTTTTAACGAGCGATCCAGCCGCCGTCAACAAACAGCGGCGCACCTGTCACGTACGACGACGCCTCCGACGCGAGGAATACGACCGCGCCAGTGAGTTCATCGAGCTCTCCCCAACGGCCCATAGGAATCTGCGCGACGAACTCCTTGTACTTCACCGGATCTTCGAGAAGCGAACGGTTCATCTCGGTCGCAAATGCGCCCGGACAGATGGTATTCGCGGTCACGCCAGTGCCGGCCCATTCGAGTGCCAGCACGCGCGTCAAATTGATGATGCCAGCCTTCGAGGACGCGTATGGCGCGCGGCCTGGGAGAGCGATCACGCCGAGCACGGACCCGAGATTGATGACGCGGCCCCATCCACGGCTGACCATGCGCGGGCCGATCGCGCGCGCGCAAAGAAACGGTCCCTTCAGATTCGTATCGACAACTGCGTCCCAGTCGTCCTCCGTCAACTGCTGAATCGGTCCGCGGATGTTGATGCCTGCGTTGTTGACGAGAATGTCAATGCGTCCGAACTCGCGCTCGACCTCGTCGGCCATTCGCTCGACCTCGGCGATCTTCGTCACATCGGCAGCAAACGCGCCGGTCTTGCGGCCCGTTGCACTCGCGATCGCGTTCGCCGCCTCCTGGCACGTCTCCTTCGACCGGCCAGTGAGCGCAACGGTCGCGCCCGCCTCCGCCAATGCCGTCGCCATCGTCTTGCCCAGCCCGCGCGCTCCACCCGTCACGAGCGCCACCTTGCCGTCCAGCCGAAATCGATCGATCACACTTTTCTGCGTCACAGATTCTCGCTTCGTCGCACCCTTGGAACTCCCGGCACTCGACGCACCCCTGGCACGTCTGGCACGCAGGGCACCATTGGCACCCGTGAAAGGTTTGCTAAAACCCCGACATCCTGATCCTGAACATCTCCTCCCAGATTCCGTTCGGAGGAATGTACTGCAGATCGTTGTAAACGCCTCTATGCGCCAGGTTCATCGAGTTTGTGATCCCGGCCATCGGTTCGAGACACACAAAGTCTGCCGTCAATGCGGTGTCCAACGTCTGAGGCGGCCGTTTCGGCGCATACACGACGGCGGCGCGAAAGTTCGGACCGACTTCGACCTCGACACGCTGGCGAGAGCCCGACACTGACATCACCGCGTTCCGGTTGTCGTCGCGGACGAGATCGGAAAAGACATGATCGAGGTCGTGATCCTTCAATCGCACGGCACAGGGGTGCTCGAACGTGCGCTCGATCGGCTGCGTATCGCCTGTCGGGAGCTTCGCGTCGGACAAGAGCCACCGCGTGCGCGCGCCAATCGCCACCGTCCATTCGTCGCGCGGGCAATCCGACAGCTTGAAGTAAGGATGAAAACCAACCGCCACCGGCATCGGATCGGCGCTCAGGTTTTCGATGCGCGTCGTGACCTCGACCACGCCGTCGGACACCCGGTAGGTCATGTCGATCGTGTGCGCGAACGGAAACTGTTTCATCCAGAGTGGTGCACGGAAAAATTCCAGGCGGCTCGTCACCGACGACTGCTCGTCGTCTGCACGGACGTCGACGATCTGCCAGCGATCCGTGCGCATCAGTAATCCGTGGATCGGCACCGGTCCGCGAATGTTGCCGACCTCCATGTCGAATGGAAATCGTCGGCCACTGGCGTAGAACGCGGGTTCGTCAAGACGATTCGCCCACGGTGCGAGAAATGGAATCCCGCCGCGCCCCTGGCCGCGCGCCTTGAAGTCTTCGAGCGAATCGAATGGCCGCCACAATACTTCCACGCCATTGGCGCGGATATCGAACGCATTGTTGCCAAACCCCGGACAGATCGAAACCGTGATATTCGACGATGTGTCTTCGAGCCGGACGACATCACCGGATCGTCCTGCCCGATATCGCCGATCGGTTGCCGCTGCACCCCGCACGTCTTCTCCGCTTCTGTTCTGGGATCCTGGACCGCTCACTGCGCGACCGGAATCAGCCGCGCAATCATTCCCGGCGTTGACTGTGACATGAACTGACCAGGGATCTGGAGCGTGACGTAGAGATAACCATCGGGGCCGATGATCACATCGTGAACGCGGCCCAACTGGCTGAAGACTGGTTCCTGGTGTGTGATCTGCGCGCCGCTGATCTCGAGACGCCGAAGTTGCTGGCCAGCGAGCGCGCTGACGAAAAGATTGTTTTTCCAGCCCGGATACTTGTCGCCGGTATAGAACACCATTCCGCTCGGCGCGATCGTTGGCGTGTAGTACGCGATTGGCTGCTCCATGCCATCGCGCGCCTTCTCGGGAACGCGCGGATCGGTGCCCATCGTGATCGCGCCCCAGCCGTAGTTGTGGCCCGCCTCGATCACGTTGACCTCATCGCCACCGCGCGGTCCATGCTCCGACTCCCACAGTTTGCCGGTGACGGGATCCCACGCAAATCCCTGTGGATTGCGGTGGCCGTAGCTCCAGATCGTCGGAACAGCGCCTGGCTTGCCGACCAACGGGTTGTCCTTCGGCACTGAGCCGTCGTCGTTGACCCGGTGGATCTTTCCGATTGGAGTCGAAAGGTCCTGCGCAGCCGCTGGATTGTCCTTCTCGCCGAGCGCGTAAAACAGATGGTTTTGCTTGTCGAAAATGAACCGCGACCCGTAGTGTGCGTTGCTCGAGTTGTAGACCTCCGGCTTGGCGCGGAAGAGCACCTGCTCGTCGGTCCATTCGTTGTTCGTGTTGATCTTGCCGCGGACGATGACCGTCATGGTCGGCGGATCCGGCGGACCTCCGCGCCCGCGCCCGCGGCCCTGTTCCGCGCCCGCGGGCGGAGGCGGCGGCTCTGCGCCGGGCGGCGGCGGAGGTGGTGCGACGTAACCAGGAACAATCTCCGAGTACGAGAGATAGATCCACCCGTTCTTCGCGTATTGCGGATGAACCTCGACGTCGAACAGCCCGCCGTCCTGTTTCTCCCACACTTTTGGCGTGCCCTTGACGGCCTCTGGCAGGAGCTTGCCCTTGTCGACGATCCGCAGGCGGCCCGGCCGCTCCGTGATTAGCAGTCGTCCGTCGGGAAGAAACGCGAGCGCCCAGGGTGTCTCGATCTCTCGCGCGACGACTTCGATTTTGAACGTCTGCTTCTCGGACTTGATCACCTGACCGTCGGGATCGGCGACAGTCGCCGGTTTCGCCGACGCCGGCGGTTGCTGCGCGACGTCGTGAGCTGTGAGAACGCTGCCCGTCGCAATCGCGACGGCCGCGATGGTGTTTCGTATCGACATAGCATGCCTCTTTGTAGCAGCCATTCTGTCATCAATCGAACGGCGTCCCGACGTAGTTCTCCGACAGGCTGGTCATCGCCGCGGTGGAACTGACAAGATACTCCAGCTCGGCGAGTTGACGGCGGTAATCGAACGGATTATCCCCTTCTTGTTTGTGCAGCATTGACGTCATCCACCACGAGAAACGCTGGGCTCGCCACGTGCGTTTCAGGCCGCGTGCTGAATAGTCATCGAGCTCCCGCTCGCGGCCGGCGGTGAAAAACACTTCTATCGCCTTCGCGAGCCGGGTTACGTCCGCCATCGCCAGGTTCAATCCCTTCGCGCCTGTTGGCGGCACGATGTGCGCCGCGTCGCCAGCAAGAAATAGCCGGCCGTATCGCATCGGCTCGACCACGAAACTTCGCATCGGCGTCACGCCCTTTTGCACGATCGGCCCAACGTGTGGCTCCCATCCGTCGTCGGTGCGCAAGCGCGCAAGCAATTCCGACCAGATTCGATCGTCACTCCAGCTGTCGAGATCTTCGTCCGTCGCACACTGCAGATAAAGCCGAGTCACCGTCGACGAGCGCATGCTGAACAGCGCGAACCCGCGCTCGCTCAGGCTGTATACGAGTTCATCGGACGCCGGGGGCGCGTTTGCAAGAATCCCAAGCCAGGCAAACGGATATTCGCGCTCGTACGCCGTGACGTGCGACGAGGGAATGCTCGGACGACACACCCCGTGAAACCCGTCGCAGCCAGCGATGAACGCGCATGTGATCTCGTGCTGGGCGTGGTCGTGCACGAACCGCAGCCGCGGCGACGTCGTGTCGAGTTCGTGAACGGTGACGTCGGCCGAGTCGAAATACAGCGGTCGCCCCGTGGCACGCCGCGCCGCAATCAAATCCTTCACGACCTCGTTCTGTCCGTAGATCGTGATCGCGCGCCCCCCGGTCAGTCCCGCCATGTTGATCCGGTGGCGCTGCCCGGCGAACCGCAGATGAATTCCCTCGTGCCGCATTCCCTCCCGTCGCAGCCGTTCGCCGACCCCCGTCTCGTGCATCAGATCGACAGTGCCCTGTTCGAGCACGCCAGCGCGCACCCGCTCGACGACATGGTCCTCGCTGCGATTCTCGACGATGACCGAGTCGATACCAGCCAGGTGAAGGTGGTGACCAAGCATCAAGCCGGCAGGCCCCGCGCCAACGATTCCAACTTGCGTGCGAGTGGAGGGCATCTGTTCCGGCAGGAATGATGTAGGGCGGAGTCTTTAGACCCCGCCGCGAGGCGCGGTCGGAAGACCGCGCCCTACAAACCGCGACGGCACCTTACAGCCTACCGGAAAAGCAGCGGCGCGACGTCGTTCAGGTGATGCCTCCACACGACCCACTCGTGGCGCCCTTCGCCGACGACGAACGTGTGCTTGATGCCTTTGGCAGTGAGCGTCGCATCGAGAGCTTTCGCGCTCGCGCCCGTCAGGTTGTCGTCCTTGCCGATGCCCATCCAGAGCAGCTTGAGCTGCTTGTTCGTCGCGGCGGGATCCTTGAAGAAGTCTGGATAGTTGGTGTCCGCGTTATTCGCGCCCGCGCTCATGATGACCAGCGAATGGAACAGGTCGGGATGTGAGAAGCCTACAGCCACCGTCTGACCGCCGCCCATCGAGAGACCGCCCAACGCGCGATTGTCTGCGCCCGGTAGCGTGCGAAACGTTTTTTCGACAAACGGAATCACATCCTCGATCAGGTCCTTGCCGAATACGCCGCCACCGGTTTGCGCACCACCGCCCCCACCGCCGCCAGCCTGTGGCGGCGCCGGCGCAGGTTCAGGTCCGAGCCCGACACCCTGTCGTGCATAGCCAAGCGGGTTGATGAGGATCATCGGCTTCGCTTTGCCCTCCGCGATCAAGTTGTCCATGATGTAATTCGCGCGGCCGGTCAGCATCCAGCTCGAATCGATGTTGCCTGCGCCGTGCAGCAGGTAAAACACCGGATACCGCGTGTTTCCACGATCGTACCCAGGCGGCGTGTAGACCCACAGCGTGCGCGGCGCGCCGACAGCCTTCGAGTGATACGTTTCGACGCGGATCGATCCGTGCGGGACCGGCTTCGCATCGTCGAACTCGAGTCCGTCCCCCGGGATTTCGACGAGGTTCGCCGGAGGAAAAGCGCCGAATCCCAGCTTCACCGATGGATTCGCCGGATCCATCGCAATAATCCCATCGACGTTGAACTGGTAGTTGTACACGTCGTGCGGCAGGGGACCGATCGTGACCGTCCACACACCATCGTCCCCCTTGGTCATCGGGTGCGGCTTGCCATCAATCTCGCCGACGACCGTCACTTCCTTGGCGTTCGGCGCGCGGAATCGAACGGTGAGTGTTTTGTCGGGATTGACCTGCGGCGACACCAACATCCCGCGCCCGCCACCTCGGCCGGCCGGCGGCGGAGCCGTCTGTCCCGCGGGCGCCGGCGTCTGAGGCGCCGGTGCAGTTGCCTGCCCTGACACCACGAGACTCAATGCGCCAAACATCAGCGTCGCCGTCGTGACCTGTCGAATCATTGCATTTCCCCGTTTGGCAACAAGTTGGCCGCACGCCGGACGTCTCTGGACCATCTGGCGTTGTAATCGATTGCAGAGATCAGGTGAGAATACGACAGCCCGCGATTGTCGTTACAGTCGACAGATGAGCAATTCGCGCTCGTAGATCATTTCCGGCGGCAGGTTGTCGTGCAGCTCGATGAAGAGCTCTTCGTGCTGAATGACCTCGCGGCGCCACAAGACCGGATCGACGGCCTGGAGTTCTTCGAAGTGTTCTCTCGACATCTCCAGGCCGCGCCAGTCGAAGTCCTCATAACGCGGCATCCAGCCGATTGGCGTTTCCTTTGCGAGGACGCGACCGCGAACGCGATCGACGATCCACTTCAGGACGCGCATGTTCTCGCGATACCCGGGCCAGAGAAACCGTCCGTGATCGTCTTTTCGAAACCAGTTCACGTGGAAGATCTTCGGCGTCTCGCTGATCGAGCGCTGCATCCTGGTCCAGTGACGGAAGTAGTCCCCCATGTGGTAACCGCAGAAGGGCAGCATCGCCATCGGATCGCGGCGCAGCGTGCCGACATTCCCGGTCGCCGCCGCGGTGGTCTCGGAGCCCATCGTCGCGCCGATGTAGACGCCTGACGTCCAGTTGAACGACTGATAGACGAGCGGCAGCGTGTGTGCACGGCGGCCACCGAAAATGATCGCGCTAATCGGCACACCTTGCGGCGACTCCCAATCCGAGTCGATGATGGGGCACTGCCGCGCCGGCGCAGTGAATCGTGCATTGGGATGCGCGGCCGGCTTGCCCGTCGCTCGTCCAATCTCTGGCGTCCATCGATCACCGCGCCAGTCGGTGCACTCTGGCGGCGGCTCAGGGGTCATACCTTCCCACCACACGCCACCTTCAGGGGTGAGCGCGACGTTGGTGAAGATCGTGTTCCTGGCGATCGTCGCCATCGCGTTTGGATTGGTGCTCCTCGATGTTCCGGGCGCGACGCCAAATACTCCGGCCTCGGGATTGATCGCGTGCAACCGCCCTGACGCGTCGGGCTTGATCCAGGCGATGTCGTCGCCGACCATCGACACTTTCCAATCGCTCATGCTGTCGGGCGGAATCAGCATCGCAAGATTCGTCTTGCCGCACGCGCTCGGAAATGCCGCGGAGATGTACGTCTTCTCGCCGTGAGGGTCCTCGACACCAAGAATGAGCATGTGCTCGGCGAGCCAGCCTTCGTCGCGCGCGATGTTCGACGCGATGCGCAGACCGAAACATTTCTTGCCGAGCAGCGCGTTGCCGCCATAGCCGGACCCGAACGACCAGATCTCGCGCGTCTCTGGAAAATGGACGATGTACTTTTCCGGATTGCACGGCCACGGCACGTCAGACTGCCCTGGTGCGAGCGGCGCCCCGACGCTGTGCATGCACGGAACCACGCGCTGGACGTTGCGATCGATGATCTTGAGCGCTGGCAGGCCGATTCGCGCCATGGTTCGCATGCTGACGACGACGTAAGGCGAGTCGGTCAACTGCACGGCAATGCGCGACATCGGCGAGTCGATCGTGCCCATGCTGAAGGCGAGCACGTACATCGTGCGCCCGGCCATCGCCCCGGCAAACATCTCGCGCAGTCGCGCGCGCATCTCGAATGGATTCACCCAGTTGTTCGTCGGGCCCGCGTCGTCTTTCGACAACGAGCAGACGAACGTCCGCGACTCGACGCGCGCCACGTCGTTCGGATCCGATCGCGCATAGAAGCACCCGGGCCAGAGATCCTGGTTCAGCCGAAGCAGCGTGCCGTTCTTCACCATTTCGTCGCAGAGCAGGTCGTATTCCTCCTGCGACCCGTCGACCCAGTGAATCGATTGTGGCCGGGCGAGGTCAGCCATTTTTCTCACCCAGCGAAGCAGATGTTGGTTGGTCGCGAGAGGCGCCGATACGTCGCGGGACAAAGTTTTCACAACTCTAAATTGTATACGGACGTGTTCTCTCAAGTAGCTTCCGGCTTCAGCCCGAACGCCACGGGCCCCAGATCCCGGACACCGGATCCCGCGAGCGCAGGCGCGTAGTATGCTGCTCCCTCGACCATGTCAGTTTTTTGCAGCCTGCACGACGCGATCGCGGATGCCGTTCGTGACGGCGACACGGTAGCAATGGAAGGATTCACGCATCTGATTCCCTTCGCCGCCGCGCACGAAGTGATTCGACAGCAGCGACAGGATCTGACGCTCGTGCGGATGACGCCCGATCTGATTTACGACCAGCTGATTGGAGCCGGCTGCGCGGCGAAGCTCATATTCTCGTGGGGAGGAAATCCGGGGGTTGGATCGTTGCACCGGCTGCGTGATGCGATCGAGCACGGCTGGCCACGCCCTCTCTTTCTCGAGGAGTACAGTCATGCCGCGCTCGCCACTGCCTACGACGCTGGAGCGGCACGGCTGCCGTTCGCGATGTTTCGCGGTTCGCCAGGCGATCTGGCACGTGTGAATCCGAATTACCGCCAGGTCGTCTGTCCGTTCACCGGCGAGACGCTCACTGCCGTACCGGCGATGCGCCCCGATGTCGCGATCATTCACGCGCAGCGTGCGGATCGCGCCGGGAACGTGCTGCTCGAAGGCATCGTCGGCGTCCAAAAGGAAGCGGTGCTGGCAGCCAAGCGCTCGATTGTCACGGTCGAAGAAGTCATCGATACGTTCGACGGCGCCGCGCCAAATACATGCATCCTGCCGCGGTGGGCAGTCGGAGCGATCGCCGTCGTCCGGGGCGGAGCATTTCCGTCATACGCGTACGGCTACTACTCCAGAAACAATGCCTTCTATCTCGCATGGGACGCGATTGCACGCGACCGAGCCAGCTTCCTCGGCTGGATCGACGAACATGTGATGCAGTCGGGACCTGAGGCGTTCGCACAGCGCGTGTCGAGAGTCGCGTAGCGTGAACTGCTCACCCGATGAACTCATGACCGTTGCCGCGGCTCGCTGCGTCAGCAGCGACGACGTGTGTTTCGTCGGCATCGGTCTTCCATCAGCGGCGTGCAATCTGGCACGGCTGACCCACGCACCCGGGATTACGTTGATCTACGAATCGGGGACGATCGGAGCCCGGCCAACGGTGCTTCCGCTCTCGATCGGCGACGGCGAACTGTGCACGACGGCGCTGACCACTGTCTCGGTGCCGGAATTCTTCAGATACTGGCTGCCGAGCGGCCGTATCACCGTCGGATTCCTCGGCGCCGCGCAGATCGACCGATTCGCAAACCTCAATACGACGGTCGTTGGTGATTACCAGTCACCGAAGGTGCGGCTTCCCGGCGCCGGCGGTGCACCGGAGATGGCCGCCCGATGCCAGCGCATCTTCATCGTCATGCCGCAATCACGGCGCGCGTTTGTCGAGCGTCTCGATTTCCTGACGTCGACAGGACACGGCGACGGTGGCGATCATCGCGCGCGTCTTGGCATGACCCCGATCGGCCCAGCTAAAGTCATTACCGATTTGTGCGTGATGGAGCCGGACGCCGCCACCCGCGAACTGACGGTCACGAGCCTCCACCCAGGAGTCACACGCGACCAGGTCGTCGCCGCCACCGGGTGGCAGATTCGCTTCGCAGCCGGTGTTTCCGACACGCTCGGACCAAGCGAGCAGGAACTTGCCGTCCTGCGCCAGCTCCGCCTGGAAACCGAGAACGCGCACAAAGAAAAGGAGCACGCGTGAAGTACCCTCGTCCCGCCGCTGGCACGCATCCGCCCAACGACTCACCGGGGTATCGGAGCACGATCCTGCGCCATCCGAAGGAGCCGCTCGTCATCATTCCTCACACGCTCTCGGAATTAACCGGTCCTGTGTATCCGTACGGGCGAATGGAGGACAGCGACAGCGACCTGACCCGTCAACATGCAGGCGAACCACTTGGCGAACGGATCATCGTGCAGGGGCGTGTGCTGGATGAGGATGGACGGCCGATTCCCAAGACGCTGGTTGAAGTGTGGCAGGCGAACGCAGCCGGACGTTACGCCCACCGTGTGGACGACCATCCCGCGCCGCTCGATCCAAATTTCTCAGGTGCGGGACGGACGGTGACAGACGGTGAAGGGCGCTATCGGTTTGTGACGATACGACCGGGCGCCTATCCGTGGCGCAACCATCCCAACGCGTGGCGGCCGGCTCACATTCACTTCTCACTTTTTGGTGCCGGATTCTTGAGCCGTCTCATCACACAGATGTACTTCCCGGGAGATCCTTTGATGCCGATCGATCCGGTACTCAACTCGATCCCCGACGAGCGCGCACGCCAACGGCTCGTCTCGAAGTTCGATCTCAAGGTAACCCAACCAGAATGGGCGCTCGGTTTCACGTTCGACATCGTGCTGCGTGGTTCCAAGGCCACGCCCATGGAGAACCGGTGAGCGGCCTCACCCCGTTTCAAACGCTGGGACCGTTCTTCGACTTTGGTCTCGTCATTCGGAACGGCGATCTGGTGGCGCAACCCGGCGCTCAAGGACGTCACATCGTGATCGAGGGCGTCGTGCGTGATGGCGCTGGAGATGTCCTGCCGGATGCGCTCGTGGAAATCTGGCAGGCGAATGCCGCAGGCAAGTATCGGCACCCTGCCGACGATCAGGATCGTCCTCTCGATCCGGCGTTCGATGGGTTTGGGCGAGTGGCGACCGATGATCAGGGGCAGTTCAGTTTCAAGACTGTCGTGCCAGGACGGGTCGCAGGACCGAATGGAAAAGTTCAAGCGCCGCATCTGGCCGTCGGCGTACTTGCGCGGGGACTGCTGACGCGGCTCGTGACGCGCCTGTATTTCGAGGACGAACCGTCGAACGCTGACGATCCGATTCTGGCACTCGTTCCCGCGGGACGACGTTCAACGCTGCTCGCCAAACGCGTGGGCCCGGATCGGTATCGATTCGACATTAAATTGCAAGGTGAAGGCGAGACCGTCTTTTTTGATGTCTAGTCACTTCTCTCCTTACGCGCGCATACAAGCGATGCTCGACGTCGAGGCAGCGCTCGCTGAGGCGGAAGCATCGGCAGGAATCATTCCGCGCGAGGCGGTAACGGCAATTCATGCTGCGGCGAAGGCTGAGTTGTACGACATCGCCGCGCTCGAATCCGAAGCTGAGCGCGCCGGCAACCTGGCAATCCCGCTCGTGCGCCAACTGACGTCGCGCGTCGCAGCAAGCGCTCCGGAGATGGCGCGGTACGTTCATTGGGGTGCGACGAGTCAGGACATCATCGATACCGCCCTCGTGCTTCAACTGCGCGCAGCGGTGCCTGTCATCGCCCAGGATCTGAAACGCGCTGCTGACGCCGCCGCGACACACGCCGAGCGGCACGCGAAGACGACGATGGCGGGCCGAACATGGCTGCAACAAGCGACGCCGATCACCTTCGGCCTCAAGGCGGCAGGCTGGTGTGACGCGCTCGATCGCGCGTCCGCCCGACTCGACGAGCGACTCAACGATGCATCGGTGATCCAGTTCGGCGGTGCCTCCGGAACGCTCGCCGCCCTCGGTAATCAAGGACCGGCCATTGCGGCGAGCCTCGGCAACGTCCTGCACCTGTCTGTTCCGGCAATACCCTGGCATGCGCACCGCGATCGCCTGGCCGCGCTGGCGTGCGCGATCGGCGTGGCCACGGGAACCGCTGGAAAAATTGGCCGCGATCTCGGCTTGCTCGCGCAGACTGAAGTCGGTGAGGCACATGAACCAGCGTCGAATGCCGGCGGCTCCTCGACCATGCCGCACAAACGCAATCCTGTGCGCGCATCGGTCATCGTCGCCGCTG